>ENA-ORDP01000696-ORDP01000696.1-marine-sediment-metagenome-genome-assembly--contig:-NODE-696-length-20744-cov-11.113877_pt1 | contig 20744 bp, 21 predicted proteins | sample MGYA00248627_ERZ508539 | MGnify/ENA primary metagenome ERZ508539 (study PRJEB26208, sample SAMN05571518) | marine sediment metagenome | biome: deep sea; feature: Hydrothermal vent; material... | reverse complement strand
GTTTTGTAAAGATTCTCCAGATCTTCCTGTTCGTTCGCCCACCTCTTGTTTCGTATTTTTTGCGCATGCTCTACGGGGAAATAAGTTGCTCGCATCATCCCGCTCAAAGCACCATTCTTCCGTTTCAGTCCCATACCCACATCTAAAAAGGGAATATTCTTTTCCAAGAGGAGGTCAAATATCTCAGCACGTGCAATCCCATTGTCGACACACACAAAAACAAAAGTTACGCCATCAAGAACATCTTCACATGAAGAATCGATATATTTGGTCTCAAGAGAAAGCCCTGCACGAAAATTATCGTAACGAGCTTGATAAATATCAGCCTTTGACATCCCCAGTTCAGATTCATCAAGCCGCCCTGGCGAACGATAAGCATTGTGGATATAGTACTGGTCATGATCGTAGCCCCGTATCTCACGCACAGGTGTCTTCACAAGGTAATCCAGTACGTATACTCCAGTGCCACCTAGACCTATGATCATAACGACATCATCTTTTAGTCTTTTTGATAAATCCGTTATTTCGGCCCTACTAGTAAGAGTATCGTGAAACTTAAATACTGAGTCATTGGACATTTCTTCTACTATTCGATATGTATATGGGGTCGCACCATGTAAATGTATGGCGGGGCCAGATATAAAACCGACGTAAGTCTCAATTTTGTGAAAGTGATCGTCATACCTGTAGCTTTAGGCTTGTTTGAGAACGAACGCTGCACTACAACATCTCTACAAGCCTCGGTTAGCTCTATCGTGTGTGTGCCCCCACCAAGGTTGGGTATTGGTTTACCATCAAGGTTAAAGGGCACCGGCCCTGCAAAGTAGATCTGGTGATCATCCTGCTCGAACCGATCATTATCAATAAACTTCAGCTTTACAACAATTGCACCAATTTGTTTTTCCATCTGATCATCTAAATACGGAATATCACGTATGACCAGACAATTTGAATCAAAGGTTACTGCATAACCTTTATCAAGCAGTTGTTGTAAATCATCATTATGACTTGCCAGTTTCTGAAACACGAAATATCATCCCTTCCTTGATTTTTACCGACGCACCAGGGGACAGAGTGCCTTCTGGTTTATTCCCCTGGCCTCTTTCATATCCTACCGAGTAGGTTATGTTGGAGGAATAGTCAGGCACCTCAAGAGTAACCACCTCCTCATAAGTGATCTCGCCTTTCGGCCACTCGTGTGGAGTACCCTCTACGATGATAGTGATCATCTTCTTATCGTTTCCCATGAACCCTTCTCCTAAATTGACCAGAATAATTTTTCATTTTATTTGCCTGTACTTAGCCTTTGGGTGGAAATGGATCATCACCGTACGTGTTTCGTTCACGGATTTGACCGTTCTTACCATGAATAAGCATTTCGGATCTCTGATTTTTAGCAATTCCTCTTGCTTCTGAAATAGCATCTGACTGTGTTGAATGGACAGAAGTAGCTTTTTGATTTCCTGCACCTTTAACAGCCCAGTCGTTGCCGTGAGGCACTACGTGTTGGTTCTTTTTACTCATTTTGACCTCCCGGGCCAGTTGATATAGTATTACGGTCGTAAGATTAATCCATACGATTTTTGATGTCAAGACCTATCCTTACAGAAATGTAAGATATATCATGTGCATGTTTTTATTGATAAAGGAGGTGTTATGTCACTGGCCAAGAGATTAAGAGAGTTGAGAGCAGAAAAGGAAGTATCACTGCAAGTCGTAGCTGATGATATCGGGGTATCAAAACCGCATGTTTGGGAGCTTGAAAAAGGTAGAACAAAAAACCCCTCACTTGAGTTATTGAAACAACTCGCGAACTATTATGATGTAACTTTGGATTTTTTAGCTGGCCTGGGTGTTCATGATTCAAAAGATGAGCACTACAGTGCTTTATTACGAAAACTTGATCCAGAAAGTATGGCCGCATCAGATTGGAAAGTTGTAGAGCAAGCAATGACTTTTGCTGTAAAAATAATTGCGGACAAAAAAAAGGAATTTAATGATTAACCTAGATTGCATGGAACTAGGTGATTGTTTTACTCCGGAACAACTAGTAGAAGAAATATACCGTCAATGCCCTGACATTAAAGCACCCATACCAATTGATGAAATCGCTAGTGCTGTTGGTATAGTTGCCATAAAATCGATGTCTACTGAGGATGTCGAAGGTATGCTCGTCGCTGATGACGCCAAAAGCTCAGGAGTTATATTCTATAAGGAGAATAGCCGATTAGGCCGCCGACGTTTCACAATCGGTCATGAGTTAGGACATTTTCTTCTTTTACACCATGGCTCAGAGCAAAGTTGTACCCCTAACGATATTAGGTTTGGCTCTAGCTCAAATGTGCTTAAAAAGCTTGAGACAGAAGCAAATCAGTTTTCTCAGTTGTTGTTAATGCCAGAAAAATTAATTTCATGCGCAATAAATGGTTCATTTGTAAAAATGGAATTAATAAAGTCAATTTCAGACGATTTTGAAATGAGTTTTGAAGCAATGGCCAATAAATGTTCTAGTTTAAGTGATACACCCTTTGCGCTGATTTATTCAAAAGATTGTGTAGTTCGGTACTGCTGGAGGGATTTGAAAAAATTTCCTTATTGGATTCCTTTTAAGGCTAAGGATTTAATGCCACCATCTAGTCAGGTAATTAGTCTATCTCAGCCTGACGAAACAATATCTAATTCGGTCGAAGTTGATCCAGCCGAATGGATAAGTACCAATTACAAGCAAAGCATGCCGGATACACTTATAGAACAAACATACACACAACTTGATGGGTACCAAGTTACGATGATTCGACTTTAGGAAACAAAACAATAATTCTAAGAAACAAGAAGGATTCAATCCTGTTTATCAATGTACCAACTCTCTAAGTAGATTTTTATTTCTGAACTCTGTTTCTGCAATTGGCCGACTTGAGATGATTTTATTCAACATAAAATCGTCTGCTATTGAGAATGCTAAAGATTTCTCAGGTTCTTAGAATCGTCCGCAACGTCTCGGAAACAGTCATGTTGAATATCCATGACAAAGTATAATTCTCATTCTTCCGAAATAGCTGTTTCGAGACATATCAGACAAAATCACATAACAAGTAGAACAATAAAAGCCTCATTAGCAGACAATTATAGACGAAATAATATAGAAAGTTTTCAGCCAGATACGGGTTACCGTACGCTTCACTCTGACCCACTGATCCTCCAATACAGGTAAAATGGTTTACTACTCATTTGCCAACCCGGAAGTCGAAGGTGTTATAACATCTCTGTTATCTAATATCATAGAGAAAATATGAACATAAACCCCGACCTGAACTCTCGCCTTAAAGATTATGAAGATTTTAATTGTTGAAGACGAACCCAAAACAGCAGCATTCGTCAACCAGGGTTTCACCGAAGAAGGCTTTGTGGTCGATGTTGCTATCGACGGCGCGGATGGACTTCATCTGGCGATGACCGGTGACTACGATATGATCGTGCTCGATATTATGCTGCCGAAGCAAGATGGTTGGTCAGTACTCCAGGAAATCCGGAAACATCGGCCTGACCAATGCGTGATCGTGCTCACTGCGCTGGATGCCCTTGCTGAGCGGGTCAAGGGCTTGAGCCTGGGAGCGGACGATTATTTGATCAAACCCTTCGCTTTTTCCGAATTGCTTGCGCGTGTACGTAACCTGTTGCGGCGTGGGTCGGTACGGCAGAAGCTGGTGCTGAGATTTGCCAATATTGAAATGGACCTATCGCGACATCGGGCTTCGAGAGGAGGGATTCCATTGGATCTTGCCCCCCAGGAGTATCGCTTACTGGAATATCTATTACGCCATTCCGGGGAGGTATTGACTCGTACGCGACTCGCCGAGCAGCTGTGGGATATGAACTTTGACGGCGATAGCAACGTCATTGATGTCGCGATCCGCAGGCTGCGCAGGAAAGTCGATAATCCCTGTCAACGAAAGTTGATTCATACCCTGCGAGGTGTGGGTTATGTTCTGGATGAGCGTGACTGAGGTGGCCACTGCAAGAGAAGGTTCGATTGCTGCGCGTCTCACCGCCTGGTATGCGCTGCTCAGTGTTGTGCTGATCGCCTTCTCCGGCAGCATATTGTATTGGGTGGCAGTGAACCACCTTCGTCAGGAGGATGACAAGCTCCTTACGGCCAAGATCTCCGAGTTACGCGCTGTACTGTTACTGCATCGTAATGACTACGCGGCGTTGCGCGAGGAGGTTGAACAGGAGGCTACCTCGTTTCGAGGTATCCACCTACGGGTACTGAATGCCCAGGGCGACATTATCGCAGAAAGTCCTGTGTCCAGCACAACGGCCGGCGATGACACCCCGTTTGCCGCCGCACAGCTTCAGGCTGATGAGCGCGGTCGGGATTGGGTTGCCGGGAATGGGAAGACTTACCGCGTGATGTCTAGCAACTTCGAGATAGGTTCCCGTTACACAGTACACGCGGCCATGAGCCTGTTGAAAGATGAGCAATTTCTGGCGGCCTACCGGAGTACATTGCTACTGGCCGTTGCCTTCGCCCTGGCGGTGGCCATCGCTACAGGTTATTTTATTGCCCGCAGAGGCTTGCAGCCCGCCTCCCGCCTCGCCGCTATCGTCGATGAGCTGGGCGCGGGACATCTGCACCGACGGGTTGGCGACGAAGCCTGGCCTTCGGAGCTGCGTCCGCTTGCGACAAACTTCGATCACCTCCTGGCACGACTGGAAGATTCGTTCGCCCGCATCTCGCGTTTCTCGGCGGATATCGCCCACGAACTGCGCACTCCGCTCCATATTCTCCGGGGCGAAGCAGAGATCGCCCTGTCCAGGGGGCGGTCGCGTGAGGATTACCGGGCATGTATCGAATCGGCGATGGATGAGTACGACCGTCTGTCCCGCCTGGTGGATGGACTGTTGTTCCTGGCTTCCACTGAACAACCGGATAAGCAACTCGAGAAGCGATCACTGGACCTTACACAGGAGATCGATGCCGTGTGCGCCTTTTACCAGGCGATGGCCGACGAGCTGGGTATCACTCTGCTGGCCGGCGGCTGCGGGCAGTTGGTCGCGGATCCCAGCCTCCTGCGACGCGCGCTGGGCAATCTCGTGGCGAATGCGCTACGTCATACGCCAAGTGGTGGACGCGTCGTCGTCGAGGCGAAGACTACCCCGAACCATGCCGTCGAGATCGTCGTGAGCGATACCGGGTGTGGGATTGCGTCAGAATATATGCCGCGTATTTTCGACCGCTTTTACCGTGTTGACGGGGCCCGGCCACGGCAGGGAAAAAGCACCGGTCTCGGTCTTGCCATTGTCCGGTCGATCATCCAGTTACATGGTGGAACCGTTTCGATCGACAGCGAACCTGGTCAGGGTACGACCGTCACGCTGACATTCCCTTCCCCAGCCAATTCAACCTGACCCGGCCAATCTCTCGATCTACCGGTGTCTTCAGAAGATGACCAAACGGTCAGGTTGTCGTCACTTTCTGGTCCCCCTTGTCGGTATATCATACTCCGGTCAAACATAACCATTGCCCGGTGAAGCACGGAGAAGATGAAGCGCCTGTCGATTGCCTGTATGGTGCTGTTGCTCGCCGGTTGCGCGAGCTTCACGCCCAAACCACTGGATCCGGAGGCACGGCAGGTGGCGTTCGAATCACGCCGCCTCACGAGTTCCGGCGTCCGCCAGTTTTTTGAGTACACCCTGGATCACGCGATCGCTCCCTGGCCACCAAAATCCTGGGACCTCGCGACGCTCACACTGGCGGCCTACTATTTCCAACCCGATCTCGATGTGGCGCATGCCCGCAGTCTGCTTGCACAAGCCGGCGTCATCACAGCGGGGGCCCGCCCGAACCCCACGCTACCCGCGTCCTTTGAGTACAATACGGATGTGCCCGCGGGCATTTCCCCATGGACCAATGGTCTGGGCATCGCTGTGCCGATCGAAACGGCCGGCAAACGAGGTTACCGCATTCAACAGGCGCAGTATCTCGCGCAAGCAGCAAGACTTCGTGAGGTAGATACGCTGTGGCAAGCGCGCAGTCGCGTGCGGAGCAACCTCCTGTCCGCTTACCCAACCGAGGCCCTGGCGCGGCGGCAAAGAGACCTCCAGCAGGAGATAGTCCGGTTGCTGGAGCGCAGATTTGCGGTTGGATTTGCCTCCCAGCCAGAGATGACCCAGGCTCACCTTGCGCTCAATCGGGCCATACTGGCCTTGCGGAAAAATCAGACACAGCGCGCCGAGAATCTTGCCCGGGTTGCGGCCTCAGTCGGCGTACCCGGTAACGCCATCGAAGGTGTAGCCATTTCTTTCGATACTTTTAATCTGCTTCCATCGGTTTCTGGGTTGCCGTCTGTCGATATGCGACGTCAGGCTTTGTTACACCGGCCTGATGTCCTGGCTGCACTGGCAGATTACGAGGCGAGTCAGTCCGCACTGCAACTGGAAGTTGCCAAACAATATCCTGACATTTCTCTAGGCCCCGGCTATCTCTGGGATGCCGGCGAGGTGAAATGGTCGCTCGGGCTATCGCTTGTGCTGCCATTGTTTAACCGTAACACAGGCCCCATCGCCGAGGCCGAGGCACGTCGTAAAAAGGCGGGCGCGATCTTTTTGGCCATTCAGGCCAGAGCAATCACGGAAGTGGAACAGGCATTGGCGGGCTACGGACGCACTGTCCAGATGGTTGATACTGCCGATACCCTGTTGCGCAATCAGAAAAAAAAGGAACAGGCTGTCAGTGCAGCCTACAGGGCTGGTGAAGCGGATCGGTTGGCACTGCTGAGCGCGCAGTATGAAACCGTGACCGCTGAGTTCACACGTGCCAACGCCTTGATGCAGGCACAGCAGATTCTCGGGCGGCTGGAGGATGCACTGCGCTTACCGTTGGGCGCTGACACGTTTGTTCCTACGGCGGCGCGTGCGGTCTCATTGAAACAGGTTCACTAAGAGAAAAACATGAAGAAGAAATCAGTAGTAATTATTGTCGCAGGTGTGGCGATAGCGGTCCTTGCCGTTTGGGGATTCATGAAGGGACGTGAAGAACTCACTCGGGAACAGCAGCATGAAGCGCCCATCAAGGTGCCGTTGCGGGTGAAAAACGAGGCAGGCGGGCCAGTGGTCACCTTCGATGCGGCTACGCAAAAACGGGCCGATATCGCCGTGGCTGCGGCAGCCCCAGGTACCCGGCATGCCGATATCGAAGCGTTAGCGGTGGTCCTGCCACCGCGGGGATTGATTGAACTGCGTAATCGCTACGTGGCAACGACGGCACAGGCTGACAAAGCAAGTGCCGCCTTGCACGCATCACGCCGGGAATATGAACGCCTCAAGGCACTGCACGGAGATGATCGGAATATCTCGGACAGGGTGTTGCAGGCAGCTGAAGTAGCCTGGCGTAGCGATGAAGCGGCCGTGCGCGCTGCGCAGGCCGCCGTCGATGCGCTCAAGCGTAGCGCAAGGCAACAATGGGGTGCAGTGTTGACCTCGGCAGTGGTGGAAAATGCATCGAGCTTTCAGCGTCTCTCGATGCAAAAGGAGGTGCTGCTGCGGATCGCGGCACCGTCAGGCGTCCGCTTGTTGACGCCGCCTGCGACAGTGAGCGTGGTTCGGGACGATGGTCGGCTCAGTACCGCTCGGCTGATTTCCCCGTCGCCCCAGGCCGATCCGCGTATTCAGGGTCCTGCCTTTTTCTATGCGGCCGCGGCCGCAGGGTTGCTACCCGGTACCACGCTGACAACCCGTCTGCCTGTCGGACCGGAGGAAACGGGGGCTATGATACCTGCGTCCGCCGTGGTCTGGTGGCAAGGCAAGGGATGGTTCTATGTCCAAAGTGAGCCGAATCAGTTTGTGCGGCGTGAGCTTATCGGTGCAATGCCGGTCGCGGAGGGCTGGTTTGTTCCACAACTTCAGCCGGTGCGGATTGTGGTGAGAGGTGCCCAAACATTGCTCTCGGAAGAGCTACGCGGACAGATTCAGGCCGGTGGCGAAGACGGATGAACCCAATCCCTCGTACCGGCCTGCTGGCCGCTGTCATTGGTTTCTCCCTGCGTTACAAGGGTGCAGTCATTACGCTTGCGCTGCTGTTTGCAGGCTACGGTCTTTACGCGTTTAGCGGTGCCCGCTACGATGTTTTCCCTGAGTTTGCTCCGCCCCAGGTGTCAATCCAGACGGAGGCCCCCGGCCTGGCACCGGAACAGGTCGAGGTGCTGGTAACCCAGCCCATCGAAAACGCAATCAACGGTGTGCCGGGTGTGCAGACACTGCGCTCGCAGTCGATTCAGGGACTGTCAATTATCACCGTTACCTTTGATCCCAAAAGTGATATCTACCGCGACCGCCAGAATCTGGGTGAACGCCTGGCCACCCTGGCGACGCAGATGCCTGTCGGAGTGGAGGCTCCCGGTATGTCTCCGTTGACGTCTTCCACCAGCGTGGTGCTGGTGGTCGGTCTCACTTCACCAAAGCGCTCGCTGATGGAATTGCGCACGCTTGCCGACTGGACGCTCAAGCCACGTCTGCTTGCTGTACATGGTGTATCCAAGGTGGCAGTATTCGGTGGTCAGGTGAAGGAGTATCAGATTCAGGTCGATCCCCGCCGGCTGGTCAAGTATGGATTTGCCTTGAGTGACGTTCTCGCAGTCGCCCGACGTGCCACCGGGGTGCGTGGCGCAGGGTTCATCGACAACGCCAACCAGCGCATCGTTCTACAAACCTACGGCCAGTCCCAGAACGCCGAACAGCTCGCACAAACCGTCCTGCGCCACCAGGACGGCGCCAATCTAACGCTGGCCGATGTCGCCCAGGTACGTATGGCGCCCGAGCCGCCCATCGGCGCTGCCACCGTTGACGGGGTGCCGGGTGTGCAACTGGTTATCTCCGGGCAATACGGCACCAACACCCTGGCGGTCACCAGGGCCCTGGAGCGTTCACTAACCAGTTTACGGCCGGCACTCGCATCCGAACAGGTGGTGCTGCATACCGAGGTATTCCGGCCTGCGGACTTCATCCAGAGCGCGACCCGTAACGTACAGCATTCCCTCATCCTGGGCGCGATCCTGGTGGTGGCAGTGGTGGTACTGTTCCTGTTTAACTGGCGTACTTCAGCCATCTCCCTTGCCGCCATTCCACTGTCCATGCTGGCTGCGGTCACTATCCTCAATCAGCAAGGTTTTAGCCTCAACACCATGACGCTGGGTGGGCTGGCCATTGCCATCGGGCTATTGGTCGATGATGCCATTATTGTGGTCGAGAATGTCTACCGGCGGTTGCGGGAAAATCAGCATGTCCCGCAGCCGTCGCCGGTCTTCCTGGTGGTGTTCGATGCCGCGCTGGAAGTGCGCAGCGCCGTAGTCTATGCGACGCTGGCTATTGCACTGGTGCTCATACCGGTGCTCACGCTTTCGGGGCTGGCCGGACGGTTGTTCTCCCCCCTCGCGATCGCCTATCTAACGGCGACCCTGGCTTCGCTGGTCGTGGCAATTACTGTCACACCGGCGTTGTGCCTTGCACTTCTTCCGGGGAGCGTACTCCCCGAGCGCGACGCGCCAGTTGCCCGCTGGCTGAAGAAGAAGTACCGCTCGCTTATTGCCGGGGTCGAACGGCGCTATCGTCCCGTGATCGTGGTGGTCGGGTCGCTTACGCTGGCGGGACTGGTGGCACTGCCTTTCTTTGGCGGTAGCTTCCTGCCTGAGCTCAAGGAAGGGCACTACATCGTGCATATGGCGGCAGTACCCGGTACCTCGCTCACCGAATCGCTGCGCATTGGTCGCCAGGTATCGGCAGAACTGATGCGGCTTCCCATCGTGCGCGCAGTCAGCCAGCGGGTTGGCCGGGCCGAAAAAGCCGACGACACCTTTGGCACCCACTACAGCGAATTCGAGGTAGATCTTAAGCCGCTGTCCGGAGAAGAAGCCGAGTTTGCCCAGGTGGACATTCGCAATGCCCTGGCGCGCATCCCCGGCGTCAACTTTGCCGTCAATACCTTCCTTACCGAACGCGTCGAGGAAACGCTTTCTGGTTACACCGCTTCCGTGGTGGTCAATATATACGGTAATGATCTCGATACCCTTGATGCCGAGGCTCTGCGAGTCGCACAAACCTTGAACCAGATCCCGGGTGCTACCGAAATCCAGATCCAGTCCCCACCAGGTACGCCGCAGATAGGGGTTCGGCTGCGTCCCGCAGCACTGGCACGTTGGGGATTTGATGCGGTGGACGTGCTTGATGTGGTGCAGACTGCCTTTCAAGGGGCGTTAGTCGGTCAGGTCTATAGCGGTAACCGCGTGTTCAACGTGAACGTTATTCTGTCGCCGTCCGAGCGCAAAAGCATCGCGGACATACGGACGCTGCCGCTGCGCAATACCGCGGGCACCTTTGTGCGCCTGGGCCAACTGGCCGAGGTCTATGCGACATCTGGTCGCTATGTGGTGTTGCACAACGGTGCCCGTCGTGTTCAGGCGATCACCAGCAACGTCACTGGTCGGAACGTGACCTCTTTCGTCGCGGAGGCGAAGCGGCGCATCACACAAGATGTTCGCCTTGCGCCTGGAAACTACGTGGAATTCGGTGGTACTGCTAAAGCCCAGGCCGCATCAGTACGGGATTTGATCGTTAATTCAACGATTGCCGCCATCGCCGTCGGCTTGTTATTGTGGATCGTGCTGGGATATGCGCGAAACCTCATTCTGGTGTTGCTCAACCTGCCCTTTGGCCTGGCAGGAGGCGTCCTGGCCGTGTTTGCGACCGGCGGGGGTATCTCTTTGGGTTCTTTGGTAGGCTTCGTTACGTTATTTGGCATCACGCTGCGCAATTCCGTGATGCTGCTCTCCCACTACGAGCATCTGGTCTCCGTCGAGGGTATGCAGTGGGGACCGGAAACAGCGCTGCGCGGTGCAATGGAACGCTTGACGCCGATCCTTATGACCGCACTCGCCACTGCTTTGGGTCTGTTGCCGCTGGCTATCGGCAGTGGTGCTCCAGGACGCGAAATCGAAGGTCCAATGGCGTTAGTGATCCTGGGCGGACTCTTTACCTCCACCGCACTTAACCTGCTCGTGATGCCGAGTCTGGCACTACGCTACGGCCGGTTTGTGAAAGCAGATTCACAGTGTGAATTCCCGGTGCAGGCCGCACAAACGCCCGATGAGAGGTGAGCCAGAACAATTTTGTGTCCGCTTTGGGAAAAGCGCGGTGTATGTCTGAGCCTGTGCGAAAAAATTATGGGCACCTCTATTAATTCAAGAAATAAAATAATCCCATAAGCAACTGGCGCCGACGAGGCGAACTGGAAGCAAGATACAGGTCGATTTCCCTGGTATCAGAATCAACCACTCTGCTCGCCTCTATGGTAGGGCATGTTGGCGATAATACTCCAGGCACGATAGAGCTGTTCGGCCAGGACTACACGAACCAGTGGATGAGCAAAGGTCATCTTCGACAGAGACCAGCATTCATCCGCGCGTTCAATACAGGCCTGAGAAAGTCCTTCTGGTCCACCGATGAGAAGGGTTACATCCTGCCCACCCGCCAGCCACTTTTCCATGCTGAGTGCCAGTTGCTCGGTATTCTTTTCCCTGCCGCTACGCTCCATTGCGATGACCCGCGAACCATTCGGGATTGCCTGCAGCAAGCGCTCACCTTCTTCGTGATTGATACGTGCGACATCGGCACCTTTGCTGCGTTTACCGGCATTGATTTCAATCAGTTTCACTGAACAATGGCGAGGCATGCGACGGGCATATTCATTATAGGCCTGATCGACCCATTGTGGCATCTTGCGGCCTACAGCGATGAGATGAATCTGCATAAGGTGAGCCCTTGCTCTACTTTCTACTTTTCACTTTCATCTATTCACTTTCAGCCTTCCCTGCTTTTCTCGACAATCTGGCGCAATTCTTCGCCCCACAGCTTATCCAGATCATAAAATGTACGGGCATCCGCCTGCATGATATGAGTGATGACATCATTCAGATCAACCAATACCCATTCCGCCTCTTCCTGCCCTTCTACACCGAGTGGACGATGGCCATGATCTTTCATGTAATCAACCAGCTTGTCAGCGATGGCATTGACGTGACGGGACGACGTGCCAGTCGCCAGTATCATAAAATCAGTAATATCGGTCAGCCCCCTGACATCCATCACCTTGATATCCTGTGCCTTGGCTTCTTCCAGCCCGGCTACAGCGGTATCCCTTACCTGTTCGGGTGTCATAGGCAATCCTGTTTCCTCATATACTCACCATCCTCATTTATCGTTTTGATAAAGCCCATTTCGTCGAATGTAATCAAGCACTTCATCAGGCAACATTCCGTCTATATCCCGCCCTTCATTTAACCGCTGCCGGATATCTGTCGCTGAAATATCATAGCCTTTCAGGCTGACTGGCATGACACTGGAACATTTCCTGTCACGTAGGACTGCCACATCATCAACCATGTATTCAGTTGCCCAATCAAGCTTCGAACACGCCAACTCACCTGCCCGTTCAATGACAATGATATGTGCCAGTTGTAAAATTTCCTTCCAATGATACCACGTAGGCAGGCTGGCGAAGGCGTCACTGCCCATTACCAGACACAGATTATCTTCAGGATACTGCTGCCGGAAAGACTGCAGGGTCGGCACTGTCCATGAAGGCCCGCTGCGTTCCAGCTCGCGTCTGTCCAGAATAAAATCGGGATACTCCCGCAGTGCCAGCTGTAACATTTCCACTCGCTGCTGGCAGCTGGCCTGTGGCGCTGGCCGGTGTGGGGGTATCGAAGCAGGCAGGATATAAACTGCATCGGCTACCAGTTTCTGCTGCAGTTCGTACAGTGGCTTGAGGTGGCCATAGTGCACCGGGTCAAAAGTACCGCCGTACAGACAGATCAAACGTGGCATGTCTTTAGGGCACCTTGAATCTACTGGCGTATATGGCCATCACCCAGGACGATATATTTTTGTGATGTCAGACCTTCCAGCCCTACCGGGCCACGCACATGCAGCTTGTCGGTACTGATACCGATTTCGGCACCAAGCCCATATTCAAAGCCATCGGAGAAACGGGTCGATGCATTGACCAGGACTGAACTGGAATCAACCTGGCGCAGGAATTTGCGTGACTTGCTGTAGTCCTCTGTGACGATGGCATCGGTATGCTGTGAGCCATATTGATCTATGTGCTGCATTGCCTGATCAATACCATCTACGATGCGTATAGCCAGTATCGGAGCAAGATATTCCGCATCCCAGTCTTCATCCGTTGCCGCTTTGATATCGGCTAGAATAGTACGAGTTCTATCACAGCCTCGTAACTCTACACCGGCATCAGCGTAACGCTGTGCCAGCAGGGGCAATACACTGTCCGCTACCGAATCCGCTACCAGCAATGTTTCCATCGCATTACAAACACCATAGCGATGCGTTTTAGAGTTATAGGCAATCTCTACGGCCTTGTTGATATCTGCCTGATCATCAATATAGACATGGCAGACACCATGCAGATGTTTGATAACAGGTATGCTGGATTCCTTCATCACCCGCTCTATCAAACCTTTGCCACCGCGAGGAATGATGACATCGACATATTGATCCATGGTCAGCAATTTGCCGACGGCTGCACGATCCGTGGTGTTAATTACCTGAATGAGCGTTTCAGGCAAGCCTGCCGCCTCCAGCCCCTGCCGGAGACAGGCTGCCAGCGCCAGATTGGAGTGCAGGGCCTCCGAACCACCTCTGAGAATACAGGCATTGCCCGATTTCAGGCACAATGATGCGGCATCTGCGGTCACATTAGGGCGTGACTCATAAATGATGCCTATGACACCCAGCGGTACACGCATGTGGCCGACCTGTATACCAGAAGGCATGTAACGCATGTCGGTAATTTCACCGACAGGATCAGGTAAGGCTGCTACCTGCCGCAGTCCTTCAGCCATACCGGCGATACGCTCGACGGTCAATTCGAGACGATCCAGTAACGCAGCATCCAGTCCATGTTCACGGCCTGATTCAAGATCCCTGTTGTTTTCTATTGCCAGACTCGCTGCCTGATCTTCAATCGCGGCAGCCGCTGCCAGTAAGGCCTTATTCCTGGCAGCGCTATCCACCGCCGCAGCCCGTCTGCTCGCTGCTCTTGCCAGACGACCCAGCTGATCCATGTATTGTTCAATCGATTGTGTATTCATTATTTAATTACCTGTGGTTTAATTTCCACAGCTTCCTGCACACTACTGTAGGTCAGAGTTTATTCGGACAAATTCGTTGATTGTTGCACATTTCTGTGCGAATGAATTCGCACCTACATATTCGATACCCAGTTAGCCTGTTGAGGGGTAGTTTATCCACATTCCTTAAATTACATTAAGTCCACAGATTTTCATTGACAGTCTTTCGATATCGAACCAGATCGATATCCCTTCACTGCTAGCCCTGCCTTTGGCTATTTTATCAAGCTTTGCTATCTGCTGCAGGATTTGCTGCCATTGATCCTGGCCGTGGCGTCTGATTGCACCGTCAATCCTGTGCTGATCAGCACCCCAGACCCTGTATTGCTTGAAGACCTGCCCTTTATTTGCACCACCCGCCAGGGCTGAGGCTATCTGTGTCAGCCTTCTCACCTCACGCCCAAGCATTACTATGAGAAATACTGACTGATCTTTTTCAGCTCTCAAGGCATCAATAATACGGCCTGTTCGTTGACTGTCGCCTGCCAGACAGGCATCCAGGTAACTGAAGACAGAAAATCGAGAATTATCTGACACGGAAGACTGCAGGACTGCAAGTTGCTGTTTTGCATCGTGCAGCGAGCCATTATCCGATGAGATGTTCAGCGCCAGTAAATCGATTTCCTGGGCGGCAGCCAGTAGATTACCTTCAAAATAATGTGTTAATAATTCGATGGATTGTTGATCAGGAAGCAGCCCTTTGCTACGCAGACGATGCGACAACCAGCCGGGAAAATCTGCCAGCTTAACCTCTTTGGCTTCTGCACTTACGCCCACTGCATCAAGTGCCTTGAACCATTTCTGCTTCTGCCCCGTCCGGTCAACAGCACCGCAAATAACCATTAACAGGGTATCGGGTGGCATATTTTCTGCCAGCTCAATCAACATACGGCTGCCAATCTGGCCGGGTTTGCCTGTTGGCATACGCAACTCTATCAATCGCTTTTCGTCAAATAAGGACATGCTGCTGCCCGACTGTAACAGCGCACCCCAGTCGAATCCTTGCTCAACGACAAAACTATCACGCTCAGTATAACCCTGCTGCCGTGCCTGTTTACGTAATGCATCGGAGACTTCTTCAAGCAGCAGAATTTCGCTGCCAAACAGCAGGTAAACAGGTTTTAGCTCTTTTCTGTCCGAATCAGACAGACTTTGTATAGGGACGCGCAAGAGAACCTTCAGCCTTTCCGGAATATACTAAGCCTAATCATGGTTCGGCTTAGTACTACCTGATACGGGACATTTTACGCAGTATGCCCTGTGCTACATCTCCACGCATATCATCACGCAGCAGCTCTTCTTCCCGCGTTGCTGACAACAGTTGGTCTGGATTAAAATTGTAATCGCGTCGTGCTGTAGAGACTGACGGCTTGATCAGCTCTTTGCCCTTGCTGTCGAAAACCTTATAGTCGACTTTGAGAATAATCACATAACCCGTAGACTTGCCACGCTCATCAATTGTTCTGATTTCACGGCTAAATTTGACGCTGGTAATTTTAATATTTGCGCTGTCTGAAGTCGGGCTAGCGACAACAGTTACCTTGCTGGATTCCAGCCTGTCTGTAAGGATATCTTTGAGTTTGCCGTCAGGCGATGAAATTGCAACCGAACGGATTGAATCAGGCAGCACAACAGTTCCACGCAGGTGAAAACCACATCCGGAAAGCAGGCTGGTTGTTAACAGTAAAATCAGGGCAACGCTTTTCATCAGAATATCCTTACAGGAAGATTTTTGTTTCAATCATTTTCGGCATTGGGTCGAGTATACCGGCAAAACTGAACAGGAAAAACACTCATATGGGGTACCTCTACTAATTCTGAATAGATCAGATTGTATTTCAAATTGTTCATATCTAGGGAGCCTCTGATTAAATAGAGGTGCCCATATTGTCAGCCGACAACAATATTTACCAGTCGCCCCGGTACGACAATTATCTTACGTACTGTAAATCCATCAATATGACGCTGCACACTTTCGCTGGCCTGTGCCTGCTGTTCAATCACAGACTGATCAGCATCTGCAGCCACCTGTATGCGGTCACGCAGCTTGCCATTGACCTGGACGACATACTGGATCTCATCCTGTACCATAGCGGCTTCTTCAGCAAGCGGCCAGGCTGCATCAATAATAGCACCTGTCTGACCAAGTTCCTGCCACAACACGGTGGTAATGTGCGGCACTACCGGGGTCAACAACAGACAGGCCGTCTCCAGCGCCTGCTGGACGACAGCTCTGTCATTGTCATGCGTCGGCTGGAATTTGCTGACAGCATTCATTAGCTCCATCACTGCGGCTATCGCCGTATTCAGCTGCAGCCTGCGTTCTATATCATCAGTTACTTTTTTGATGGTCAGATGAATCTGGCGATTGAGAATTTTTGCCGTGTCAGAGAGACCATTCTCACTGCCAGAAACCACGCCATCAGTCACATGCTCAGACACCAGACGCCATAGTCGTCGAAGAAAGCGCGACGCCCCTTCAACGCCTTCATCAGACCACTCCAGTGACATCTGTGGCGGCGAAGCAAACATAATGAACAAACGCACCGTATCGGCACCATAGCGATTTATAAGAGACTCAGGATCGACCGTATTGCCTTTGGACTTCGACATCTTGCTGCCATCCATCAACACCATACCCTGGGTCAACAGTCGCTTAATTGGTTCATCAACATGCAGCAGACCCTCGTCACGCATCAGTTTTGTAAAAAAGCGCGCGTACAATAGATGCAGGATGGCATGCTCGATACCACCGACATACTGGTCAACCGGTAGCCAGAAATCTGCCCGCTCATCAAGCATCGCCTTGTCCTGATCCGCACAGGTAAAACGTGCCAGATACCAGGAAGACTCAAAAAAAGTATCAAAAGTATCGGTTTCCCTGCGTGCATCAGCACCACATGATGGGCATTTCACATGGGTAAAGTCAGGATGATCGACTAACGGCGAGCGGGCACCATCCAGCTCTACATCAAGCGGTAACAGCACGGGTAAATCCTTATCCGGCACCGGCACTGTGCCGCAATCATCACAATAAATAACTGGCACTGGACAGCCCCAATAGCGCTGACGGGAAATACCCCAGTCGCGTAGCCGGTAATTCACGCGACGCTCGCCTTTCGCCTGCTGCTGTAGCCAGTCAGCAATGGCCTCAAAAGCCTGTGCTGATGTCAGTCCGTCAAACTGGCCGGAATTTTTCAACACACCGTAGTCGGTAAATGCCGCTGTCAGCGGTTGCTCCAGCTCTCCGCCTGCCGGGTAAACTACCGGTTTGACCGGGATGTCGTATTTACCAGCAAATTCAAAATCCCGCTGGTCATGCGCTGGTACAGCCATCACTGCACCGGTGCCGTAACCCATCAGAACAAAATTTGCGACCCAAACCGGAATGTCTTCGCCTGTAACAGGGTGGCTAACAACAAAACCAGTAGCCATGCCCTTCTTTTCCATAGTTTCCATGGCTGCTTCAGCAGTCTCGGTACTACGACATTCTTCGATAAACAGCTGCAGATCAGGACTGTTTTCAGCTGCTTTCAGTGCCAACGGGTGTTTAGCAGCGACTGCCACATAGGTAACACCCATCAGGGTGTCCGGTCTTGTGGTATAGACAACAAGATCATCCACCTCACCCTCTGCTGCAAAACTCAGCTCGACGCCCTCTGATCGACCGATCCAGTTTCGCTGCATGGTCTTCACCGCATCTGGCCAGCCATCAAGCTGATCCAGACCTTCTAGTAACTCATCAGCATACGCGGTGATCTTCATGAACCATTGTGGGATTTCCTGCCGCTCCACCGGAGTATTGCAACGCCAGCAGCAACCGTCGATGACCTGTTCATTGGCCAGCACGGTCCTGTCATGCGGGCACCAGTTAACGGGCGCGGTACGCTTGTAGACCATGCCTTTCTGTAGCAGGCGGCTGAACAACCATTGTTCCCAGTGATAGTATTCTGGATCACAGGTCGCCAGTTCACGATCCCAGTCATAACCGAAGCCTAGTCGCTTTAATTGATCACGCATGTAATCGATATTTTCATGCGTCCATCTGGCCGGTGGCACGCCATGCTTAATTGCCGCATTTTCGGCTGGCAGGCCAAACGCATCCCAGCCCATCGGCTGCAACACGTTCTTCCCCTGCATCCGTTGATAACGGCTAATCACATCACCAATCGTGTAATTCCGAACATGCCCCATATGCAGGCGACCACTGGGATAGGGGAACATACAGAGACTATAAAAGGGCTCCCGATCAGGGTCTTCAGTTACCTTGTAAACTTTGTCGTTTTCCCACTGCGCCTGTAGAGGAGTTTCTATGTCCTGGGGAATGTATTTTTGTTCCATTACTGCAGAGGCTACCTATAATCGTTTATTTCGGGGCGATTAGCTGAAAGTATGAAAGTTGTCAGAATTATTGCTTACCTGTTTCCAGGGCTACGTCATCCCAGTCAGCAAACGGGAAAGGCCTGTCTTCGCTATTGAATGTCAAATACTGCAGAATCCTGTAGACGTACTGGCTAAGCATGTCGCCAAAACTAACCAGGCGTATGTTCTTCTCACCGGTAAACAAAAGCACCAGCAGCTGAAAAATAACCAGGGCAGCGATCAAAAATTCAACAATATTAAAAATAAACACGAAAATAGCCATATAAAGGATACGCAGCCAGGTGGAATTGTTTTTCAGGCTTTCTTTGATATTGTCATTCATTACAAAATTCTACCGTGAGCAGGTAAGCAAGGACGACGGATTATAGCATTGAAAATAGTTCCAGGTTCCAGCTGTACTACTTTGTAACATGCACCAGCAACCGCCGTCGATGACCTGACCGGCGATGTTCCCACAGATACAACCCCTGCCAGGTTCCCAGCCCCAGTCTGCCGTTGATGATGGGAATGCTCAGTGAAACGTTGGTGAGAATGGCCTTGATATGGGCAGGCATATCATCTGCTCCTTCGGTCGTGTGGGTATACAGTGGATCGTTTTCTGGTACCAGGCGATTCAGCCAGTTCTCCAGATCCCGGCGTGCGGACGGGTCGGCATTCTCCTGTATAGTCAGGCTTGCCGATGTATGGGTAACATAAACCGTACAAAGTCCTTCCTTACAGGATGCAGTGCTGACCAACGATACCACCTCGGCAGTGATATCTATAAGCCCCTGCCTCTGAGTTTCTATAAATAATTCTATTATCATTTATCTTACTAACCACCGGTCTGCTAGAATTATAGAAAATACTTAACCACACGGGCTCTGCTATGAACGATATCAGACTACCAAGAAATATACCGCTTTTCCCGTTACCTGGGGTTCTACTATTACCGGGCGGCATACTTCCACTGCATATCTTTGAGCAACGTTACCTGCACATGTTCAGGGATGCTCTGCAGGGAGACGGCATCATCGGCATGATACAGCCTTCAACGAACCAGTCCTGTCAATCCGACCCACCGGTCTACATGATCGGCTGCACCGGCAAAATCACCCACCATGAAGACACTAATGATGGACGAATGCTGGTAACCCTGCGCGGTCTGTGTCGATTTGATATTGTTCAGGAGCATGATGACGGATACCTCTATCGTACTGCGGAAGTTGATTATCTGCCTTCGGGGAATATATTCAGGGAGGAGGGCAATAACGATAAACACAGGAGATTACTGAATGCTGCCTCGCTATATCTGCCAATGCTGGAAGAAAACTCCCATCTCGAACCCATACTCGAAGCAAGCATGTCTGAACTGGTTACTGCACTGGCCATGCACTGTCCTTTCAGCTCTACCCAGAAACAATCCCTGCTGGAAGCAGCCGATGTAGAGTCCAGAGTGGATCGTCTGATCGAATTGCTGGAACAGGCCGCACTCGATAACTGGCCGGCGGGGAACCATACGGTCAACTAAAGCAGAGGAAAGGTTAAAGAGGAAAGATAAAAAAGAGGACTACGATTTGATTTTCCTTTCCTCTTTAACCCTTCCTCTTTCCTCTGCTTTTAAGAGCTCAAAACTTCTACCGGGGGGCCGGAATACTCTTTAGTAACATTGCCACAGCTCCTGCTGGAATAGCAAAACCCACTCCCTGACCGATACTGGTTTTGCCGTTAACAACGCCTATCACCCTGCCCTGCGCATCAAGCATCGGGCCACCGGAATTACCCGGGTTGATCGCTGCATCGGTCTGCAGGCGATCAACCTTGCCGATAGCGCGCGCTGTCGCACTTACGATACCGGCACTGGCCGTGATGCCGAGCCCAAACGGATTACCCAGTACAACAACGGCTTCACCAACGATTACCTCCGACAGGCGCAGTTTTAATGGTACGAGATCCGTTGCATTCACACGCACAATCGCCAGATCAGAATCTTCATTTTTTGCAACAAGGGTTGTATTCAGGTGCCTGCCCGATGGCAGTATTGCGAAAATCCGGGTTTTCCGTGCGATGTGGTAGTTGGTGGCTATCAGGCCATCAGCCGCTACAATAAAGCCGGTGCCGATTGAGCCCGTATCATTCGCGATACTCACTACACTCGGTGATGCCTGGCGTATGATGTCT
>ENA-ORDP01000695-ORDP01000695.1-marine-sediment-metagenome-genome-assembly--contig:-NODE-695-length-20754-cov-4.383835_pt1 | contig 20754 bp, 22 predicted proteins | sample MGYA00248627_ERZ508539 | MGnify/ENA primary metagenome ERZ508539 (study PRJEB26208, sample SAMN05571518) | marine sediment metagenome | biome: deep sea; feature: Hydrothermal vent; material... | reverse complement strand
GGGGCACGGTGTTCCGGCCAAAACCATGTCGGAATGACGACATTATTAAATTTTTGGAGCTTTTACAGATCTCAGGTTATTTAATAAAGTGTTTTTTTATTAAAAAATCAATGCTCGCTTTACCAGGGCCAACAAACAGTAAGGGCAACAGCATAATTAAATATATCAATGGTAGTTTGAAGCCATTACTACAAACGTTATAACCACTACCTGCATGTACGCTGTACCAGGCAACGAGATCCAGAATAATAAATGAAAAGGCAAAAAAACGAGTTCCAAGTCCTAATGTAATGGCGATTGAACCCAAAACTTCTATCCATGTAGCGAGGAACCAGCTTAGCGCAACGGGTGCCAGATTAAACGGGAATGGAAAATCTGTCTGTAGATCGGCGAACCAATTGTCACCATTGAGTTTTTGCAGGCCTGATTCCCAAAATTCCCATGTGATCAATAACCGTAGACCAAGTTGCGGTATGAACTCTCCAGCTTTGTCCAGGTAAAATATACCCTTGCCCGTAACATCAATAATTTTATTCATATCTCTCTCCTGTTTTTTTTCTATTTCGTTAGACAGGCTTATTGAGGATCGTTCACTCCTAGAATGACATCACGGGTTTTTAGATCATGCAATATTTGTAAACCGCCCTGGATCACAACGTCCGGGTTGGGGTGATTGAGTTGTTCTGCGATGTGTTGAAGTATCTGTTTACCAGAGAGTTGCTTATTCTCGCCGATCATTTGCAGCATCTGTGCCGTCACCACATTGATATCCAGAAAATGGACATCGTCATGGCGATCACGGTAAACCACCAGATAGGTCGGTTGTTCATTTGGTGTCTCTGGCAGAAACTCGTTGCTGATTTCATGGACAGGAAAACGGTAATTTAGTGGCCATGCATTTGGTGACAACTCCGGAATTCCTTCCAGAAGATCTCCCTCAGTATTCACTGCCGTTAAATCGATCTCCTGATCGGTAACAGACAGGGCAAGTTCCACCCACTCATAATGCGCAAGTTCCAGCATGAATGGATAGTCATCTTGTTCTGCCTGTCGTTCATGCTCAAGGTATTTCAGGAACTCTCTGGGCATTTCCTGGAAGAGGGGGGTAGATGCATGATGATGTTCAAAGTAATCACGAATTATTCGATGCCATTTTTCATCACTGGTAATTTCTCTAAGCACCGGGTATGCACTCGACATGAAATCTTCAACATTGTTGTAAAACAATTCGTTGTAGATATTCATGCGGCGTGCTTCTACATCCTCTGGACGCGGATATTTGGCCGGGTTACGCAGATGCTGGGCAAAGGCGTACTGGATTGTTTTGAACGAGGGTTGTTCAGCCTTGTTGTGCACGGTTCTCGTCTTCGACATTCCATTTGCTCTGGAGGTTATGGATGGTATCGATCTCTGTTATTAGCTCAGGGATGGGGGGGATATTAAAGTCGCGTTCCAGTAAGGTGGGAGCAACACCATATAATTCGTAGGCCTTGTCTAACAATTCCCAGACCGGGTCAATGATATCGGCACCGTGTGTATCTATCTTCAGGTCATCGGCTTCATTGTAATGGCCGGCAATATGGATATAGGCGAGTCGTTCCTTGGGGATTGCTTTTAAGTATTCGAGGGGATCATAACAATGGTTAATGCTGTTGACATAAATATTATTGACATCGAGCAGTAACTGGCAATCAGCTTCATTCAGTACGGCATTGAGAAAATCGATCTCTTCCATTTCTTTGCCTGGTGCGGCGTAGTAAGAGACGTTCTCTATGGCAATGGGTTGTTCCAGGATATCCTGTACGCGTTTAATGCGCTTTGCAACATAGTGAACCGCTTCTTCTGTAAACGGGATGGGCATCAGATCATAGAGGTGACCGTTGTCGTCACTACAGTAACTCAGATGCTCACTGTAAAGACAAATATTGTGGTCTTTCAGAAAGCGTTTGAGTTTATGCAGAAATGCTTCGTCGAGGGGAGCAGGGGAACCGATAGAAAGGGATAGACCGTGGCAGATAAAGTCATGCTGTTCTGTATAGCTGCGAAATAGTTTGCCCATTGCGCCGCCAACACCTATCCAGTTCTCGGGGGCGACTTCCAGAAAGTTCACCTGCGAAGGAAAGGGGTCTGCGAGCGGGCCCATGATGTCCCGCCGCAGACCGAGTCCTGCGCCATGAAAACGATATTGATGGTTATTCCGATGTCGAGTTTTCATGGGTTGCTTAGGCGTGTGATTAGGTCTTGCCCTTGCCCTTGCCTTGGCCACCACATTTGCCTTCGCCGCATTTACCGTCTTTCATACCTTTCATATCTTTCATATCTTTCATATCTTTCTTGCCATCGCCACATTTGCCGTCTTTCTTACCTTTCATATCTTTCTTGCCATCGCCGCATTTGCCATCTTTACCAGCAACTTGCATGTAACCACTTTGCAGTTCACTCATTGCGAAGGGGTTGTCACCCGCAGGGGTTGCAGAGGCGATGTTGCTAGCCGCCATAGATAGTGCAAAAGTAGCACCCATTGCGATAGATAAAGGTTTTAAAATTTTACTTTGTGTAGACATTGTGTTCTCTCCGTAGTTAGGAATTTTAGCCATCCCCTAAAATAAATCCTGTTACGCGTCAGGGATAACCAATATACGCTTCAGACAGGTGGTTGGATTCAACCAAAATGCTCATTTTCGAACTTACATGCTTTGAATAGTGATTCTAAGTAAAGTTCACATAAAATAAAGCTACTTATGAAAGATTTTATAAAAATATGATGGATCTGGTTCACATGCCGTTCAGTTTTCTATTATAAATGCCTTATTCGGCCGTCTTTTCTTCAAAAGGACACAGATCTTCCAGTACGCAGCTACCACACCTGGGTTTTCTTGCAATGCAGGTATAGCGGCCATGCAGGATGAGCCAGTGGTGGGCATCCTGCCGATAGCGTTTAGGCACATTTTTAAGAAGGTTTTTTTCTACCTCCAGGACATTTTTACCCGGCGCGATGCCTAGCCGATTACTGACGCGAAAGATATGAGTATCGACCGCGATAGTCGGTTGGCCAAAGGCCGTATTGAGGATGACATTCGCTGTTTTTCGACCGACCCCCGGTAGTGCCTCCAGCGACTTGCGATCGTCTGGCACCTTGCCTTTGTGCTGATCCAGCAGGATTTTGCATGTCCGGGCGATGTTTTTGGCCTTGGTGTTGAACAGGCCAATGGTCTTGATGTATTTCTTGATCCCGGATTCTCTTAGCGCGAGCATTTTTTGTGGGGTAGCCGCGATTTTGAAGAGCGCCACGGTCGCTTTGTTGACGCTTTTATCGGTGGCCTGGGCGGAGAGCATCACCGCAATCAGTAGCTGGAAAGGGGTTTTGTAGTCAAGCTCAGTGGTGGGATTTGGGGTATATTTTTTCAGACGAGAGAAAATCGTTTTTATTGTCGCCTTGTTCATTCAGGTTCCATTTGTCACATTATTCACGGTTTCGGCTACCAGGTTATCAATGAAAATAACGTAATAGCAATCGATCCATGAAAAAATCAGCTCAGAGAAAATAAATTCAGAAAAACCGGATTTTAGTGCGACTGGCCGAATGAATCAAACAACGCCGGATAGAGGTTGTTTTTGTCCCAATACGGAATTGAACAGGGTGATGTCGTTCTGGGTAAACTGGATTTCTGGCCTGGTCTTGTGTGTATTGAGCCACTTTTCCAGTTGCGCCAGTTTCAGGACAGGGCACTGTAAGCGTTTGGTACCAATGGCCATATTTAGATTTATCTTGTCCTTGCTGTAGACTACCAGGCTGATGACGGGCCAGCGAGTTAGATTGTGGCCAGCGAGTAAGTTGCTCAGCGATGATTTGGCTAGCCTGGCCTGGATGCACGGGTTCTTTAGCTCGTAGGCATCCTCGCCAAGATCCTGGTACCAGACGGCATCACCACTGTAAGTTATGTCACCCTGCTCATGTCTCTCAGAAATGGCGATCAGACCGATTCCGTTGCATAGTACCAGGGCATCCAACGCGATATTGGGATCGGCGAGTGGTAAACGTGAGCGCGGATAAAATGCATCAACCCTGCGATAAACCAGTTGTTCGAGGAGCCGAATGAGAGGTGTGGTGAAAATAGAATCACCGCCAACTATTTCGGAGACCTCGATACCGGCATTGTCCTGGAAGCGCGATTTTGTTTGAGATACCTGGGTGAGCCATTTCTGGAATTCGTACAGGTTATGCTTGGCAAAGGCTTCACTGCGTCTGTGCTTGTTCTTGACAGCGTCCTGAGTCAAAAAACGAAGTTCTACCAGGACCTTATCTCTTTCACCGGGATTCGTCCCTGCGAGGATAGCCGTAATGTAGTTTGGGTGACGGTGAGCGATATGCAGTTTTATGGAATTCTTTTTTAAAGTACAAAGTGATTGGCGGGAATGATACGACCAAATTTCTATATTATCTGCGCAATCATGAAATATTAGCGGTGCATTAGGTTTTAAGTTGCTTGCCAGTAATCCCGAGGCATAGTGGGCGTAGTGATAGACCCGCCCGATGTGGCCCGACGCGATAGCAGCAAGAATAAAATTTTCAGGTATGATCCGTGAATGGGTACGTCCTATTACCTCATCTATCCAGTTGAGCGCATAGTTGTGATAGTCGTAAAAAAAATCAAAGTGTTTAACGATATGCCACTGGTAGCGTTTATGCCCATATTGGGTCCGATAAAATAGCGCCGTTTTATAAAATTCCAGTGAAAGTTGTGGGTTGGTATCGAGTGCATTTGAATCGATTCCCTGAAAACGGCGGTGAATCTTCGTCGGTTTTCGCGACACACTTTGCCAGGCCAACAAGGCAAGTAATATGCCGATGCTGATCAGCGCGGAATAAAAATAAATCGGTTCTTGCTTGTATAATGTGGTGATCAGGTGCTGGTTGATCTGTTTCGACTCAAGTTGTCCCAGTAGCAATGTAATATTGACGAGACCTGCCAAAGCTACACTGACAAGCAATAACTTTATAATAGTGGTGAATCGCATGACACAGGTTCCATCCCGGTTTTTATTATTTATTCTGATTATTCTGCGATTTTAAGGATTTAGCCACAAAGATGAAATGTATATTATGTTGCAGTTTGTGGCAGATCGTTATTGACAGTTTGTTTCAGGTGATTATCAATAACATTTTTCAGGGCAATAAGAAGCCCTAAACCAATAAACGCCCCGGGTGGCAATATGGTTAGTAAAAAGCCATCGTAATTTTCGAACACCGTTATCTGTAACCATTGTGCACCTTCCCCGAACAGTAGATCCATTTGCTGGAACAGAGTGCCAAAACCGATCAGCTCGCGGAAGGCCCCGAGAATAACTAGCACGACGGTGAAACCCAGGCCCATGAAGAATCCGTCCAGTACGGAATCCAATACATTGTTTTTGGACGCAAACGCCTCAGCGCGTGCGATGATGACACAGTTAGTGGTAATCAATGCGACGTATAAACTCATAAGTAAATACAGGTCATAAAAGAAGGCCTGCATTAAAATTTGAATAATGGTCACCGCAACGGCAATCACAACGACAAAGACCGGAATACGAATCTCATTGCGAACAAAGTTACGAATCAGTGATACCGTTGCATTCGATACGACAAGTACCAATAAGGTCGCGAGGCCGAGGCCAAGTGCATTGACCACCTTACTGGAGACAGCTAATAAGGGACATAATCCGAGCAACTGCACGGTTGCTGGATTATTTTTCCAGAGGCCTTCATTAATGATGTTTTTATATAGGCTCATAATTTAGTTGAATAACGATTCCCTGTTTGCCTTGAAATACTTTAGTACATTATGGGTGGCCTTTACAACCGCACGCGATGTAATCGTTGCGCTGGTGATTTGATCGAATTCACCGCCATCACGACGAACCCGCCAGTGCTCTGAGCCTGGCTTGTTCAGCGACTTGCCTTTGAAAATATGAATCCAGTCTGATTTATTGGCTTCGATGGCATCACCTAATCCCGGTGTTTCGAGGTGTTCAGTCACTCGTACCCCCGCGAGGCTGCCGTTGTAGTTAACGGCCACCAATAAACGAATATTTCCGCTGTAACCGTCGGGGGCGATACATTCAATGATGGCGGCCACTGGCTTGTTATTTTTACGCGCACGATACACGGTCATTTCGGCATCGCGGGCCAGCAACGGATCATTGACTTTAATGACATCAGTATTTAGGTCGTTGTCATGTATGCTCGGAGAGATGAGGTCATGTAATTTTCTTAAGGTGTGATTGCGTTTGTTATCGGCGATACGCTGTTGTGTTTTGTCATGGGTAAACGCAACGATTGCGGTTCCGGCAATCGTAAAGATGCCGAGGAATACAGCATTGATGAACATGTTTTTACTGATCGATGTCATTATTATCTCTTAATCATCTTTATCATGGCCAAACACACGTGGCTGGGTGTAGTAATCAATCGTGGGCACGGCAATGTTCATCAATAATACACCGAAGGCAACACCGTCAGGGTAGTTGCCCCAGGTGCGTATGACATAGCTAATGATGCCAATACCGATGCCATAAACAATTTGTCCCCGAGGTGTGGTGCTGGCGGTTACGGGATCGGTGGCGATGAAGAAAGCGCCGATCATACTGGCGCCCCCTAATAAATGGAACAGCGGATCGGGATGAATCTGATCGTTATATAAATAAGCGATACTGGATAGCAGCGCGAGTGTGCCTAGCATCGCAATCGGGATTTGCCAGCTGATCACGCGCTTATAAATCAGAAACAAACCGCCGAGCAGGAACATGAGACTTACCCAATCCCAGCCGACACCAAAATAATCACTGAATTGTACAAAACTGTTTTCGATTTCAGCGATGTTATGCCCCAGACCGGTTTGTGCCTCAACCACATCGAGCGGTGTGGCCTGAGTTAAAATATCGTAGCTTGTATTTGCGGGTAATTCGTTAAACAGGTTATAGCGAAGGTTGTCGATAAAACCCATGGCATAACCCTGGTCACTCTGTGCGGGTAACCAGGCCGTCATTTGTTTTGGAAAGGAGATCAACAACACCACATAACCCGCCATCGCCGGGTTAAACGGGTTGTAGCCTAAACCCCCGTACAAATGCTTGGCAATGATGGTGGCAAAGGCAGTCGCCAGTACCGGTATCCACCATGGCAGTATGGGGGGCAGGGCAAAGGCGATCAGTAATGCGGTAACCAGGATGCTGCCATCTGTCAGGTACGGCCATAAAGGCCGGTTGCGTAAACGTAACATAGCCGTTTCACAACTAAACGCAGTGACCAGGCAAAGCGTCGCATTAATAAGGATGCCCCAGCCAAAGAAATGAATGTAAGCAATCATCGCCGGTACCATGGCAATAACAACCAGTAACATAACCCGGGTTACACTATTGGTGAACAGTGTATGTGGTGATGTGTGTAACGGGCTCACTGGTTAGTTTCCTTTTTGTTATCAATATCTGTGTTAGCAGGGGCTTTTTCTTTTTTAGCATTGACTCTGGCCAGGGCTGCCGCAATGGCATCTTGTTTGTGTTCACTTTGCTGTGATTTTTTCAGTAGCTCTTTTTTCTTGCGGCGGCGTTCCTCGTCATCCTGTTTTTTTCGTTCGGCACGATATTGATTAAATTCATGTCGTTGCCGGGCGATGTCTGATTTTTTCCGATCTCTTTCCTGTGCGCCGATCTCTGTTTTGGCAAAGCGATAATAATGAACCAGCGGAATATGGCTGGGGCAGACATAGGTGCAACAGCCGCACTCGATACAGTCAAACAGACTATATTGTTGTAGTTTCTCAAAGTCTTTCGCGCGTGCGTGCCAGTATAATTGTTGCGGTAACAAATTGGCAGGGCAGACACGGATGCAATCACCACAGCGGATACAGGGCATGGCATGCATTTCCTGTGGTAATTCTTCTGCGGTAATTGTGAGCAGGCAATTCGTTGTTTTTAACACAGGCGATTCAAGCTCTGTAATTTCAAAGCCCATCATCGGCCCCCCCACTACCAAACGTTCCATCTTATGTGATTGCAGCTCGGCTTGTCGCGATAATACTTGCATCGAAGTACCCAGACGTACGTCATAGTTGTTTGGCCGGTCGATGGCTGCACCCGTGACGGTCACAATACGGGATATGAGGGGTTTACCAAGTAAAACGGCATGGCCGACCGCAGCCGCCGTGGCGACGTTATGCACCACGATGCCGTTATGCACCGGCAATTGATTGGCATTTAATTCGATATTCGTCAGTGTTTTAATCAGCTGTTTTTCGCTGCCGGCAGGGTATCGAGTCGGGATCGTGATGACGTCAATAATTGTTTTTTCCTGCAAGGTCAGTGCTTGTTGCATGGCCTGAATGGCTTCAGGTTTATTATCTTCGATGCCGATCAAGCATACTTTAGCCTGCAGGGCATGACGCATGATCAGCAGGCCATCAATAATTTCTCGAGGACGCTCTATCATTAAGGCGGCATCACAGGTGATGTAGGGTTCGCACTCTGCACCATTCAGTATCAGGGTGCTGATCCCGTTTTTGGCACCAGGATTAAGTTTTATGTATGAGGGGAAGCCCGCGCCACCGAGACCGACAACGCCACTGTCGCGGATCAGGTTACGCAAACCAGAGGGATCCATACGTTTGTAATCTTCGTTGTGAGGCGTTGTTTCGATCCACTCGTCTTTGCCATCGGTTTTGATAACGATACAGGTATCTTTAATAGAAGACGGGTGTGCGACGAGGCGCGGCTCGATCGCGATGACGGTCCCTGAACTGGCAGCATGCACGGGGGCACTGATAAATCCCTCCGCCTGCGCAATCATTTGACCCGTCAGGACACGATCGCCAACTTCGACTATTGGCTGAGCCGTGTCTCCAATGTGTTGGTGCAGCGGGTGAATAAGTTCTTCGGGGATCTCTGCGGTTATGATCGGTTCCTGAATGGATATCTGCTTATGCCCTTCAAGTTTTAGACCGCCGTGGAATGCGTTCAGTTTACGCATCGCCGGTTTCCTCTTCCTGATCCTGTTCACTATCAGGATAAGGCCATGTCCAGGTCTCCAGCGTTTCTTCAATGGGAACAATATAAATGCAATCAACGGGACAAGGTGGAATACAGAGATCACAGCCCGTACATTCATCGGCAATCACGGTATGCATTTGTTTTGCGGCGCCGAGAATGGCATCAACCGGGCAGGCCTGGATACACAGTGTGCAACCAATACAGATTTCCTCATCAATGATCACGACGGTTTTGGCTTCTTTTTCGGTGCCGTGTTCTTCGTTAAGTGGTTTAGGTTCACGATCCAGCAAATCAGCGAGCTCGATGATGACCTGTTCGCCACCGGGCGGGCACTGGTTGATGTCGGCCTCGCCACTGGCGATGGCCTCGGCATAGGGGCGACAACCTGCATAGGTGCATTGACCGCACTGTGTCTGTGGCAGGATGGCATCGATTTTGTCCACCACCGGATCGCCTTCGATTTTGAATCGAATCGCGGCAAAACCGAGTAATAGCCCAAACACAACAGCCAGACCGGCCAGGACAAGAATCGCCTCTAACATAGTTATCCTTGCACTAGCCCCGAGAAGCCCATAAAGGCCATCGACATTAAACCCGCAGTAATCATAGCGATCGCTGCACCCTTGAACGGGGCAGGGACATCCGCGACATTGATGCGTTCACGCATCCCCGCAAATAGAATCAGGACCAGAGAGAAACCTAGTGAGGCGCCAAAGCCATATAAAAACGATTCGATGAAGGTATTTTTTTTCTGGATATTCAAAAGCGCGACACCCAGAACTGCACAGTTGGTGGTAATCAGGGGCAGAAAAATACCGAGTACCTGATACAACAAGGGGCTGACCTTGTGCACCACCATCTCGGTGAGTTGCACCACACCGGCGATCACTAAAATAAAGGCGATAAGGTTAAGGTACTCGAGTCCGAAGGGTACGAGCAGATACGTGTTGACCAGATAACTGAGGACTGAAGACAACGTCAGCACAAAGGTCGTCGCCAGTGCCATCCCGGTCGCTGTTTCCAGCTTGCGTGATACCCCCATGAAGGGACACAGGCCGAGGAATTTCACCAGCACAAAATTATTTACCAGGATCGTGCCGACCAAAATAAGTGCATATTCTTTCATATATAATAGGGTAAGGGGGATGGCAGCGAGTTACAACGGGTAATTAGTGTGTTATTTCGCTCCAATGAAGAAATAGATGAAAGTTATTTAACTTTCATTCCTGGCTGCGCACCTTCGTCCGGTGACAGTATCCACAAGTCTTTTCCACCCGGCCCAGCAGCAAGCACCATGCCTTCGGACAGACCAAAACGCATTTTGCGTGGCTTGAGATTGGCGACCATGACGGTGAGTTTACCTTCCAGCTCTTCCGGTGCGTAGGCGCTTTTGATGCCGGCAAATACATTTCTGGTCTGGTCACCGATATCCAGTGTTAGTTGTAGTAATTTGTCCGCGCCTTCGACATGTTCGGCTTTGACAATTTTGGCGATACGCAGGTCGATTTTGGCGAAGTCGTTAAATTCAATCTCAGGTGCAATAGAATTCGATAGTGATTGCTCCGACTTCGGTGGTTGCCCTTTGTGTTTGGTGGTTTCTGCGAGTGTGTCTTTTGAATCCTCTACCATGGCCTCGACCTTTTCTTTTTCGATGCGTGTCATCAGGGGTTTAAATTTATTAATCGTGTGATCTAGCAAGGGTCTTTCTATGTTGTTCCAATTCATGGCACCTGTATTTAAAAAGGCTTCAGATTGTTCGGCGAGTGTAGGGATGACCGGTTTTAAATAACAAACTAATACCCTGAACAGGTTTAGCCCGACACTGCAAACATTTTGTACATGTTGTTCTTTACCATCTTCTTTGATCAGCAGCCAGGGTTTTTCAGCATCAATGTACTGGTTAGCCAGATCGGCGAGTGCCATAATTTTGCGTATTGCTTGTGAAAATTCACGCCCTTCAAATAGCTCAGCGATGATAGTCCCTTCGTCGACAAATTTTTGGTACAGGTCTGATTCGGTGCAGGTAGACGATAATTTGCCGTCATATTTTTTCTTGATAAAACCCGCACAACGACTGGCGATGTTGACGACTTTGCCAACTAAGTCAGAATTCACACGTGCAGCGAAGTCTTCCAGGTTCAAATCGATATCTTCGATACCATTACTGAGTTTGGCCGCGAAGTAATAACGCAGGTATTCAGGATTCAAGTGATCAAGATAAGTCCGTGCCTTAATAAAGGTACCGCGTGACTTGGACATCTTGGTGCCATCGACGGTCAGGAAACCATGACAGAATACGCCGCTGGGTGTTCTGAAGTTGGCGCCGCTCAGCATCGCGGGCCAGAACAAGGTATGAAAGTAGGCGATGTCTTTGCCGATGAAGTGGTAGACCTCTTTACTACTACCTTCCTTCCAGTAGTCATCGAAATCGAGATCATCACGCTGATCACAAAGGTGTTTAAAGCTGGCCATGTAACCGATGGGTGCATCCAGCCAGACGTAGAAATATTTGCCTGGTGCATCGGGGATCTCAAACCCAAAATAGGGCTCGTCGCGGGAGATGTCCCAGTCTTTAAGGCCGGATTCAAACCATTCGTTGAGCTTGTTGGCGATGCCGGACTGAATTTTGCCACTGCTCGTCCATTTTTTAAGCATGGCCTCGAAGTCACCCAGCTTGAAAAAGAAGTGCTCGGTCGCTTTCATTACTGGTTTGGCGCCCGATATGGTTGAAAAAGGGTTTTTTAGATCGGTCGGTGAGTAGGTCGCGCTACAGACTTCACAGTTATCCCCATATTGATCCGCCGCGCCACACTTTGGGCATTCGCCCTTGATGAAACGATCCGGCAGGAACATCTGTTTGTCAGGGTCGTAATATTGCTCGATCTTTTTCGAATGCACATGTCCGGCATCGCGGTTGCGTGTATAGATCAGCTCGGCCAGTTCCCGGTTTTCATCCGAGTGAGTCGAGTGGTAATTGTCGAAGTCGATATTAAATTCAGCAAAGTCCGCACGGTGTTCCTTGTCCGTGTTGGTAATCAGTTCTTCTGGCGTAATGCCTAATTTTTGCGCATTCAACATAATGGGCGTGCCGTGGGCATCGTCCGCACAGACGTAGGTGCACCGGTGACCTTGCATTTTCATGAAGCGCACCCATATATCAGTCTGGATGTATTCCACCAAATGGCCGATATGAATCGAGCCATTCGCATAGGGCAGGGCACTGGTAACCAGAATATGTCGTTGTTTTTTGGGCATAAAATGTCGAAGTTGCGGACTCACGAAGTGGCCGTAACTTATCAGGATTGCCCGGTTTTAGCCAGCAAATCGCTGATTTTTGGCGGCTTTCAGGGTATATTAGGAAAACCTGAAAGAATTGTGTAGAATTACGTTCCTGAGTAAAAAACTCAGGTATTAAACCTTAATATTGACAGGACATAGACATGGCAGCACTCACTCAGCAAGCGGTCGAAGACAAGCTCAAGGATTATACCGACCCTTATCTCGAAACCGATTTAGTCAGCAGCAAAAGCATCAAGGACATCAAGCTAGACGGCGGCAAAGTTACGATCGATGTCCAGCTGGGATTTCCGGCGGATGGTTACAAGGCTGAGCTAACTAACAAGTTACAGGAATGTCTTGCTGGCCTGGACGGTGCCGACGAAGTAAGCATTAACGTCTCGCACAAGATTGATTCCCACACGGCGCAAAAGGGTGTGAAAAGTATTAATGGCGTGAAGAATATCGTCGCCATTGCCTCGGGTAAAGGGGGTGTCGGTAAATCAACCACGGCGGTCAATCTGGCGCTGGCCATGTCTGCCGAAGGTGCCACCGTCGGCATCCTGGATGCGGATATCTACGGCCCCAGTCAGCCGCGTATGTTGGGTGTGAATCAACCACCTGACTCAGTCGATGGCAAAAGCCTGGAGCCACTGAACAGCTATCATCTGCAGGCCATGTCGATTGGTTTTCTGGTCGATGACGAGACCCCGATGATCTGGCGTGGTCCGATGGTGACTCAGGCGCTCGAACAATTATTGAATGATACCCAATGGAAGGATGTCGATTACCTGATTATCGATCTGCCACCCGGCACCGGTGATACTCAGCTGACTCTGGCACAGAAAGTACCGGTGACCGGCGCGGTCATCGTGACTACACCACAGGACATTGCCCTGTTGGATGCGCGCAAGGGACTGAAGATGTTTGAAAAGGTCGAGGTGCCTGTTTTGGGTATCATCGAAAACATGAGTACCCATATTTGCTCTGAGTGTGGTCATGAAGAGCATATCTTCGGCTCGGGCGGCGGTCAGAGTATGGCGGATCAGTTCAATGTCGCGATGTTGGGTGCCTTGCCACTGGATATCAGTATTCGTACCTCAACCGATGAGGGTAAACCTTCTGTGGTGGCTGAGCCGGATGGTTATATTGCTCAAATCTATCGTGAAATTGCTCGTCGCATTGGGGCGAAATTGTCCAGGCGGGCGAAAGATCATTCAGCGGCGTTCCCGAAAATCGTCATTCAAAATAATTAACCTGAATTCGAGATCGGAAACACTCGTCATTCCGGGTCACTTGTACCCGCAGGGTGAAAACCATGCCGGAATGACGTGCTTCTTTTTATACACAGCTCAGGTTAATTAGTCACCTGACTAATCGCGTACAAGAAAAAGGCGGTGAGTTATCTCACTGCCTTTTTTCGTTTATAATGCCGGCTGGATTTTTGGGAACCCTGGATGAGTATTAAACCATGAGCATTAAATCAGACAAGTGGATTCGTCGTATGGCGAGCGCTGAAAAGATGATCGAGCCGTATGAGGCAGGTCAGGTTCGTGAGAACGGCAGCGGCCGTATTGTTTCTTATGGTACATCCAGTTATGGTTATGATGTTCGTTGTGCCGACGAATTCAAGATATTTACCAATATCAATTCTGCGGTCGTTGACCCCAAAGATTTTTCTGAACATAGCTTCGTCGACTTCAAGGGCGAGGTCTGTATTATCCCACCAAACTCATTTGCGCTGGCCCGAACCGTTGAATACTTTCGTATCCCGCGCAGTGTTCTCACCATCTGTCTGGGTAAATCTACTTATGCTCGCTGCGGCATTATCGTTAATGTCACCCCACTGGAACCGGAGTGGGAAGGTCACGTGACCCTGGAGTTTTCAAACACTACGCCTTTACCCGCGAAGATTTACGCCAACGAAGGGGTGGCACAGATGCTGTTTTTTGAGGCGGATGAAGTGTGTGAAACCTCGTATAAAGACAGAGGCGGTAAATATCAGGGGCAGGAAGGGGTCACGTTACCCAAGACCTGATTTTAGCTTAGGGTGTCAGCTTTAACGATCCCAGGATGAGGACAGACTCATCCCCATCATCGTCAATCTTCATGACCTTGATGGGTAAATATCCCAGTTCGGGGGCACACCAGATAATAAATTGCATCTTGTCACGTATTTTATTGCTAACCAGTTTTACCGCTGAGAATGTTTTCATTGGCGTTTCAACGTCTTCGGTTTCGGTTAGTTTTAATGAGTAGCTATCGACCCGTTTTTTATCGGCAATGATGTAGGAAATAGAGGTTTTGCCTGCCTGCATGTCTTGCATTAGCTGGATCTGAAAGCTGAGTAGATCATGCGTATCGGCGCTAAGCGGATAAGTTTTTTTGGTATAGGTGTTCGATAATTGTTTGCTCTCCCAGTCAAATTTTAGTTGGAATACCTTGTCTTTTTTACCGCCGTGTTGCCTGTAATCGTATTGGGTGGGCTGGAAACGATTATTATATTTTCGGATGGCACTGGTTTCATCGATAATATCTGAGACGAAGGCACTGGCGATGCCTTTGGGACTGGTATGCGAGTGGTAAATCCATCTCTGATTGCCCTGAGGTTCCAGTGTTCGAACGGCCGTACCCAGGTAGAATTCGTTGTAAAGTACATCATACGTTGCCTCAAATCCGGTTTCCAGCAAGCCGGCAATGCTTGGTGATACCGAGACGATCAGCAGGCTTAAAACAAGTAGTATTTTTTTCACGTGGCTGTTTATACTATTACTGGTCATATTATTCTGGTTCCTGTTGATCTGACTAAATAACGGTTTCGAAAAGGTATCCACTTAATTCGTTTAGATTAACATTGGGTTTGATTTTGTAGGAGCGGGCTCAGACCGCGATTATGCGGTAAACATGGGCGTTTATCGCGGTCTGAGACCGCTCCTACACAAACCTGCTCTTACCTTGTTTAAAGTGGATACCTTTTCGGAACCATTATGTAGTTTAGTTTAATTTAATATCAAACTTGCGTTGTTCATCGTTAATCTTTCCGTTGTCGTAGTAGACCACACCGTTCCTGAACGTAACCTGACCGTCTGCTATACGTCGAATGGCCTCGGGATAAATTTGATACTCGGCCTGATGGACGCGTTGTTCCAGTGAATCGGCATCATCGCCCTCCAGCACCGGCACATCCCCCTGTAAAATAATGGGGCCGTTATCTAACTCCGGGATGACATAATGCACGGTAACCCCATGCTGCTTTTCGCCCGCATCCAGTACGCGTTGATGAGTATTCATGCCCTGGTAGTCAGGTAATAGTGATGGGTGGATATTGATCAATTTACCCAGGTAATGGTCAACGAAGGCATCACTGAGAATTCTCATAAATCCGGCAAGCACAACGAGATCAGGTTGGTACGGGTCAATGCGTTGAGTCAGGGCCTGATCAAAAGCCTCTCGGCTAGCGTAGTCTTTATGATCGATAACCGAGACGGGAATATCGGCCTCTTCTGCCCGGCTCAGACCATAGACACCGGGACGATTGCTGATGACATGAACGATCTCGGCATTGAGGCGGTGGTGCTGGATTTCGCCAATAATGGCACCCAGATTACTACCGTTACCGGAGATAATGACGACAAGCTTGAGAGGGGAGCTCATATTTTATTTTATAATGACCTGTGGCTCGCCCGTATGTGTTTCAATCTGACCAATTAATATCGCATCAAAGTCTTCCCCGGTATTCTCACGGCTAAAATGTTGAATTGTGCCTTCAACATCGGCCTGATCCACGATCAAGGTCATACCGATGCCACAGTTAAAAGTACGATACATCTCATCATCTGCCACCATGCCGTTTTCCTGCAGCCAGTCAAAAATGGCGGGCCGTTGCCAGGCATGTTTATCGATCACGGCCTGAGTATGCTTCGGTAAGACACGGGGGATATTTTCTAGCAGGCCACCCCCGGTGATATGCGCCAGGGCATGAACCTTGCGTTTTTCAAACAAAGTCAAAAGAGGTTTGACGTAAATTTGTGTCGGGGTAAGCAGGGCTTCGCCCAGCGATTGTCCATGGAAGTCCTGATTCACATCGGCATTAACATGGTCGATGATTTTTCTGATCAGGGAATAACCGTTGGAATGGGGCCCGCTTGAGCTCAAACCGATAATAGCCTGGCCTGTTTTCACCGATTGGCCGTCAATGACGTTGGGTTTGTCGACAATACCAACACAGAATCCAGCCAGGTCATAATCGCCTGGGTTATACATGCCGGGCATTTCAGCCGTCTCGCCGCCGATCAAGGCGGCACCAGCGATCTCACAGCCCCTGGCAATGCCGGCGATCACTTCAGCGGCGACATCCACGCTGAGTTTGCCGGTGGCATAGTAATCGAGAAAAAAGAGCGGCTCCGCACCCTGGACAATCAGATCGTTGACACACATGGCGACCAGGTCAATCCCGACCGTGTTGTGGATATCCAGTTGCAAAGCGAGTTTAAGCTTGGTGCCAACGCCGTCGGTACCGGCAACCAGCACGGGGGCCTCATATTTGCCCAGATCCAGCTCAAACAGGGCGCCAAAACCGCCAAGATTGCCCAAAACCTCAGGCCTCAGGGTGTTTTTTACCAGCGGTTTAATCCGTTCGATCAGGGCATTGCCAGCATCGATATCGACACCGGCATCTCGATAACTGAGACCGGATGGAGCGGACAAATCATTTGAGCCCATGGTCGTGTTGGGGGTAGTAGTATTGGGGGTAGACCCCGTTTTTTGTTGCGACACACACAACTCCTCGTTATTGCACTTTTTTGTGCTCGGACAGTAGGTAATAATAGGGTAGTTTATCAATTCACCGACGAGCAGGGAATCAGCAGGTGCACTATATAAAATATTGTTGTTCTATCGGCCAGATGGCCAGCGTTACCTCTACCAGGTTTGTTGCCTGGACAGTCCTCATGGGCGTCATTATTGTTGGATTATCGGTTCAGGCCGTGCCATTTGCCCATGCGGATAGCGTGAAAGGCCTGTACGAGTCAAAGGTGCTGGTGGCAAGCCAGACCAGGGAAGAACGCACCGATGCCCTGCATCAGGCCTTTATGCAGGTTCTAATCCGGGTCTCTGGCCGAATCGATCTCGTCCAGTCGGCGGATTATCCGAATATTCAGGAGGCTATCGAGCTGGCGACCCATTACGCGCAGCAGTACCGCTATCTGAAGTACAAACCAGGGCCCAAGGATGATCCGGCTAAAAAGATGATCCTCTGGGTTCGCTTTGATGAAGCGGCGGTGAGTCGCTTGCTGAGTAATAACAATATTCCTGTCTGGGGCAATACTCGACCGGCCACTTTGGTGTGGTTGGTGGTTGATAATCGTGGTCGGCGAGAGATGATTGCGAATAACTCACAGTATGCGGCCCGCAAGATTCTGGTTCGGCAGGCGCGCCAGCGAGGTGTGCCGTTGCGCCTGCCGCTACTGGATTTAAAAGATCGTTCTTCACTGCGCACCAGCGATGTCTGGGGTAACTTTGAATCACCTATTATGCAGGCATCGCTGCGTTATCAGACTGAGGCCGTCCTGGTCGGGCGGGCTTTTCAAAGTGCGGGCGGTTACTGGAATGCCCGCTGGTCATTGTATTTTGACAGCCGCCGTCAGGACTGGTCGATGTCGGGTTCAACGCTGGACGAAGTATTGCTTCCCGGGATTGATACCACGGCTGAAATACTTTCATCCCGCTATGCCTCAGCGGGCCAGGAGGAAGCGGGTACCATTTTGGTTCGGGTCAAGGATATTAAAAATCTTGTAGATTATAATCGTGTTCTGGCCTATCTGAAAAAGCTGTCCCACGTAAGTTCGGTGCAACCCTCTTACCTCACTGCCAGCCAGGCCATCTTTAAACTCACTACACCCCAGGGTCGATTAGGTGTGGCACGAGGCGTGGCGCTTGGGCATACCCTGGTTAGCGAAACCGTCGCGAGCACCACGCTGCCATCGCCGCCGCAACCAACCCAGGCAGGGACATCGAACGAGGTGACGGCTGATCTGGTTTATCGACTCGTGCCGTGAAATTTATACCCAACCTTATCAGCTCGCTACGCATTTTGCTGGTCATACCAACGGTGTATCTGCTGCTGAATAGCCAATACAGCCATGCTTTGCTCCTGTTTTTTGTGGCGGGTCTTTCCGATGGGCTGGATGGTTTTCTTGCGCGACGTTTTGGCTGGACAACCCGGCTAGGAAGTTTTCTCGATCCCATGGGGGATAAATTATTGATGACCGCCAGTTATTTTACGCTGGGCTGGTTAGGGCAATTGCCAATTTGGCTGGTCGCGATAGTGATCGGTCGCGACCTGGTGATCGTCGTGGGCGTGCTTGCTTACCGTTTTCTGGTGCAGGACATTAGCATGAGTCCTTTATTAATAAGCAAAGCAAATACAGTGGCACAGATCTTTTTAGTTCTGTTGATGTTATTTAAATTGTCCGGTCTTCCTATGTCCGATGTTCCTGGCTGGTTAAGCCAGGGGACAATGTATCTCGTTATGATGACTTCATTGCTGAGTGGCCTGGCTTACATTCTTATCTGGTCAAAACGGGCAGTGGATGCCATGCAGGAGAAAAACCAGCCCGGCAAAAATCAACCCAGCAAAAATCAATCTGGAGAAAAACAGGCATGACGGATTCCAATAAGTGGTATTGGCTAGCAGTTATTAGCATTGGCGGCGTATTAACCTATTTACTTGCACCGGTTCTGACGCCCTTCATGCTGGCCGCTATCCTGGCTTACATTGGTGACCCACTGGTCGATCGACTTGAAGTATACAAACTGCCTCGAACGCTGGCCGTGGTGGTTGTCTTTCTTATGTTGACACTTGTTGCTATTGCTGCACTGATCTTTTTGGTACCGATGCTTGAAAAGCAGTTTATTGTTCTAGGCCAAAAAATTCCTGCATACATCGAAACCATTCAAACACGGCTCATTCCGTGGTTTAACACGCGTTTTAATTTAAACATCGTTATCGACCCCGAACATTTGAAGGAACACTTTAACCTGGACTGGAAACAGGCCGGTGGCGTTGCGACGCGGGTTGTCTCCTACCTGACACGCTCGGGTGCTTTTGTTGCCGAAGTCGGGGCAAATATTGTGCTCGTACCTGTCGTCACCTTTTATTTGCTACGTGACTGGGATGTACTGGTTGCACATGTACGTGAGATGTTGCCACGTAAGAGCGAGCCGGTCATTAGCCGGATCGCAAATGAATCTGACCAGGTGCTGGGTTCATTTTTACGAGGCCAACTGTTAGTGATGGTGGCACTGAGTCTGATTTACAGCGTCGGCCTGAGCATCGTCGGGCTCGAACTGGCTTTACTCATTGGTTTGATCGCTGGGCTGGTTAGTTTTGTACCTTACCTGGGTTTTATCGTTGGTATCATTGTCGCCAGCATCGCAGCGCTAATGCAATTTGGCGATATGACGCACCTGGCCTACGTTGGCATCGTCTTCATGATCGGTCAAATGCTGGAGGGCATGGTGTTAACACCGGCTTTGGTTGGTGATCGTATCGGCCTGCATCCGGTTGCGGTTATTTTTGCGGTACTCGCAGGTGGTCAGTTGTTTGGTTTTCTTGGCATTTTGTTGGCGCTGCCGGTTGCGGCGATTATCGCCGTTATCCTGCGCTATCTGCATGAGCAATATAAATCCAGTAGCATGTATTCTGGATAGGGATATGCCGACATATCAGATCCCACTACAAATCAAACTGAATGATGCCGCGACCTTTGATAATTTTATTAGCTCAGGTAATGCACAACTTGTTTCGTTATTAAAGTCTGACGAACCTTTCATCTATTACTGGTCAAAAGAAGCAACCGGCAAAACCCATCTGGCACAGGCACTGTGTCATATCCAACAAAATTCAATTTATCTTCCACTTTCTGATCTGGAACAATGGCAACCGGAAATATTTGAAGGCCTGGAAAGTTTTGATTTGATCTGCCTTGATGATGTTGGACAGATTGCGGATAAACCAGAGTGGGAGATCGCACTGTTTGATCTTTTCAACCGGCTGCGCGACACAGGCAAAAAATTAAGAATCAGTGCGCATTCCTCGCCAAATAGTATCGGTGTTAAACTAAATGATCTTCTCTCACGGCTGACATGGGGTGTGAGCGTACAGGTTCAGCCTTTATCCGATGATGACAAGGTCGCCGCCTTGTCACTACGAGCAAAACAACGAGGTTTTGGATTGGCGGATGAAGTTGCGGCTTATTTACTAAAACATTGTCCGCGTGATATGCATAACTTATTTGCGATTCTTGATCGGCTTGATGATGCCAGTTTGCAAGCGCAGAGGCGTTTGACCGTCCCCTTTGTTAAAGAGTGTCTCCGGAATATTTGAATCCCTCGGGGTCTTATTCCCCGCCGCTTGCGGCGAATGTCGTCATTCTGGCGTAGGCCAGAATCCAT
>ENA-ORDP01000694-ORDP01000694.1-marine-sediment-metagenome-genome-assembly--contig:-NODE-694-length-20756-cov-13.501570_pt1 | contig 20756 bp, 21 predicted proteins | sample MGYA00248627_ERZ508539 | MGnify/ENA primary metagenome ERZ508539 (study PRJEB26208, sample SAMN05571518) | marine sediment metagenome | biome: deep sea; feature: Hydrothermal vent; material... | reverse complement strand
TATCTGTATGAGAAAGACGGCGCAAAATGGTTTCGTTCTACCGATTTCGGTGATGAGAAGGACAGGGTCCTCGTTCGTGATAACGGCCAAAGCACTTACTTTGCCTCCGATATAGCCTACCATCTGGATAAGCTGGACAGGGGCTTTGATCGGCTGATTGATATCTGGGGCGCAGACCATCATGGCTACGTGGCCCGGGTGAAGGCGGCTTTGCAGGCATTGAATGCCGATAAGGATCGTTTTGAGGTATTGCTGGTGCAGTTTGCCATTCTCTACCGGGGGGGTAAAAAGCTGGCCATGTCCACCCGCTCAGGTGAATTTGTCACCTTACGAGAGTTACGCAGCGAGGTGGGTAATGATGCGGCACGTTTCTTTTACGTCCTGCGAAAATGCGAGCAGCATATGGACTTTGACCTCGACCTGGCCAGGTCCCGCTCCAGTGAAAATCCTGTTTACTATGTGCAGTATGCCCATGCGCGAATCTGCAGCGTGATGTTGCAGTTGTCTGAAAAGAAGATGAAATTAGCCAATCCTGCCGATGCAAAACTGGAATTGCTGACCGAACAACATGAAAAGGATATTATGAATGAATTATCCCGCTATCACGAAGTGATAGAAAGCGCCGCAACAAACCATGAACCGCACCAGATAGCCTATTATCTGCGAGAGCTGGCCAATGGGTTCCACAGCTACTACAACTCCTGTCAGTTTCTGGTTAATGATGAGGGAGTTCGTGATGCAAGGCTGGTATTGATCCAGGCTACACGACAGGTGCTGGCCAACGGCCTTGGATTACTGGGTGTTTCAGCACCGGAGAGCATGTAATGCCACCGAGAAAAAAGACTGGAAAACGTAAAGGAGCCAGCCGTAAACCGGCTTCACTTATAGCTATTCGATGGCCAACATTAATCACAGGTATTTTGCTTGGTGGATTGCTCAGTTTCGGTGGGATGTATATTTATGCCAGCGGCATGAAAATGAATCTGGGTGCGGGCATCAAAAACCTGGTCAATAGTCGTCTGGAGAATACTGAAGCGAAGGCCCGTAAAGGCATAAAAATACCCGATGAGCCAAAACTGGTATTTGATTTTTACACAGTGTTACCAGAATACGAAACAGTGGTCGATGAAAAACAGTTTTTCCGCGAAGTTCCGAAGCCAGCCAGGAAGCAGAAACCTGAAAGCACCTATATCTTGCAAGCAGCCTCATATTCCTCTTTCAAGGATGCAGATAAACTTAAGGCTAAACTGGCACTGAATGGCCTGTCATCCCGAATAGAAAAGATTTCAGTCGATGGCAGGGGCCAGTTCTATCGTGTCAGATTAGGCCCCTATAGCAGCATACGTACGAAGAAGGATGTTGTTAAGCGTCTGGGAGCTTTGGGGATTAAACCTTTGCATCTTAAGGTCGAAAAATAAGGTTAAAGCCCCTGCTTTCCTATTGCACAGACCCTGCTTCAGGGGTATAGTTCGCGCCCCAATTTTCCCAAAATATCTTCAGGTACAGGCCAATGCATTCACTTGGGCAACAGATAATTGCTGAATTTTATGATTGCAATCGCGATTCTCTGAATGACGTGGATTTTATCCGCGCTGCGATGCTGAATGCAGCTGAAAAGGCTGGTGCGGCGATCGTTACAGAGACCTTCCATCATTTTTCCCCGCACGGTGTTTCCGGTGCAGTAATCATTGCCGAGAGTCATTTGTCTATACATACCTGGCCCGAGTATGGTTACGCTGCAGTGGATCTGTTCACCTGTGGAGATACGGTGTCATCAGAAAAGGCCTTCAATCACTTGCGTGATATGCTGGAATCGACCCAGGTATCAACGATGGAGCTGCATCGAGGCCTGGTTGATATGATGGACCCGAAAGATGGGCCGGTGCGGCATAAACCTTTGCTGGTTTCTAGTAACTAGCGGGTTAGTTTTTTGTGCCAGCATACGTTTTAGCTTTGTTTCTTTTTTATTTTCTTGCTCGATTTAATCTGAGTTTTTCGCCCTTCATGGACGAGTTCATTTATGAAGTCCATTCATGGCCTTCACCCTGTGAAATGGCTCTATTATAGGGGGTAATGTACTCAGGTTTTGGAAGCCTCTCGAACAATAAATAATGCGCCGTACATGGACAAGGTCTACTGGTTTTTGAATTATACATTCCATTTTGTAGATGGATAATATAATAGGGATACTCTGGTAGGAGATATCGGGAAAGACGTGCCATTTAACATTAACACCTCATATGCAAAATGCTATAATCCAGCTAGTTGGTTTGACTATATTGTCATAATTTTCCAGGTTTAATCGAGTCTGACCCTGCAGGCTTTTACCCGCAGGTTAAGTACCTGGTGTTATATCTGTTATGAGGAGCTAAATAGATGTCTATTGTGAATTCGGGGTTTAAATTTGTATTGTTTACTTTCTTTGTAATGTCCAGTGCTGTTGCACACGCAGAAACAGGTAAGAAGCCTGACCCGGCATCAGTTTCACTTGGGAAAAAACTATATGAGCAAAACTGCCAGACGTGCCATCAAAAAGAGGGTGTTGGCGAGACGCCAGTTCCAATTGCTCTACGTAAACCTGGCTATATTCCGGCCATGCCGCTGAATGAAACATCACATGCCTGGCATCATCCTGATGAACAGATGGTGAATACGATTCTTAATGGCACACCAAGTACAAAACGTATGCCGGCGTGGAGGAACAAACTTTCAGTAAAGGATGCGCAGGATATCGTCGCATATATCAAGAGTTTATGGAGCCCAAATATACTCGCTTGCCAGGGATCTAAACATATGAGTGCGGGTTGTGCGCCAAAGGGAGCCCAGCGGGTTCAGACTCGGTAGAAAAAATCATCCACCATTTTTCAAGAACCAGGATCAGATTCTAAGAACCAGAGAAGTCCCAGGTTTTCTCTAATATAAGTAAAAACTGGGATCTGAGCCGGGTTTTGAGAAAATTGAAAATTTTAAAATGGAAGGCACATCACTACTTATCTGGGGAATGCTTTTCGGTGCAGTAGGTCTTGGATTCTTTACGTATGGTAGAAGACAAAAAGCAGTAGTTCCACTAATTACCGGTATTGCCCTGTTTATACTCCCCTACTTTATATCTAATGTGTATGTGCTTGTAATTGCCGGTATTACTTTGTCAGTGCTGCCGTATTTTGTGAGAATATGATATTGATAAATACGCAGTAAAAAAGCCCGGGCCAGATCCTGGGTTTCTCTATAAAAAGCAAAAACTGGGATCTGACCCGGGGGTCTGAGGTATTTATAGGTGACTGCTTATCCTCTCCCGGTCGCTGGTGGCGCACCTTTTACTTTTATACCGTTGGAGAATTTCGCCGGTATCTTTTTGATAACTTCATTTTTCCTGGTGTCAATCACAAGAATATAATCGCCGAACCAACTGGTGGCGTAGAGGTACCTGCCACCGTCGACAAAGGCCAGGTTGTGCGTGCCGCCTTTACCGATTGGTATCCTCTTGATGATTTTGTTGGTTTTAGCTTCTACTACCGGGATTTCATCTGCTTTGTTGATGGAGAAGTAGATGTGCTTACCGTCTGGATGAAAGTAGGCAATGTTCGCGCCTTTGCCGGTTGGTATCCGCGCGACGACCTTGTAAGTGGCAGTGTCGATTACCGCGTGGTTGCCAGCTTTCATATTGCCGACATAGGCATATTTACCGTCCGGGGAGAAGCGGATGTTATGTGTCCCCGCACCAGACTGGATGGTAGCGACCACCTTATTTTGAGCTGTATCGATGACGGACACCGTCCCGGCCGAGGTGTTGCCCACCCAGAGAAATTTGCCATCACTGGTCATACGCACGCCATTGGCTTTGCCACCCGTGGGTATAGTTTTAATGACCTTATTAGTGGCCGTATCGATCACCGCAACATGGCCAGGCTTTCTGGCGGTGACATAGACATACCTGCCGTCTGGAGTGATGGCCGGATCGTGCGAGCCTCCGCCAGTAGGAATAGTGGCGATGACTTCAAGCTTTGCGAGATCTATTACTGATGTAGTGTTGTCTTTGGTATTGGCCACATACGCATATTTTCCATCGGGCGTAAATACCATGTGAGTAGGTGCATTACCTACGGTGATTGTCTTAATCGTCTTGCCGGCATCTACATCCACTACCGACAGGGTGTTCTCACCCCTGTTATCCGTAAATACATATTTACCTCCCGGCACTAGCCAGGGATGGTGAGGGGTTTTACCTACTGGTATCGTTGCGATAACTTCCTGTTTTAATCCATCTATGACCGAAAGCGTGTCACTTCCCTCATTAGTGATATACAGGATCGTCGCTTCATCTGTCTTTTCACCCGGTGCTGCCTGAAGGGGTCCAGCAAAAATCGCTCCAGTTATGAATATACTGAAGATTAAAATCAGGTTTGTGTTCTTTATTTTCTTGTTTAGCAGTTTTGTCTTCATCATATCTCCTTCAATGTTATCGAGACCACGATCGAACTATGTGTGGGTAGAACCTTACTTCTACGCTTCAGATTGAACGTATCTATGACTTTACGCTTAGGGAAGTACTGAAGATATAAAACATGTGTGTAAGGCACAGGTCAAGCGAATAGTTGCACTATTGCACTAGAAAAGGGGCCGTACCGAATGGCCAAAGTTATTCACATCCCACCGGTCCATTGGAGCATCACAGCAAATCCACAGGACTAGAATTCGGGTGGCTTTAGGGAACCTCTGATTAATTATGCCATACCTCTGGCTTACAGGCTGATTCACAATCAAGGCGGAGCTTTGAAGGCATGCCTGGGCCTGGTGAAAAGTGACAACGCAGAGTGTGAATCAGCCTGTAAGCCCCGCAGGGCGAGGCCTGAAGCGCACATCTACGGCATTGTGCTTCTTGCAAAGGACCCGGCCATTCGCTGCGAAGCACGCTTTGTAGCTGCACGCTTCAGGTCTCGCAGAGGCATGGCATAATTAATCAGAGGTTCCTTAGTCTACTAAATAACTATACGCCGACAGACTGGCCTGCAACTCCTCCATCAGTTCCCCACGTTCGTCATCAGTCAGATGGCAGACCTGCGCCCTGTCCAGAATACGCTGCCTAATCTGATCAGGGTCATACTTCACCCGGTAGAGTAACTGACTGACATTCTCACCATGAAAAATATTTTCCAGAGTAATATTGCCGTCCTTATCATGCACGACATTGGCGCTTGCTGTGTCGCCGAACAGGTTGTGTATGTCGCCCAGTGTTTCCTGGTAGGCACCGAGCATGAAGAAGCCCAACAGGTATTTTTCGTCGGTTTTGATGTTGTGCAGAAGCAGGGTGTTTTCTATGCCGTACTGGTCGACATAGTGATCAATTCTTCCATCTGAATCACAGGTCAGATCGTGCAGGATGGCGCGATGGTCGGGTTCTTCATCGAGTCGTTGTAGCGGCACGATTGGGAAGACCTGATCAATTCCCCATACATCGGGCATGGACTGGAAGATGGAGAAGTTGCAAAACACTTTGTCGGCAAGTATTTCCTCCAGTTCATTCCTGATAGCCTGTTGTGAATGATTGGCAGGGTCGATTTCTGCATGCAGGCGATAGCAGATTGCATATTTTAGTTGTTCAGCCTTTGCTCGTTCATCCAGGCTTAGTGTTCCCTGGTTAAAGCGGTCCTGTATGTCCTGCATGGCAGAACCAAGATCATGATAGATTTCATGTATCGGCTTATCCAGTTGCAGGGCATTAAGTTGATTGTACAGCTCCTGCAGAAAGCCGGCTTCATTGACCCCTTCGGCAGGAATCTCGAAATCATGTTTTTCGACTTCTGTCACATTGGTAATCAGCACCGCGTGATGGGCGGTTAGTGCGCGGCCAGATTCACTGAAGATATCAGGCATTTTGATTTTGAACTGTGCGCAGGTACTGGCCAGTGTTTGCACTACTTTGTCAGCATATTCGGCTAGTGTGTAATTGACCGAGCACTCACTGCGAGTGCGTGTGCCTTCATAGTCAACACCGAGACCACCACCAACATCAATTACCCGGATATGGATGCCCATCTTCGTCAGCTGAACAATAAACTGTGCGGTTTCGCCGAGGCCATTTTGAATGTCACGGATATTGGATATCTGGGAGCCCAGGTGTACATGCAGTAATTCAAGGCAGTCCAGCATACCGGCATCACGCAATTGTTCAATGGCGTCAGGCAGTTGTGATGCGGTCAGGCCGAATTTAGAACGTTCACCACCGGAGCTTTGCCATTTTCCGCTGGCGATGGAGGCCAGTTTCAGACGTATGCCTATCAGGGGTGTCGTGCCGCTACGTCGACATTCATTGAGGATGAGTGGTAATTCAGACAGCTTTTCAATGACCAGGTAAACGGATAAGCCCATCCGCGTACCGGCAAGTGCCAGGCGGATATAGTCACGATCCTTGTAACCGTTGCAGATGATCACGCCATTATCGGATGATAAGGCCAGGACCGTGAGCAGTTCCGGTTTGCTGCCGGCTTCCAGGCCCAGTCTGCCACCTTTTGTTTTCAGCAACTCTTCAACCACGTTGCGGTTTTGATTTACCTTTATCGGGTAGATCGGCTGGTAGTGGGCAGCCTGCCCTGATCTTTTTAGTGCACCGTCAAAGGCCTGACAAAGTTCATCTACCCGGTTGTGTAAGATGTCTGGAAAGCGTGCCAGCAGGGGTAGTGATAGACTCGATTGCCGAGCCAGTTCGGCTACCCGATACAGATCTATGGCCGGCTTGTTATTTGCTGCATCGACTACCAGATGGCCCGTTGCGGAGACATTAAAGTAACCCTCGCCCCATTTACCTATGTTATAGGTCTGCAGCGACTTTTCTGTGGTCCAGTTTGACATTACCAGGAACTCAATAAGGATATTAATCAGCGGCTCCACAATATTAGCATGAGAAGAGATATAATCCGCTGTCCGCTGCCTGAGTGACTACAATGAAGTTAGATACAGAAAAATGGTTTACCGAAGTATATCCGGATGATGGCTGCGCGCTGTCGCTTGAACTGTCGGAAAAGCTGCATGAGGAACAGACAGACTGGCAGAAGCTGGAGGTTTACCAGACCACCGGCTTTGGCAGGTTAATGCTGCTGGATGGCTGTATCATGCTCACAAGCCGGGATAACTTCATCTACCATGAGATGATGACACACCCGGTACTGTGTATGCACCCGGCACCAGAGAATGTGCTAATTATTGGTGGCGGTGACTGCGGCTGTCTGCATGAGGTGCTGAAACACCCAGTTGTCAAACATGTCCACCAGGTAGATCTGGACGAGCGCGTGACATGGGCCTCAGAGAAATACTTCCCTGAATTGTGTGAATCGAATAGTGACCCTCGCGCCGAGTTAAGTTTTACCGACGGTGTCGCATTTATTGAGCAAGCAACAAGCAGCAGCTACGATATTATCATTGTGGATTCAGTCGACCCGGTAGGCCAGGCTGCACGTCTGTACAGTGAAGTATTTTACCGTGCCTGTTTTGCAGGTTTGTCCAACAATGGCATCCTGGTTGCACAAAGTGAATCACCGTTATTCCACAGGAATCTGATCCAGAGCATGCGGTCTCGCATGGCAGATGCTGGATTTAATGATACAACGACCCTGTTTTTTCCTCAATGTACCTACCCTTCCGGCTGGTGGAGTGCCAGTTTGGCATTTAAGGCTGACAGGCCGTCAAATTACAGGTTGGTCGACATTGAGACAGAATATTATAATAATGCTATTCATCAGGCAGCCCAGGCCATGCCGCAATTTATGTTGAATACGGATAAACAAGCCAATAGAAAATGAAAAGGTTCTCTCTATCACTGGTTCTGATATTTAGCCTGCAGGCTGCACCGATGCCTGCGTACGCGGGCAATGGCATGACAGACATTATTAGCACCATGATGCAGCTATTCCTGTGGATGATGAGTGGTGGCAGTGGCATGTCGGGTCTCAATTCCTACGGTATGAACCCCTATGGCATGAACCCATACAGCTTTGGCGGCATGGGTGCGCAGGGTTTCCCATTTCAGGGCAATACATTTCCGGGCAGTTATGGCGGATGGGGTAGATCACCGTATTCACAATACGGTTATGGTGCGCGCTCGCCTTATTATGGTTCATACAACAATTCATACGGTAATCCATACAATAGCCGGTACCGCTATAACAGATACGGTTATGCGGATCCATATGGTCCCACATACAATCGGTATGGACCGGGTTACCCGAATCAGGGGAAAACCCCACCCGTTATTATTCAACCGATTATCGTCAGCCCCGGTCAGGCATCTGATGGAGCTCAGGTGCCAAAAGTTGAATTTTTACCCGCTCAATCAATAGCGCAGGTGCCATCAACTGATACGGCCCCATACGCTTCAGCACCTCCCCCACCTGTAAATAATTACGACCCCTGGAACTACGACAATCCGCTGCTCGGTCGATGGCAGGGTGTAAATGGAGAATTCCTGGAACTGGGCAGAAACAACTTTCGCTTACGTTCCCGGAATTCAGATATGCAGGGAACTTACCAGATAAAGAATGGCATCATGAAGGCCGAGATTGTTAATCACACGGAACCCGTCTATATGCAGTATCGTCTGGCTGATGGGCAGCTGGTATTTCGTTCTAAAGATGGGCAGATGATGTTATTTCGTCGGTTGAACTGAAAAGCAGGGGAAAGGGGGAAAGGAGGAAAGGGGAAAGGAAAGACTAAGGAACCTCTGATCAATTCATGAACTCGTATCTTACGCCTAAAATATCCAGTTTTTTCGTTGCAAACCTTCGCAATAGCTAGCTATTACGTGCAATTTACGCCTCAAACCTGAATGTTTTAGATCGCAATCTACTTCGTCCAGAATTGATCAGAGGTTCCCTAAAGACAAAATGATAAAAAAATGTTGTGATTTTGATTTTCCTTTCCTCCTTTCCAGCTTTATCGCAGTTTAACCTCAAACAGTTTCTTGCTATAGCCAGAAACAGAGTCATGCGCACGAATAGAAACGGAGCTGGTTCCCTGTGGGATCTTTACTCTGGAGAGGCTGCGTGTGAAGGGCTGCTCATCGACATGCGGGTGTGCCAGTACACGCTTGCCAAGAATATCACCGGAAGGTGAAAGTACTTCCCAGCTATCGGCATAGTGATCCCAGCCGGTGTCAGCATGCCTCAGCGTAACGTCGAAACGATAACTACCCTGGTTGTTAGTGACTTTAACACCAACTATTTCAGCCGGGCTGGCGAAGCCTGGGCTGTATACCAGAAGCAAAATCGGAATGACAAATAAAGTTTTTAATAATTTCATGTGTAGACCTATATTAGTTTCAAGTTTCAAGATTTTTACCTTTTACCTTTTATCTTTCCTCCTGGTCTTCACGGTGTTACTTCCATCTCTATTGTCCCTGAAACAGTTACTTTTAATGTCGATTGACCAGACTCGAATGTAGGGGGAGCGATATCTGCTGATACCATGCTTGACCTGGCCATCTCATAGACGGGACGTGGTGTGTTGCCGGAATCATTGATGTTGATATTGACCAGGCGATATTTTTTAAAGCCCATGTCTTTACTGATCATCCCCGCCCGGGTATTGAATTTTTTCAGGGCAGCTTCCATCATACTGGTCTCGATTTTTTCTTTGTGCTCAGCAGATACATTATAGCGGGTTGATTTAATCAACAGTGTTTTCTGCAATATTTGCACCAGTGTCACCATGCCCTTTATATTTTGGCTTCTGAGAGTAATAGAGGATATGCCGCGCCAGTGGTCGAGTTGTTTATCACGGGAATAGACCGGGTGTATTGAATAGTCGCTAGTGCTGCTTTTTACAGTGGGAAATTTTTTTATAGTAGAGTTTGCTGAAATTATCAGTTGATTGATTTCATTAGCCAGCTTTGTCGCATCCTGATTATTGCGCTCAACTCCCATGGTTACTGTGATTTCATCATTAGCGACTTCCTGTTGTACTGTGACCTGATAGGAGACACGATTATAGGTGCGTGTCTCAGCGGCAAATAATGCATGTGTAAACATAAAAAGCAGCAGGATGAGTGCTGTTTGTTTAATGTAAAGCATTTTCGCCTCCCCAGAGGTCGTTGTACTGTTGCAAAATTTCCTTTACATGGTCGGGATAGTCAACTATCTCCATCTGTTTTTGGCCCTCATTAAAAAACTCTCGCGCATCTTCCGGTATATTATTAACAAGATCCGAGTAGGCCTGTCGCATTATTTCAGGATTGTGACTACGCGTGGCAACGATTCCGCGGTTCAGGTTCAGGATGCGCCAGGGTCGCCCGGGATTATTACGATCAACTATGTCTTCTCTTATCTGTGCGGGCACGGCCGCCAGTATTTTGCCTATAGCGGTAGAAAGCTCGGATAATGTGCCGGTATCGTGCTGCTGATTGGCAAAGCTGGCAAAGGCATCAACGACAGGTTCCAGTTCGATGAGTGTTCCCTGTTGTTCAGTGATCCATAGTGAGAAGGGTATATAGAGGCGCTGAAAGCTGTCTTTAACTTCCGGTAGCTGCTTATCACCAGCCCGAGAGACAAATCGTGCCAGCAAGCTGAATAAAAAATCCCTGATCTGATTAACATCATTCTCATTCAGAACATCCTCAGCAGAGGATGTACGATCTATAACCAGCAACGCCTGCACCATGGCCTGACCGGTTTCGGCCAGCTCAGATTTGTCAGAATCGCTGGATTGTTCCAGCAGTTGTTTAAATGCCGGCTCAAATAGTGCCCGAATGGATGTGGCAGTTGTTTGCAGTAGCGGTGTTGCAGGTGCTGGCATCAGTGCAGCGTGCGGGGACTGGACAGTATGAATTCGGGGATATCCGCATCGAAACTGCCACCATCATCGGTCACCATCTGGTAGCTGCCGCTCATCGTGCCAACCGGTGTTTTCAGTACCGCACCGCTGGTGTACTGGAAGCCTTCACCGGGTTTCAAATATGGCTGTTCCCCTACCACACCATCGCCACGGACTTCTTCAATATGGCCATTGGCATCCGTGATCACCCAGTGACGCGTCAGCAACCTGGCCGACACGCTGCCGGTATTGGTAATGGTAATCGTGTAGGCAAAAACGTACTGCGAATTTGCCGGAGAGGATTCTGATTCGATATATAAGGTATCGACATCAACATTTATATTTTGCGACATATTCCTGCCTGTATGCTGGATTATAGCGAGCTTCTAATAATAGCAGAGATAAGATGTAGTTTGGCATTTACTCATAGATCTGTAGGTTTATTGTTTGATGGGAGTATTTTGGAACCGCGACCTCTGCTGTTAAAGCGTTCAATCAATCTGAGAAAGGGGCGATATCAGCGAAACGATCAATATGGATATATCTGTCATGTGGTTCTGGATTGAGTTTTGAATTGGGCTGCAGGATAGCACGCAGATGTTTAATGCCGTACTTTTCGGCAGATTGCAGAACATTAACACTGTCATCAATGAGTAGAGTATGTGAGGGTGAAAATGGCAGTTGCTGCTGTAACCTGTGCCAGAACTCATCATGTTCCTTAGGCAGTCCGATGTCATGTGCGGTAATGATTTCATCGAGATGCTCACCGATGGGTGTTCTCTTCATCTTCAGCGACAGGCTCTTGCCATGGGCATTAGTGACCAGAACACGGTGTTTGCCGGTATTTCCCAGTGACTGCAGGAAGCTGATTACATCAGGGCGTAAACTGATCAGGTGGTCAACTTCCTGCTTCAGGGTCTCGATATCGAGTTTGAGCTGATCAGACCAGTAGTCGACACAATACCATTCAAGCTTGCCTTCTGCCTGGTGATAGCGAATCATGAGTTGTTCACGGGCCTGTTCAAGTGACAGGTTGTTCGCTTCAGCATAGCGGATGGGAACATGCTCAAGCCAGAAATGGGTGTCGAAATGCAGATCCAGCAGGGTACCGTCCATGTCCAGCAGGACGGTATCAATGTCGGCCCAGGGTGGAATAAGCGTATTTAATATCGATTTTTTGCACATGATTTCATATTACTGGCACTGGCTTACTTTTATTCTGATGTATTCTACGGCACTATAGCGTTTCAAAAAATTCTTGCCACAACTGCCACAAACAAGATGACATTAAAACCTGAAATTCTCTCTGTTACCAGTGTAGCTCGCAGTCGATTGTTTCATATCGAACAGGTCGATCTTCGTTTCAACAATGGTACGGAAGTTCAGTTTGAACGACTGCAAAGCGACGCGGTGGGCTCTGTTTTGATTGTGCCTGTAGAGGGTGATGAGCTTGTTCTGATACGGGAATATGCCGTTGGTACAGAACGTTATGAACTGAGTTTTCCCAAAGGCAATATCGATACTGGTGAGGAACCAAAGGTCGCGGCCTGTCGTGAGCTGCAGGAAGAAATCGGCATGGCGAGCAGTAATATCCGCTTGCTGCGTCGCGTCATTGTTTCACCGGCTTATATTAACCGGCCAATCTGGATTCTGCTGGCAACAGATTTATCGGTAGACCCCCTGCCGGGTGACGAACCGGAAGAGTTAGAGCAGTTGCGCTGGCCGGTAAATCGTATGTGGGAACTGCTGGAGCGGGAGGATTTTTGCGATGGTGTTAATCAGCTGGCCCTGTATGCACTTGGCCATGTAATGAAAGTGCTGCCGTACTAAGAATAAGAATGGACCAAAACCCGTGTAATTACCTGGATAGTGTCGCAGAAATCGCCACCAGGGCAGGTGCGGCTATCATGGACATCTATCAACAGGATTTTGATGTTCAGCATAAAGGGGATGGCTCCCCACTGACCCAGGCTGACCTTGCAGCACATAATCTGATCAAGGAGGCGTTGCAGAAATTAACACCGGAACTACCATTATTGTCTGAGGAATCCCGCGACATCTCCTGGCAGGAGCGTTCAGGCTGGCATACATACTGGCTAGTTGACCCACTGGATGGGACGAAGGAATTTGTTAATCGAAACGGTGAGTTTACGGTAAATATTGCCCTGATCAGCGGTAATAGGCCGGTGCTGGGAGTGGTTTATGCGCCTGTGTACGATATCCTTTATACAGGCTGTGAAGGCGTTGCTGCGACGCGCACAGAAAAAAATGGCCCTGTTAAAAAAATAGCAGTCCGTCATTACACTGGTAGCAGGCCAACCGTTGTTGCCAGCCGCTCACACCGCGGCGAAGCACTGGATCATGCGATAAAGCGCATCAACGAAACCCAGGGCGAAGCAGAAATACTCAGCATGGGAAGTTCGTTCAAACTTTGCCTGGTAGCTGAAGGAAAAGCAGATATTTATCCGCGACTGGGTCTCACCTCAGAGTGGGATACTGCGGCAGCACATGCTGTGGTAAATGCGGCCGGTGGCCGGGTCACCAACCTGGATGGCAAAGAACTGCAGTACAATAAAAAGGATTTGCTCAACCCCTGGTTTGTCGTTAGTGATTCTGATTATGACTGGTTGCCTCTTATCAACGATCCCCGGCAGAATGATGCACCGCAGTAAAAAACTCTATAAATATTTTGTCTGTAGTATTGCGTCGGTGCTGGTATTTTTACCGGCGCTGGCGGGTGAATTCGATGATTACGATAAACAGATAGACCAGCTGGTGGATGACAGGCCGGCACCAAATCAGGTGGTCATACCTGCCTGGTTTAAAAATAGTTTACTTAACCTGAAAGACGACCTGGAAGAAGCGAAAGAGGCGAAGAAGATCGGTCTGGCGGTTTATTTTGGCCAGAAGGATTGCGCCTATTGCAAAGCACTGATGGAGATAAATCTAAAAATTCCCGATATCAAGAACACTATGCGGAAAAACTTTGATGTGATACCGATCGATATCTGGAACAGCCGGCAGGTAAATGACATAGAGGGCGTGAGCCTGACCGAACGGGAGTACTCAATCCGTGAAAAAACCAACTTTACACCCTCATTCATCTTTTATGATGTTGATGGCAATATTGCCTTACGCCTGCGTGGCTATTATCCACCCTATTCGTTTCGTGCCGCGCTGAGGTATGTCGTCGAGGGGTTTTACAAAGAAGAAACTCTGCAGGCCTATATGGAGAGAGCAGATCCGCCGGGTAAATTTGACCTGGAAGATTTAAATAGCCAGCCATTCTTTGAGCGGCCACCGTACGCCCTTGACCGCAGTCATTTCAAGGCCGAGAAACCATTAATTGTGTTCTTCGAACAGAAGAACTGCCACGCCTGCGACATTCTGCATACCGAACCACTTGGAAATCCCAATGTACTGAACCTGATAGAAAAATTCGACGTGGTTCAGCTAGACGTCGCAGCGGATGATCCTGTGCTGACCCCGGCAGGTGAAAACCTGACAGCACGAAAATGGTCCGAAAAACTGGGAATCTTTTACACCCCCGCGCTGGTCTTTTTCGATCGATCCGGCAAGGAAATCATTCGTCTTGATTCGGTAACCGGCCTGCACCGCCTGCAGGGCGTGATGAGGTATGTGCTGTCAGATGCCTACAAAAAGTACCCGACGTATCTGGAGTACCGGTTTGGGCGGATGGATGCGTATTGAACGAAGTTCAAAGTTTTAAGGGCACCCTTAAGATTTTAACCTTTCTCCTTTTGTCCTTACATCTTATCAATATACTGAGCGAACTCGCTGGTTTCCGTAGGTGTGTCGGGGTCTGCCATGTCATCGGCTTCAAGGTCATCGAAAGGGCCTGACCAGTCTTCGGGCGCTGCGGCTGAGGTGAGTTCCATTTCATCCCATAAATCTACATCAAGTTCCTCGATTGCCCCGTCAAAGTACTGGATATCGATCGTTTCGTCATTTTCATCTATCGCCACGATCTCGAATAATTGACCGTCCGCATTATCAAGAAACCATTTGCCGATGGCCGGTGTAGGATGATTTTTCATTTCTGCCCCCGATAGAATCGTAACGTTTTAAGAATAGCGCCCAAGGCTCAGTTTGCTTCTATACCTATATTTCTACTCCTCTCAATCAGCAGTTTCAACTACTATATGGGCAAGCAATTTGTATGCCGTAGGCTGAATTTTTCTTTTTCTTTCTGCTAAAACAGAAGCATACAGAAAGATGTCAATATTTTTCATTAATTAGAGGTTCCCTGGGCTTATGCTCTTTCATGAATGGACCGGGCAGGGTAGAGTAATCGTATGAATATCGCTTTCACTAAAATGCATGGCCTGGGTAATGACTTCATTGTTATTGAGGCCCTGGATCATAGTTTCAATACAACAGCTGAGCAGATCAGGCAGCTGGCCGATCGCCATTTCGGCATTGGTTTTGATCAATTATTGCTGGTTGAGCCTCCAATGTCAGAGGAAATGGACTTCAGTTACCGGATTTTCAACGCCGATGGAAATGAAGTTGAACAATGCGGAAATGGTGCACGCTGTTTTGCACGCTTTGTCTATGATCGGGGACTGACCGAGAAAACAGAAATACGCGTGGGCACCCCGTCCGGTATCATCGTGCCGCATCTGCTTGATGACGGTCTGGTATGTGTCGACATGGGGGCGCCGGAGTTTGAACCGGAGAAAATCCCCTTTATTGCCGAAAGCAGGCAACGCCTCTACCCGTTGTCGCTGGACGAGGTAGAAATAAGCATCGCCGCCGTCTCAATGGGCAATCCTCATGCGGTGCAGATTGTCAAAGATATTGATGAAACCAGTGTCAGCGAAACGGGTTCTCAAATTGAGCACCACCCGCGTTTCCCACAACGGGCCAATGCCGGCTTTATGCAGATATTGGGTCGCCAGGCCATTCGTTTACGTGTCTGGGAGCGTGGTTCAGGCGAAACACTTGCCTGTGGGACAGGTGCCTGTGCGGCAGTTGCTGCCGGGATTGACCAGGGACTACTGGACAGCCCTGTTAAAGTGTTTTTACGGGGAGGGTCACTAGGAATAGAATGGGCAGGAGATGACGCGCCTGTTTTGATGACAGGGCCAGCAGAGTACGTTTATGAAGGCATGTTTGAAATGGAGAAATTATGAGCAAACAAGGCGGAAATAATGACAGCGGGAATGCAGTGTCAGAAATAAGCGAAGAAGAGATTCTCTCCTATCTCGAAAAGCACCCCGATCTGTTGATGAAGCATCCTGATTTACTTGAAAAACTGCAGATTCCACACAATACGGGCCAGGGCATGGTTTCGCTGATAGAGCGCCAGGTAGAGGTATTGCGTGACAAGAACCGGCAGCAGGAGGAACGGCTACTGGCACTGGTGAACAACGCGCAGCAGAATGAAGAAATTACAGAAAAGCTGCATCACTACAGCCTGCAGCTGTCCAGCGCGTCCAGCATAAATGAACTGTTGCAGAATACGGCTACTGAGCTGCAGCAGCTGTTTGATCTTGCTGTCGTCAGTATATATATTAAGCCAGAGTACCAGAACGGCAGCCTGCAGACATCTACGCTCACTGAGAAGACATTTGCAGCACTTTTTGACACATTGGGTAAAGATACCAGCAGTTGCCAGAATGCACTCGATGATGAACTTTTAACAGCGTTGTTTGGCGACGATTCTTCCGCTGTTAAGTCCTGTGCCCTGCTGGCACTGGACACGCCACATCGGGTCGGTTTGATTGCCCTCGGTGCCAGCGAGCGGGAGCGATTTTCACCACATATGGGGACGCTGATTCTGTCACGCCTGGGCGAGCAGTTTTCCACAGCGTTGAAGCGTAACCATGATTTTTAGCGATACCACCGGTTGATATGCGTGCTGCGGCGCAACATCAGCTGGATGGTTTTATTGATTATCTACGTTACGAACGTCAAAATTCACCCCGCACTCTTACCGCCTATCAACATGATTTGATACGACTAACCATTTACTGCGAGGCACAGGATATCACCAGCTGGTCTGGGATGGATCAATTGCACGGTCGAAAATGGCTGGGTAGCCTGCGCCAGCATGGACTCGCTAGTGCCAGCATTCAGCGGACTTTATCGGCCTGCCGGAGCTTCTACCGCTGGTTGATCAGAGAGGAGCATGTCTCGATAAACCCGTTTGATCTACTCAAGGCACCGCGCCGACCACGCAGACTGCCAAATACGCTGGACATCGATACTGTACAGCAGTTGCTGGCGCTGAAGGGTGATGATCCTCTGACCATTAGAGATAGGGCGATTCTTGAGCTATTCTATTCATCTGGCCTGCGTTTGTCTGAACTGGTGTCACTGGATATGAGCGAGGTGGATTTGTCCTCAGGCGAAGCAAGGGTGACCGGCAAGGGCAATAAAATGCGTATCGTTCCGGTCGGCCGTTATGCGCGCGAGGCTATAAAGGACTGGCTGTTTATACGCCAGACTATGGCAAATGAAACAGAAACGGCAATATTTGTCAGCAAGCGCGGAGGAAGACTGGCAGCACGCAGTGTCGAAAAACGAATAAAAGACTGGGCCATACGCCAGGGACTCAGCAGGAATGTCCACCCACATATGCTAAGACACTCCTTTGCCAGCCATATCCTTGAATCCAGCGGCGACCTGCGTGCGGTACAGGAATTACTCGGCCACCAGAATATCTCTACTACACAAATCTACACCCATCTGGATTTTCAGCACATGGCGAAGGTGTACGATAAGGCGCATCCGAGGGCGAAGCGAAAGCAGGTTAAAGGGGAAAGCTAAAAGCCAATATTGACTGTATAACGAAAACTGGACTGCAGTACAAATGAAAATATATTATTTCCATTCTTTATACTTTAATTTTAATTCCAGTCAGACGATTCAGGTGATTCGTGACTACAGGTATTTGTCTGATAAAGGTTTTGATGTCACCTTGTCGGGGGTATATGACGACGAACAATCATTTAACGATATTAAGGATTACATAGGTGTCCACCGTATTAAAATTATTGCATCAAGAGGCACATCAAAACTTCCTCGTTTAATGAGCAAGCTGCGTTTTCTTTTAGATGTTATCAGGCATTCAAAGCAAAAAAAATGTTTCGTCACCAGGAGTTATCATAAAAGCCGAGAGATACTGCGCTACAGGCATTTTCTCCCAAACTCCTGTGTGTTAATGGAGTTGCATGAACATGCTTTACCTTTTCTTATCCAGGACAGGAAAAGAGTAAACAAACGCTCATATGAGAAATTATTCAGTTTGATTGATGGACTGATTCTGACAAATTATTCACAGGAAAAAGTACTTTGTGATGAATTCTCTTCACTACCCAGGTATTCCATACTGCCGAATGGAGTTGAAACTGAACAGTTTTCCCAGGCACACCCACCTGCATCGACTAACAGTTCTTCGCGTATAGTCATTACATATACTGGGCAATTTTCCAGATGGAAGAATATTGAGTTAATCTTTCAGGCTATGGTTCTACTGGATGAGCGTTATCACCTGCGTATTGCAGGTGGAAAAGACAATAATGAGAGCAAAAAATATATACGTCAGCTGACGGAAAAATATAGTCTGACCGATCGTGTTAGTTTCAGAGGTTTTGTCCGGCCGGATAAACTGGCAAGTCATGTCTTAAATGGGTCTTCCGTATTACTTCTACCGCTAGGGGACAATATCGAATCAAAATATTTTACCTCACCAATGAAACTTTTCGAGTATATGGCCACAACAATTCCAGTCGTTGCAGTGAATCACCCATCAGTAAGTATGATCACCGGAGATGACACGGTTTTTCTTGCCAGCACAGACCCAAAGGATTTTGCAAGAGCAATCAGGGAAGCCAGCTGTTGCAGTGAAGATGATGAGCGGATAAAGAAGATGAATAAAATTGCGCTGCGCTATTCGTATGAAAACAGGGCCAGCCATTTTTCGGATTTTATTCGCTCTTTTGGTGAAGGGGGAAATATCTAAAAAGACGGTTTATTTTTTCTTCTTTTCCCACCTGTCCCACTTCTTAAATTTCTTTTTACAGTACTTGCGTAGAGCAGCATAATCTTTGAAATAGAGTTTAAAGTCATCTTCGCCAGCCAGGCCGTCCTTTTCGCAGTTTTCGCTGGAGTGATCGCGGCATATTTTGGGTCGGATATCGTAGATACCGCAATCGCCATTGGGTAATAAATGGGCGCAGGGATTGGTCATTAAAAGAAACCAGCCGTCTTCGTCCTTGTAGGCTTCGGTGTGTTCATGTGATATTTGCCACAGGATGACATCGAAGTCTTCACGTGAGCGAGGGGTGTCGATCTGTTGGGTAAAATAGGTGCAACACCAGGATTTGGTGCATTTTATGCAAGGACTGGGTCTTTCGACGGTAGTTTTTTTTGACATGGCGCGCAATCTATATGAAAAGTACTTAAGGAACCCCTGATTAATTATGCCATATCTCGGGCTTACAGGCTGATTCACAATCGACTATGAAATTATTATATAAACTATTGCTGACCATACTGGGCTTTTTGCTGCTGCTCGGGGTGATCTGGTTAAGTTTACCGCTTTTGCTAACAGAGCTGGTGGAAAGTCAGCTATCGCAGTCCGGGTTTTCGAATGTTGAAGTAAAAATCGGTGATATAGGCCTGGGGTCTGTCACTGTTGAACGGCTGAAAATGTCTAATGCCGATATGGATATTGTTATCGAAGGGTTGCAGGCAAGATACCATCTGTCCCAACTGATTTCCGGGAAACTGATTTCTATAGAGGCTAAAGATATCGTATTGAACAGGCTGCAGACTGCTGGCAATGCTACAGCTTTGCCTGATCCTGCCTTGCTATCAGGCTTGCTGTCACTACACTGGCAACAGTATATTCCAGCAGATTTTTTGTCAGTGGATACCCTTTCTCTCTATGGCATAAACGGCAAATTATCACTGACGGCATCCATCGATGTGAGCAGACAGGGAGATAACACTCAGGCAGAGATCAGGCTGGTAGACAGTAAGGGTAAAAATTATCAACTGGAATTGCTGGCTTCACCTGACAGCGGTGTCGATTTGCAATGGCAGATTCCTGATAGCGTTAGTGAAAGCCCTGTTTCCGTACGAATTTATCCGGTAGATAATGGCTCAGGGCTAGCAGGGCAGGTCAGCATCGATTTGTCCGCAGTTAAAGGTCTTGTAGCAGAACTGAATGGTCTATCCGGCCAGATGCAGGCAAAGTTCAGCTACCTCAGACAGGATGGTAGCGCGAGAAAAGACATCAGCCTTAGCGCAAAAATAGTCGATGCAGGTTTTGCCGGTAGCCACACCAAAGCAATCACAGTAGATCTGCAAGCGGTTCTTACGGAGAAGGATGATGGCTTCAGACTGCAGTTTGCACCCTCGTCGATGGTAGAAATGGATGGCCTGCAGCAGGAAAATAACAGGATTGAAAAGGCGATTTTCGGGTTTCCCCAGACTCTGGTTTTTGTAGAGGGCGGGCCTCTGATTAAAGAGGAAAATGGTGCTGAGATCACGCTCAGAAATGTCGTGCTGGATAACATCCGAATCCCTGACATGCAGATAAAAGAGATTGCCCTTGCTACTGGTCCAGTAAAAGGAGGCCCGGACAATTGCAGTTTTAATATGAAGCTAATTGTTCCTGCCATGCAAATAAACGATGTACAGTTCCAGTCCTCACCGTTTAAGGTGGAAGGTGTCTGTCCGAGTGCAGAAAACCTGCTGTGGTCAGTTGTTGCTGAAAGCCGCAGTGTGGTCATTGAAAATGATGATTTTCAGCTGCCGCTGACCGAATGCCGTATGGCAACAGAGAGTGCAAGTGATGGCAACTTGTCTGAAATAACAGGTAATGTGACATGCCAGAGTGAAAATCAAAATGCTAAGGTCAGCACCCACTTTCGCTTCAATACTGCTTCAGAGTCAGGCTATGCGGACTATTCATTTGATGG
>ENA-ORDP01000693-ORDP01000693.1-marine-sediment-metagenome-genome-assembly--contig:-NODE-693-length-20761-cov-11.226021_pt1 | contig 20761 bp, 20 predicted proteins | sample MGYA00248627_ERZ508539 | MGnify/ENA primary metagenome ERZ508539 (study PRJEB26208, sample SAMN05571518) | marine sediment metagenome | biome: deep sea; feature: Hydrothermal vent; material... | reverse complement strand
TTCGCCTAAAACATTGCTTTCCCCCCAAGTTAAAATCGTTTCATTCTCCGCTAAGGGCGCATAGCCTTCTGGCTCGACGATCTCAAAAAAGGTAAACGCGTGTGCGGTGCTGGTAAGCCATACCAGCAGAAACAGCACCCCAAATTTCATCTACTTGGATGGTTTTGCAGGATAGGTCGTGCATACGCTCATCCATGAGCCTTTCACAGCCATCCCCAACCCTGAGCAGTAGACGCATGATGGTGTCACGGTGGACGCCAGTCATGCGCTCTGTGGAGCGGATAGAGTTCCCCTCTACCAAGGCCCCTATAACAGCCTGTTTCTTCTCGGTTTTTAGCTTATTCATTCCACCAATCTCCAGTATTTTATGCTATAACCAGTGGAGTTAGGGGGGGGGGATTGAACCCCCCCCCTTGTCCGGGTGTAAACCCCAGGCAAGGACACCAGCCCTAGCCCCTCAAAACCCCTGCTAGATGTATGGTTCGTCGCCTGTCTAGCGGGGGTTTTTCTATTTCAGGGTAAATGATAGGAGTCCCGAGTCTTCTTGTCAAGTCCCATTTGAGTCTTCTGTTGACAAAAGGACTCATATTGCATATCCTTCCGAATGTGAACATACCAGTTGGAGTATATAGCAATGGCTAGAGCACGGAGTCCGAACTATCCTCAAATCGGCTTGAGTAGCGCCCTCGATCTTACCAGGCGTCTTTGGAGCGCTTCAGGTAAATCTGCTGTTTCTAAGGCTGAAATAGCTGCTGCATGGTCATATAAAGGGGTTAGTGGGCCGGTCAGAGCTAGGATCGGCGCTTTGCGGCATTACGGATTGATGGCAAAGGAAAAGGGCGGATTAAAGCTCTCTGGGCTGGCTGTAGTTTTGATGGCACACCCCGAGGATTCGAGTGAATACCAGGAGGCATTAAGACGCGCTGGAAGCAATCCTACCTTTTTCAAAACGATATTAAAAACTCGGCCAACTGCAAAAGATAATACTTTAAGAGCGTATCTTATTGCTAATGAAGGGTTTTCTGAGCGTGGAGCAAAGCAATTTATTGAAGCTTACCGTGACACTGTGAAGATTGCGCAACTTGATTCATCGGAGTATAATTACTCAGAAGATGACTCAAACGATGATATGTCCACTAAACACAGCTTTTTGCCTCCATCTTTGGCGCAAAAATCACCCCCGCCACTCCCCGGCATGAAAGAGGATACATACACTCTTGATGAAGGCCGCGTGGTTCTACAGTGGCCCAAACAATTAAGTCCGGAAAGCTACGAGCAGTTTATTGACTGGTTACAGCTAATTCAGAAAACGGCTAAGCGATCTATTGTTGAGAATGAGCAAGACGACAACCCCGAGTAACACTGATGGTCTGCGCCAAGCCGTAGAAGGGCTGCATGATTGTCAGGCAACCTACATAAGCCAGTTGCCGTATCGGAGACATTTAGTGGCGATACGGTCTGGGAGGGTGTTGTCTACGTCTTCGACCTAGTGGACCATCCCACGGCCTCAACCTGCTACGCTTGGTCCTCACCCATTGAGGGGTCAGATAAGCGCAAATTCTATACAGTCCTACACCAGCCGCCTGTGACCTCGCCAGAGGAAGCCGTGAGGGCATCTATAGTGTCTGACTATAGACAAGATTAAGGTGTGCGGGCTTTTTGTTAGGGCAAATTAGGACACTACCCCCAGGCTACAAGTGATGACAAAACCCAATATTGGCCTTACACTTGCGCGGCCTTTTTATACTGCTTCTTTCTCCATGGTCCTGGTGGTCATCATCACTAAGATATAAGCAAGAGAAAAGAGACAAGCAGAGCAAACCACTATTTATGTTAAGGGTACTTCTATTAACTGATAATCCCTTCTCCTTCCGGGAGAAGGTTAGAGCCTGCCCCGGACTCGATCCGGGGATGAGGGGACATTAAAATCAATAACTTATCTTTGTTTTATTCCCTCGCTCTCTCTCGGAGGGAGAGGGTATTAAGAGAAGTGGCCTTAAGCCCATATCTAAATTCGATGCGACTTTACTGGGCCAAATTGATCATTGCGCTAACGCTGGTAGGGTTATCCGTCTCCATGGGTTGGGCTTCCTCGGTGCAAGTGGTCGATATCAATCTGCCCAGCGGCGAAGAGGTACCGGTGACTCGTTATGCTGCCAAGGGTGAGCGGGTGATATTGTGGTTGCCCTCTGAGTTTGGCCTACAGCCGCAACACCAAGCCCTTGCCCTTGCCTTGCAAGGACTGGGCGTGGAGACTTGGTTGGCAGATCTACACACCGCCTATTTTGAGCCCCATGGACGCAACAGCGTAAAGGTTTTTCAATCCCAGGATATTGCTAAATTGATCGAACAGGTGATTGGTGAGACCCGACGCAAGGTATTTGTGGTGAGTTCTCAGGGTGGCGCCAGGGCAGTACTCAATGGTGCACGTGCCTGGCAGCTTGCCCACCCAGGTGATAAGACCTTAGGGGGGCTTATACTCTTTCATCCGGTCTTGTATGCCCAGCGTCCCGTGCTGGGACAGGATGCCCAATATTTACCAGTGGTAAGGGCGACGAACTTGCCGGTACATATCATCCAGCCCAGTGTATCCACGTCGGCCTTGCGAGTACCTGTGCTGATGGCGGCTTTGGCCAAAGGTGGTGCCCAGGTATCCATTACCCGGCTCAAAGGGGTAGAGTCTGGGTACCATGTGCGTGCAGATGACCAAGTGGGCACTGCCGACCTTAAGGCACGTCGGGCCTTGCCCAGCCTGATGATTGATATTATGGGCAGGTTATCAACTCTATCACTCCCTACCCAAGCGGCAGCCCTGTTATCACCGGTACCTCTTTCTTCCAAGGCCAAGATTGGTTTAGCCAAGTATCGTACGGCGACGTCTACGGCGTCACTGGCGCTAGAGGATTTAAGTGGAAAACTCCATGCCCTGAAGGATTATCGCGGTCAGGTGGTATTGCTTAGTTTTTGGGCCAGTTGGTGTCCGCCTTGTGTAAAAGAAATGCCGTCACAAAATCGACTTCAACACCGCTTTTATAATAAGTCTTTGCGTATTTTAGGCGTGAATGTGGGGGAAGATGCAGGCACTGTAAATAAATTCCTTAGCAAAGTGGATGTAAATTTTACGATTTTGCTGGATGAGGATCAGCGGGCTTATAAAGACTGGAAGGTCTATGTGGTGCCGACAAACTTCCTGATCGACAAACAGGGTCGCATCCGTTACGGCAGTGTTGGCGCAGCAGATTGGGACGATCCTGATGTCATCAACATCGTCGCCCGGTTGTTAGGTGAAACGGCACCACCTATTCATTGATACAGGGCCTGCTGCACATCACTATCCTGTACTCCAGGCCCTCGGACGCCTCATGCCGGCAATTTTACAGGCCTGCTTTACGTAGCCGTAAGGAAATATCTTGAATAGATAGTTCCTCGCCTCTTTTTTGCCATAACCCAATTCTTCGGCGATAAACTTTGTAATATAACGTGTGCCGGGTATTATATTCTGGTCATCAAAATAATTACGCATACACGTTATTATTTTCCAATGCGCATCATTGAGTTCAATGCCTTCGCTCTGTGCCAGATGTTCACATATTTCCTTGTTCCAGTCATCGGGATTGATCAGGTAGCCTTCGTCATCCGTGGGGACGGTTATTCCACCTACTTTGAGTGACATACGGAAATACTCCTTATCTTGATGTTAATGCTTTGTGTACGGTTGAGGGAAATTACAGAAGATTCGCAATGCCGGAATTGATCTACATCAAGAATAACTTAGGGAACCATCTGAACAATACGCTTAACCGCCAAGGCGCCAAAGTTGCCAAGCCTATAGATTGTTGATTTTTAAAAGAAAATGCTTGGTGTCTTGGCGGTTTGAATTCAATTTATCAGAATTTTTCTAATACCAGTGCGGTGGATTTTCTTTGCCTCGCCACCCCCATCTTCTGCATAGCAGCATCCATTTCGTAGAATCATACTCACCGTCGTAGGTGGGCTTCGATAATGTAGCGGCGCCATAACCAAAGTCTGCAAGATGCTTGTATAGTCCCTCCGGTTCCCTGGTATTTGTATTGATAACCACCCCACACTCGTAGCCAAAGTTTTTCACCAGGGCTTCAGCCTCTATACGACCACAGGGAAGGTCCAGGGTAAATGGGATCTTAGTGTCAAGATCAAGTTCCCTCGAGGCGAGCTTCAGGCTCTGTTGTAATTGTGAATCTTGCAAGTATTTAGCCCTGATGATACCCATCATCGGCCATTGCCTGTTTGGCCATGTCAATATCCAGTTTGTCTGCCGAACGGGATAGGTAATACGGCAGGGCGTGTGCTTTTTCGGTCAGTTTGATAGTTTCATTTTTGGTAAGACGTTCTATAACAGACTCGATGGTTTTCTCTAAATTATCAGGCGGATTACCACCATAATGATCTGTCATATAGTCGAGAAGCTGTTGAATAGTGTGTTGGCCATCGGCCAATGAGATAGCCAGACCCAGCCAAGGCTCAAGGGGCGGCACTTCTTTCTCAGGATCGTTTAAATCAACCAACATCACTTTATCTTTCAGCTTGGCAAAGACTACAGTCCGATAGAAATATCTAGATTTATCCAAGTGTTCCACCTCTAAAAATATGACATAAAATAAAGTAAGAAACCGGGAGATGTTCAATACCACATGTTTAATGGAGTTGATATTAGGGCGGGTATTGCGAATCAGACATCATACGCCCTCAATTATACCCTCTATTCGGTCTGACAGCCTGTGGAACACCTCTCCCAGCCCTTCGAGTCTGATTAAAATACAGCACTTTCCCAGTATTATGCGGAATTGATATAGATCAATTAAATATACCTGAAAGTGGTTTATGTAAGGTAGGTGGGTAGAGCGACCACAGGTTGCCAATGAGCCTTCTGTCCGGTGTGGCATGTTCCTGGCTGTAAAGTGAAAAAGCAGATTATCGAGAATTGAGCAAAGTGAGTACTTACGCCACTGATTTAGTTGAATTTACCTCCGACGCCGCCTTAGCCATCGGTACCGATTCCAAGGTCATGGCTTGGAACGCCTTGGCGCAAAGGTTGCTCGGCTACGCCCCATCCGAGGTGATTGGCCGGTACTGTTGCGATGTGCTGCAGGCCACCCTGCCCGGTGGCGAGCCCCTGTGCCACCCCGATTGTGATGTCCTCCGGTCCTTCCGGGACTGCATACCTTACAACGTACCCAGTTGCCGTTTGCGTCACCGTAGCGGCAAATGGGTCATGGCCAGCATTTCCTCGGTCGCCATATCGGGACGGACCCGCCAATTGCATGACGACAAAATCATGGCCATCATTTTTCTTCGGGAAGGGGCGACCGCTATTCCCGTGCTACGGCGTCATATGCTGCATGTATTTACCCTCGGTGGTTTCGGTATGGCGATCGGCGGACACAGCATCGACATCGGCAAGTGGAAGCGCAAACAGGCCGTGACGTTGCTGAAATACCTGATCACCCAACTCGATCGCCCCGTACATCGTGAACGCCTGATCGACTGCCTGTGGCCGGATGCTGATGAAAAGCAGGGCTGGGGCCGCCTCAAAGTAACGATGTATTGTCTGCGGCAAGAGTTGCGCGCCAATGGCATAAGCGATGACGCTTTAAAAACGATAGATAACGCCTATCTGCTCAGGCGCGATTCGATCTGGGTGGACACGCATGTCTTTGAACGACTCGACACCGAGGGGCAAACGCTGCAAAAACAAGGGCAGTGGAGCGATGCCTTGCATCGCTATAATGAGGCGCGACATCTGTACCGGGGCGATTACCTGGAAGAAGATACATTTTCGGACTGGTGCGCCGAAGAACGGGAGCGGCTTCGTGAACGTTATCTGGAGACGTTGACCAGGACCGCAGAATGCCACGCAGAACTGGGCCAGTATGCTGAGGCCGCACACATTTGCCGCAAAGCGCTGGTTTTCGATCCTTGCCGGGAGAACTTCCATTGTATGCTGATGGCGTACCTGGTGGAGACCGGTCGTCCCGATTTGGCGCTGGTTCAGTACCGTCACTGTGTAGAGGTTCTGGCGCGGGAATTTGGCGCGGAGCCCCTGCCTGAGACTCAGCGCCTGTATCAGCAGATTCTGGATGGGGGAGATAGTGCTCAGATCAGCGGCTAAGGCTGCGGCTCATCTCATTGATCCCGCCAACCGGTCGAATCTTGACGAGTCCCTGGGGCTCTATCAGACAGTCCTCAGTTTTGTGTCACCGGAGTGTCACCGGCTCATGCTATTTACTCCCTGCAAATGAAGATCAAGTCGGGGTCGGGCGCCATATGGGCGGAGAACACAGGAAGGAGTCTTTCGTCGCGAGTATTTGGTTGGAGCCCGGAAATAACGGGGACGCAACCTGGCGCGGGCATATCCGGCATGTCCAGGGCGAAGAGGAAGAGTATTTTCAGGATTTGATGAAAATGCGCGAGTTTCTGGGCCGGGTGAGTGGGGTGACGGGGCCTCCGTTGACCACACAACCGCTTAAGGACGCCACGGACTCAGACTCAGACTCAGGCACAGTCACAAACATGAAGCAGAAGGATTAGTCAGGGTTAAATTCATTTGTTGTACGGATCTGGGTCTTAAACTTGAAAGGTTGGCAAATATTATGATTACTGGATTTCCTAAAAAATGGCGGGTCCCCGCACTAGGGGTTCTCACGGTTGTTATTTGGTTGGGGCCGACCAGGCATGTTATGGCCGCAGAAACCGGCCAGCAAATTTTCCAAGGTAGTTGCGTGGCCTGCCACACCATCGGTGGTGGCAGGCTCGTGGGTCCCGATTTGGCCGGTGTGCATGACAGGCGAACCCAGGCATGGCTGGAGAAGTTTGTAAAGTCATCGCAATCAATGGTTAAAAGTGGCGATCCCGATGCAATTGCTGTATTCGAGAAATTTAGCAAAATCGTCATGCCTGACAGCAGTGCCCTTTCGGATGCGCAGATTAAGGCGGTATTGGGGCATATAAAGGGTGCTGGGACGGTTGGCGCGAGCAGTGAGAGTGAAAAACCGTCTGTTTCGGAAGAGCCAGTGGTAGCCGCATCGAAAGAAGACATTCTTTTGGGACAACTCTTGTTTCAGGGAAAGACTCGTTTTGAGAACGCCGGGCCCACCTGTATCTCCTGCCACAATGTCACCAATGATGCTGTGATAGGTGGCGGTGTGCTGGCAAAGGAATTAACCACTGTTTTTTCCAAAATGGGCGGCACCGGGGTGCGGGCTATTTTAGGCGCGGCACCGTTTCCTGTTATGGAGACTGCATATAAGGGCAAGCCACTAACCGAAAAAGAAATTATTGCTCTTGTGGCTTTCTTGCAGGATGCCGACGAACAGCATGCCTATCACCAGCCAAGAGATTATGGGATGGGTCTTCTCATAAGCGGGTTTATTGGCGCGGGCATTCTGTTTGCATTTTACTCTGTGCTCTGGTTACGGCGGAGAAAGGACTCGGTAAACCAGAAGATCTATGATCGACAAGTTAAATCTACCTAGACAGTTTCACGACTTTGGCTGCGATTAAGCAAGTTTAACCAAAAGAACGGGTATATATCATGGGCTGGATAAAAGACATCATTTCACCACAGACTAGACAGTGGGAAGAATTCTACAGAAATCGTTTTCAGCACGATCGTATTGTTAGAAGTACGCACGGCGTGAACTGTACCGGAGGTTGTTCCTGGCAGATTCACGTTAAAGACGGCATCGTGGTTTGGGAAACGCAACAGTTGGATTATCCGCTGCTTGAAGATTCACTCCCGCCTTATGAACCCAGGGGATGTCAAAGGGGAATATCCTATTCCTGGTATTTATATAGCCCGTTACGTATCAAGTACCCATTGATCAGAAGTTCACTGGTTGAAGCCTACCGTGAAGAAAAGGCAAAGACGGGTGACCCACTTAGGGCATGGGAGTCCTTACAGGCAAACTCGGATAAACGCAGGGCATATCAAAAGGCGCGTGGTATGGGTGGTTTCAAGCGGGCCAGTTGGGATGAAGTGCTTGAAATCATGGCGGCCGCGAATATCCATACCGCCAAAAAATATGGGCCGGATCGGGTCTTTGGTTTTTCTCCGATCCCAGCCATGTCCATGTTGAGTTATGCGGCGGGAGGACGCTTCCTGCAACTGTTCGGCGGCGTCAACCTGAGTTTCTACGATTGGTACTGCGACCTTCCGACCGCTTTTCCCGAAATTTGGGGTGAGCAGACGGACGTATGCGAAAGTGCCGACTGGTACAATTCAAAAATGATCGCCGACATGGGGGCGTGTCTGAATATGACGCGTACGCCGGATTGCCACTTTTTCGCGGAATCCAGGCACAACGGTACCAAGGCGGTGGTGTTCTCTCCCGATTTTTCCCAGGTCTGTAAATATGCCGACCAGTGGGTCCCTCTGCACGCCGGCAGCGATGGTGCGCTGTGGATGGCGGTCACCCATGTCATCCTGAAAGAATTTCACCATGACAAACAAACCCCCTATTTTCTGAAGTATGCCAAGACATATACCGATAGCGCGTTCCTGGTAAAACTTGAGAAAGACGGCGACCACTATGTACCGGGCCGTTTACTGCGTGCCAAGGAGTTACAGGAATATAAAGATATCAGCAATGGCGACTGGAAGTTCGTCAGCGCGGATGAAAAGGACGGGCGCCTGGTGGTTCCCAAGGGTTCGATGGGTCATCGCTGGGACAAAGAGCCCGGCAAATGGAATATGAAGCTGGAAAACACGGTAGACGATAAGCCCTATGATCCTGCGTTGACGTTCCTTAAAAGCAACGACGAGATTGTGCAAACTGAGTTCATCGAATGGGGTCTCGACAAGAAAGCACTGAGGGGTGTGCCGGCCAAGAAGGTTAAGACAACCTCAGGTACCGCAATTGTTACCACCGTTTATGATTTGATCATGGCCCAATACGGGGTCGGTCGCGGTCTTAAGGGTGACTATCCCGCCGACTATACCGACAAGGATGCCGCCTACACCCCCGCGTGGCAGGAAATATTTACCGGCGTGGATTCAAAAACAATTCTGCAGTTTGCGCGGGAATGGGCCAATACGGCCAAAGCGACCGAGGGCAAGTGCATGATCATCATTGGTGCCGGCATCAATCACTGGTATCACGCTAATCTGATGTACCGCTCCGGGGCGATGGCCTTGATGCTAAGCGGTTGTGTGGGTCGTAATGGTGGCGGGCTCAACCACTATGTGGGGCAAGAAAAACTCGCACCCTCGGACTCCTGGGGCAGCATTGCCTTCGCCAAAGATTGGCACGATGCGGTCCGGCTACAGCAGGCGCCGTTGTGGCATTACATCAACACCTGCCAGTATCGTTATGACGGCCAGTATTCCCGATACAACACCGTGCCGGATAACGAAATGACCCGCATGCATACGGCGGACACGATTTTCAAATCAGTGCGCAACGGCTGGATGCCGTATTACCCGCAGTTTAAAGCCAATCCATTAGATCTTTGCAGACAGGCGGTAGACAGTGGTGCTAAGGATGACGACGCCATTAAAAAGGCCGTCCTGGAAAAACTGAAATCCAAGGAGCTCGAATACTCAATCGCCGACCCGGAGGCCGAGGAAAACCATCCCAAGGTCTGGTACATCTGGCGGGGTAACGCGATTACCGGCAGCATGAAAGGCCATGAATACTGCCTGAAGCACTACCTGGGTACGCACTCCAATGTGATCGGCAAGGATTCGGACGATCATACCGAAGAGGTGAAGTGGCACGATGTGGCGCCGGTTGGAAAAATGGATTTGGTAGTGGACCTGAATTTCCGCATGGATTCCTCGGCCCTGTACTCTGATATCGTATTGCCGGCGGCTTCTTGGTACGAAAAGGCGGATCTGAATAGCACGGATCTGCATTCCTTTATCCATCCACTGTCGGCGGCCATTACCCCCGTTTGGGAATCCAAGACGGACTGGGACATTTTCAAGGCCCTGGCAAAGGCGACCAGCGAACTGGCGAAGGTTCATCTGGCCGAACCGCAGAAGGACATTATTGCTGCTCCGTTGGCCCATGACACCGCCGATGAGATCACCCAACCGGAGATCAAAGACTGGTACAAGGGCGAATGCGAGGCGATCCCCGGCAAGACCATGCACAAGCTTGCTATTGTTGAGCGTGACTACACCAAGCTCTATGAGAAGTACATCACGCTGGGCGACAATATCAGGGCCAAAGGTCTGGGCGCACACGGTAATCACTATATGTGTGAAGCCGAGTACGATGAGATGATTGATTCCAACCATTTCCCAACGCGGGAATTTGACGGCAAGGTCTATCCCTCTATTGAGGAGGACGAGTGGGCCGCCAATGCCGTGCTTCACCTCTCTACTCTGACCAACGGAAAGTTGACGGTCAGGGCCTACGAGAATATGGAAAAGAAGACCGGCCTTGATCTGGTCCATCTGGGAAAAGGCAGTGAGGACGTAAAGATTCGTTATGCGGATCTGCAGGCACAGCCGAGGAGATATAATACCTCTCCCCTGTGGTCCGGTCTGATGAACGATGGCAGGGCATATTGTGCCTATACCTATAACTACGACATGCTGGTGCCGTGGAGGACATTGACCGGCCGCCAGCATTTTTATCTCGATCATGAGATGTATATTGGTTATGGCGAGAATCTCCCAACCTACAAACCGGCGCCAAAACCGGAGGTCTATGGAGACTTGAAAGAGACCTTAAAAAATGGCGATGCCCTGGTGCTTAACTATCTCACTCCCCATGGCAAATGGCATATCCATTCAACGTATATGGAAAACCTGCGGATGCTGACGTTGTCTCGCGGTTGTGAACCGTGCTGGATGAGCGAGGTCGATGCCGAAAAAATGGGGATTCAGGATAATGACTGGGTCGAGGTCCATAACGACCACGGTGTGTATTGTACCCGGGCGGTGGTGAGCGCACGCATTCCTCGCGGAGTTTGTATTGTGTATCACGTACCGGAAAGGACAGTGGGCATTCCTAAATCTCAACTTCGTGGCGGCAGACGCGGCGGTGGGCATAACAGTGTGACACGAATTCACCTGAAGCCTAATTATTTATCCGGTGGTTACGGTCAGTTTAGTTACCATTTCAATTACTGGGGCCCAATTGCTCCACAGAGGGATACTCATGTAATTGTTAAGAGAATGGATAAGGTTGTCTTTTAAATTCTTTAAAGCCAAATTTTAGGTAGGAAAAAAAGATGGATATACGATCACAAATTTCGATGGTGTTTCATTTAGATAAATGCATCGGTTGTCATACCTGTTCCATTGCTTGTAAGAATATTTGGACAGACCGTAAAGGCGCCGAGTACATGTGGTGGAACAATGTAGAGACGAAGCCGGGTACGGGTTATCCAGGGAAATGGGAAGACCAGGATATTTATAAAGGTGGCTGGGAAAAGAGCGGTAACGGCATCAAGCTAAAAGGTGCGGGCAAGAAAAAGGGTCTGAGCAATATTTTTCACAACCCCCATATGCCGGTGATTGACGATTATTATGAACCCTTTACCTATAAGTATCTGGATCTTATAGAGTCACCCGCGAGTGACGATCAACCTACCGCCCGCCCTGTTTCCCTCATTACCGGTAAGCCCATGGACATCAAGATGGGTCCTAACTGGGATGATGATCTAAGTGGCACACCGGATTACGCGCGTAACGACCCCAATCTGAAAAATCTTTCGCCTGCGGAACAGCAGGCGATGTTTCAACTGGAGAGGATGGCCTTCTTTTACCTGCCTCGAATTTGTAACCATTGTTTGAACCCGGGTTGTGTTGCGTCCTGTCCTTCTGGCGCAATGTACAAACGTGGTGAAGACGGCATTGTTCTGATTAATCAGGAAGTTTGCCGCGCCTGGCGCATGTGCATTACGGCCTGCCCCTACAAAAAGGCCTATTACAACTGGCATTCCGGCAAGTCCGAAAAATGCATCCTGTGTTATCCGCGTATCGAAGCGGGTTACGCACCTGCCTGTATGCACTCCTGTGTCGGCAGAATTCGCTATCTTGGCGTTATTCTTTATGATGCCGACCGCATACATGAAACTGCATCCGCACCTGAGAATGAACTGGTGGACCGGCAGATGGATATGTTGCTGGATCCGTTTGACCCTGAGGTTATCGAGTCTGCCAAAAAGAATGGCATCGCAGATTCCACGATCAAGGCAGCACAATCCTCGCCAATTTACAAATTTGTGAAGAAATGGGGCATGGCGTTACCATTGCATGCCGAGTTCCGCACATTGCCGATGCTGTTTTATGTGCCGCCGATGTTGCCTGTTATGGCGTCGTTAACAGAAGTTGATAATTCAGCACAAGCTGAAAAGCTTGGCGATATAGCAAAATATTGGCCGGACAAATGGCTTTACGACACCAGCACTGAAGAGCTTTGGGGCACCATAGATCAGGCGCGTATGCCGATAGAGTATATGGCCAGCCTGTTTAGCGCAGGTGATACGGAAAAAGTCAAAGTGCGGTTGAAGAAGTTATTGGCCGTCAGAATATATCGGAGATGGAAGACAGTCGGAGATATTTCTGAAGAAAAAGCCAACCAGGTATTAAGCGACGTGGGCTTGACGCAGGAATTGGCTGAAGAAATCTATTATTTGACTTCACTTGCGAAATTTGATGATCGATTCGTGGTGCCGGCGGCGCATCGGGAACAAGCTATAGAAATGATAGAAAATGCGGGTGATAGAAAGGGAAGTACCGGGTTTGGATTTAAGGAAGGGACAGCCAAAAGAGGGCTATAAAATGAAATTATTGGCTCACTATTATGCTGTAGCAGATTTGTTCGACTACCCGGATCTCGAATATCCCCAACGGGTCCGGAAGGTGATCGATCTTCTTGATGGAAATTATCCTGAAGCTGTTGCTGAGCTTGAGCGTTTCCAGGAACTTCTTCCTGCTCAGGAACTCAGGACAATGCAGGAGTTGTTTACACGCTCTTTTGATGTGCAGGCAGCGACTACCCTGGATATAGGTTATGTGATGTTTGGGGATGATTATAAAAGAGGTGAGTTACTGGCTAACTTGAATCGGGAGCATCTAGCCGCTAAAAACGATTGTGGAAGAGAGTTGGCAGACCATTTGCCAAACATCCTAAGGCTTCTGGCGAAAGTAAAAGACAAAGACTTTGCAGATGAACTGGTGCAGGAAATTATTGCCCCCGCGCTCTCAATGATGATCAGTGAATTTTCGCCTGACCGTGTGGAAAAGAAAAATGAGGCTTACAAGAAACATTATAAGACCCTGATCGAGTTGCCCACGACAGAGCAGGATGTTGCGACTTTTTATCAGTTTTCTTTAAGAGGCTTACGCGAGGTCCTTAAGCGGGATTTCGAGTTTGAAGAAAAGACCATGTCGTTACCGACGAGTGACTTCCTACAGTCGGTAATAAAAGAAAATGAAATTGAAGTAAAGGCGGATACTACCTGCTTCCAAAATTCCTGTAGTTAGGCGAGAGATAATACAATGACCTCATTAAATAGTTTCCTGTTTATTGCATTCCCCTATATCGCATTCAGTGTTCTTGTTATTGGGGCAACCTACCGATATAAATCATCAGGGTATAAAGTTTCGAGTTTGTCTTCTCAATTTCTTGAGGGAAAAAAGGTTTTTTGGGGAATCGTCCCTTTTCACTTCGGCATAATACTATTATTCATCGGGCATTTGGTCGTATTCTTGTTTCCAGAAGCAGTGTTACGCTGGAACAGCGATCCCGTTCGGTTGGTCTTGCATGAAGGAATAGGGTTTACTTTCGGGATATCTGTATTGTTAGGTTTGACGATCCTGATTGTCAGGCGGTGGTTTAATCCAAGATTGAAAATGGTCACCAATCGCATGGACGTTGTTATTGAGGTGGTGTTACTGTCACAAATTATTCTGGGTTGTTGGATCGCTCTGGGTTATCGTTGGGGATCGTCTTGGTTTGCATCCGATCTCTCGCCTTACTTGTGGTCTTTGGTGAAGCTAAGTCCGAATATTGAGGCTGTTAGCGCCTTGCCCGATGTGATCAAGCTTCATATTGTCGGCGCATTCTTGATTCTCTTTTTAATCCCCTTCACGCGTTTGGTCCATTTCCTGGTGGCGCCCTTCCATTATATTTTTCGGCCCTATCAGGTTGTAATGTGGTATTGGGACAAAAAACAAATACGTGAGCCCTCAACCCCCTGGCAGATCACGCGTCCTCGAAATAATTAACCTTGCGACTCTTTTCAGTATAGGGTGCAGATGATTAGTAGCGGAGAGTGTCGTGGAAAAAGTTGCAACCGCAAAATCACATAAGGCCCTGTTTCTAAATACCACCGCATTTACCATTTGTTTTGCGGTATGGATGCTAAATGGTGTGCTGGTCACTTTTCTGGCCTCTAATGAGGTGTATGACTGGGGGCCGGTTGAAATCGGGTGGTTGATGGGTATCCCGGTCCTGACGGGATCCATTTTCCGTCTGCCTGCGGGCATGCTGACGGATAAGTTTGGTGGTAAACCTGTCTATGTGGCGTTGCTCTTTATTGTTGCCGTGCCGATGTATCTGCTTTCCTATGCGGACAGCTTTGTAGAGTTTGCCATTCTCGGTTTTGGTTTTGGCTTGGCGGGCGTGAGCTTTGCTATTGGCATTGCCTATACCTCTGTGTGGTATCCGAAAAAAAATCAGGGAACGGCTCTGGGTGTCTTTGGTGCGGGAAACGCGGGTGCGGCCCTGACCTTGGTTTTTGCGCCAACACTATTGAATATTTTTACTGACAATGGCGACAATCTTGAAGGTTGGCGCCAGTTGCCTGTTTACTATGCCGCCATGTTGGTCGTCATGGGTGTTATATTATTAATCTTTGCCGAAAATAAAAAACCCGCAGCCCATGGAAAAACCATGGGAGAGATGCTCAAGCCATTGAAGGAATTACGAGTCTGGCGTTTTGGCCTGTATTATTTTCTAGTCTTCGGCTGCTTTGTTGCCTTTTCTCAGTGGCTGGTGCCCTATTTCGTCAATGTCTATTATCTGCCGCTGGTTACGGCCGGCATCCTGGCGGCCCTGTTTAGTTTTCCCTCTGGAGTCATTCGTGCGGCAGGGGGTTGGGCGTCCGACAAATGGGGTGGTCGGGCGGTGATGTACTGGGTCCTGGGTCTGTCCGTTGCCATCAGTTTTATGCTTATTGTTCCTAAAATGGACATCTATTCCCCCGGCAAGGGGGTTATGAACAAGATCCCAGGTACGGTGACAGAGGTCAGCAAGAAATATATTGTTGTCGGTAATAGAAAATATAAACTCAAGGTAAACGACCGATCATTCGAAGAACTGGAAGACGACATCCTGGTCTTCCCAACCAAATCCACTTGGCAAGAATCGGTTGTCAAAGTGGGGCAAGAAGTCAAACGTAAAGAACTTCTCGCTAAGGGAGTAACCCGGATTTACTTCCAGGCCAATGTGTGGATTTTTGCGGGCTTTGTGCTTGTTTTAGGCAGTGTCTGGGGGGTGGGTAAGGCTGCCGTGTATCGGCTTATCCCCGATTATTATCCCAATGAAGTCGGTGTGGTCGGAGGCATGGTGGGCGTGCTTGGTGGGCTGGGGGGATTTTTCAGCCCCATTATTTTCGGATATCTATTAGAGTACACAGGCCTGTGGACGAGTGCCTGGATGTTTATATGGGTTCTTTCGGTCGTCTGCCTGTTCTGGATGCACAATGTGATTATGCGAATGGAACATAAGGAGCACCCGGAGGACGACAGCAAGATCTGATGGGTGAAAGCGCGCCAGCAGAAATACAATTAACTTATGAGCAAACTAAACAATGAGTGATATTAAAAAGTGGGAAGTTGAGGATAATGACTTCTGGGAATCAACTGGGAAGAAGGTAGCGACGCGAAATCTCTGGATCTCCATCCCCAGCCTGCTATGTGGATTTGCGGTTTGGTTGATGTGGGGTATTATTACCGTGCAGATGCTCAATCTGGGTTTTGAATTTTCAAAAGCAGAACTTTTTACACTCATGTCTATCGCCGGTTTGACCGGCGCCACCTTGAGAATTCCCAGTACTTTTTTTATCCGCATCGCTGGCGGCAGGAATACGATTTTCTTTACGACGGCCTTGTTGATGATTCCCGCCATTGGCGCGGGCATTGCGTTACAGGATAAAAATACCCCACTGTGGATCTTTCAGATTCTGGCCCTACTTTCCGGCTTTGGCGGGGGAAACTTTGCCTCTTCCATGTCAAACATCAGTTTCTTTTTTCCGAAACGCGTGCAAGGTACTTCCCTGGGACTCAACGCAGGCCTCGGAAATTTCGGTGTCACCACCATGCAGATTCTTGTGCCGTTGGTGATGACCGTCGGAATATTTGGCGGGACATCGATGATCCTGGAAAATAGCAGTGGCACTTTGATCGGAAAAATCCCCGCCGGCACTGAAACCTTTATCCACAATGCAGGCTACGTGTGGCTATTACTGCTTATCCCCCTTGCTGTTGCAGGCTGGTTTGGTATGAACAATCTTGCCACCGATACCGTTACCCCCCATCCAGGATCTCCCATATCCGCATTCGCGAAGATAAGTGGATTGCTATCTATTGCCTTGGTCACTGCCGCAGTGGGGTTGTATCTCCTGCTTCCTGCTCCAACGGGGATAGGGCTACTGAGTAAGTGGGTTGTCTTGCCGCTGGTTATTGTCGCCACGGTATTGATGATGAGGTACCTTACAACGGGTGGGCTCCAAAAAAACCTTAAGCGACAATACAAGATATTTAATAATAAGCACACTTGGGCCATGACCATTATCTACACCATGACCTTTGGTTCGTTTATTGGTTATTCGGCGGCCTTTCCGTTGGCGATTAAGGTGATTTTTGGGTTTACCCACATTGCAGGCCCCGATGGCGTACTTGTACATGATGCAATAAATCCCAATGGACCCAGTGCCTTGATGTATGCCTGGATGGGTCCGTTTATAGGTGCTCTGATCCGCCCGGTGGGCGGTAAAATTGCTGACAAGGTAGGAGGCGCCAAGGTTACGCAAATCGTCTCCATCGTGATGATCGCATCAGCTCTGGGTGTGGCCTATTTCATGTCTGCGGCCTACAAGTCAGCCACTCCGGAACAGTATTTCTGGCCCTTCTTCGTCTTGTTTATTGTCTTGTTTGCTGCCACGGGTGTAGGCAATGGCTCAACGTTCAGAACTATCGCCCAGGTATTCAATGCAGAGCAGGCAGGACCGGTGCTAGGTTGGACATCGGCCGTTGCCGCCTACGGGGCCTTTATTATCCCCAAAGTTTTTGGTGAGCAAATCAAAGCCGTGACTCCAGAATACGCGCTTTACGGGTTTGCGATATTCTATGCACTCTGTCTCGTTTTGAACTGGTGGTTTTATATGCGGCCCAATGCGTATGTCAAGAATCCTTAGCCAGGAAGGGGGGGTGCATCTTTGTGCACCCCCCCTAACCAGTGACAGTTTTTAGGATACATCCGAACGATTGATTTCGTCCTCCATCACAAGGCTTCGCAGTTCGTCTATATTCTTGAGATGTACCAGACGTCGGTTGACGTCAATCAACTTTTGTTTCTGGAACCGTGTAAAGATACGGCTAACGGTTTCTATGGTGAGGCCGAGATAGTTGGCAATCTCCATGCGTGACATGGGTAGATTGAACTCATAGGGGGAGAGTTTGCGGTCCTGGTAACGTCGAGAGAGGTTTAAAAAAAATGTAGCCAGCCGTTCTTCTGCAGATTTTTTGCCTAACAAGACCAACATTTCATGATCCACATTGACCTCTTTGCCAATAATACGCATCATTTGATGTTGTAGACCGGGGAGTTGATTGCACAGACTCTGAATTTGTTCCAAGGGTATCTCGCATGCACTGGATGTAACCAGCGCAGTGGCAGTGCAGTGGTGATAATTGTCAGCAAGCGCATCGAATCCGATGAGTTCCCCAGGCAGATGGAAACCTAGAATCTGTTCGTCACCATTGGTCGATAACTCATAGGTCTTGAAGGCGCCAGAGCGTACTGCGTACAGTGACTTGCCGGGTAAGCCATTGCCAAATAATTGGTCACCGGGTTGGATTGGTTTTTTGCGCAATACCCTGTTGTCAAGTTTTTCCAGCTCACCCTCATTGAGGCCCCTGGGTAGGCACAACTCGGAAAGGCTGCAATCGGTGCAAGATACCTTAAGGGTCTTGATATCGATAACTTTCGAGTGGTTGTTCATATTACTTTTGTAGAACCTATTTTTTGAAATTAGTCAATTTCAGTGCCGGGCCATCGTGGGTGCTAGCAATCGGACTATGAGATGATAGATCAATGTTACCGCCAGCGGTAAGAGATTACTACGATATGGAGAATGAGGCCAGGGTGATGGCCGGTGTAGGTGAAGAGAATGCCCTACTTAATGTAGGGGCGATTCATCAAGATCGCGTTATTCCCACCCCGTTTCGGGCCGATACGGGGGTGGGAACGATGATTGAATTAGAGGTGGGCTTAACAATTCAGGTACTTGGTAATGGCGCCCAGATTATGAACGGTATCAAATCCCATACCCTCCAGGACCACGCAAGCATTGGCGCTTCGCTGACCTGAACGGCAGAATACTATCACCGGTTTGGTTTTATCGAGCTTGATAGTGGCTGTCTGGATGGCAGCCAACGGTACATTTACCGCACCGGGCAGTGATGCCTGTAAATATTCCTGGGTTGTACGGACATCCAGCAGTTGGGCTGCGGCCTCTTTCACTAACTGTTTAGCCTCAATGCATCCAATGGTGGTGGTAGGGGAATTAAACATCTGAAACATAATTTACTCCGTTAGATTAGTGATATGGTTTGGGTGTTACAAAAGGAGTACGAAAGTTACCCATTAGTAACATTCGATGTTAGCTGTAGTGCCAGACTTTAGCTTGTTACATAAAGACATCAATAAGAGTTGTTCGTTGTCGGTGAGTGACTTCAGGATGCGGTTCTGCACTTTTTGCTTTACTGGCAAAATAATCTTAATCATTTTTTTGCCAGTTGACGTGAGGATAAAGGCCTTCTCCTTGCCCGTAGTCTGAGGGTCCTCACATATCCAGCCGTTTTTTTCCATCACCTGTAGTTTGCGGCTGATCACGCTACGTTCGGATTCCATTTCGTCGGCCACCTGTTTAATAGTGACTGGAGCCCACCGTGCTACCACCCCGAGTACCGGCATTTGAGTGGCGCGAATGCCATAGGGACGGTAGGCCTCATCATAAGTTTTTAGGATGTAGTGGCTGGCCCGCAGCATCTGTAAATTAATGCACTGGGGACGTGAATAATCTGGCTCGCTGGGCCTGGGGGGCATGGTCTGAGTTCCATCATTAAGTGTGTATATGCACGTACATTATACATGCATATACACAGATTGCAAGACCCCATTGGCAACGGAGGGCAGGATAGGCCGGGGGTCCCATTAAGAGGAGAATAACGGGCCAGTGTCGACCATCGGCTAAGTTTCGCGGGATGGCCTAAGCGTTTTCAGCATCAACAAGAGACTGATCGTTGGCCCTAAGCCCGGAAAAGATCGACACCGACCCTCAATTTAACTATTCGGGCACTGCTATGGCAGAATCCCTTAAGGATGGATGCTTAATAATAGGAGTATAGTCGAGTTTGCGTAGACAACAACGACGCAGACGTTAACAGGGTGGTATGTTTTTTGATTTGTTTTCACTGTACCCATTATGAATTGTTAATTTTTTCTGTAACACTATAATTGGGTGTTATTCTTGCAATAGGAATAGATGGAATTTATAAATTCATGAGTAAAGTTGATATGTTGGAGATCGTGGTGATGCGTCATGGTGAGCCCCGATTGCCCCGGTTTAAACGCATTAAGGCAGAGGATTTCCAGGCCTGTGTGGAAATATATGATGAGGCGGGAATCTGCGAGACCTCACGACCCCATGAAAGCATATTGAGTCGGTTTAAAGATCACGATACTGTCGTTTCCAGTGATCTTAATCGATCACAACAATCTGCGGCGTTATTCTCTAATCCGGCTGCAATCAAGGTGGATCCCTTGTTTCGTGAAGCACAGCTTCCACATGTTGCAGTGCCTGGTATCAGGCTTCATCCGTTTGTTTGGGGGTATGTCTTTCATTTGTTTTGGTTAGCTCGATTCCAGACTTATACTGAGTCACGGGCCAGCGCAAAGAAAAGAGGCGGTGTGTGCGCGAGGAGATTGGTTGAACTGGCCCATAAAAACGGCAAAGTAATGCTGGTAGGTCATGGGCTTATCAATGCCTGTATCGGGAGCGAACTTAGGTCCTTGGGATGGGATGGACCCAGAATACCGGGGACGGGGTTTTGGGATTATAGTATTTACAGAAAGAATGTGGCCCCGGTATCCTGAACCCAAACACCCCATGTGTGCGGTGTGCTGCCACAGGTTATCTGATGTTATTGACCGCTGGTCGGCGAGTTTGACGTACGTTAACGTTTATAAGTCACCGGTTGTGTTTCAATGATAGCCCTCCTGATAAGGAGTGACCAACCTGAAACCCCTTGACCCTGCCTACCCCGGCGGGGTTCTTTTTTCCCTTTATAAAAATTTATGGCTCTTCGGAAAAATTTGTGGGTAGCTCTGAAGCCTAGCCCCCTCTCCCTCCGGGAGAGGGTTGGGGTGAGGGGGGTTCAAATAAGGCTATTTGTATTTGTTCAAGCACATTGTCCAGTTCACCCAATATCTCATGGTTCCAGAAACGCATGACACGGTATCCCATAGCTTCCAGTCTA
>ENA-ORDP01000692-ORDP01000692.1-marine-sediment-metagenome-genome-assembly--contig:-NODE-692-length-20792-cov-5.166418_pt1 | contig 20792 bp, 19 predicted proteins | sample MGYA00248627_ERZ508539 | MGnify/ENA primary metagenome ERZ508539 (study PRJEB26208, sample SAMN05571518) | marine sediment metagenome | biome: deep sea; feature: Hydrothermal vent; material... | reverse complement strand
GTTTCCCGTAGTCCGTGACGACGTCGTATTTGACGTTATCGGCAGGAATTTTACGATTGAGTTCATCGAAGAACTTTCGAGCGCACTCAATTTTTGTTTTTTCTATGCCCCGCAGCTCCATGGATGACATTGTGCCTTTGGTTTCTGCCACGAAGTAAATGTGTTTGACGCTCCCTTCCTTGAAAGAGATTGCCCAGTCGGGGTTGTAATCGCCTACAGGTGTCGGGATGAGGAACCCACGAGGCAATTTGGCGTAAACAATGACTTCTGTGCTGGTATCCAGCTCTGCAACGAATTTTCGCTCTACATCTGAGTCCGTAATCACATAATCGTAGATATGATTTTTTAGTTTTTCTCCGGCTTTGGTGAAATCCTGTTTGCTCTGGTTGGCCGTAAATATATCAGAATCATACTGGTCGGCGACTTCGTCATAGCTCAGACGCTCGATAATGATCGTGGCTTTCTGTTCGCTGATCAGGCGGGAAGCATCAGAGATGAAATGTTCAGGGTTTTGTTTAAACTGGGCAAAAATAGAGGGTTCAATCTTGGTCAGGATATCTGCGACGGTTTTGCGGGTTAAATTTGTGTTTTCCGCGAGATTGCCCAGTAAATCGTATTTAACCAGCGAATGAACCGATCCACCGTGTTCGGTCGTTGTTTCCTGCACCTGAAAACTGTCGCCATCTTTTAGCTGGGTATCGGTAATTTTGTCGTCCTGAATGCCTGTCTGAATTGTGTATTGCAAGGGCGTCACGCGTAATTCTTTGTTCAACGCACCAACGCACTTTTGTACAAGTTCATCAGAATCAAACTCAACCCGATAGACCGCTTTGTGGTTGATACGGCTCCAGAGCTCTTGAAATGCCTTCTTGTCAAAGTTGGCGTTTAGCGGATTGATTTTTGGCTTCCGATCATCCCCGACTTCCGGCAACTGTGACTCACTGAAGACACTGTCAATCAAGGCAAATATTTGATCTGCATGGGGGGCAAGCTCGACTGGAAGTGGAGCGAGTGTCTCTGCTTCTTTTGCCGTATGATAATCTTGGGAAATCTGGTCGGTATCATCGGTGTAATCGTTCTTGATGAGGTAGCGGTAAACCTGCTTTGCCATAGCAGGCGTTATTTCCATGGTACCCGTATCGGTCTTGATTGTTTTGCCTGTGAAATAAGCCTCGTCCGCTTTTCTTGGACGGGAAGAGAGGGATTCACTAATTTCTTTCTGTAAGGTTGTCACAAAATCCTTGTAGCTTTCGCTGGCGACAACGGTCAGAACATTTATGTCATGCACCGTCGCCGGGTGATCAATTCGGTCACCGTCTTTATTGACGGATAAACGCAAGCCGCGCCCGACTTCCTGGCGGCGTGATATTGTGTTGTCGCTATGTTTAAGCATGCACATGACGAAGACATTAGGGTTGTCCCAGCCTTCACGCAGGGCAGAGTGTGAGAAGATGAAGCGAACGGGTTCTTCAAATGAAAGGAGCCGCTCTTTATTTTTCAGGATTAAATCATAGGCATCGACATCATCAGAATCGACTGAACGGGCCCCGACCTTAGGGTTTTTCAGGCGTTTAGTTTTTTTGTCAATGGAAAAGTAACCATCATGGGTTCGGTGAACATCGATGCTTGCCAAGTGTTTTCGATAAGTTTCGTTATCCAGAGCCAGCTCACCTAGATATTCTGCCTTGAGAATTTCATATTCTTCTTCGAAAATTCGCGCATATTCCCCGTTGTTGTCTGGTTGGTCGTAGTCGCGGTATCTTGCGACTTCATCAATGAAGAAAAGCGATAAAACCTTAATGCCCTGTGCGAAAAGTTGCTTTTCTTTCTCCAGATGCGCCTTGATAGTTTCACGGATTTGAATACGGCGAATGGTGGCTTCTGTTACGTCTCCGGTAGCCTCCCCGGCGTTTAAAGAATGACCGTTCGTGAACTCCACAGTGTCCTGGTTGAAGTCGATTTGCGAAATGGTGAAGCCGCGATATTGGTCAAGATTACCAGATACGACATACAAATCACGGCCTGCCTCAAGGCGCATGACCTTCCGTTTTATTTCACCGGTTTTTAATTTTATTTCCATATCAATACGGACCACCGGGGCCTTTTTTGAAATCTCAATGGACTCCAGATACAGGTATGCATTTGTGCCTGCCAGGCCGCGTATGGCAATGCCCCGAACGGCAATCTTTTTGACGAGTTTTTGGTTGTAGGCATCCAGCGCATCCAGCCGGTGGATTTTATTGTGATTTGTTTTGTGGGTGGCTGAATAGCGTAAAATCATGAGCGGTTTAAATTTGGGCAGAGCCTCCATTGTGGCTTTGCCTTCCATTTTTTGAGGCTCATCAAGAATAAGGATAGGACGGTTACTGCTGATCACGTCGATGGGGCGACGGGACTGGAAGTCATCCAACTCATCGTAAATTCGGCGGTTATCAGCACCTCTTGCATTGAAGGCTTGGATATTGATCACCATTACATTGATGCCTGCATCTGAGGAGAAGCTCTCAAGCTCGTGCAAACGCTTGGAATTGTAGATGAAAAAGCGAATTTTCTTGCCGTAGGATTCCGTAAAATGATCTGCTGTCATTTTTAGGGATTTATAGACACCCTCGCGAATGGCGATACTGGGCACCATGATGATGAATTTACTCCAGCCGAAGCGCTTGTTCATCTCGAACATGGTTTTGATATAACAGTATGTCTTGCCTGTGCCCGTTTCCATCTCGGTATCAAGATTGAATTTACACCCCGCACTCATCACCAGCTTGTCTGAAAGCGGCAGGTTTTGCAGACGTTGGACGTCGTGAATATTGTCAAGAACCTGATTGTCCGTTAGCTGGATATCCGCGTTCTTGAAACCGGTATCGTAGGCGCTTGCCTGTTTTGTCGTGCCCGGGTCAATACGATAGCCAATGCTGGCGTTGTTTTGCTGCCCTGAAAAACAATCAATAACAGAGTCAACGGCGTTGGTTTGATAGGGCTGGATTTTGAATTTAAATTTCATCGTCATCCCCTAAATAGATTTTACTTCGGTGCCCGGGGACAACTGTTTGAAGATTTGATCGACATTTATTTTTACGGCGTCCGAGGTGAAGCCATTGTCACGAAACACGATGCGCAGAGGTTGGTGCTCGGCAAGTTCCTTCACTAGGTCCTCGGTAATGCCGCTATCGAAACAGGCAACCAGGGCGTTTTCATCCACGAACAGGACGGTTTTCCCTTGGATGGTTTCTTTGCGGATAGGCAGGCTCAGATCTACGCCCCAGTCGAGCAGAACCTGGAAGAGCAGGTCTTCCGGATTGTCACGGCCAGGTTTGATGTTGTCGACAGCTGAAAGAAGGTCTTGTTGGTCTGCTGTGTCTGGCGTGTAATACACGTCCGCCATGTTTGACGTGTCGATTTTTAGGACACGGAAGCCGATATCTTTATTCCAGTTTTCGTGGCATTCACCTTCGAGAATTTTCGCCCCAGCGCGACGAATACGTTCCTTTGATATTTCAGAAATGTTTTTATAACCAGCCTTATAAGCACCAGATTTTTCAGGGCATTCTTCGGGAATCTGAACCATGATGAATTGTCTATTACTGCCATCAAGCGCGTTAATTTCCATAAGTGCATGTGCCGTGGTCGCGGATCCTGCAAAAAAATCAAGAATAATATCATTATTACTAGATACTTGTGGAATTAGTGTGGTCAGTAATGAGATGGGCTTTGAGTATTCAAAAATATTTCCATCTAGCATTTCTTGCATGGATCTCGTTGCTTCTGTATTGAGGCCTACTTTATCAATTAATATTGTTGAAAGTGGGTTGTGATCACTTTTCAATTCTTCTTTAAATCTTTTTTGCATTGGCCGTTTTGAAATGTCTTCCGGAAAAATAACTCGCCCTTCTGAAATCATTCTATCCATTGATGAGGGGATAAACGCCCATACCCGGTTAGGATTGAATGGATATACTTTTCCTGTAACTGGATCTGTCAAATCATAGGCTTGATTAGGGCGCATTGCAGATGTCATTCCAACGGTGAGGTTATCTGACATCCATGGTCCTCGGGGATCATTGTCAGGGTTCGTATATTTTTCGAATGACTTTGGAATTCCCTGAAATCCTTCAAGCGACCCTTTTTGGTAACAAACAACATAATCGTGATCAGCAGATACATTGTTGTCTGCCATTGCGGAGGAGACGCGACGTTTCCACATAAATTGGGCTACAAAGTTATTTTCGCCAAATATTTCATCACAAACTTTTCTAAGATTCTGAATTTCATTGTCATCAATGCTAATAAATATAATACCATCTTCAGTTAATAATGTTTTAGCAATGCGAAGGCGGGAATATATCATGCTTAGCCAGTCGGAATGAAAGCGTCCATTAGCAGCCGAGTTTTGCTTCCACTTATCTTCATCGAAAATTTTGTGCCCTGCTGTATCAAGAACGCCGCTTGCCAGATCATGCTGTGTCATGTCTGATGAAAAATCATCTTCATAAATAAAATCGTTCCCAGTGTTGTACGGGGGGTCTATGTAAATAACTTTGACCTTATCAAGGTAGGTTTCTCGTAGTAGCTTCAGTGCTTCAAGATTGTCGCCTTCAATGAATAAATTTGTTGTCCCATTGAAATCCACGCTTTCTGCTCGGCAAGGGCGCAGGGTTTTGGTGATTGGCGCGTTAGCATTGGACAGAGCTTCACGTTTCCCCGGCCAATCAAGTCGATAGCGTTCCTGGGGGCCTTCAACGATATGGTCGCTCAATTCCTGGCGCAGTTGATCAAAGTCGATGGACAGCTTAGCGGTTCCATTTTCGTCTTTGGCTTCCGTCACACAGCCAGGGAGCATCTCGCGGATTCGCGTAATGTTTTCATCCGTAAGGTTCGGTGTGTGCATTTTCATTTTTTCCATATCGTTTAGCCTTTACTGCTCCCCGGTCGCCTGAGGGCGAGTGAGTTGTTCAATTTCCTGTTTCAATGTCCGTATCTGTGCGTTAATGCCAACCTTCCGGTTGAATTGTTTTTCTTTGCGCAGTTTTGATGCGGTTTTTTCAAGCTCGCGTTCTTTGGCCCGGATCAAGTCCATGCGGTGTACGCGGGCTTCGATGTCCTCGCCATCGTCGCCTTTGTGGGGCATGAGCGTAGTTAGTAACGCACCGTAGAGGGCCCTTAAATCGAGCATCACGGGCAACGATATTCGGGGAGTGTCTTCTGGCTGCCAGTCTGTTCCAAAATAATCACTGGTTACCCATTTTGATGTATCAGCATCACTGGGTCGTTTGAAGGCCGCTATGGCTTTTTGCTTGCCGTTGTAATGCAGCTCGAAGATCAACGGAAAAGGAATGGCCTTATCAATGCTCCGCAGCACATCCTCGTGCAGCTCACCAGTTTTCAAAGTGATGCTGAATATCTGGATTTCGGGCACAGACTTTTTGGCGGGCAGATTGATGGTTTTAGGGGCGAGTTTGTATTTCCAGACAATCTGATCGACGTGTCGAACGAAAAGGTTCTTTAGTTTTGATGATGCCTTGGCGTGCTCATAAATCTTGTTTTTCGGCAGTACTCTGCCAAAGGCTGCACTTTTGGGATAGTCGAAAAATGCTGTCATTGATCGACCTCCTGAATGACAAGGAAGGCGATTAATTCAAAATCATCCAGACCCGCGATAGTATTGACCAGGGCGGTTGTTTTGCCGCCACTGAAAAGGCTGTCCAGGTCCTTTTCCTCCTTTACTTCAATCATGGAACGAATGGAGGAACTCAGAAGGTCGGAGTACATGCCCATACTGCGGCCATCTTGCGTTTGATCATTAAACAGACGACAGACGGCTTGAATTGGTTCCGACTGGCCCTTGCTGCTGGTTCGCACAAGGTCGAGCAGCCTTTTGGCCTCGGTATGGTCGGCAACGATTTCCCCGTCCTGACTGATATAAATCAGGTAATAGGGGTGCAGACGGTTCTGCTGGTTTACATTGACGCTGTCATGGATATTCTTGAGTGCAAATATTGCCCCGGGGACAAGCCCCAAGGCGGGTTCTGCCGGAACCACGGCATGCATGCCTTTTGCCGCATTCTCTAAGTCATCATGCTCTTTGACGTAATTGAGCAGGTCCATGCGGAAATCGTTTAATCCCAGATCGGTGATGGAAACGCCGGTTTTTACATCCTCAAGCTCAATGACATCATCCTGTAAGCGTCTGAGCTGGTCCTTACGGTAGGCAATTTCGCTACTCTTGGCGGTCAGTACATTATCGTCGCCAGTGGCGGTGACATCCGCAATCATCATGCGATTTTCGACACGTTCTTTCAGGTTGATATACTCATCGAGCGTAATATCGGGCCAATAGTTCACCAGCTGAATTTGAGCATTGTGTGAGCCAATACGGTCGATACGACCGAAGCGCTGAATAATCCTTACCGGGTTCCAGTGAATATCGTAGTTGATCACATAGTCACAATCCTGAAGGTTTTGCCCCTCTGAGATACAGTCAGTGCCGATGAGAATGTCTAGCTCTGCCGGTTCTTCCGGGAGTATATGTTCCTTCTCTTTGGAACGAGGGGAAAACAGGGTGAGGACAGACTGAAAATCATAGATTTTCTTGAGGGTCGATTTTGGCGCACTTGAACCGGTTACTTTGGCTGAATGCAGCCCTTTGTCTTTCAGAATTTCACCAGCGATGTTTTCATAGAGATAATTAGCGGTGTCGGCGAAGGCTGTGAAAATCAGGACTTTCTTGTTGCCTTCGTTGATAGGATTTTTAATCTTATCAACGATCAGACCCTTCAGGTGTTGAAGCTTGGTATCGTCCTCGGGCGTTATTTTCTCCATTGAAGTCAAAAGATTATCAATCAGAAGGAGGTCTGCTTTCAGCTCATGCTGCCAGGATTGGACATCCATATCGGCAAGGCTGATCTGGACTTTGCCGCCGACAGTAAAATCTCCCAACCCATCAAGCTCATCATCTTCAGCATCCAGACTTTCCAATCCGGCGGTGTGGTCAGAAACATTAAATTCATCGCCCGAGCGTTCAAACAGTTCAATGGCTTCAAGCGTCTTGGTGTGATTATTTTGCAAGGCTTTAAGCGTTAGTCGAAAGGCCTCAACGGAGCTCTCTAATCGTTTGAGCAGATTGGTTGTCATCAAGGCCTGCAGGCTGCGCTCACGGTCGACCTGCTTGAATTTTCCTTTGCCATCTTCGACCTGGGTGTCGTAAAGCCGCTCGTATTTTGCGAGGCGGCTTGGCAGGATATAGCTGATGGGGGCATAGACCGCGAGCTTCAGTAGAGAAAGCTGATCAACAATACCGTTCAGGTCCAGAACGTCATCACGGTGCGTTAGAGGGCAGCGAATGGAAAGAGGTTTACGGCGCTCCGGGAATTTTCCGATATCCGTGGTGTCATAAAAAGTTTCAATATGTTTGCGGGAACGGGCGATCGTCACGCTGTCGAGAAGCTCAAAAAAGTCGAAGTCAAGAGCCTGCAAAATGGCTTGAGCCGTTCTTTTCCCCGATGGGAGCTTTGACCATTGATTAAAGACAGTTTGTGCCCGGCGGAAAATTTCTTCAACGCTTGTCTTGGTTTTTAATTTCTTGCTGAGTTCCTCTGATTGCCCTTCATAGGCTAGGGCCAGTTGATTCCTAAGATCATTGAACCGGTTATTGACGGGGGTTGCCGAGAGCATCAGAACCTTGGTTTTAACGCCATCACGGATAACCTTGTTCATGAGTTTTTGGTAGCGGGTTTCCTTGTCTTTAAAGACGTCATTGTTACGGAAATTATGAGACTCGTCGATTACGACCAGATCATAGTTTCCCCAATTGACCCGGTTTAGGGGGATGCCAAACGAGTCGCCTGACGTGCGTGATAAATCAGTATGGCAAAGCACATCGTAGTTGAGGCGGTCTCCTGCAAAGATATTTGTTTTGAGGTTGGAGTTATAGTTGAGCCAGTTGTCGGCAAGCTTTTTTGGGCACAGAACCAAAACAGCACGGTTGCGGAGTTCGTAATACTTGATGACGGCCAACGCGGTGAAGGTTTTGCCTAGACCGACGCTGTCCGCCAAAATACAGCCGTTATGGGTTTCCAGCTTATTGATGATCCCAATGGCCGCATCACGCTGGAAGTTGAAGAGCTTATTCCAGATCAGGCTTTCTTGGTAGCCAGTGCGGTCATTAGGCAGAACGTCTTCGTTAATATCTTCCAGAAATTCGCTAAAAATGTTGTAGAGCATTAGGAAGTAAATGCGTTCAGGGGAATTTTCCTGGTAGACGGATTCGATGTGATCACAGATGGCAGACGTCACATCTTCGAGTTTTTCTGTGTCATTCCAGATTTGATCAAAAAGCTGTAGGTAGGTTTCCGTATGAGCGGTTTCGTCAAAGCAGTTCACGAGGTTTGAAACGGCATCACTCTGCTGGTATCCAAGATCGACAGCAGTGAAGCCATGTAAGGGCATATAGGCTATTTGCGCATCTGCGTTTTGTACGCACATTAACTGCTGCATAGGTGCTTTTGATTTATTGGATCTAAACTTGGCCTTCTTTCTGATCCAGTTTGCACATTCCCTCGCAACAGCTCGTTGGGTCAACTTGTTGCGCAGCTGAATTTCAAACTCAGAGCCATACAGGCTGTGTTCTCGATTGGATTTTGGGATGAAAAACTCACGCCGCTCTTTGCGAATTTTACCCGCCACTTCGTTGGCGACAAAGGTTGGCGCTGTGAATATGAATTCCAGGGAATTTATTTTTGCGAGCTCTGACTTGAGGGCTTCATAGGCGTATATGGAAAAGCAGGACGCAGCTATTTTAAGTTTGGCCCCAGATTTGATGGATGCCTTAAGGTCGTCACCAAGCAATGAATTGATATTGTCGATAATTTTCATTGGGTGATCCTTCCATCCTTTTTGTTTTCCAGTAGCAAACAGGCCTATCCCTGATTTTGTTCTGATTGCTGCTTGATCCAGGCTTCAATTTCACCCTTGCGAAAGCGCCAAGAACCACCAACTTTGAACCCGGGGATTTTCCCTTCAGCCACCAATTTGTACGCGGTTTTCTCCTTTAGCTTTAGATACTCCGCAACTTCTTTGATGGTCATAATGTCCGTTTCCATGGCTCAATCCGTTTGTCGATGAGGGAAATATAGAAAATACAGGAAAAAGAGGGAAGTAGCAATCAACGCAATAATTTCGGTTGTTTTCCCTCATTGATGGATTTTATTTCGATTGTAAAAAAGTTTAATTTTTTTCATACATTGATGGGGCGTGCTACGGACTGAGTGTCAAACCTGCTTGAACGTAGACACGCCCCACATTGTCGAGTACGGCCACCGATTGGACACCCTCGCGGTCACGCCATATGACGGCTGACCGAGAATCGACCAGTTGATCCTGGGGCGTTGCCGCCAACAGGGCCTTGGCGCACCTGATAGGTTTTTCCACCGGTTTCAGTTGTTGCATAACGTGCAACAACTGAAACCGGGCTCAGGTCGCCGCCACTCATCACTTGCCCCCCTTGTTGTTGCTAACCATATCCTGCTGGCCTGGCTTTGGGGGAGCCTTGGGTAGATTTTCAATTGTCAGACTGTAATCGTCATCGCCGCATTCGCATCGGGAATCCATCCCTTTTCGTTAGCACGGTGGGTCTGTGGATATGAAGGATTTCAAATCAATCATGTCATAGCGTATCCGGTTGCCGACCTTGACGAATTTGGGGCCAACTTTTCGCCAGCGCCAATTTTCCATCAGGCGAGGGGCCACATTCAGATACTTGGCTGCCTGATCTGAGGTTAGAAATGTTGGGGCGACCACTTTGGTGCCAGGGATGGCATTGCTCGACCGCCGTTTTGGCCTTTTGGTTGTTTTGGGCTTGGTGTCCAAATTCATAAGGTCGCCAAGGACATCGGTCACGGTGCTGGCGGCTTCCGTCATTGGACCAGCCATTAAATGGGCGTAGCGGGCGGTGGTCTGGACCTGAGAGTGGCCTAGCAACCGACCAATCATGGCGAGGCTCATGCCCTTGCTGACCGCGAAGGAGGCGAAGCTATGGCGTAAATCATGGATGCGGACATCCTCTATCCCGGCCAACTTTCTGAAGCGTCGCCATGGCTTTTGGACATTGTCCAGGTGGCAACCTTCTATTAGCCCCCAAATTACATATGGGTTATCTGCCGGTCGCGCTGGATGGGCGTGGATTTCATCAAGCAGGTTCATGACCGTGTTGCCCACATAGACGTATTTTGCCCCGGTTTTGGAATCAGGCAATTTCAGGACCTGCATTTTCCGATCAACATAATCCCATTTCAATGAACGTATTTCGCCAAGGCGGCAGCCTGTGAGCAGAAGCAACTGGATGCAATAGACGGCAGCCAGATTTTCGTCCGGGTAAAGTTTGATTTCACCCAGGACTGTACTGAGGCGCTTTACCTCTTCCTCACTGAGATAACGCTCTCTGGCCTTCGACGGATATTTTTTGATGTGTCGCCGTGGGTTGGTGTGGTCGTCACGCAGGCCCCACATTTCTGCAAGATTGAACATCTTGGATATAATCTCAAGGCCATGATTTGCCTCATAGGGAGTTCGCCGCAATGAATGGTGAAACTCGGCCATATTGGATCGTTGCACGTCTCTGATTTTCATATCGCCGAAGAAGGGGATAATATGTTTATCAAGGTAGCGCCTGTAGCCCGTTGCAGTGGATGCCTTACAGTGGGGGAGGACGTGCTCTTCCATATAGCGCTCTGCTAGATCCTTAATGAAAAGCTCTTTGCGTCGGGCTGATTTATCTTTTTGAGGGTCTGCGCCGGCCTTGATTTTACCAAGTAGGATGGTGGCCTGATTGCGAGCCATCTCAGTGGTGAAAATACCGTGTGCACCGATGGCCACGCGCTGGATCTTTTTGTGCACCATGTATTGGACGTAATAGGTCTTTTTGCCACCCGGCGTAATGCGAAGGCAAAACCCAGCGAGGCGGTCATCAAAGAGAAAGTAAGGTTTCTTTTTTGCGGTTGCTTTTTCAACGATGGTTTTCGTAATTTTGGGCATGATAGGCTTACACAGGTTAGAGTTATGGTGCGTGTAAGTTTGCGTGAAAACTGCGTATTATCAAGTAGTATCAACGTGTTAACGTGGTGCAGAGAAAACAAAATGGCTTATGAGAATTGCTGCGTAGGGCGATAAATGCCGTGCACTAAAAATGCACTAAATGAAGCGAATATTTTTGCGAAAGCTGGAGAAACCGAGAGTGGCAGCATATTCTTTCTGGATTCGGATTGCGGCCAGATATCAAAAGGTTAGCGAAATGGTGAGGGGTTTTTAGTGCCTAGAAGTAGCATAAAAGCAATGGCTAGGGATCAACTCATAACCTGAAGGTCGTAGGTTCAAATCCTACCCCCGCAACCAATAAAAGCCCGTAACTTCAAAGAGTTACGGGTTTTTTGATTCTGGACACATGTGCCGAAATCCACCACTGGAATCACTATGGAATCAAGGGGGAGCGAAGTTCTAAGTATATCTGAAGCATGCCCTCAGATTATTCTCGAACCTCCAGACGCAACCGGTTTGGCTTAATGGCTGAATGGGACCAGTGCTGTTCCACCGATTGGATAAACGCTGGACGAACCAGTTTGGCCCGTTGGGCCAGCCAGTCATTCTGATCAAACCGAAGATAAAGACCTTCCGCAGGCTGATCGGCGAGCTTCGACTTTGACAGGAGCTTCATAATCCCTGGGTAAGTAAAATGTCCGTGTGCTATTATCGGCACTTGAGCAATACACATTTTCTTGAAAAACTCATCACGGTGCCCCGTGGACAGGAAGCGGCCGGATTGCTTGTCATAGAGATCGAAACCAAGCAACCAGTCCGGCAAGCGATCATAAAAAACCGAGTGCTGGGCGTAGCACCATTCCCCGAAAAGAATGAAACGGTCGGAAAGTCTATCAAAAAGCACATCGGTCCGGGGAGCAAGCCATTCTCTAAGCTTTTTCCATTGACCTGACCCTGGCAGATGCAGGTATGAGCCCCTGTTCTGCACTCGGATATTTCCCTCTGAATCGAACGAGACCCCCAAGTTTGCACCGTCCACTTTCTCTTCAACGACAAGATCATGCTGCAGGAATTCATCGCGTGCGGATTTCGACAGCACTTTGTCGTCCCTTATTTCGATGCCATCCAGCGTTGCCAAATGTGGTGTGGAGGGAAACTTGAAGAAATCGTCTTTCACGTTCCAATCTTCTCCGCATATTTGGCTTCAGCATAAGCAGGGCAAAGGAAATAAACGCTAATGCTAACTTCATCCAAGGGCTTTTTCCATCCCCACCACTTGCTGTCAGTCGCCTGCAATATAGGTGGTTTGGCAGGATGTGCGTTTGCGGCCGCGACAAACTTGCGATCCGATATGTCAAAATTAGCCAGCCCATCATGGACGGGAAATTCATTATATGAATCGCCATTTTTCGTAATGGTTACCCGGTCGGAACCGGGCAGTCTCCAACGGTTGTCGTGAACCCATTTCATGAAACTGTCGCCCACGCCAGGCTGTCCCTTCATTGAAAGTTGTTGACGGTATTCATCGAAGATTTCGTTACCGGCATCGATGACCAGCCCGCGCTTTTTAATGACGTGCTCGACTGCTTCAACACAGGCCAAAACACAGTCAACCAATTCTTGAGGGATGTTGTCCGGAGCAATGGCAAGGTTGGCCGTCTTTGGAACATTCGTGTCTACCAAGCATTTTTTTGGCAGACTCATTTGGATACTTCCGATTTTTCCGTGCTCTTCTTCTTTCGTTTCTTCATGGCCGCCTTGGCTTGCCCGATGATGTCGCCCATCTCATCGCCAAAGAAGTTTTCCGGCCAGTTCTGGATGTTGCCGAAGATATCAATTTGCAGTGGTTCCAGTTCAGCGGGAGTCTTGGTGATATTGGCGAAGTACGCCGATACTTTCTCCGGAGGCACTGCGTTTTCGGCAATTCGCCGTTGCAGCCGCCGCAGGAAATGTTCTGAGTGGGTCTCGATGACCAACTGAATATTTCTATCAGCCCCGTTCTCCCTGGACTTGATCACGTCGATAATCACATCGGCCAGAGCGGACTGCGCGCTCGGGTGCAGGTGAATTTCCGGTTGTTCCATGAGGATAATGGACCCGGCTGGTGCATAGAAACACTGCACCAGAACCGGCAGCACCTGCGATACGCCGACACCGACATCCGGGAGGTCTACCCAGTCCTCTGAACCCCTGGAGCGAACTTTGACTTCGTATTCCTGGCGGCGCTCGGATATGCGGGCAACCTTGAATTCTTCGATCAGGCCCATTTCCTTGAGCTTGATGGCAATGATTTCTTCTAAAGGCTTGGCGCGGTGCTTATACCCGAGACTGATTTTGCGATCTCGCGCTGCGAGTATGGCTGCGACGGTATTCTCCCCGGCATAGCCGACGCTTTCGGGCTCGATGCCGGCCCATGAATATAAGCGCTCGGCCTTGGTGCGAAGCGGGCCGAGGTAGCAGAGAGACCTGAACAGCTTTTCATGATGCAAATTCAACATTTGCACAAAATCAGCGTTTTGATGATAGGCAACTACTTCGTCAGGAAAACCGTAAAAGCGAACGGGTGCACCTGGAGACCAGGCACGTCCCTGCTTACGCACCATCGAGTAACCTGTTGTCTTGACTTTGAACTTAGATCCCTTGCCCTTATCTTTCTCCATGCCGATGGTGAGTTTGATTTCATTATTTTCTAGCAATTCATACTCGAGAGAATTGAGGGCCAGTGAGCGCTGATCTTTTTCGCTCAGTCCGACTTCAGCCTGAAAAGCAAGAGTGTTTCCAGAGAATGTTCGCCCCGAGACAGGGTCCTTGAACTTCAAGGTATCCAGAAGCGACCATTTATACTCAAATGTAATGTTGATTTCTGGATTGCGGTGAAAGACCATTTCCTGATAGGAGCCGAGTTGAACCGAAGAGTTCTTCCCACCCGGATAGAACACGGCCCTCCGGTCGGATGATTCGACGGTTTGTTTCAGCATCATCAAGAATTGGCCAATGCTGGATTTGCCTGAGCTATTGACACCGAAGAACAAAGTAATTGGCGCCATTTTAATGGGGCCCGTATCCTTCCAGCCTTTAAAGTTTTGTATTTTTAATTGGGTAAACATATTTTTTCCCTTGTCTATTTCACTAACCGTTCACACATGCATTTATGGCTTCCCAATATCCTCGCGGAAAGTAGCGGCTTCGTCCGCGAGAGCGCGCTTGAGAATGTTATTGGTTGCTGATTGGTTGGTCATAATCTGGTGCCATTCATGAAGCGGTCGTAAGTGTCGAATTCCTCAGATTCATAAAGCGCATCAATCCATCGCCCTTCCGGCGCATCGTTGGGATAGACGAGCAGGGAGATCGACATCTCGTTCCGCGGCGAGAAGATCGTCATCTCACGAACGTCCTCTCTACCTAGCCAGACACCCTTGGGATGAGTTATGCCGGTTTCGTTATCTACCAACATATCCTGGCGAGCGGCGAGCGAATTTTCGGGCAAGGGTACGACCTGCTGGCGGGCGCGGTAGAAGATGCCGGACTTGATCAACGGGTCGCTCGACCAGGCCCAGTCGATGAAGCCATTCGCGCCGATCACGATCATCGCCCGCTTATCGGTGATACCGAGCCACTTGAGGATGGCGGCGGTGATCGAGACCTTATATCTGTCCGACAGGCGGCACATGAGGTCCATGGTGATGTCCTGGCCACGGATCTGGGCTCGGAAGTCGTCCAACGGCATCAGCAGATACGAGGCGAAGGTGTTTGCTTGCGCTTCGACCTGCCCACGCTCAGACTTCCAGTCCAGCATGGCGCGATTGCTGCACTGCAGACCCTCCGGAGATAAAGTCCGATGAAGCAGGTAATGTCCCAGTTCATGGGCCAGGGTGAAGTTGATCCGCCCCTCGGAGGTGATGGTGTTGTTATAGACGATGCCCCATTCGCCATTGCCATCTGGATGCGGGATCAGCATGCCTTCGAAATTCTTGGACATTGGCAACCCTTCCACCTTGGTGATCGGCGCTTCAGGGAAAACCTGTCTGGAATAATCGGTTGCTATGGCGGATACGTTGATAGGGAAGCGATCCAGGCCGTGCACCTCATGGAACATCTTGACGAGCTTGGTCAGGTGGATCGCCCACCCTTCGGGTGTGGTCGGCAAATTCACCGTTTCTTGCTCCATGCCTCGATCATGTCTTCAACGCGTTTCTTGTCTCCGGGATCAAGTTTGCTGAACTTCCTAAAGAATGCCTCCCTTACGACTTTTTCATCGGGATCGGCCGATTCATCGAGCAAATAGTCCGTTGTTACCTCCAGGGCCTGAGCGATTCGCGTCAGTTTTGCGCCGGACGGTTTGCGGGTGTCCCGGTTTTCGAGCTCCCAAATGTAGCTCTTGCTGGATTCGGTGAGTTCAGCCAGCTTGTCGAGGGAATAACCCTTCTCCTGGCGGTGCCGCTTGATTTTCTCTCCCAAGGATGTCGTCATTTCTTCCTGCCCAAATTAGCTAAATGGCTTTGTTCGATATATAGCGAACAAGATCGTACTTGACAAGACATGTGCGCGTGTGTTCGATATAGATCGAACGACCACGTATCGCTTAATTTTGCGCTTGGTGGTCACCCTTCTGTCATAGGAGACCACCAATGCTGCTTCTTAATCGCATGATCCGCAACACCTCCGTTCCCTCCCTTCGGGAGTTTTTCACCAGCCGTGCCGTCGACCTGCCGCCCGCCGTGAACTGGGCCGCGCCCGAGCAGGATGTTATTCAGTCCCTGCTGCAGGCGGTCGATGAGATGGACGATATGGCTCTGGCCCGGGTCGTGAACGACATCGAGCGGGTCACCAACATGGCCGACGAAGCGGGCCAGACCGCGCTCTACAGCGTTGTCGAGGATCGTGCCCGTCTCGACAACCTTGGTAACGCCCATGATCGGGCGCTGTGGATGTTTTTGAATGATCCGGCCGGCTTCCTGCGGGCCGAAGAGGTCCGCTTCACCGATGAGCGGCGGCGTGGCCGCATGTGGGACGGTTTCATCGGGACGCCGAACGTCGCCTTGCAACGGGATTCCGAAGCCGTGGCCGCGTTCGAGAAGGCGGTCCGGGAGCGGTTCGCCTCGAACAACGTCCATATCGATATCTTCGATCGTCACCGGCCAATGTTCGAGGGCGAGGACTGTGAACTTGTCCAGGTCGTGGTCTACCGGGAGGGGCTTCCCGATGACGACCTTGCCTTCGATGAACAAGGCAAGTTAACCCGCAGGCCCCGTCGGCCCGTCTTCGAGGCGGCCATGACCTATGAACCCGAGACGGGTGTCATCGAGGTGGTTGCCAACGACCGGGAAAGCCGTGAGGACATGGTCCGGTTCCTGGCCCGCGATCTGTTGGGGATTGAGTTTCAACAGGAGCGACTTCCATTTCGCCAGTACGATCTTTCGGTGTTGTTGCAACCCCACGATTTTCCCACCGATCCGGCGGACGGGATTGCCGCCGTTGAGGTCAAGTTATTGCGCCTGATGCCCATCGAGAGCGTTGGCGAGCGGGTGACGCTGGAATGCCTGCGCAAGGCCGACCGCTCGATTTGGGACATGGCGCGAGATCGTTTCGGCGGCACCGATCCCCTTCAGGGCGGGTGGGTCGCAACCCAAGCCAAGCTGACTATTCGTTTCCATCCTACGGGCGGGTCGCGGCGCGGACGCATCTTGCCCCTGACCATCACCATGCCGCACGGCTGCAACCTCAAGGACCAGACCGAGCGCGAGCAGCTGATCGGGGAGAGGTACCTGCGCCGATGGGGCATCCTGCGCGATGCCGGGTAACGGCTCCGGCCTCGAACCTGCGGTCCTGGAGTTGTTGCTGAACGCCGTCGAGACGCCGGAAGCAGTCATCTCCGGGGCCGTGCTGGACGACTATCATGCCTCCGAGTCCATTGTTTTGAAGGAAACCGGATTGCTGAAACCGCATGGGCACGAGGAGGTATCGGTTTCGGGGGCGGATCACGACGATGCCCCCGTAACCTTGTCGTGGTCCGCCGATGACGGGGGATTGGGTTATTTCAGTCCCACTGCAGGATGGGTCAACGTGGCCGAAGACAGGATCGCCCGCTTCCGGGTGGACTTCCCGGTTCTGCTCGCCCGGCTGATGGTTCAGGCGGATGTGTCATCCCGCTCCGGGCCGGCGCCACTCGTTCCCGACCTGCTGTGGGAGATCGGCGATGTCCGTCTCGGCCGCCGGACACAACGGGCGCCTATTTGGTTCGCCAGACGGCTACATGAACCGTCCGTGTGGCGGCAGATCAAGGATGTGGCGAAGGCGCGCCCGACATCCGGGTTGCGGGTGGTACTGACCAGCACCCCGTCGCATCGCTTCCAGGACGAGACGATCGCCGGTCATCTGCTGGTTGGCATACGCGACGTGATCGATTTCGCTTCAGGGTTGGCTGTCCATCCGAACATCCTCGCCGCTCGCCTGGACGGTTCCCTCGCGCCGGATATTGGCGAAGCGGTGCACCTGTCCCCGGAAGGGAAGCAGTTGGTGATCAACGGCGACGTCACCATTAGGTTCAGGTCCGAGTATCACATTGCGATTATCCGCAAACTGGTAACTGGTTTTCGGGAAGGGAAACGATTCACTGCCCGTGAACTTCTCGACCTTACTCAATTGAGTGCAAACACTCTCCGCCAGGCTTTCGGTTCCAAGAAGTGGGGCCAACTCAATTCCTATATAAAGACCCGCGACGGGCTCTGGGGTTTTGAACTCTAGGCGATTTTCTCTCTCTTTTTCTCCCGTTTCCCCCCTCGGTTTTCTCTCTAGTTTTGCGCGACTCTGCCTTCGGACGCAATGCAATCCGAAGGAGAGCGAAGTGACTATCAGACATCTCAACCAGATCGAATTGGCGGCCCGGTGGAACATCAGCCACCGGACGCTGGAGCGTTGGCGGTGGACGGGTGAAGGGCCCACCTTCCTGAAAATCGGCGGGCGGGTCGTGTACCGCCTGGAAGACGTCGAGGCATTCGAGGCGGAACAGACGCGCAAGAGCACCGCCGAGAATCCCTTCGCGACGTCGGTTTGAGGGGAGCGGTCATGACCATCCCCAATCGCCCAACCCTGAACGACCTTCCCAACATGCCCATCGGCGACGTCGCCGCCCTGCCGGCCGAGACCTTGGCCTTGCTTCAGGACGAGGCCGACGAGGCCCTGCGTTCCGCAAAGACGACCCGTGATTGGATCGGCGGAGCCCTGGCGCTCAAGTATGACGCCGCCGCTGCAAAAGCCCGCCAGGCTGCCGGCAAGGACACCGGCACGGTGCGCATCCAGGACGGTTCCGTAACCGTAGAGGCCGACCTGCCGAAGAAGATCGTCTGGGACCAGAAGCGCCTAGCCGACGTCGGCATGCGGCTCGGCGCCGAAGGCGAAGACCCCGAGGAATACATCGACGTCACCTACAAGGTGCAGGAGCGGCGTTACACCGCCTGGCCCCGTCATATCCGCGAACACTTCGAGCCCGCCCGCACCGTGCGCGTCGGCAAGCCCACCTTCCGTCTTTCCCTGAACAATGAGGTGATCAAATGAAAACCAAGCTGGAGCGCCTGCGCGAGGACAACTGCTTTCTCGCCGATCTCCCCGAGACCATCCGCATCCCGCCGCTGGGGGATCGCCAGGAAGAGGTGACCAAGCCCATCGAGACGGCGTCCATTGACGACATCGCCTTCGCCCAGTTGGCGTTGCAGGTCAAGTCCTCCGCACTTTTTTCCGAGATCGACGCCTTGCGCCGCATCTACGACATGGCGCGCAAGAACGGCGCGCTGGGAGCCGATAACGCCTTCGAGGCCATTCCAGTCGCCAAGGGAGGTTCCAAATGAGTCTCCCCATCATTTCCGCCGACGAACGGCTGGCCGAGCGGCGCGGCATAAAAGGCTGCATCTTCGGCAAGTCCGGGATCGGTAAGACGAGCCTGCTGTGGACGCTCGAGGCTGCCTCGACATTGTTTATGGACCTGGAAGCAGGCGACCTGGCCATCGAGGGCTGGACAGGTGACACCATCCGCCCGCGCACTTGGGCCGAATGCCGGGACTTCGCCGTCTTCATAGGCGGGCCGAACCCGGCGCTCCGCGAAGACCAGGTTTACAGCCAGGCGCATTTCGACGCCGTTTGCGAGAACTTCGGCGATCCGGCTGCGCTGGATAAATACGAAACCGTATTCATCGACAGCATCACGGTCGCCGGTCGCCTGTGTTTTCAGTGGGCGAAGGGGCAACCGCAGGCGGTTTCCGATCGTACCGGTAAACCCGACATGCGCGGCGCCTATGGGCTGCACGGCCAGGAGATGATCGCCTGGTTGACCCACCTGCAGCACACCCGGAACAAGAACGTCTGGTTCGTCGGAATCCTCGACGAGAAGATCGACGACTTCAATCGCCGGGTTTTCCTTCCTCAGATAGACGGTTCCAAGACCGGCAACGAACTGCCGGGCATCGTCGACGAGGTCATCACCATGGTTGAGATCGGCCAAGAGGCGGGGAGTGCCGGAGGCACGACAGGGGCACATAATAACGGCGACGGAGATCCTTATCGGGCCTTCATCTGCCAGACGATCAACCCCTACGGCTACCCGGCGAAGGATCGCAGTGGCCGCCTCGAAATGATCGAGGAACCGCATCTCGGCCGCCTGATGGAAAAAATCAGCGGCCCCGTTAAACCGGCGAGCGAGAGGTTGGAGTTTGGCCGCCCCGCCTCCCAGCCCGCCGACACCCCCGTCACCCAAGAAGATGAAGGAGCACACTAATCATGAATGGTGCATGGAACGATTACAACGACGCGGAGTCCCAGAACTCCTACGACCTGATCCCTAAGGGCACCATCGTGCCGGTCAGGATGACCATCAAGCCTGGCGGTTACGACGACCCCAGCCAGGGCTGGACCGGAGGCTACGCCACCCACAACGAGACCACCGGGTCGGTATACCTGAACGCCGAGTTCGTCATTCTTGAAGGTCCCCATTCCCGCCGCAAGGTGTGGAGCCTGATCGGTCTCCTCAGCCTCAAGGGGCCCGAGTGGGGCAACATGGGCCGCTCCTTCGTGCGAGGCATCCTCAACTCCGCTCGCGGCCTGTCCGACAAGGACAACTCGCCCGAGGCGCAGACGGCGCGGCGTATCAGCGGGTTCGCCGATCTCGACGGTATCGAGTTCCTGGCCAAGATCGATGTCGGCAAGGACGCCAATGGCGATGCCAAGAACGAAATCCGGTTTGCTGTCACGCCCAACCACAAGGACTGGAAGGCGTTTCAGGAAAGTGGCGGCGCCTGGAGGCCGGGCCGCGTTGCCGCCGGTGCTTCCGCCTCGGCGCCCGCCACGACGGATGCACAGCCGGCAGTCAACCCCAATCGTCCGACCTGGGCGCAATAGGAGGGTTGGGTCATGCTGCTCCGTCCCCGCCAGAAGACCTTCGTCGAGCGCACCATCGACGCGCTCGATGAATATGGAAACACCCTTGGCGTGGCCCCGACCGGCGCCGGCAAGACGATCATGCTTTCCGGCGTGGTCGGTCGGATACTGGCCGGTAACGACGCCAAGGCAGGCGTGCTGGCCCATCGTGACGAACTGACAGCGCAGAACGTGCTCAAGTTCGCCAAGGTCAACCCCGACATCAGCACCTCGGTCGTGGACTCCCGCACCAAGTCGTGGCGGGGGCGGACCACCTTCGCCATGGTGCCGACGTTGGCCCGTCAGGCCAACCTGGACGCCATGCCGGCGCTCGACCTGCTGGTGATCGACGAGGCCCA
>ENA-ORDP01000691-ORDP01000691.1-marine-sediment-metagenome-genome-assembly--contig:-NODE-691-length-20794-cov-3.902020_pt1 | contig 20794 bp, 25 predicted proteins | sample MGYA00248627_ERZ508539 | MGnify/ENA primary metagenome ERZ508539 (study PRJEB26208, sample SAMN05571518) | marine sediment metagenome | biome: deep sea; feature: Hydrothermal vent; material... | reverse complement strand
TTGGTAATCGACTACTGCTTTATGTCTGACTGCCTGAAAGAAATCCAAGGGCTGGATTGGCCAAAAAAAGGCTCTCCTGTTCCGCGCAACACAGTTACCAATAATTTTAACAGCGATCCAGACAATATTTCATCGGCAAAGCGAGAAGATGGCCATTCACACCTGCAATTATGGCTTGGGGGTGATATTGATGTGGACGTACTTGAAGAGGTTATTGGTCTCGGTCGCTATGAAAAAACGTTGACGGTTCTGTCCGTGCCTTCCCTGCCAGACGAGGAAGAGCTTGAGGAGGAAGAAGAGCTTATGGAATCATTGACTCCCAGATTCCGGCGTTAACAATCAAGTCTAGTAGATCGTCCTACCAGTTACTGCGGTTGGTCTCAGCGATCACGATTGAAGAGTCCTTATCGCTGACAATACGGTTTTGTAAACGCAAGTTTTGTTTTATGCAAGCGTCCACAAGCCTGCGTCTGCTTTAACCTCCGTGATGGTAAATTCTCATCCCGACCATCTCGTCGCTTGTCATGCTACTCATCATGCCCATCATCCCACGGCGGGGTCGTTTTTTAAGCGCGATAGAGCGGATATAGTAGGCGAGCGACATTATTTCGTCCTTCGACAATTTATCCTGATACCCCTCCATAGGAGAGCCATACAGCCCTGTGGCTATTGTAAGATAAATATCGTTTACCTCCATTCCGCGCTTGAGCAGTTCGCCAACGAAATTTCTGGGGCGAATGGGATTGTGCCAATCATCTTTTAGTTTATCCGCCTTTTCACCGTCTCCATAACCTCTGGCGCCATGACATTGAGCGCATTTGGCTTTCTTGTAGGTCTGTTTTCCCAGCGCGATATATTCGGTTTCGGATTTGTCCGGTTTCGGAGGTTTTACAACAACCTTGTCATCGTCTTCTTCAAAAACGTCGGAAAAGGTTTTGATGAAGTAGACAACGTACCATTTTTCGACAGTCGATAACTGCGTCCACGGAAGCATCGCGGTGCCATGCAGACCACGGGAGACCGTGGTAAACATATCTTCGTTCGTCGGAGGGTAGCCGGTTGGAGTGGATCGGAACTTGAACGTTCCGCTTGTGAAATCGCGCGGTTTGACTTCAAGCTCCGCCGCTATCTGGCCTGCTCCGTCACCTTTCGATCCGTGGCAGGGGACGCACCTGTTCTGGTAAATACGATTTCCCAGCTCTATCGATCGCTCGTTCTCAGGCGGCCTGGGGGTTTTCCAATCTATCGGAACCGCCGCTCCACCATACCAGGCCATTTGCGACATCATGCCGCCCATCATACCGCCGCCTTCCATCATGCCGCCCATCATTCCGGCCCTGATCGCGGTGACTGAGACAATAATCAAAACACTCAAGACAAAAACAGCGATAGTCAGTTTTTTTCTCATGATTTTCCTGTTATTTTACCATCCAAAATCGAGGTTTGGCAGTCCATACCGAAGGCTCGCCATATAATATTTTTCGAAGGCGAGTTTCATATAGTGGGCCTTCTTGCTTTTTTTATGAACCAGCTTGTTGCGAGGCGGGAGGAGCGGGCTTGCGTAAAGATAAATCGCGCTGTCGCCTGCGTCCGCTATACAGATAACATCGAAATCCTTCCCTCGTTTTTTGGCGCCGCCTTTAATGTCCGCAGAAATATTATGCGCGGCCACTTTCGCCATCGCCTCGGTCATCTGGCCCGTCTTGGGAACGCCGACCGGGACATCCGTTTTAAAAGGAGGTGGCAGGGCGAGCGACACGCCAACCGCGTAGACATTCTGGTATTTGGAGTTGGCCAGATAATCGTCGGCTGTCACGAACCCGCGTGGATTCGAGAATCCATCTATTCCCATATAGGCGTGGCTCCCGTAAAAAGCGGGAACAATCAAAGAGAAATCGTTCTTGTATTTCGATCCGTCGTCCAGCTCCACTTCCTCCGGCGTGACCTGGGCAAGCTTTGAGTTAACTTTCCACTCTATATCCCGGTCTGCGAACTCGTCTTCGAGCATGCGGGTCACCTTTCCAAAACCTCCGACGCCGAAATGGCCAAGATGCGGCTCGTTTGTGAACAGCGCAAGTGAAAATCTGTTTCGTATCTTCTTTTTTCTAAGATGTGTGTCGATCATCATCGCGACTTCATAAACAGGCCCAAGGCACGACGCGCCCTGCGCGTTGCCGACAACAATCGAGCCTGCGCCTTTGTCGATCACCCGCTCCAGCGCGGATTTGGACTGCAGAGCCTGCTCAACGCTGAAGATCGAGCCGCTATACCCTCCCTCCGGCCCAAGCCCGGGGACAGCTGGAAAATCAAGCTCCGAGCCTGTCGCCACAACCAGGTAATCGTAGTTATATTCTCCCGCTTTGCCTGTGACCCTGTTTTTCTCTGGATCGGCCTTTACGATAGTGTCGCAGATAAACTCTATGCCCTTACTACGCAAACTTTTGGCCACGGGGAACTGTATGGCGGAGGGCTCTCGCAACCCCATCACAACCCAGGGGAGCGAGGGTACGAACGTGAACGTATCGTCAGACGAGACGACCTGGATAGAATGCTCTTTGCCCAGAAGTTTTCGCAAATTGAGCGCGCAATGATATCCACCAAAAGATGATCCTAAAACAAGAATTTTTTTACCCATGGTTTTGTCCTTGTCAGAATGTCACTACTTTATCCGAGGCCATGATCCACTCGCTCAAGACCGGCATCGATCCCGGCTCTATCTCATCGATCATCTCGCCCTCTCCCACTCCGCACCGGTCGACGCAGGTTTTGCAATATTTCACTTCGACTCCTTTTGATTTGACTTCTTTTAACATTTCAGACAAATCGAAAGAGTTTTCCGGCGACTTTATTCCTTTGCGGCCAGTGTCCACACCTTCGTTTATAAGAAATACCTTCACTTTAACATCGTTCTCTCTGGCTGTTTTAGCAAGCCTCAAAGCGTTCCACGCCGCGTCGGACTCTTTGTATGGATCGCTACTAATAATCAGAAGCATCGATTTATCATTCATAACATGTTTCCTTTTTAAAAGATAAGCGTCTCATCGGCCCACGCCGTCCAATCAGTAAGCTCATCAAGAGAGCTTTTGAAACAATCTTCCGCAAGTTCTGGCTCGGCCAAACCGCGCGCGTCCATACAATTGCCACAGACTCCGATCTGGCCACCCTGTCTTGCGACGACTTTCAGCATTTTTTCAATGTTGTAATAACCGTTAGGCGTTTTCTGTCCCGTCTTGGCGCACAACGCGGCGTCGCCCAAAAGAAATAACTTTATTTCCTCACCTTCTCTCTTCCCCAGCGCGCCAGCAAGGCGCAGGGCGTTGTAACTTCTTTCAGTTCCGTAAGGCGGATCGTTTAGAATGAAGAGTGTTTTTTTCGCCATTTTTTGCTCCTTTCATATCGCGTAATGCGTAAGCCGTTGACTGAACGCTCAAACCCGATTGCCTGACATCAAGAGAATCCATATTGTTCAATTGATCTATTGATTACTAATATAGGGCGTTTAAAGAGATATGTCAAGGGGGAACTTTAAAAAGAAACCTCTGAAAAACAGTGGCAAATGTCATTCTGAGCCAAAGACGGGCAATCCAGGAGATCGCCACGGAAACTTGAGGTTTCCTCGCGATGACAGCACACGGTGTGAATGTCATTGCGAGCGGTAGCGCGGCAATCCCGCTTTCCCCTCTCTTACGCTCATCGGGGTGTTCTTCACCCCGATATATCGACACGACTTTCCTGAGGTGAAGAGCGCCTCAAGGAGCGGCAATTGTCTATTCTTTAATTCCCGCTATCATCTTCCTCTGCTTCTCTCACGGTCACGATCCATGTCGGGAAGTTCGGATCGGAAGAGGGGATATCGAACGTGTCCTCATACAGCACGTTATCCACAGGATCATAGTTGATACTGAACGAGCATTCCTGATAATGGGGAAGCGTCGTATCGGAGCAAGTGTCATCGAATATTTCGAAAGGCGCATCCAGCGGATCCGCGCCCGCTATTAGTCCGATATCGACCGACCGGGTGGAGGTGTTCGTGAGAACGACAGTCGCATCCATGCAACTCGCTCGCTCAGAGGCGCCGTCGTCTCGCTTATTAGCGTCGCAGGATAGCCTATGAATAAGAATATCTCCCTTCACTGACTTAGCTGACAATGGGGCATCACCAAAATTATCATCCGGAACGTATACAGCCTTTAGCCATCTCGCCCGTGGGTAGAACCGGACGGGAACATCTTTATCACTATCCATAGTCAGGGTGCACCAATGGGATCGATCTGTTCCATCACAGTCGCCTCCCCAGCTTGAGAAATCCATTTCATGAGTACTCTTGACGAAGAGCTCCACCACTGTCCCGCTGTTGAATTCAGCGGAGCATGTTCCTGGACAGCTGATAGCATTAGGGACTGACCAGATATACCCAAACCCGGCGGGCGGCGCCCCTTCTTTACGGACAGTGACCGTGAAAAAACTATTTATGGTTGTGGTTGAACCGGAGGAGCCTTCGTCGTAGGCGGTAGCCGGGATGGCGAAAACCAGAGCCGAAAAGAGAATGAACACAATTGCGAGATTCAGTTTCTGTTTGTACATTTAACCCCCTTGTTACAGTTGCAGTATAGAGTGGAACTCCTGCATAGTTGATGCTTTTACTCACCTGACGCCTGCTCAGGAGAGAAAAGGCAACCCAACGCCGATTTTAAGACTTTAATGTAAAAATGTCAAAATTTACCCTTTTCCGGTATGAAATGAGCCTGAAAATCATACATCTCTTCAGGCTCATTTATCGATTGGAAAATACTTAAAGGATCGTTTTTAATATAACCGCTCTTTTCCCTGTGAGAGTTACACGCCGCGCATGGCCATGCAAGTGTGACGCGCCGTCACTGGAAGGCATGTGACCGGACTGGATATCCCTTTAAGATTATTCAGACTTCTTTCAAGAGTTTTTTGCGGTTCCAGGTTCCAATTGATAATAAATATAAAAGGTCGCATAATTACCTTTTAGTGGGGTTTTTGAAAGCCTTGGGAACAGGGTGTGTCAAAATCATTTAAACATTTTTTTAAGGGGAAGTTATGAGTGTTACCGACGAAACTTTACAAGCCAACGAAAAGTACGCCTCAGGTTTCAGCGAGGGGGATCTTCCCATGCCTCCGGGAAGAAAACTGGCGGTGGTCGCATGTATGGACGCGCGGCTGGTCGTGCCCTTGATACTGGGGATAAATAACGGCGACGCGCACGTTATCCGAAACGCAGGCGGTATCGTCTCGGAAGACGCCATGCGGTCTCTTATCATTTCTCATCACTTGCTGGGAACGCAGGAGATTATGATAATAAACCACACGGACTGCGGCATGCTGACTTTCAAGGATGAGGATCTGCGCAATAAACTTAAAGAGGGGACAGGAACAGACTCGGTCGCCCCGAATGTTTTCCACGCGTTTCCAGATATTGAAAGAAACGTGCGCGAGCAGATACAAAAAGTGAAATCCCATCCCTGGATTCCAGGCAGCGTCCCTGTCCGAGGATTCATCTACGATGTCAAAACGGGCAAACTAAGCGAAGTCTCCGCCTGACCGGCGGCTCTTGCGATCTTGGCGGGCGCGGAGCTTAATCCGCGCCCGTTTTTTTACGACATAGAGCATACGGCTTACACCAGATGGTGGAAGCCATAAAAACGGAATAAATCTGCGTTAAAAAGAGAGTGTTACATTAGCGTCGACGGCAAAATCGAGAAAAGTGGCCGCTCCGCCAACCATGACTCCATCCAAAAGGTCATCTTTCTTGACTCCCATCACATCCATGGTCATCTGGCATCCAATCATTTTCACGCCCCCCTCAAAACACATATCAAGGAGTTTGGGCAGTTTGGCGACATTCGCCTTGTTCATCCAGCTTTTCATCATTGCTGTGGCCATCATGGTCATGCCCGGCATCGCGCCAATCAGGTTGGGTATCGGCATCGGGGCGGCGGGATTCGCCAGAGGCGCCACGCCCAGGGATTGATATTTATTTTTATTTACAATATCAAGCCCGTAAAAAGTGAAAAAGATCGCCGCTTCCATATCCATCGCTATCGCCGTTGAAGCAAGAATAAGCGGTGGATAGGCCATATCCAGTGAGCCATGAAGCGCTATTATGGCAATCCTCTTTGGTTTTTCTTCCGTCATAATTCCCCCCTTTTTTGTCAGATATTCAAAATTGTCTACGATTTCTTAATAAAAAATTGCCATACTCCGTCGTTTTCAACCGATTCGACCAGTTCGTTGCCTGTCCGGTTAGCCCAGGAGGCTATGTCGTTGGCGGAGCCAGGGTCGGTCGCAAACATTTCCAGCACCTGGCCGGACTGCATCTCATTGATGGCTATTTTTGTTTTCAATATAGGCTCGGGACAAGATAATCCCTTGCAGTCGAGTGACTTATCGGCGCTGACGCTCATAAAGAATCTCCTTTGGCTATTGGTAAAATTTCATAAACTTTACTTAGGTTTTGCAGACCGGGGGTCACACGCCCCCCCACAATTCAAATGTAAACTCAATCCTAGCTTATAATAGATTATTTTCAGGCGGAATGGATTCATCTGATATTACTACCGATTTCCTTGACTATTCGTGGACGTTTAACCGCGACTCTATTATAATGCTACTACAACAAGATATTATTATCGTAGCAAAGGCCACCGGAGAGGCACAGGAGGTAGAAAACCGGGTTATCTGGTTATTTTTCAATAAGTTTATTGTACACGCATTTGATTTTGTTGTTATGCAAACGGGGGGAGAGTGAAATATTGATCTTTTCGTTCAAGGGAGCCTCCAAAAATTGCTTTCGTAGCGAAATCGAGCGAAAAGTCGTCAGGCAAGGCGGCGAGGCAAAATAGCCGCAAGCGTAGTAGTAACTACTCTGAGGACGATTTTGACTCGTCAACGAAGCATGGCGCCTTTTACAGCCGATTGTAGCAGAAATGGATTTTTAGAGGTGCCCTCTACTTATAGAAAGGTAAAAAGCTATGAATAAGCTAACATCTGCAGTCTCTTTTTCTTTTGCCGCGCTACTTTTCCTCTCAGCCTGCGGATCGAGCGGCTCTTCGTCGAGTTCCATATCCGAAAGAACGATTTCCGGGACATTGACCGGTGACCTGTCCAACATTTCGGGAGTTCGCGCCGTCAATACAAGCGATGGGACTGTTTATAGCGCGACAACAACTTCCTCGGCGCGGACTACAGCCCTCACCGGAACCAGCGCCGGATTCCAGGTGAAAGTTCCCATAAACAACAACTACACTGTCGAAGTGGTCGGAGCCGACGATACGCCAGTGGCGTCTTTGCAGTTTAACACTTCAGCTACGGGAGCCAGCTCCACAAACCAGATCCCTGTAACCGGCGAAGCCTCGACGAGCATCGACCTCGGCATCGTAAATATACCAAATGGAACCGGCGCCACGACCGGAGCCACCGCCACTGTCACTCCATCAACGAATCCACTGACAGAAGTCGATAGCGACAATGACGGCATAAACGATTTTGAAGACAATGACGATGATAATGACGGCATAGCTGATGACAACGAATCACATGATGGTTCAACAGACAGCTCAAACGACAGCGGCTCTTCCGGTGACAGCTCAAGCGACAGCGGCTCTTCCGATGACAGCTCAAGCGACTCATAGGGTAAATGAGCCAACTTTATAAGGGGTAGGAAACCGAAGGAGCGGGCGTGGCTTAAGCCGCCGCGCCCACCTTTAAGCCTGCGTTATCTTTTTTTATATCTGGCGCCTTCGCCTAAGTATGGCGGCTGAACTTACGCTTTGTTTTGTAGCTTTCCCCTGGACCACCTGAGCCTCTGCTATTTCTCCCCTGACCACTGCGACGTTGCTTTTTTAGCGTAATAGGCGCAGGACGCCCGGAGGCCCCGGCGACCCTGGCCGAGTGGAATGGATGCCCGTCATCAACCGGCACCACACTCTTGATTAAACGCTCGATGGAGCTAAGGTATGATTTTTCATCATGATCGCAAAATGAAATGGCGGCGCCACTGGCTCCGGCTCGCGCCGTCCTGCCAATCCGGTGCACATAGCTTTCTGGCTCGTTGGGAAGCTCGAAGTTTATTACATGAGTTATCCCTTCCACATCGATGCCACGCGCGGCTATGTCGGTCGCCACAAGCACCCTGGTCCGGCCCGATATAAAGTTTTTCAACGCGCGCTGACGCGCTCCTTGCGATTTGTTCCCGTGTATAGCCTCTGCAGACACCTTGAGCTTGTTGAGCTTGTCGCTGACGCGGTTGGCGCGATGTTTTGTCCTGGTAAAGACCAGAACCCGGTAAATGGCCTCGTCTTTAAGCAATTCTCGCAAAAGAGCGTCTTTATCGCTCCGATCAACAAACATAACTTTCTGATCGATCCGGTCTGCCGTACAGTACGCCGGGCTGACCGATACGGTGGCAGGGTCAGTAAGAAGATTTGAGGCCAACCGCCTTACGGCAGAGGGCATGGTGGCTGAGAAAAAGAGAGATTGGCGCCTGGAGGGCATGGCCGCCACGATTTTTTTTATGTCGTGGATAAACCCCATGTCAAGCATGCGGTCAGCTTCATCCAGGGTGAGAACCCTCACCTTGCCAAGGCTGACAATTCCTTGCCCCATAAGATCGATCAGCCTGCCGGGGGTGGCGACAAGAATATCAACGCCGCCAGCCAGCGCGCGCGCCTGGCGTCCCTGGGGCACACCTCCAAAAATCACAGTATGCTTAAGACCCAGGTGACGGCCATAAGTGGCGAAGCTTCGGCCTATCTGGGCCGCCAACTCCCTTGTGGGGGTGAGGATAAGCGCCGAGGGGGCTCCGGGTGTCCGCCTGTCTTCTTTCATAAGCCGCTGAAGAGTCGGCAAAGCAAACGCGGCGGTTTTGCCTGTGCCTGTCTGGGCGAGCCCTAAAAGGTCACGCCCGGCCAAAATCTCTGGAATGGCCGATATCTGTATAGGGGTCGGCTTTTCATAGCCTTCCTGGCGCAAAGCGCGCAAGATGGGCTCTATCAAACCTAATTGGTCGAATGTCATTTCTATTGTTTTTTCTTGGAATAATTGTGATGGCGGAGTAATCCGCCAGATACAGCCGGACAAAGCCCGGCTGCTAGATTAAATGTGGCCTTACCAGCGCCGCTTGGACGAGGAAGACTTGCGGGGCTCGGACTGGTTGACCTTGAGGGTTCGCCCGTCAAGCTCTGTGTTGTTAAGCGACTTGATGGCCGCGTCTGCGTCGGCGTTATCCATTTCAACGAAACCAAAACCCCGTGGCCTTCCTGTTTCGCGATCGGTAATTAATTTGATTGACTGAATTTCCCCAAATGGCTCGAACATTTCGCGCATAGCGTCTTCGGTAATAGAGAAAGGGAGGTTTCCAACATAGATGTTCATTTTTAATACATATCCTTAATAAAAAATCTGATAGACAACTTTAGAGGCTATCACACGAAGACGCTACCGAGCGGCTAGGTGGCCTTATCTTAGGGAAAAACGTAAGGAAGGAAAATATCCGTCTGTTTCAGCTAAAATACAAAAACCTTAAAGCGAAGTCAGGCTAACAGGTCTTTGCCATATTGTCGATAAAAATCGTAAATACAGGGCATAAAATTAACCATCCACACATCATCCGGTTCCGCCCCCTGTATTGGCGCCCCGGATCGGTGTCCGGGGTCTCCGGGATTCCGGCTCAAGACTGGAATGACGAAAAGAGCGCCCTGGGCCGCGCCTGTGGCGGGCCGGTATATTTTGCTGGAGATAATAAAACTATTGCGCGTTGGACGCCTGCCGGTCGGCTTTCAGAATCCTGTGTTTGGTCGAATATTTCTGGTTGTGGTTTACAATCTGCACGGCGAGCCTGGAGTTCAGGTTAATAATAACCGGCCCTTGCAGGTTGGCTGTCATTTCGTAGGGGTCTTCAGGGATGGTGACAAAAACCATCGTCACCAGTTCTTCAGGTTTATCGGTGTTGAGAGATTTAAGCTCATCGATTGTTACATCGGCCACATAGTCCGGCTCGAAGATGAGCGGATTAATCATTATAAAACCGAGATCTGAAGAGTCTACCGCCTGCAAAAGCTTCAGCGGGGAATTTTCCAGAAACTCAAGCTCGACATATCGTTTAAAATCCGGGAACCCGATGACTCCATCCGCAAAAGTAATGATTTTCGCCGGATCGATTTCGATTTCGCCGATTTTACCGGAAACTATTTTCATTATTTCTCACTCTCCCCGGAAGGTTTAGCCGGAAAAATTTCGGCTAGCTTTTCCATGTCAACAGCTTTGGCGAAAGCCGCCTTGAGGTTCTCTTCATGAATTTTAGCGTAAATCTCCTCCCGGTGAATCGTCATTTCCCTGGGAGCGGAAATGCCGATACGCACCTGACGTCCTTTTACGTCTATCACGGTGATTTTTATATCATCGCCGATAGTCACAGATTCGCCCGGCTTCCTCGTCAATACCAGCATTTTAAACCCTCCATGGCTTGATGGCTTATGGGAACCTATAAAAGCTTAAGTGTACACCGGTATCAGAGAAAATTCAAAAGACTGGTCTGGACAATAGCCGCCGATGATTTCAGCGTGGCCTGATACGCGGTCTGTAGCATCGCAAGCTCGCTGGCCGCTTCTATGTAATCCGCGTCTTCAATAAACGACTTTAATTTAGTGTTGTTCAACGCCGCTTCGGTTTCCGAGCTCCTTATGTTAATCACCTGGTTCGCCCGCGCTCCAATGGATCCCCTGACCGAATTGACCGTCTCCATGTTCGTGTCCAAAAGCCCCAGGGCGGCCCAAATGCCATTGTTGTCGTTCGCTTTTAAAGCGGCCGAGAATTTCTGCAGAATCGGAATAACGTTCCTGCCGCCGCCGACGCCTAACATCTCCGCCGTGTTTCCCGATCCGGCTTCACCGGCGAAAGCCACCGTATTTGCGTTTCCTGAAGTAATAGTGAGCTTTCTTCCGGTGGAGTCTATCGCGGCGGTAACAGTGTCGGTCATGGCCCCGCCGATTGTGTTAATTGAGGTAATCATATCTCCGACAGTCGTGTCGCCTGTGAAAGATACTGTGGACGAAGCGCCGCCGTTCATCAATACTACATCGTTTAATGTCACTCCATCACCTGCGTACAGGTCGGCTATCAGGGTCGCGCTCACGATATCCGGGTCCAGGGCGTCTCCTGTAAACACGCTGAGGTTTCTTGTGCCGTCTATCCCCAGCCCCTGCGAGGTAGTGTTTGATTGCACGGTAATAGGCGCAAGAGGAGAACTCGTCGAATCTGTCAGAACCAGCGCCGTGCCGTCGGATGAAACGGACGCTGTGATATTCGTTCCGGCGGCGGCGACTGCTAAAATTACGTTGGCGATCGTATCTCCAAGGTTGATGGTAACCGCCCCCGTTGTCCCGGACCGGTCGGTAATATTAAAACTGCCCGCAGGCGCTCCCGCGCCGCCGTTGAGGCTCGCAATGGTCGTGGAAGTCGATACCGCCGGGTTCATGTCGGCGCTTAAAAATTCGGAGGCCCGCACCGAAATAGGGATGACCACGTCATTGGTGATCTCGGCCCGTAAATCCTTGCCGGAGCCGATATAGTTTCCGTTGGAGTCGATGGCTGGAAGCTCGGAGCGCTGGCCGGCGAAAATGTATCTGGAGCCGACTCTTGTGTTGCCGGTCGATATCATCTGCTCGATCATAGTGTCTATCAAAGTCGCGGCTGTTTTCCTGGTTTCGGCTGTCGCCATCCCGCCCACCTGGGAGAGGGCCTGCTCCTTGGCGCTTTTAAGCTGATCATGTACAGAGCCTATGGTTGAATCGGCGGTGTTTAAAAACGACTCGGCGTTATCCATGACACGCACGTACCGCTCCGATTTCCCGATAGAGGAGCGGAATTCGAGAACTTCCATCATTCCGGCCGGGTCGTCGCTGGGACGGTTGATCCTTTTGCCGGACGATATCTGCTCCTGGGCCGCCAAAAGCCCCTGGTTGTTGCGAAAAGCGTTCACCAATGTGTTGTTGTACATCATCCGGTTTGTTATTCTGATCATATCGTCACTCCCGATTATCTTCCAAGGCCTATCAGAGTCTGCAACATTTCATCGATAATGCCGATCATCTTTGCGCTCGCCTGATAGGCGTACTGGAACCTTATAAGGTTTACCATCTCCTCGTCCAGAGAAACACCGGACACCTGCTCGCGCCGGTTATCCAGCTCGAAATTTATCATTTCCTGCTGGTTGAACATGGAAATGGCCGCTTTGCCGGCGACACCGACCTGCCCCACCAACGAGTTGTAATACTCGGAGAAAGTCGCCGTTCCGGACGCGTCCGATGGCGATGTTTTGTTCATTTTAAGGTCATTTTGAAGCTGGGACAGCTTCAACGCGTTGTCGCCGTCGCCGTTATCTGTCGTAAGGCCTGCGGCGATCTTGTTCAGATCAGATGATATCGCCGAATCGACCTTTATATTCAAAGCGGCGTCCGCCCCGGCCTGAGCCGTAAATTTGTCGCCCACCGCCGCGCCTGCGCTTATCTGCACGTTGATGCCAAGGCTCTGGAAATAAGGTATGTTCGTAGCGTTAGTGTAACTGACTCCTGTGGTTGTAGTCCCGGTCGTCAGGTCTTTCACATCAAATGTAGACCCTGAGGCAGTGACTGTTATCTCGTATTTGTGGAGGCTTACGTTCTCTGGATCGACTATCGAGCCTGAAGATATTGCGCCCGTGCCTGTATTGTCTTTGCCGTTGGTGGTCTTGATGGTGTTGGCGGTGAAAAAATCCTGGCCGGTGCCGCCATTGAGACCGTAGCCTGCCGAGTGAAGATTATTTACGTCCCGGATAAATGTGCCGGCCAGAATGTCGAGTTTGTCTTTGTAGCCGAGAAATTCCGTGTCGCGCATTTCTATCCACGAGCCGAGGCTTCCGTTCTCGATTTCGCTAGTTATACTCGTCGTTGCGCCGCTGGCGTCCGCCCACATTATATCCACAGCCGGCGCGTCATCGGAGCGTACCTTGGTGGAGAGCTTAAAGGCGGTCTGCCCGATCACAAGCGTTCTTCCGTTCTTTAATGAGACCATTACCTGCTTGCTGGAATCCTCCACAACGCTGACTTCGGCGAATGCGGATAAATCCCTGATCAAAGACTCACGCTTGTCCCGAAAATCGTTGGCGGTGACATTATCAATTTCCACTTCGTGTATTTTTTCGTTTAGTTTCGATATTTCGTCTGTGATTCTGTTTACTTCATCGACGGAGGATGCGATCTTTGTGTTCAGATCGATTCTGAGATTGGTAATGTCTTTGCTCAGTTTGTTGAACATGATCGAGACGTTCCTCCCCTGGGCCTCTACATTTGTCCGTTCGGTAAGACCGTTGGGATTAAAAGCCAGATCCTGAAACGAGAGATAAAAATCGTCGAAAAGCCTGTTAAGCCCGTTCTCTCTCGATTCGTTATAAACAACTTCCAGCCGCGAGAGAAAATCCTGCCTGGAGTCCCAATATTGGGTGTTTGATTTGTTCAGGGTTCTCTGGCTTTCCAGAAACTGGTCGAAACGGCGGATAATGGTCGTCGCCCTTACACCGGTGCCGATGAGACCCGGAGCTCCGGATGGCTGAATTGGAAAAGAAGATTCTAAAAGAAGCTCCTGACGCGAATAATTGGGGTTGTTGACGTTGGCTATGTTCTGCCCGGTGACTTCAAGCGCCATCTGATGCGTAAGAAGGGCCGTCTTGGCCGTGTTCATAGCGCCATAAATGTTCGACATTATCTACACCATTTCTAGAAAGTCTGCTCCACAATCCGGCCCGATTTAAGATTAGAGCCCGCTTTCCCGTGGCGGACGTATGTATCTTCCGGTTCGATAAGATTCTGAAGCCGTTCGGCGGCGGCGTAATTTAGTTTTATAAGCCGCTCGATTAATCCTCGGTTGAAATAGTTAAGCTCATTGGTTTTTTCGATCACTTCTCTTAGTTTTTGACGTAAGGCTGTGAGGCGCTCTTTAAGCGGACCGGTGGCAAGCTCGATGAGTTTTAACAGGGTCAATTCTTTTTTATCGACTTCAACCACTTTAGCCACAGATCGAACCACCCTCTGCCTTGTCTCTTCAAGCGTCCTTAGTTTCAGGACTATCACTTCTTTTAGTTTTAAATTTTTGTTCAAATTTTCAACCGAGTGAGAGACGAAATCATGGCGCTCTTTGTCCAACTGCTCCGCCATCTGCTCATAAAGCTCAATGTTTCGGGATAAGACATCAGCCATCTCGCTGATATGCCTGGTCAAACTCATGATGTCGCTACCTCCGCTCAATATGCGCCAATTTAACTGCTATCTACTAAATATCGGATTTATCCTAAATCTCCTGAAGGAAAATAATGGACACATGTCTTTTCTATCTATTTTTTCCCTGCTCACTTCTTGATTCCTCTCCCGCCATAGCCCATAGTTGCTCCTCTAACGCTTTGGACAGTCCGCTATTTTGCGAAAAAGCCATTTGCCGGGCCATCTCTTCGTCCAGCATTCCCGTAAACATCTCTTCAGCCGGCCCGCCATCTATAAAACCGCTTTTATCTACGCTTGAGCGCATGGTTTTTAGCATCTGGTTTATGAATATCGACTCGAACTCACGGGCCAGGATGCCGAGCTTTTCTTTATCAGTTTTACTTTTATCACCGGTCAGAGAAAGAATGGATTGCCCGCTCGATCCCGCCTGCGGAGCTTTCATGGCAATCCCACCGTCTGTTTTCAAGATATTTCCGATAGGCATTTTTTGCTTCTTCTTTCTTTTGTGAGGTTAAAAGTGCAGTTTCGGCGCCAAAGCCCAGACCGGTCGTACCCTACATGATCTCCAGCTGTGCCTTGAGCGCCCCTGCGGCTTTAAGTGTCTGAAATATTGCGATTAAATCACGAGGTTTTACGCCTATGGCGTTAAGCGCCTTCACCATCTCGCCGATGCTCACCCCCGGATCGAGCACCATCAGACGGTCAGTTTTGCCTCCTGTCTCTCCCACGGAAAGTATAGAGCCAGGTATCACCACCGTCTGCCCCGCCGACAGGGGCGGAGGCTGGCTGACCGAGGTCTTGCTGGCGATCCTTATAGTCAAATTGCCATGAGAGATGGCTACTTTGGATATCCTGACCTGCTCGCCGACGACTATCGTCCCTGTCCTCTCGTCCATTACCACTTTGGCGGCCATGTCCGGCTCTACCTCCAGGTTTTCAAGCCTTGAGACAAGCTCGACTTTTTTATCCGCAAACTCATCCGGCACCGAGATTTCGATTACGCCGGAATTGACCGCTTTGGCTGATTCGCCGCCCAGCTCTCCATTGATCGCCTCAACGACCCGCTGGGAAGTTGTGAAATCGGGCTGGAACAGGGCGAAGCTCAGCTTGGTGACCGTTGAAAAATCGAAACCGACCTCTTTTTCCACCATGGCCCCGTTTGATATCCGGGCTACGGTTGGATGGTTTTTTACATATTTGAGCCTTCTTAATCTCTCCGAAAAACCGCCTCCCACCGATACCGCCCCCTGGGCGACAGCGTAGATCTCACCGTTGGCCGCTTTTAAAGGCGTAAGCAAAAGCGTACCCCCCTGGAGGCTTCTGGCGTCGCCGAGAGATGAGGCTGTCACATCGATACGTGTCCCCTGTTGCGCGAATGCTGGAAGCTCGGCGGTAACCATCACCGCCGCGATATTCTCCACCCGCACATCGCGAAGCCACCTGACGTCGGAGATCCCGATCCTTGGATTGACCAACTGTTGCACATCCACCGTGGTGCCCAGCCTCTCAAGCATCGACAGCAATGTCTGTATGGTAAACGGGCTTTTATACGATTTATCTCCAGAGCCGCGCAGTCCGACAACAAGCCCGTATCCGATAAGCTGGTTGGCTCTTACACCCTCTATGGAGGATATGTCCTTTAGCCTTGTGGCCGACGCCTGGCCGGTCATCCAGAGAAAAAGAGCCAGCGCCACGATAGCGAACCTTACCGCAAGCCTTGTCAATCTCATAATTTACATTCCCTTTCCTGGGCTATCGGTTAAAACGGCCATATATTACCGAAAGCTCTGCTCAGCCAGTTCGGCTGACGGCCAGAGTCGATGCCGCCCTGGCCGGTGTACATGATGTCGGCGTCGGCGATCTTGCTCGATAAAATCGTGTTGTTATACGTGATGTCGTCCTGGCGTATCAACCCGCGAACAACGATATATTGCTCTTCATTGTTTATCTGCATCCGTCTTTGTCCTTCTATTCGCATGTTGCCGTTGGGCAATACTTCACGGACCACACAGCTTACCGTGGCCGAGAACTGATCCGACCTGCCTGTAGAGCCTTTACCTTTGAACTTTATCCCTCCGCCAAGCTTCATTTCTGTCGCGCTGGCCCCCCCTGTGTCGATCGTCAGCGAGTTGTCGGTGCTATGCTCGTCCTGGGTGCTGGCTTTGTTGATGGCCGTTGTTTTCTCTATTACATGAACGGTGACAAGATCGCCTACAGAACGCGCCTTGTTGTCTGAGAAAAACATGTTTTTTCTGTTTTGTCCGGGCCATAGCGATCCGTCGTTATAGTTGAATTTTTCCTGCTCTATGTCCACTTCGGCCCTGGGAGGCGGCGGGGAGGCGCATGAGCTTACCGTAATGGCTGTAAATAGCAATAGAAACGCTACACTCAGAGGTCTGCATATATCTTTGGTCATCGTATCTATCTCCTTTAAAACTCCACTTTCACTTCGCCTGGCCCGGTTACCCTCGCGCTGAAAGTTTTTTTCGATTCCGTGTTGGTGACCTTGATCCACTCTCCCCTGTCGCCATCTTGCCTGGCTTCGCCGGTGACTGTGATGACCATATGCCCCGACTTGGCGATAATACTCACCACATCCCCCGCGCTCACCATTTTCGGCCACGATAGCTGGTTCAGGCGCAGTATGGCGCCAGCCCTGATATTCCTGTCGGCCTGCATGCCCGCCACTTTGGAAATATCAGGCTCTACCAGCTTCTCAAAAGGCCCTACTGTTTTTTTGACCACTTCCAGGTCATCACCGTTCACCGCTTTCCCCCGGCTTATACTTTTTTTGGCCACCACAACGTCTCTTGACAGTTTTACATCCGCGATCACGTTCAACTTCGCGACTATCCGCTCTTTGTGACTAAAAGAGACTAAAAGAAAAACTCTGGAGCCTTGCCCGCTACGGCGCGGGATGGAGATATCATACGAATCGTAATCCTCCGGCGCTCTGCGGGAGGCTGGAATGTTTATTTTCATGGACTCTACCGACTGCCCCGGCCTGTCGAACTCTCCTGTCAGGTAAGACTTTACCGATTCTGACAGCCAACCGGCAAAATCTGCTTGCTCCGGAGCCTCTTTTTGCGCGGGAAACGCGGCTTCCACAGCCGGCGTCAAGCCGGGCGCCAGCGCCAGCGACGCTGTGAAAATAATGATGACAATATATTTCATAACTTAAAACCTCGATATCTTGTCCGGGTCGACGCCTTATTAACGCTTCAGCTGAGTGGCCTGCTGGAGCATCGCATCGGCTGTCTGCACCGTTTTTGAATTCACTTCATACGCGCGCTGGGCGGTAATCATCTGGGTTAACTCCTCGACAACAGATACATTTGACACTTCCAGAAATCCCTGCAGGATAGAGCCGAACTCGTTATTGTCCGGCGTGCCGATAATAGGCGGCCCTGAGGCTTCGGTCTCTTTATAGAGGTTCCTGCCTTCGCTTAAAAGACCGGCAGGGTTGACGAAATTAGCAAGCTCGATCTGACCTACGTTGTTAAGCCCGGTAGAGCCAGGCTGGGCGACGCTTATGTTGCCTTCCGAGTCAATCGATATCAGAGTCGCGTCTTGAGGGATTGTAATGGTCGGGTAAAGAAGAAATCCTTCCGTTGTGACCATCTGCCCGTTGTAGTCGATCTGAAAGTTTCCGGCTCTTGTATACTGTAACTCCCCGTCCGGCCTTTGAATCTGGAAAAGCCCTTTACCGTCGATGGCGATATCAAGCTCGTTCTCCGAGTTCCGCATATCGCCCTGTGAGAATATCTTCGATACCGCCGCAGGTTTCACGCCAGCTCCGATCTGTATTCCTGTTGGGATCTGAACCCCGGACGGAGTTATGGCGCCGGGGGCGCGCATCGTCTGGTAAAGAAGATCCTGAAAATCGGCCCGGCTTCTTTTAAACCCGACCGTATTGACGTTGGCCAGGTTGTTGGCTACCGTATCGATATTAAATTGTTGAGCGGTCATCCCACTGGCCGCAGTCCATAAGGATCTCATCATAATAAATTGCCTCGCTTTATGTTTATTTATATATTGCTATGCTTTCGCCAATTCGTTGACAGCCTTTTGGAGAAGCTGATCGTTGGTTTGTACCACCCTCTGATTGGCTTCATAACTTCGCTGCACCTCAATCATCTTGACCATTTCCGTTACAGGATTGACATTAGAGGTTTCAAGATAGCCTTGTAACACTTTGGCACGTCCAAAGCCTACAGCTTTATCCTCTGCCTCACCGGAGTATTTCGTCGCCTGATAAAAGCTACTTCCCATCTTACGCAGGGCCCGATCGTTATAGAAATCCACAACCCTTAGCTGATAGGCCTGTTTAGCGACCTTCCAGTCATTATTGTTCTTGTCAGCAAATTGCCCCAAATCCTCTCGATCGTATTCTTTATTTTCGATAATATCACCATATTCGGTGATCTTGAAGTTGTTCGTTTTGATACGAATATCGACAGGTTCCCGACTCAATGAGCCATCAGGACGGTATTCATACCCCTGGATTTTAAAGCCCTCTTTAGTCAGCAGATAGCCATCTTTATCGATCAGAAAGCCTCCATTCCTTGTGTAACGCTCGCCTTGATCAGTGTTAGCGACAAAATATCCTTTTCCTACAAGGGCCAGGTCGAAATCGTTTTCCGTATTTCTAAGGCTACCCTGTTCAAAGCGTGTAAATATTTCATTAAGCTCCACACCCGTACCCACTTTACCGATCAATGGAGCCACATCATAGGATCCAATGGGGATTTTAACGACCCCATTATCATCCAGACGTCGTAAAAGCATTTCAGGAAAAGCTTTCATAATAGCGTCATCTCGTTTATAGGCTGTGGTATTGATATTAGCCAGATTGTTGGCCACAACATTCATCTGATGCCATTGGCTGAGCATACCGCTTTCGCCGGTGTATAATCCTCTAACCATCTGTCCTCCTTAGAGTTCTATTGTCCTCTTCATTGAATGAATAACAAAGTTTCATACCATCAAGTAAAATTATAAGTCATAATTCCCTTAAAATCTGTTATAAACTTATTAATCATTTATCAATCATCTTTTCAAATCTCGGTGGGTTAAAACAAAAACTAAAAGGAAATTTGCCAAGGGCTTTTAAAAAGAATACCTTGAAAAACCCTTTAAATTGGGTACAAATAACTTGACAAAACCTTGATGGATCAATATACTTAAAATGTCTATACGCCTCAAGATGGTGATTGGATAAACCGATATTTTCGCATTTTATGGACCTTATAATATATGATGAAATACACAATTCTTTGGAGGATACGTAGATGGACGGTATTATAGAGGTTTCGGAAGAGACCTTTGACGCTGAAGTCCTTCAATCTGATAGATTAACCCTTGTGGATTTTTGGGCTGAGTGGTGCGGGCCCTGCCATATCCTGTCTCGTATTTTGGATGCCCTAGCCATTGAGTATGGTGATCTCATCAAGATAGCCAAAGTCGATGTGGAGAAATATCCTGATATTCCTCAAAAATATGAAGTGATCAGCATTCCCACATCTCTTTTTTATATGGACGGGAAACAGATTGATAGGGTTGTTGGGGCTTTAGGAAAGGCTTTTTTTGTCGATAAAATCAGAAATAACTTATAGTTTATTTTACTTGAACTTCCTGTAAAATCAAGTTATACTTAGAAAGAATCATTTTATTGATCGAGGCATTCGATGAGATTTACCATTATTCTTATAACATTAAGCTTAATTGCATTAAATGCTTATAGTTATGATCCAATTTCTGATGAAATGAAAGAGACGATCCTGAAGACCGGAGAACGGGTCAAAGTTGTTGGAGTCGCGGATAGTCATTCCCTGATGGTTCAGCCTATAGGTCAGAAGGTATTTAGGATAAGACTTCTAGGGGTTAAGGGACTCAATGATAAACTGAATCGTCGATTACGCCTAAAGGTCCTTCGATTCATTCGACGAAAAGTCTTAGGGAAATACGTCTATTTGATGTATGAAAAAAGGAAAGAAGGAAATGCCAAAGTCCTTGAAGCCTATGTCTATTACACAAAAAATATCAACTATCTTTTAAACGCCACTCTCATCAGACTTGGTTATACAGAACTTTCTGATAACACATCCCACTGGTTATATTATGAGTTCAGACTCCTCAAAGAGATGGCTCAAAGTGATCATATAGGGTATTGGAAGTTCAGGAAGAAAGATTCAAAGATTGAAGTCCTGATCACTAAAATGAAGAAAACTCTCTTTGAAAGTCCCAGACAACTCGCTGTTCTCACTGCAGAAATCTACCAGGCTGATAATGATAAATCCAGGGTCAATGAGATTTTCAAGAAATACGGGATAGTAAACCAACAAGATTTGGAACGCTATTTTGAAAGCTTGTCACGTTTTGCTCACACCTATATTTTCCAGAAAACCCTTAAGGATTCAACAAAAGCACCCATTAATGAAGAGTAATTTTATGAAGGAAAACAAGATGAAAAAGATCCTGATCATTCTATTCAGTCTATTGGCAATAGCTGCCTGTAA
>ENA-ORDP01000689-ORDP01000689.1-marine-sediment-metagenome-genome-assembly--contig:-NODE-689-length-20802-cov-3.761122_pt1 | contig 20802 bp, 18 predicted proteins | sample MGYA00248627_ERZ508539 | MGnify/ENA primary metagenome ERZ508539 (study PRJEB26208, sample SAMN05571518) | marine sediment metagenome | biome: deep sea; feature: Hydrothermal vent; material... | reverse complement strand
CGATACGCGGGATAGCACCGGTATGCACTTTTCTTTCGTTGGGCGTATCCACCACAGAGAACCGATCCGCGACGCGCATAAGCGACGGGATCAGCGTCATGGTGACAACCAGGGCAACCATAAAGGCCGAAAAAATCAGCATCTGTCTTCTATTCAGTCCGGAACATAATCCAGCAGTGTCGGCACAAAGAGTTTTGCAAATTCCGTAAGCCTTTTATCGCCGGCTTCCATATCCTCATCGGGGGATACCATGGTGATCAGCCTGACCAGGGCACCATCGGTACGTCTGCTCACGATAGAGTCGACTAGCAAATACCACTTAACCAGCAACTCACTGGTAACAACCCTGTTTCTCTGCTGAAACCAGTAGTATACGAGTTGTGTATATTCCCCATTTTTTATAACTACCCGATTTACTTGCAATGGCGTACCGCCAACTGAAATATCATTCAGACGCTTGTTCGTCAAATCGGAGATAACCCACCCGCCCCCAGGTAAACATGCGCGCGGCGAGTGAGGGACTTTATCTGCTCGTTGGGTCGCGTAATAACCAACATAGACATTTACGGAATGCCGATTACCTTTATCATTAAAATCCGCCATCAGATAATCATCGAAATTCAATGCATCAACATATATACTTTCCATCCGACTAGATCGGCCGGTCCACTCGCCAAACCCGAGGGAAAACTCAGAAAATACTTTCCTCTCCGGTATAACATCCTTCCGCTCCGGAAGCATGGGCACAGCAACGGCAATAGCAACTATAACAATAACATTCGCTATGAGCGGAGTTGTAATCCTTCTGCTCATTCTCTTAACAGAAGGTGGTATGGTGTCGGGAAATTCAAGTCCAAACACTTGCGCTAATGGTCTGTTATCGCCACTTAATTTCAGGATTACCCACATTTCCCCGAGTAGAGTTCCCAGACACAACATAAACACTACCCAACCCTCAAAGTAATGAAGAAATCCTTCCGCCATTGAAACTCCCCAGTATTCAACAAGGATGCCGATTGCGCCGATTCTGACACTATTCATGAAAACTGTAATTGGAATAGTTGACAGAAATATTACAGCCCTCTTCCAAATATTCACCTTAAAAAAGTATGCTGCTAAAAAACCAAGTGTTAACAATGGAAATAAATACCGTAGCCCGCTACATGCTTCTACCACCTGCAGCTTATAGACCCCCAAATCAATTACATTACCCTCCAGATGAACACTGATATCAAACAGCCTGATAACTGCCACACCAACCTCTGAAGATATCAACTGCAAGCGATTGGAAAGATTCTGAAACGCAAACTCGGGGATTGGCACCATAAACAACAAAAACAGAAGTGGCACTACCATCATTTTAAACGCGGCACTTCCGCTATACGATAAAATCAAACCTCCAAGCACCAACAGAAATCCGTATTGCATCAGAATATGCAATGCGCTTAGCTTTGCCACAAAGAAAAGCAGTACCCCCAGCAAGGCCAGCAGAACACCAAGCCATGAACCATTAAATTCTATACGGCCCAATATATTTTTCTTTTGCCAAACCAGAAAAGCTGTTATTAGCGGAATAAAATACGCGTAGTTATATTCGGGAAGTTCCCACTTCCCAACCATCATGGAAAGCCCTTCCCTGAAAACATAGAGTAGCAATAATGTTGCTATAACAAACACACCCCATATGTATGGGGGTGTCCGCAAAACGGTATCTTCACTAACCAATCTATTCATCAGCCCCACCGCCTGTTATAACCTGTATCAGCGCCACCCGGTTATTATCAAACAACATTAGTCACAGCCCTGTCTATTCATCAAATCCATATCACCCAGTACACTACGCGTTACCCGCCACCAGGGTAATTCTGGGTCCCATTGTTCATCTGGCCCGGTCCATACCACTGCCGCATCAGAATAACAACGAGCGGTTTCCAATTGCAGGCGCCAAAATACATCTGAAATATACTGGCCGCCACGACTAACATTCTTCTCGGAATAATGCGGCATCAAGAAAACGTATACTGGCTTGCCATATCTGCGCGCCTCGTTAATACTTTCTACTGCAAATTGCCTCCATGCCTTAACATCTTCGAAATAAGTATATATATACGGAAATATAATATCTGCTCTCTTGGCAAGTTGCGCGAGCCTGTCGTTTTTAGCCTGCCATTGCTTATAGCGCACATGCCCGTGCGGAAGTCTTGAGCCCTGATAATCTGCCAATGGCATTATACCGAAGTACCCTATCTTCAGGTCTGGTCTTTCATCATGCATCCAGTCGATAATTTGAGCATACTTGCCAAGATTTTTTTGCACATTATCATCGGTGCCGTCCAATGACCAATGCTCAATATCGATAACAACCAGATCCCCTTTAGCTGCCGCCACCCTGGCTAATCGGCGAACCAATGCTTCATCCGGCAAGGATTCCAAAGATTCCCTGTTATGTGGATCCTTCCAGAAGCTATGAACATACAAAACATTAATAGGATGAAAACCTTCTGCGGAAAGATCCGGCTTACCCTGAACCAGGGTGGCGTCATATATAACAAATTTTTCTTTCTGAACCGGGTCTTTTATAGTTTGTTGCGAGGCAAACACCACTTTTCCATGAATCAAACAACAGCCAACCGCAATAATAACCACTCGGGCTAACCAAGTGGCATTATGCTCATATTTCCAGTTGTACCAAAAGAACATTCACTACGCCCCTGCTCCAGCTGGAGCCTTATGACAACACCTTTACCCAGGCATCTAATGCTTTTTCTTTGCTAAAGCGTTCTTCAAAAATCTTACGCGCAGACCGTCCCATCAGACTCACCCGTTCTCTTTGACTAGAAAGGTCGAGTATTGCTTCTGCCAAGCCGCTACTGTCACCGATTTCTATACAGACTCCGCAGTCCACCGCTTTGATTATCCCCGGTATTTCTCCATCACAGTCCCCAATGTAGATAGTCGGCCTGCCTGCCGCTGCAATGCCATAGAATTTGCTTGGGACTATCAACCCCTCCATCGCGGGAAGCAATGATATTATATGAATATCCATAGCGCCCAGGCTATCTGATAATCGTTCTCTTGGCTGATACTGTTGAAACCTGATATTAGTCAGCTCCAGGTCACGGGTTCTTTGCTCTATATACTGACGCTGCGCCCCGCCACCAATAAAAACAAACACAATATCGTTGTAACTCTTTAAAACCGCAGCCGCACTAATCAGGGTTTCGAATTCATGAGCTCTACCCATGTTGCCAGAATACCCAACAACGAACTTTTTCTGAATGCCCCAGTCTACACGTAAACTATTATCCTCAAGCTGTACAGGCATTATCCTCTCTCCATCAGCCCAATTCGGAATAACCACCACGCTCTCCGGGAGAATACCCTGATGCAGGATCATGCCTGCCATCCGATCTCCCAGCACCACATTCTTGTGTGCGGCGCGCAGAGAATAATTGCGCAGCATTACCAGTGCCCGCTCAATTATCATGATTTGCCGCACACCTAACCGACTGGCGACTTCTGGAAAAATATCCTGTAACCAGTTTATCAACCTTGCGCCTCTTAACCTGACCACGAGTGCAGCGATGACTGAAATCAACGGAGGGTCCGTCTTAACCACTACCGTATCTTCCGGCCTGACAATGCGCAAGAGGCACCAGGCAGCACTTATATAGAAGGTCAAGTAGTCCATGGCACGGCCAGCCAGATGCTGACGGCCGAACCCTGTAGTCCATACCCGTCGCACTGTGACATCGTTTATGCATTCATTACTCTTTAGTACATATGCCGAGTCACCATACAGTTGACGACTCGTCACCACTTCCACACTGAAGCCCTGGCGCACCAAATCAAACGAAAGATCGCTCAAAAGTTGACTGGTTGCCGAGTGATCCGGATGAAAATACCGATTAACAAATATAACTTTCAACGACATTCACACCACATTGCAACTATGATCAGACCGGATCCAAACCGCACCAAAAATCAAGGTATCCAGAAATACTCCAGGGATATGTGGGCAACGTTTATATCGCCGCCCTTTGTTTAATCACAAACCCGGCATCTATTTATGATCTTCACTTATTTCAATTAACTTTATATTGATCATATATTCATAGATACTTCTTAAAATACAGAATCTAAATCCCGGTCTCCCATCAAGGAAACCCAACCGTATAAAATACAAATACACGAAAATAACCAGAGGGCGTAAAGGAAGTCGGTAAACAAAGTTTTTTAAAGTTTTACGCCTGACTGCCGGATCACCGGACAAAAACCCGGTAACAAAGGCCCCAAATGAAAAAGCCCGACCAACCTCTGCTCTCAGAGTCTTCGCCTCCATAGAGGAATACCGGTTATGGCGCTCGAACCAATAGCACATCCCTCTATTGAACGGAAAATGTATTAAGTGTTCCTTTAGAAACCCCACCTCGCCATCTGTCAAGTATTCCTCATTGATTTCTCTGGCCACTGTCACCTGTCCTGACCTAAAGAGCCGTCCAAACCAGGTAGGATAACCGCTACTGCGCCTCAACCATTTTCCGAAAAAATAATCTTTACGTCGAACTCGAAAAAGGGTTACGCCTTGTTTCGGGTTTTGCACGACTCGATCAATCTCATCGAGCAGTTCAGGTGTTACACGCTCATCTGCATCCAACATCAGCAACCAGTCGTGGGTATACGCCACATCATGGAGCGCAGCATTTCTTTGCGCCGCATAATTATCAAACTTCCTCTTTACTACCCGCGCTCCAGCCAAACTGGCAATTTCTACGGTTTTATCTTCGCTGAATGAATCAAAAATAACGATATCATCGCTTACCTTTACAGAATCCAGACATCCCTGGAGGTTAATCTCCTCATTCAGCGTCAGGATTACAACTGATATATTCATGAATTATTTCAGCATTTAAAGTTAAATGAAACCGCACAATGGTTGCGTCACTCAACCGGAGGTTCTCTCGTTTTTATTACCCGAGCCGGATTCCCTGCAACTACAGACCATGACGGTACATCCCTGGTTACAACCGAACCAGCACCGACCAGCGCACCCGCATGAATCTCGACACCTGGCAGCACAATGGCACGCGCGCCGATGAATGCGTCTTCACCAACTATAATATCGGCGACTACCAGCGGCAAACTGCGCTTCGAGAAATCATGCGTGCCACCGCACAGATATACCTGTTGCGCTACAGTACATCGCTCGCCCAATACAACGCGGCCAAGATTATACACCTCCGACCCTGGCGCCAGACAAGCTCGATCATTCATTTCCAGATTCCACGGCATTTTAACGATGGCAGAAGAAGCAATAAACGGACGCCCCGAAATTTTTGCTCCAAATAATCTTAACAACAAGATTCGCCACCGATACAGGTATTTGGGAGTCGGACGAAATAATGTCCACCACACTAAAACCCATAACAACACTTTTAGCCTGGTAAAACGAGACCATGGCGAACTATACGCGTCAGGCTGTGCGAAAGTTCGAAGATGTTCACCGCTCATGATTCAGATTTGTTTCCCCCGTTGTATCTTTCGCACAAATTTCCTGGAAGTCATCAAGATACATAGCGGCAATATTCTTATAGCCGAAATTCCTGGCCTGATTCGCAGCCATAGCCCCCATTTGCTCCTTCTTTTCTGTGTTACGTATTGCATCCAGCATTACGTCCGCGAGATTTTTCGGCGCATCCGGGCTGCGATGGTCAAATACATAGCCAGTTTTTCCGGGTTCTATAAAATCCCTGAACACCTTAAGATCGGAAACAATTGGCACAAGCCCCACCCCCATAGCCTCGAGAGGAGCAAGCCCGAATGCCTCTCCTTGCTCTGCCAATGATGGATAGCAAAAAAAATCCGCCGCCCTGAGCTCCCCGGCCAAAATATTCATATCGTAGACAGGCTCCACAAATTCGACCGGCAAGCCCCGCGCCGTTCTTTTCAGTCCATCCAGATAGGGCTTGCCACCACCCCCTTGATCCACCCTCCACGGCCCAATAATACGGAGGCGCACATCAGCGGCCTGGCGACACACATCTGCAAACGACTCAACCAGTAAATGCAGCCCCTTCTCGGGGTGAATACGCCCCGCATATAGAATGGTAACAATAGACCCTCGATCTCGCTCAGAGCCCGCTACTGGAGAAAATATTGCCGGATCTATCGGATTTGGTATCACCTTTGTCTTGCTTGCCAGCCCGGGGCACTGCTCCACGATTTTGTCACGGATGTAGCTGGATACGGCATGCACACGTGCAACACCCTTATAGAGTCCCATCTGCCCACGCGGACCACGGGCGACGTGCACCACCACTTTACCCGACGAAGGCCGAAGGTGCGCCAACACTGGCAACCAGAATGTATTTGTTACTAAAATGTCAGCCTTGGGCAACAGCATTAACATTCTTGCTGCATATAACGCATCCTTGAGCAAATCCAGATAAATAAACCGGCCCCTGTTCCAATGCGTTCGACGTATATATTTCACGCCAAATCCAATATCGTTGCTTGACTGTTGTTCGTCCGCGCGGCATAAAACTGTCACGACATGACCCCGCTCAGCAAAGCACTGAGCCAAATCGTCCCATATTCTTTCAACAGCTCCACAGCCCGCAGAAGGGAAAGGTAAAAATGGCCCGCCCACAATCGTTATTCGCATTACCACAACTCTTTTTGCTTACCAACACTACTAAGATGACTCGACAAATCTATATGGCTGCGAGACAGTTATATTCGGGCTGATTATGCGTTCTTTTGGCAAGCAACCATGCATATAAGTTGCCGATAGAACACCCATTCACGCAATGACCCAACTCTACTGCGCAACCGCTCAACCTTATAGCCCATTGATGAGTGCCAGCGCTCAATATCAAAACGCGACACAAGATGGACAGCATCAGAATCTCGATACCATGGCACATGAAAAACAGCGGGTTCTATATTAACCAGGAAGCGCGGCCTCCTATCCATACGCGCCAACATTCGGGATGCTGTTAATTGCAACGTATGCAACATTCGCTGAGACCCACTTAAATGACGCACTGAAGGACATATATAACCAGGCACGTCATAGCGTGGACATATAACGATGTGTATACCGCCGGGGCTAAGCAAGCTGTCTACCTTTTCAAGGAATTCTGATGGAGTTGCCACATGCTCGAATACAAATGTATGGAAGATCAGGTCAAAAGTCTGATTGACGTCGCTCAAATCTCCAATCCACACCCGATCAGCCACATTCTGTAAATATTCAGAATTAGTAGCAGTGACATCCTGCACATGATACTCAACACAACCTCGATCCTCTCCAAGCACATGAGTGAATCCACTACGCCCCGCGCCTATTTCGAGTACCCGAATTCTAGAGCGGTTACGAATCAAATCCCTCATGTATGGCAATACCAACGCAAACCACACGGTCTGGTCGGGTGTCTCTTCGAATGCAGAGTAATCAGTTGTCGTTGCATAAAAGCTGTCGAGCTTTAATCGCATCTCAGACACCGCTGCGCTACTTGAGCGCGGGTTGCTAACCAGATACTTCAAGTCTTCACCTCTATCTAAAATGATTCAATTAACAGTGGTACAATAATTTTTACTGACAGCTTTTCTAATGGGAGGGGTAAATTCTCGTTATTCCGAATTCTCAAACAGTCCGAACCTAGCCAAAGGAGCGAAAACCAGCAATTATCTATTGTTTGTAGTATCTTAACATGAGGTCAAGCAAGGAGCATCAAGATGCGGGCGTTAATCATATGCTCCCCGTACCCGTATACAGTACTTCCGTGTCGAAGATACGACATAACCCCATGGAAACAATAGAATTTTCCTTATTGCACCTTTTGCTTAAATTCTATCGTGATTTGGCAATAAACTGCGGCACATATCCACTTCGATAGCTAGAGGACATGCCCCCCAACAGTGTCTGCATTTGATCAGAAAAATATTATGGCTATTCAGAAACACCATCGCCAGCGCGTCGCAATCGTTTACCCCTTTCTTGCACATTATCGCGGACCCATATTCCGAATATTGTCAGAACAGGAGGCACCAGCACCCGAATACACGGCCTTCTCAGCTCCCACATCAAACATTCCGTCAATCGAAGTAGTTGATCCCAACCTGGCAAATATCGAACCAAAAAAGGGGGGTATCCGCTGGCAATTTGTCCATAATTTTTTTGCTGGCCCGCTGCTATACCAGACCGGTATTGTTCGGCTCGCCCTCTCGCGTAAGTTCGATACCATCATCTATCTCGGGAACGTATACTTCATAAGCACCTGGCTTGGAGCCATACTTGCCCGGCTCACAGGTAAACGCGTGCTGATGTGGACACATGGCTTTATCCGCGAGGAACACGGAATAACAGGTTGGCTTCGCAAACGATTCTACGCTCTGGCCCATGGTCTGTTGCTGTACGGTAACAGAGCGGCACATCTCTGTAAAAATATGGGATTTGACCCGGATCGTCTATATGTAATTCTTAATTCTCTTGACTATAATGAACAGGTCACCATTAGACGGGATATAAGTGACAATGACCTCATCAAGCTCCGTTCCCAGTTATTCGAACACCACGATTGGCCAATCCTGATCGCGACCTGTCGTCTAATGGAAAACAAACGACTGGACATGATACTCAAAGCTGCCAGTTTGCTATTACAGCGTGGACAACACGTAAATGTATTGTTAGTCGGCGACGGCCCGGCCAGGGACTCACTAAAGGCGTATGCAGACGAACTGGGCATCATGGACCGAGTGAATTTCTATGGCGAATGTCACGACGAGAAAATACTCGGCCCGTTAATTAGTGCATCCAGTGTCTGCGTTATGCCGGGAGAAGTAGGCCTGACGGCAATGCACGCTATGGCCTACGGAACACCGGTCGTAACACACGACCAAGGTGGATTTCAGATGCCCGAATACGAAGCCATAATGCCCGGGGAAACCGGGGCTCTTTTCAGACACTCCAGTGTAGAGGATCTTGTTGATAAGATCACTGCCTGGTTGATGCGGGAGAACGAGCGCACTGAAACACGAAACGCCTGCTACGAAATTATAGATAAATTATATAACCCTTATTTCCAGCAACGCATATTAAATGAGGCGGTTGCGGGCATTCCCGCAAGCCAATGTCCTGCTGCACGAACTGCAGTCGAACCGCTCTTCCCCGAAAATATTAATATATAAAAAACAATATGTTACATAAATTTACCTACTTTCGGAAATGTGCAAAAAAGATCCGAATGTGGCTCCTCAGAAAACGTTATCACCTGCGCCGAGTAGACGAAACTTTCTATCTGGGCGGCGCAGGAGCAATCTGCAGCGACCTCATCGCCGGACCATACAGCTTTGTTGGGCCTCGCGCCCAGATCTGCCCTAACGTACAGATTGGCGCCTACACGATGCTAGGACCGGATGTTATGATTATCGGCGGAGACCACCTGTTCGACAAACCAGGAACGCCTATTATATTTTCAGGTCGACCAGCGATGCCGCAAACAACTATCGGTGCCGATTGCTGGTTGGGCGCCCGATCAACCATAATTGCAGGTGTTTCCATCGGTGACGGTGCGATCGTAGCCGCTGGCGCCGTAGTTACCAGAGACGTCGAGGAAAATACAATCGTTGCAGGTATGCCGGCACGGACGATTCGGAAACGATTCAATTTACCCGGTGACATAGCTACCCACCGCGCGATGCTGGCACGCCCACCTGAAGTGGGCGAGTACTGTAAACCAAAGACCAAAGATATGCCTTAGGCCGGGGTTAGCGAAGCCCGAATAGTCAAAGCGCAGCTATTTGTAAGGTTTGCCAGAATCGGGGGCGACGAAACTTACAGTTTACTTACAGCAGTATCAGGAATAGCGAAGGTCTTAAAAGGGTCAGAATCGGAAGTACAGTAATTGCTAATATTAGAGAAAAAGCAACTTCCTAAAACGACCCAACCCGGCAAACGCCGAGAGCCTTTGAACGGGTAGCGTAGATGCAACGCGTCCAATTTCCGCATGAGGTCCAGTTCTTCGGTGCTCAGGCCAGCAGGGGCCCGATGCGCGATGAACGACTGATGGACAAACCTCGCGCTGCCGGCTAATCGGAAGCTCACGGTCGCGGTCTACTTTCGCCTTGCGCTCGGCCAAACCCATCGCCCGAGCGCTTTGGCTAAAAAATCGTTCTCCAGCGCCAGTTCGCCTATCTTGGCATGCAGAAGCCTATAACCTACAGCTAGGCACTCATTTTTCTCCCATAAACGTAAATCATCCTGCCGAGGTGGAGAGCATCAATCGCCCTAAGCGATACTGACGAGACTGCATGTACGATTGGCAAAAATGGTTTCCCAAACTTTGGGAACCGTTTCTCGAATGCGCTTATTGGTAATCTCGTAACCCACCGTATGGCCTCTACCTTAAATCCGTGTTTATGCAATAAGCTAGAAAGGCTATTTGGATCAAAGAAGTTCAGGTGCGCGGGAGGACATATGAAGGGTTCATTTTCTTGCATTATCATTCGAAATATGCTGCCGTAATTTGGTAGTGCAATAGCTATAATTCCATCGTTGGCAAGCATGTCATGCGCCTTCTTAACCCATAAGTTGACGTCTAATGCATGTTCAAGTATCTGACTCATTAACACAACTGATAATGAATTAGACGGACATTCATATTCTTCAAATGCACAGGCAGCAGGATTTATTCCGGTCATCTCTTTAGTAATCTCCCTGTCTTCTTTAGATAGCTCCAACGCGGTTACTTCAAACCCAGCCTCTAATGCTTCTTTTGAGAATGACCCAATACCACAGCCAACATCTAAGAATTTGTTATTGTGACCATTTTTAGAGAGCGACTTTATGGTACTAAATACTCGTCTGTGGTCACTGATTGATTGCAAGTGATCCTTTCCATCCTCGATAACCGAGTTCAAACTAGGAGTCTCTGTTGAGCTATTATCGTGTCCGCGGCAGGACGAAGAGTAATATTCCATTAAAAAACTTAGGGGAGGCCTTGGGTTAACGAATGCATAACCACATGAGTCACACACATCTATATTATACTTTTTATCGCCTAGATCTTTAATTCGCCACATTTTAATTGAGCCGGAACACACGGGGCACGTCTTGTAGTGAGTTGTTTCAGTATTGGATAGCATCGATTCCTCCTTTTATTTAGCCCTAACTAAAAAAGTGTAATTGTTTCTGACTATTGAGTTATGTCACCAGCTTCTATAGATTTCAACTAATGTTTGTAGTGGTCAACTGATTCCGGACACGTTGTTAAGGTCCTTTTCATAATCCATCGGTGTTTTATAACCGAGCGTCGAGAGAAGTGTCGTAGGCCTTGAGATAGACCTCCTCATACTTCAGGCTGCGCCAGAGTCGTTCGATAAACACATTGTCTATCCAGCGGCCCTTGCCGTCCATCCTGATTTTAATGCCATGGTTCTTATCGTTCTCCAGCGCCAGTTCGCCTATCTTGGCATGCAGATCCCTTAACTGCGACTCATCAGCGGCCTTGTGCTCCTGGGTGCTGCCAAACACAGTGTCGGCCTGCTCCAGCAGCTGCTTCTTCCATTCGCTGATCTGGTTCTGGTGTACATCAAACTGCTCAGCAAGCTCGGCCAGCGTCTTATCGTTCTTGATCGCTGCCAGTGCGACCTTGGCCTTGAAACGCGGCAGGTGGTTACGTCTCTTGCGTTTCATATCTTTTCTCCTGAGGTTGATTAAAATACCTCAGGATTTACACTTATGCCACTGTCCCTTTTTTGGGGTCCACTTCTCCTGACAGAGGGGGAGATGTAGCGCCCAATACAATTAGGGGACAGCGTAGGGCTACGGCCAAAGAGCTATAGTCAAATCTGGTTATAGATTATCCAGTATATTCTTAATTCCTTTTGCAATTATTGCGCTTCCTTCTGAGTTGGGATGAAGGCCATCACGATCATATTCCAGGTCCAGCGACTCCATATCACTATCATTAGCTAATCCACCGCTACTTTTTGGAGCAGCAATATCAACAACATAAGTATCCGGGATGCCAAATAAACTGGTTGTTAACCATGTATTGTATTCAATTCGTATTTTTTCTCTATCTGTATTCCAGCTTTTGTGATTTTTAAATGGCGAAACTGTTAATATAATTCGTGGTTTTAAATTATGTAAATCCGATATGTGTAACATTTCCAAAATGGCGGATTGCAAATCATTTAATGTTGCACCTGTCACTATGTCATTTAAGCCACCTTGAATAATAACACCATAAGGCCTAGCAACATCTTCGGGATAGTTCTGGACGGTGACTAGCTCCTCAAATACATTTAAAGCATCGACTAAAGTTCTTCCTGGCACTGCATCAACATATAGTGCAAAATTAGCTGCGGTCATTTCCAAAAGTTTTTGAGGGAAATCGTCTCCATCATTTCCAAAGCTGTCTGCCGTGACTGCCCATACAGACTTATATATAAGATTGAATGGAAGCCCTTTGTTTTCCATAATCAGGCCACTACTTATATCCAGCACATTTTGCTTTTCATAGTCAAAGCACCATCTGCGCATAGGTGGCACATATTCACTTGGAGTGAAATCCTCCAGATCAAGCTCTTCCCACATGACATCTTGAACAGAAAATTTTGAGTTGCTACCAAGAGTCGCACTCAAATCATTACCCTTTGTCCCAACGCCAATTCTTAACAAATAGCTACTGCTTTCCCCCACGTAATCAAACACCATTCCATATACGCCATCCTGTTCAAACCGGACACCCCTTCTGCCTATGAAGTCATTGTCACTGCCGCCAAATATAACGAAGTTATCTACACTATAGCTGCCTACAAATTCAGTAACCTTTACCTTAAAGGCATATCTTTTATTTTTCTCCAAAAAAACATTATTGCCTACAAACAATCTTGATCCAGCAGTATTATTCAAATCAAATGTAACTTTTTTACTATCGCCTGATAACACAAGGTCACTGCTATCTGGGTTGGCCCCCCATGTCATAAAATCATCTGAATAAAAACTTAAAGTATTTCTAACCGCCCGCCTGCAGCTGTCAATCAATTCCAATATATCAGTTACATTTACTGTTATATTTTGTGATACAGATACAATTCCATCAGAAACAGATACCTGCACTTCATAGCTGTTGTTTCTGTCAGCATCTACTGGATTCTCATAATCCGGAGTTTGTATGAAATCAATCTGGCCAGTAGTGCTATCTATAGTTAAAAAGGGTTTATCAGGGCCTGAGATAATTTGATAGGTAATACTATCCCCATCTTTATCAACAGCATTTACTCTCATTATATTTATGATGTTTTCTTCGACGGCGATCGAATTGGCCGACACTATAGTGGGCGCACTATTTCTGAATGACTCCGAGCCGCCTCCACCACATGCTGCCAGACAAAGCAGAAGGGGGATTAGAGATATAGAGTTCAAATAACTATACATGGCATCTGATAAAACCATCGGCATCATATCTATATTCCAGGCATAGACGGCACCCACTTGTCATGCGGTGCTCGTGGCCACATCATAAACTGTTCAATAACCGAAATAGGTTCGTATCCGGGTCTTGAAATCAAGTAGCACCAGATTCCAGCAGCTCATTCGTAACCCTATTGAGGCTTTACACACTCAATACCCAAAGCGTTCGTCCAACGCTCGTGGTTTTCAACGCTATTAAATATGCTATCCGAGCTATCGCCGAAATAGGCACGGCGAATTTCCGTAAAACCGGTATCTTTAAGGTATTTCCTCAATGACGGGTAATCCCATAACCACAAATGACGGCTATTACCCAGCCACTCAACCAAAAATCCCTTAAAACCACGATTACGTGTTTCAGAAGCCATTCCTGTGTTACACATAAAACTAACAGCCGCCAACTCAGATTCGTTATTAATGTATTCATCTACCAACACTCTAAAGTCAGGCAATACCAAACGAAAAACACCACCCGGCTTTAATATTTTATATGTATTTTTTAATGCATCTTCAAACGCCGATAGGCTTAGATGTTCAAGCACATGGGAACAGTAAACTACATCAACACTATCATTGCCCAAGGGCAAACCCTTAACGATATCACCGTATTTTACATCTCCCGGAAATCCTGCGCGCTTTTTCGCGAAAGCACCTACTACAGGAAGCTTTTGAATTCGCAATGTCGGACTTGCGTCATAGTTTCCCCAACCATCCGGGTTATCAAGTCCACAACCATATTGAATGTATTTTTTCATAATAAAAAAGCCAATTGTTTTTAATTTTCGCCTTATTGTAAATTCAATGAGACACAATACTGAATTGCTAATTTTACCAATATCATACCACCTCGAATCGGGGTCACTGCACACTTATCGTTTATATTCCACCAATCCGGCCTTTCGCAAATATTCCAGCCGATAACAAATACGATAGATAAATGGTGATTTTAAGCCGTCTGGCCGTAGTGGTCTATGCCATTTCAATACTTCAAACTGCTCCAACGGTTTCGAACGATCCACGGTAGGTCTGCCAATCAAGCCTAGAAGATCACGCGCTACACGAGTACTGGTATAGTTTTCAAGATAGCTACTCCGAGCGGCTTCCTTCATTTCAGACAAGCTTATCGGATTATCGCGGAGATATTCAGCGCATACCATCATTTGCTCCGCCCAATTATTCAAATAACAAACATATCCTTCGCGACCAGAGGTGACCAGTACGCGCATGGCACCTATCCCGTCACTTACAATTGCAGGAACACCCATACTCATAGCCTCAAGTATCGCCATTGGGCATCCTTCGACACGTGACGGGAACAAGAGCACATCCGCACGCTGTAATGCCCTTAACAATTCGTCTCTGGGCACCCTGCCATGGACCGTGACATGTGGTAATGCTTCGATCTTCCTGGCAACGTCAGCCGGCACGCCACCATACCAGTCCAGAGATATACCCTTCCATCTATGGGCATCCATTAACACGGCTTTTAAAAGGTGCTTCCCTCCCTTCAACTTATTAAATCCGCCATCAAAAAAAAGCCTGAGGCCAGCAGATTTAACACCTTGATTCATTTCTTCGAGACCCAGGTCTGAAATTCCATTATAAATAACCGGGCACTTCAAAACTGGTACGCCAAACTTTTCTACGTAGGTTTTTTGCATGTCATTGGATATCGATACAACGTAGTCCGTCCATTCATGTCGATAACAGGCAAGTGCGGCAATCGAAGTCTGTCCCAGGTGCCCTATCGAAATAAACGGACACCTTAACGCAGGTGCGATGCTTTGCAGGAGCGAGTTGTCGTTGTTCACTACAGCATCAATTCCCCTGGAATCAATGTACGTCAAGAGACGCGTCGCTGCATCTTTGGGGATGTCATCTTGAGTTGTTTTATAGAACGCTATCCCGGTGGAGAGAAGCCATTCATTATTTTCTGGTTCTGGCGAAGAAAAATGAACTTCAACTCCCTGCTCCAGGAAAGCCTCTGCAATCTCTTTGGAGTAACTAAGTATTCCAGAACCCCTGTCCGGCGGGCTTGAACAGCCAACAAGTATTTTCATATCATCGTGCCGGCTTTGACGAAGGCAAGGGAACAAAGCGAGGACGTTCTGTCTGTTTTGTTGGCTGCTGCTTTTCCTTCAACCTATAGATAGAACCAACCACCGCCCCCGCCCACAGCCAAGGCTGCTTAAAGAAGGGTACATTTAACGATAACTGGAGTACAAATGATGCCACGCCACACAACAACACCATAGTAGAAAGATCATCCAATTGCCGCTTGAAGAATAAGGTCAGAAACCGTATTAGGGGAAATGCAAACACGACAATCCACATATAAAGACCCAGTATCCCACCTTCAAGAAACATTGCAGCTATATTTGAATGCGGTATCGTTCCACCGTGAAGATCCATAAATTCCGAATAACCGCGCGGAATCCACCATGCCGGATTCCATACCCTCTCCAAAAAATAAATGTTTGATTCCAGGCGTCCACCTGTCAGGGCTCCAGTCGTTTCTGCTCCGGTAAATCTTTCAATAAGAAGAGAAGCAATACCTATGATGGTTTCGATATTTATAGCAACCGCAAGAATAAACAGGACCGGGTAAACCATCAACTTGGTTCGACCAAGAGAGCGTGTCCACAAGGGTGCCAGCCATGCCATAATGACCACCGCAGACAATACGAGTACACCGCTCCTGGTTTGCAACTTGGCTAGAACGAAGAAGGCACCGACAACAGCGAGCGTAGTCATTGCAAAGCGTACGGTACTGAACGGCAACATCAGCAATGGCACCAAAATAAACAGATAGAACACCTGGAAGTTTTGATCCGTCATAACTTCAGGGCGATTCCTGAGAATGCCTTTGTCTGACCAAACTGCATCGATCACCGGAAATATGGAAGGGGCAACGTTGAGCAAGGCGAGCAGGCAAACAACGACATATGCGCCGCCAATCCATAAGAATATAGTTGCAAATGCCTTGTCTGAATCGGACCATCGGAATGCAAGGTAGCCGACAAGAAAGGCACTTACCGACAGAACAACCCCTCCCATTCGCACTACACCCTCATGTTCCTGAGTAATAATGCCTAAGGAAAACCCAACGAAGCCAATAAACAATGCTGCCGTAATGCGCGGCGGTGGCAGTATTACCGAGAGCTTCCATCGCCAGACAACAATAAGCAATATAAACGGCAGGGCTGCGCTTACTGGCAAATATGTTCCCAGAAACGTACGAGAAAAGTAGGTCATCATGGAATCAAGAAGAACCCACGATACCGCCAGGTAAGCTATCGTCCTTAGTGAATCTATTTTTCTTAAGTTTTGAGTGTACATTCATCGACCATAGTGAGTGGGATTCATCGTACTTGACCACACATGAGATAATTCGTTGTATAAACTTCTTGACGCCCCAATCTTATCTATTTCACTCTAACGGGAAGTGAAAATATTGACCCATTGACACCAACAACCATTTTCCCATATGTGATCATGGAAACGCACCAAATAAGCGTCGCAATTAGAGACGCAATAGCTGCGCCCACGATCCCGATGCTTGGAATAAACACATAGTTCAATACCGCGTTTATAACTGCGCTAGTTCCCAATATTACCGCTGCAGCATTCTGATTTCCCGACATACTAAGCAGGTAGCCGGATGCCCCGGAAACGGCAACAAGCAAACGGGAAAATGCGAGATACACGAGGGACTCTGAACCTAGAATAAAGTCTTCGCCGAATATAGCAAGTACCTGCTCACGCCAAAACACCACTACGAGAAAAACAGGCCCGGAAAAGGCCAGGCTACCCCACGCCACCTTGCTAAGAAGCCGCTGCAACTCTACCATTTGTCCCTGGGCGTATAATCGGGAAATAACAGGCGCCACTATTGAATTAACGACAATCAGCCCAAATGGAATAAGCATCGTTAGCCGGGCCACTACCGCATAAATCCCCGCTTCCGTTGGCCCCAATAATGCACCAACCATCAATATGTCCAACTGGTTAATGAGCATATTAAAGCCGGCAATCAGCAACATCGGAAAAGCTACCCTGAGCCAATGGAAACCCTGATAATCTCTTGGGCCCGAGAATGCCTTCGAGGGTAGCGTTTGGTGCACCAGGCGGGTGATGATACCAATTGTGAAAACAGTAACGATCACAGTTAACCACATTACTTCCGATGCAGATAAATCGATTTTCATGATTACCGCTATGAAGATCAGGCTAACGCCCAAAAGTACCGGCTTGAATATTACCTGTGGAAACTGAGCGAGCGCTACTCTATGAAATGCCTGTAGAAATGATGCCTGTATAATCAAATACACGTTGAGCGGAAGCAGAATGCTGCCTACCAGAAACACGCTTGTCAGTTCGGGGCCCAACTTGTGACTTAACAAGCCGACAGATGCTGCGAAAATGGCAGCCGCCCCACAGGAAAATGCGAACGCTAGTTGAGGGCTGCGCCTGACATACCCCCTGAGCATGTTCCACTCACCACGCGCAGAGTACTCGGGAAGAAAACGTAAGGCCGCAGTATCCAGCCCAAATTTCCCCACCATAACGAGCATACCCACCCATGCAAGCACATAAATATATTCGCCATAGACATTTACTCCTAATATACGTGCCAGCAGCACCTGCAAACCAAAAGTTATAACCATACCTGAAAGAGTGACAGCAAATGGCCCCCCAATGCGCTGAAACAGGGTTTCGGCACTAACTGTAAGGCCACGCTTTTTTAAAAAGCGGTGCAATCGTGCGAATATTTCAGTTACGAGCACTTAAACAGTTCCGAATATAGATAGAGATTTCTTGTGAGGTAAATATTGGCCGGAGTTCGCACACTTACTTCTTTTTAAATACAGCGAAAGTCACTTTAAATTGACGAAACACCCATGGAATAAAACAAATCTGCCTCCACCAGCTGACTGGCTTATAGAAAGGCATGCACAGACGCACTACCATCATCGATAGCCCCATGAAACCAGCCGGAAGTCTGTCCCTGTACGTTCCACAATCGATGATATCGTGATAGACAAGATCACAGGACGGAAACAGAGAGGCTAGCTCTTCAGGCACAGGCCTGTACCTGGTATCAATCGGGTCAGGATGATAGGGATAGTTATATGGTACCGTAACAATGATATAACCCGCACTACTGACAATTTCTTCAAGCCCATCGCATATTACTTTTCTATCGGTAACATGCTCTAACATGTTTGCACATATAATCGATCGGAACTTCATTCCGGATAGTTTCGAAAGAAACTCGTGGTCACAAAGATCTCCCACAAGATCAACGCCATCAGCATCTTTAATATCGGAATGCACCACTTTTACTTTTTGACTAATTAGTGGTTTAAATATTTCACCATCAATCCAGGGTTGAATATTTGAACGAAACTCCTTTGTCGAGCTGCCAATGTTCAGCATTGGGTCGATTAGCTGCGAATCCAGCCCTCTCAGATACTCTCCAAGGCACCTAGCTTCCGATTTTAGCATTATAGTTAACCGTAATAATTGTGCGATTTTTGTACAAAACGGCACACGACATCAACACATACAAAAACCATAAGACATCGATACGCGTGCTTCCACCCAAAGTACAGCCGCCACCACCGCCGGAACTCCCATTTGCTGCCGATGCTGTACCGCTGCCGATTGCAATTGGATCATCAATACTTCCGTTAGCCAGCCCGTCCAAATCGGTTAATGGGTCTGCATCTGTCAGGGTAATTTTTATGCTTTTCTGACCTGCGCGCTCCCATCTGTCTGACGGTAACTCAGTGTAATTGCCGTTAGCATCAATTTTATACACGACCGTGATTTGCGGCAGATCGACCGACAGTCTCAGCGTCACAACCACGCTACCGCCCACTGGGGACGTTGTAGTGTAGCTAATAAGCCCGAACGGGAAATCCGCCGCGACTGAGCTATCGGGCGAATTACTTACGACAACATTAGAGAGCATTTCTCCAGCACCGGTGACGATAGTGAGCCGATCACCATTCATTAGACCTAACCCTCCGGCAGTCGCCGGGTCTATATCCGCCGGGTCGGGTTCCAGTGCATCAATAACACCATCGACGTCAGTATCCAGCGGGTTGTTTACATCCCGGCCAATTTCGATAACGTCTGGCTTACCATCCTGGTCTGAATCTCCATTGACATTATACGGATCCAAACCCAGCTGAATGGCAGTAACATCCGGTATTCCGTCATTATTGGAGTCCGGACCAGGACCGAATACCACATCATTAACTGCGCGCTGCAATTTGAGCGCGAGAACAGCATCTATCTTAACCGGTGCATTATTAAAGAATGCGTAAATATCGGGTAGCGCGACTCCTATTGCACTCTCCTGAAAGAATGATGCGTACATGGTCCAGGCAATAAGACTTCTGCCGATATCATTTGCGTGCGCATCGTCACGATACAGATCATATGCACTGTTGAGTTCTGTGATCACCCCTAAATCAATCAACTCCTCGACACGAAACCAGACTTCGCCGATCGGGACAACCTGCACGGGATTTCCAACATTACTGGTGACCCGGTTAACCAATGTCGCGATATAAGCACGGCTGAGCCTCGTCGGCTGTGTATCGGAATTGGTGACACCCTCCAGCCACTGCTCAGAATAACTTTTTGAAATACTTATTTCTGGCCAGGCAGCATAGATATAAAACACAGCGTCTGGACTGGCGTTACCCGTAGCAAGATTAATCCAGCTCACTATGGCCGTAGTATCAGACCCCAACGTAGAAGTACCATTGTAAAAAGGTTGGAAAGTAACAATATCGACAGGATAATTAGTCAGGACTGTCTGCCAGTTTCCGGATGGCCCGAGCAGATTTTCCGGATCGTCCGGATTGGAAAATATATAGTTCAGCCGACGACCGGCACTGACATGCCAGCCGTTGTCAGTAATACTCTGACCATTATTGTTGGCGACTTCCGTAAAAGCACCGTTGGCCGGAAGACTGTCAAAAGTGAGGCTGTTTCCTATCTGGTAGTACGTGATCGCGCCGACCTCGGCAATGAACCCCAGGCTGAAAAGACAGACACCTGCAAAGGTATAAATACGCACGATCATGCTTCCCCCTTTTGTAAACATATCGACCGGCAACGTTTGAGTTACACCAGCTCGGCCATCACACTATGAATCCAGATACCCTTCCCGCAATAGATAAAGATAAATATCCTGCGCCGCCTCCATGGGCGTCAGCCCCTCGGTATCCACCCGCAATTCCGGGTTTTCGGGAATCTCGTAAGGATCGCTGATACCGGTGAATTCCGGAATTTCACCGCGG
>ENA-ORDP01000688-ORDP01000688.1-marine-sediment-metagenome-genome-assembly--contig:-NODE-688-length-20836-cov-4.164573_pt1 | contig 20836 bp, 25 predicted proteins | sample MGYA00248627_ERZ508539 | MGnify/ENA primary metagenome ERZ508539 (study PRJEB26208, sample SAMN05571518) | marine sediment metagenome | biome: deep sea; feature: Hydrothermal vent; material... | reverse complement strand
CAAATCATGAGTGATACTAAGACAGAAAAGACAGCGCGTACGGTGACAGGAGAAGTTGTCAGTGACAAAATGGATAAAACTGTCACGGTGCTGATTGAAAGAAAGGTCAAACATCCGGTTTACGGAAAGTTTATTCGTCGGTCGACGAAGTTGCATGCACACGATGAAAATAATGAGTGCAAGGAAGGCGATAAGGTTGTCATTGAGCAGTGTCGACCACTCTCAAAATCGAAATCGTGGCGTTTGGTAAAAGTAGTTGTTTAATTAATTGGTTTTTTAATATAAGAGCAGGTTTAATGTCATGATTCAGATGCAAACCGTGATGGAAGTAGCCGATAACAGTGGCGCACGCCGGGTACAGTGTATAAAGGTGCTAGGCGGATCACACCGTCGTTATGCTGGTGTGGGTGATGTGATAAAAGTCAGCGTTAAGGAAGCGATTCCACGGGGCAAGGTTAAAAAAGGCGAAGTGTATAATGCCGTTGTTGTGCGTACCCGAAAGGGTGTTCGTCGTAATGATGGTTCAGTGATACGTTTTGATACTAATGCAGCTGTTTTGTTGAATGCGCAATTGCAACCAATCGGAACCCGTATTTTTGGCCCGGTGACACGCGAACTGCGTAATGAAAAATTTATGAAAATTATCTCGCTAGCACCAGAAGTGCTGTAGATAATATTGCAACGATAGCAGGCAACGACTATGCAAAGAATTAAGACAGGTGATGAAGTCATCGTAATTTGCGGCAAAGACAAGGGCCGGAAAGGTGTCATCAAGGAAATGAGCAGTGATACCCGCGTGTTGGTGGAAGGGGTCAATCTGGTAAAAAAACATCAGAAGCCTAATCCAAATATAAATCAGCAAGGCGGTATTATTGAAAAAGAAGCACCAATACATATCTCCAATATCAATTTATTCAACCCATTGACCAAAAAGGCAGATCGGGTGGGTGTCAAGGTATTGGAGGATGGCAAGAAGGTTCGCTATTTTAAATCAAATGGCGAAGTGGTCGATGTTTGACGAACTGAGGTAGCAGAGCATGGCAAGGTTGGATACATACTATCGTCAGACTGTCGTACCACAGCTGATGAAACAATTTCAATTCGAGAGTGTGATGATGGTTCCGCACATCTCCAAGATAACCCTTAACATGGGTGTCGGTGAGGCGATTGCGAACAAGAAAGTCCTCGATAGTGCGACAGCAGACATGGCCAAGATATCCGGACAAAAACCCATTGTGACGTATGCCAGGAAGTCTGTGGCTGGTTTTAAAATCCGTGAAGGATGGCCTATTGGTTGCAAGGTGACACTGCGGCGAGAGCGTATGTACGAATTCTTTGATCGTTTGATTTCGGTTGCACTGCCGCGAACCCGTGATTTCCGGGGCTTGTCGTCAAAGTCGTTTGATGGACGCGGTAATTATTCATTCGGTATAACGGAGCAAATTGTGTTCCCTGAAGTTGACTTCGACAAGATTGATACCTTGCGAGGTCTGGATGTGGCGATTACCACCACAGCGAGAACCGACGAAGAAGCCAGAGCATTGCTGATGGCTTTTGAATTTCCGATCAAGAAATAGAGAGACTGGACGAGAATTATGGCAAAGAAAAGCATGTTGGAGCGGGAAAAGAGACGTTCGCAACTGGCGACACGCCTTGCTGGGCGCAGAAAACTACTCAAGAGCCAGGTGATTGACCCGGAATTGGATGAAGAAGCACGTTGGCAGGCGATGCTTGACCTGCAGAAGCTGCCACGTGATTCTAGTGTTAGCAGGCATCGCAATCGCTGCGCCCTGACTGGACGACCCCGTGGTTTTTACCGGCGTTTTGGTTTGGGTAGAAATTGCCTGCGCGAAGTTTTCTCTCGCGGTGAAGCACCGGGTGTAACAAGAGCAAGCTGGTAGTCGCGACCCATTCATTTGTCACTTTAATTTGCCACGAAATCTGCCACGAGATTTGGAATAGAACATTATGAGTATGACGGACCCGATTGCGGATATGCTGACTCGAATCAGGAACGGACAAAAGGCCGAAAAAGCCACAGTCCGGATCCCTGCGTCAAAGGTCAAGAAGTCCATTTTGCAAGTACTTACAGAGCAGGGATATATCGGCGCTGTTACCGAGGAAACTATGGATGGTAAGCCGGCACTTAACGTTGTATTAAAGTACTATATGGAAGCTCCAGTGATCGAAAAAATCGAGCGCACGAGCAAACCCGGACGCCGTGTTTACTCCGGTAGCAATAGCTTGCCACGGGTGTTTGGTGGTTACGGGATTGCCGTAATATCCACTTCCAAAGGAATCATGACCGATGGCCAGGCGCGACAGCAGGCAGTTGGTGGTGAAATTCTTTGTACCGTTTACTGATCAACACAGATTTGGAGTAGCCTATTCATGTCCAGAGTAGCTAAAAACCCGGTAGTGATACCCGCTGGTGTTGAATTCGGGATGGAAGGTGATGAAATTGTTGCCAAGGGTCCTCGGGGAGCGCTTACGCTAACACGACATCCGCTGGTAAAGATTGAGGTGCAGGGGCAGCAGGTGCTGTTCAGTGCTTGTGATGACAGCAAAACAGCTGGAGCGATGTCCGGAACCATGCGGGCCTTGGTCCAGAATGCTGTTATTGGGGTGCATAGTGGATTTGAGAAACGTTTGAAGATTATCGGCGTCGGTTATCGGGCAAAAGTGCAGGGTAGTGAATTGAATCTGACCCTTGGTTTCTCACACCCTGTATTGTATAAAGTGCCAGAAGGAATAGTGGTTGAAACCCCGACTCCCACCGAGATTGTGATCAAAGGGGTGAGCAAGCAACAGGTTGGACAAGCTGCGGCAAATATTCGTCACTACCGTCCACCTGAGCCTTACAAGGGCAAAGGAGTGAGATACGTTGATGAGCATGTGGTCCGCAAGCAGGCCAAGAAGAAGTAACGTTGTTGGTTTTAGTGGGTTCGCTAATTATTTATTTACAAGCATTCATATTACAGGCTGGTTGGGACTATGGCGAGTAAACAGCAGTCTCGTATTCGCAGGGCGCGCAAAACACGGGCCAAGATTCGAGAGCAGGAAATCATCAGACTCAGTATTTATCGAACATCGCAGCATACCTATGCACAGATTATCGATGATGCAAAAGGATTGACACTGGTCAGTGCTTCGACTCTGGAGGTGGAAGTTCGCGATCAGGTTCGACAGGGAGGTAATGTGGAAGCGGCTCGCTTGATTGGCAAAAGGATTGCTGAAAAGGCACTCGCATCGGGTATTCAACGTGTTGCATTTGATCGGTCAGGTTTTAAGTACCATGGCCGGGTACAGGCGCTGGCAGATGAAGCGCGTGAACATGGTTTGCAGATCTAAGGGATTGTTTCATGGCTGAAAGAAGAAAGGCTCAGACTGAGCAAGTGGATGATGGCTGGGTAGAAGAGCTGATCAATATCCGGCGTGTGGCCAAAGTGGTCAAGGGCGGCAGGATTTTTGGCTTTTCTGCGCTTACCGTAGTTGGTGACAGTGATGGGCAAGTCGGGATCGGTACCGGTAAGGCCCGCGAGGTTCCATTGGCGGTGCAAAAAGCGATGGAGGCTGCAAAAAGGAATATGGTTGGTGTCGAGTTGGTTGATGGGACCTTTCACTACGCCATGATCGGGCGCCATGGTGCTGCTCGTGTAGTGATTCGGCCCGCATCACCAGGTACCGGAATTATCGCAGGCGGTACAATGCGGGCGATATTTGAAGCATTGGGTGTGCGTAATGTTCTGGCTAAGGTGATCGGAACGACCAATCCCATTAATGTGGCACTGGCGACGATGAATGCATTGCGTACTTTGCAGAGTCCTGATCACATCGCCGCCAAGCGTGGCAAAACAGTCGCAGAAATCAAACAGTGAGGGTACAACCATGACGGCATCTGGCATGACTGCAACAGGAATGCTTCGGGTCACCCTGGTAAAACGCATGTTCGGACGTGCGCCCAATCATCTGGCCTGTGTTCGCGGGTTGGGATTGCGTCGCATGCACCATACCGTGGAAGTTGTTGACACACCACAGAATCGGGGCATGATCAACAAGGTGTCCTATCTTCTGAATTGGGAAGAAGTCAAATGAGATTGAATGATTTACAGCCCGCCACAGGCTCCAAGACCACACGCAAACGCGTTGGCCGGGGCCACAGCACGGGTTTTGGCAAGACCGCTGGGCGTGGGCACAAGGGCCAGAAGTCACGCTCCGGTGGTTTCCACAAAGTCGGGTTTGAAGGCGGTCAAATGCCGTTGCAGCGACGCGTGCCAAAATACGGATTTCACTCCATGTCCGCTTATTTAACTGCAGAAATTCTGCTCGGTAATTTATCCGGAATTGATGCTGAGGTGATTACACTCGATGTTCTTAAAGCGGCGGGTTTGGCCCGCCACAATGCCAAGCGAGGCAAAGTCATTTTGTCCGGCACCATCAACAAAGCAATCACCTTGCAGGGTCTCGGTGTCAGCAAAGGGGCTCGGGCAGCAATTACCGCAGCAGGCGGCAAGGTAGAAGACTGATGGCCAAAGCGCCAAAAAGGGCCGCGGGTAGTGGCGGTTTGAAAGAGCTCAGGTCGCGGATTCTGTTTGTGCTTGGAGCCTTGTTCGTATTTCGTCTTGGTGCACATATTCCGGTGCCGGGTGTCGATCCTGTAGCAGTGGCTGCAATGTTCGACCAGACCAAGGGCACCATTATTGATGTATTTAACATGTTTTCCGGTGGCGCGCTGAAGCGATTGTCCCTGTTCGCACTGGGGGTTATGCCCTATATCTCGGCATCCATCATTATCCAGATGATGACCACGATCATTCCGTCCCTGGAACAGCTAAAAAAAGAGGGCGAGGCGGGTCGTCGTAAGATCACTCAGTATACGCGTTATGGGACTGTTGCGCTGGCAACCTTTCAGGCGCTGGGCATTGCCATAGCTATCGAGGGGCAGGTGGCTGGCGGTCATGCCGTGGTTGTTACCCCCGGAATAGGTTTTAAGATCACGGCCGTACTAACCCTGGTAACCGGGACCATGTTTTTGGTTTGGTTGGGTGAGCAGATGACAGAACGGGGGGTCGGCAACGGTATTTCGCTGATTATTTTTGGTAGTATTGTGGCTGGTTTGCCAAGAGCCGTGGCCGGGACGCTGGAACTGGCACGTACCGGAACATTTTCACCGATTGGTGTTTTACTGTTGTTTGTTGGTGCACTACTGGTTACTGCATTTGTGGTTTTTGTGGAACGGGGTCAGCGGCGGATCACGGTGAACTATGCCAAACGACAGCAGGGAAGAAGGCTGATGGCGGCTCAAAGCAGCCATTTGCCGCTGAAGCTCAATATGTCCGGTGTTATTCCTCCAATTTTCGCCTCCAGTATCATCTTATTTCCTGCGAGCTTGGGAAGCTGGTTTAGCCAGACCGAGGGCATGGGTTGGCTGAAGAACATCGCTACCTCACTATCACCAGGACAGCCGGTGTATGTATTGCTGTATGCGGGATTGATTTTCTTTTTCTGTTTTTTCTACACAGCACTGGTTTTCAGCCCCAAGGATATCGCTGACAACCTGAAGAAATCGGGGGCTTTTGTGCCCGGTATCCGTCCCGGTGTACAGACTGCAAAATACATCGATAACGTTGTCTCTCGCCTCACCATGGCAGGGGCAATCTACCTCGTGGTTGTGGCCCTGATTCCACAATTTTTGATTGTAAAATGGAATGTACCTTTCTATTTCGGCGGTACATCGCTGCTGATTATTGTCGTCGTCATAATGGATTTGATGTCGCAGATTCAGTCCTATTTGATGTCGCGTCAATATGAAAGTCTGATGAAAAAGAGCAGCATCACAGGTGGTCTGGGTATGCCACATTAGTCATTGGCTGGTTAGTCATTGGCTGCAAATTCGAGTTAGGAGAACAGATAATGAAAGTCAGAGCATCGGTTAAAAAACTATGCAATAAATGCAAGGTTATTCGTCGTAATCGGGTAGTGCGGGTGATCTGTACCGATCCAAGACATAAGCAGCGGCAGGGCTGAGCGCCTTGCTTAACAACACACAACAGTATAGAATCGCGCGCTTTTCGATTTCCTTAAAAGCGCTTCAGGCAAAAGCGCACCAGTGCTAGTTTCGGAGGCATAACAACGTGGCGAGAATTGCGGGCATCAATCTGCCCAATCACAAACATCTAAATATCGCATTGACTGCAATCTACGGTATCGGCAGAGTGACTGCTGACAAGATCTGCCGGGCTGTCGCAGTTCCGGTGAGTACGCGTGCCAAGGATTTAACGGAAGAGCAGGCAGAGAAGCTTAGAGCCGAAGTTGCCAGATATGCAGTTGAAGGGGATTTACGACACGAAGTCTCGATGAACATCAAGCGATTGATGGATTTGGGTAGCTATCGAGGCTTGCGCCATCGTCGAGGCCTGCCAACACGTGGACAAAGAACCCGAACCAATGCGAGAACCCGCAAGGGTCCACGTCGACCGATCAAGAGATAAACCGGAGTAATTATGGCAAAACCACGTTCTACAGGCAAGAAGGCGAAAGTCAAGAAGAATGTCGCAGAAGGTATTGCGCATGTTCATGCTTCCTTTAACAACACCATTATTACCATAACAGACCGCCACGGTAATGCACTGTGCTGGGCTTCTGCTGGTGCTGCCAAATTCAAAGGGGCACGGAAAAGTACGCCCTTTGCCGCACAACAGGCCGCCGGTATAGCGGGACGCGCGGCACAGGAATTTGGCATGAAACACTTAGAAGTTCACCTGAATGGTCCGGGGCCTGGCCGTGAGTCAGCGGTTCGGGCTCTGAATGCGTTGGGTCTGGAGGTCGTCAGCATCCATGACGTAACAGGAATTCCTCACAACGGTTGCAGACCCCCAAAGAAACGCCGGGTCTGATGGAAACGGAGAAAAGTTAGTGGCACGATATATTGGTCCAGTCTGCCGGCTCTGTCGGCGAGAAGGCAGCAAACTGTTTCTCAAGGGTGAGAAATGCTACGGTAGCAAATGTCCCATGGAAACCCGGGCCTACGCTCCCGGACAACATGGTCCGTTGCAGAAACGTCGGCGTCGCACTACGGTGTACGGCGATCAGTTGCGTGAAAAGCAGAAGCTGCGTAGAACCTATAATATTCTCGAGAAACAATTTAAGTCTTATTATGAGGATGCGGATCGACGCAAGGGCAATACTGCCGAGAATCTGCTACAGATTCTTGAAGGCAGGCTTGATAATGTCGTTTATCGCATCGGTTTTGGTGCCTCGCGAACTGAGGCCCGGCAATTAGTGCGACACAAGGCCATCAAGATCAATGGGCGGCGTATCAATATACCGTCTTACCAAGTGAGTGCTGATGATGTACTTGAGGTACATGAATCAGCTGCAAAGCAACTGCGGGTCAAGGCTGCCCTGGAGGCAGCCGAACAGCGTGGCTGGCCAGATTGGATTGATGTTGATGTCAAGGCAATGAAGGGTGTATACAAGTCGGTTCCAGGGCGGGCCGAAATTGCTTCTGATGTTCGGGTGTCTCTGGTTGTTGCACTGTACTCGAAGTAACAGTTTGAACGGAACAGGAATAGAACATGCAGGATACGAATAACCAGTTTCTCAAACCTAATTTGGTGGATGTTAAGGCATTAGGTGACAATCGCGCGAGGATTACGCTGGAACCGCTGGAGCGTGGTTTTGGCTATACGTTGGGTAATGCACTACGTCGCATATTGTTGTCTTCGATTGCTGGAAGTGCGGTGACTGAAGTGACGATTGATGGGGTTATGCATGAGTACTCCGTTATCGAGGGGGTGCAGGAAGATGTCCTTGAAATTCTTATGAATATCAAGGAACTCGCGCTGTTGATGCACTCTGATGACGATACGGTGTTGACTTTGCGCAAAAAAGGCCCGGGCATTGTTACTGCGGCGGATATTACCGCGAACCACAACGTTGAGATTAAAAATCCTGATGCTGTGATCGCTCATCTGTCTGATAATGCGGACCTAAGTATGCAGCTTAAAGTCACGAGTGGTCGTGGTTATCAGATAGCTGACTCCAAGGCCAGCGAAGCGGACCGAATGGTGGGCTCGATGTTATTGGATGCTTCCTACAGCCCCGTACAACGGGTCTTTTATGAAGTAGAAAATGCCCGGGTTGAGAAACGTGTTGATTTGGATCGTCTGGTTATCGAAATTGAGACCAATGGTACCGTTGATCCGGAAGATACCGTGCGTATGGCAGCTACAATCTTGAGCGACCAGTTGTCATCATTTGTGAATTTGGAAGAGACCACCTCCGAGAGTCAAAAGCAGGAAGAGCCTGAAGTGGATCCGGTGCTACTATGCCCTGTGGATGATCTGGAATTGACCGTGCGATCTGCTAATTGTCTGAAGGCGGAGAGTATCTACTATATCGGTGACCTGATTCAACGTAGCGAAAATGAATTACTGAAAACACCAAATCTGGGCAAAAAATCACTCACCGAAATTAAGGATGTACTGGCTTCAAGAGGCCTTGCATTGGGGGTAAAGCTTGAGAACTGGCCGCCTTCTGTACTGGCTGACAGCCGTGATGGCATGAATAAAATGATGGGGCGCTAGGGTATGAGACACAAGAAATCTGGACGCAAACTGAATCGTACGTCAGCTCACAGAGTGGCCATGTTCAGGAATATGGCAGCTTCACTGATTAAGCATGAGCAGATTAGAACGACCTTGCCCAAGGCCAAGGAGCTGCGCCGGGTGGTTGAGCCATTGATCACGTTGGCAAAGGTTGATATTGTCGCGAATCGGAGATTGGCTTTCGCGCGTTTGCGTGATAAAGAAGCGACGGGCAAGCTGTTTGCCGAGCTGGGAGTAGCCTATTTGGAGCGCCCGGGGGGGTACTTGCGGATCCTCAAGTGTGGTAATCGACCTGGGGATAATGCGCCAATGGCTTACGTTCAATTGGTCGGACGTCAGCAACTGGAGGCAGCCTAGGAGGCGCTTCTCTGCGCTTACGGGTACGGTATTGAAAGCCTGGCGATTGCCAGGCTTTCGTTTGTATGAGAGGGGGCACCGCAGATGGTGGAGATTGTCCTGCTGACTGATTTCGGTACTACAGATTTTTACACGGGCCAGATACATGCGGTTTTACACCGATTGTGCCCTAAGGCCAGGATTATTGATCTGTGCCACAACTTGCCTGCCTTCGACATTCAGTCTGCAGCTTTTCTGCTGCCGGAATTGATCCAGGATTACCCCACCGACAGCGTATTCTTTGTAGTTGTGGACCCGGGTGTGGGCAGTAGCTGCCAAAGACCTCTGGTATTGCGTTGTGATCGGTATTGGTTGGTCGGCCCTGATAACGGGTTGTTTTCGGTATTGCAGCAGCGTTCGAGTCAATTTGACTGTTACGAGATCAACTGGCGACCTGAACAGATGGCGACAAGCTTTCATGGCCGGGATCTCTACGCTCCGGTTGCCGCCGGACTGGCAACAGGTGCTCACTTGCCGATGCAACGCCTCGACCTGGTACTTGACCCTGCTCTACAGCAGGTATCTGGAGTCACATTGTTGGATTTATGGAAAGTCATCTACATTGACCATTATGGCAATTGTATTACCGGGATTCATGAAGATGTGCTTGACTCCCAGGTATGCTTGCAGGTTGGCCGGCAGGTGGCTTGTTATCGTGAATCGTACTATGCAGCAGATTCCGGTCAGTTGTTCTGGCACATAAACAGCCTTGGTTTGGTCGAGTTCTCCATGCCGAGCGCCAACACGGCAAATCAAGTTGGGATTGTCATCGGTGATAGGGTGCAAGATTTGCCAAGACCTGTAACGTGATGTCGTTTACACCCAGACAATTTCGATGGCACGAACTAAATCCGCAGCGGCTGTTTTATGGGATCTGCCTGTTACATCTATTGATCTGGACATTGGGTCCATTGTTATTGCGTACTGGGCTACCCAATGACGTCGCTGAAGGCATCGCCTGGGGTTATCAATGGCAGCTTGGTTATAATAAACATCCGCCGTTGGCTGCCTGGTTGCTGGCACTGGCTACTCAGCTGGGTGGCGATCCCGAGTGGCCGGCGTATTTGCTGGCACAGTTACTATTGCTAAGCGGGTTTTGGGCTGTCTGGCGTCTGGCCGGGAAAATGCTGCCACCATGGCCTGCACTGGCTTCGGTGATGTTACTCGAAGGTGTAATTTTTTATAATCTTAAATCCACAACATTTACCCCAGATACTCTGCAGACGCCGATTTGGGCATTCGCAACCTTGTTCTACTACCAGGCTTTAACGACCCACCGTCGGGAATATTGGTGGCTGGTAGGTCTTTTTAGTGGTTTGGCGGTATTGACCAAGTATCAGGTGATTGTCCTTTTTATCGCCATGCTCTGTGTCTTGCTGTTCACTTCTCGAGGTCGTGAAAGTCTCAAAACCACAGGACCCTATCAGGCGATCCTGATTGGATTGCTGATTACTGCACCACATTTCTATTGGTCCTGGCAAGCGGGTTTTCCAGAAATACTGTATGGCTTGGTGAATGTTAACAAGGCCCATGATGCGTCGATTCAGCCTTCATTTTTATATCGCCACTTGTTACCGCCGCTACTGAATCTGAAAAATGTTGTGGCGACCTTGCTGCCGGTTTTTGTCTTGGGGGCGTTTCTTTATTCTAGAGAACGTGTCAACACTACGGCTTCGAAGTGGCAACGAGACTATGTCTTGTTGATGGGACTTACGCCTTATCTTTTTACCCTGTTGGCAAGCCTTTTTACTGGAGGGGACTTTGCTGCACGCTGGAATATTCCGGATTTTTATCTGGTTGGGTTGTTGATTATGTTATGGCTGCGTTCACCATTGAGTGCGGTACAGATACGCCGGTTCATGGTGGCTTTTCTGACGATCTTGCTGCTTGTTCCTGCTGTACGCTTTGGGTATATCCGGTATCGATTGTATACACCATCGAGAACAGGTGATTACTTTCGTGATTTTCCGGCTCGTGAGGTGACAGATCAAGTACAGAACCTGTGGAGGAAGCACTACTCGAAGCCTCTACGTTATGTGGCTGGGCGGCATTATCTGGTCGCATTAGTCGCGGCTTATGCTGAAAGTCATCCTGCTGCATATTTTGATTGGCAGCCATCCCAGTCAGCCTATATTGATGAGGCGGCGATGCGTCAAGCCGGTGCTGTATTCCTTTGGACGGTGGAAAGTGGTGAATTGGACCGGCTACCTGTGGCAATTCGCAAACGTTTTCCCAATGCTAAAGAGTTGCCTGTGATGCAATTTTCCAGCTACCCTGGTGGGCCTCCGCGCTTTCGAATCGGGATTGCATTGTTGCCCCCTATTGTGCCCTGAGGCGGTTTTCTGTTCTCGGTCGGGGTTTATAAGGTTCCTGAGGGCGTTACCGCTTATCAGTGTATCGTATCGATTTTATCAAAACATTGAATTGATCTTATGCCCTAGTTGGGCGAGAATGCAACGTGGGTTCATAGCAGGCATATATAGGAAAATCTGAGCAAAGTTCGCTTTTCCGCAGTAGGCTTTCTGTTCTCGGATAGCCTCATAGGCGGCTGCTTGGTTGTCATGCAGCCGGTAAATTCGATGCCGCTCAACTGATTCAGAATAACAGCCTGAATACAGGCTATTTCGGGAGACAGCCATGTCAAATGCTGCAAGTCAAAAACAACCGGGTCGAAAAGATCTGGCAAATGCCATTCGCGCCTTGAGTATGGATGCGGTACAAAAAGCCAATTCCGGTCATCCGGGTGCACCCATGGGCATGGCGGACATGGCCGAAGTATTGTGGAATGGTCATCTCAAGCACAATCCAGCCAACCCTGATTGGGTAGATCGTGACCGTTTTGTGCTCTCCAACGGCCATGGTTCCATGCTGTTGTACGCACTGCTGCATTTAAGTGGCTATGCACTGAGCATTGAGGATCTGCAGTCCTTTCGACAATTGCATTCGAAAACACCGGGTCACCCTGAATACGGTTATGCACCTGGAGTGGAGACTACTACTGGCCCTTTGGGTCAAGGTATCAGCAATGCCGTAGGCATGGCACTGGCCGAGCAGACCTTGGCAGCACAGTTCAATCGTGAGGGTCACAATATTGTCGACCACAACACCTATGTGTTCCTCGGCGATGGCTGCATGATGGAAGGGGTCTCACACGAGGCTTGTTCGTTGGCCGGCACCCTGGGACTGGGTAAACTGGTGGCATTGTGGGATGATAATGGCATCAGTATTGATGGTGAGACGGCCGGTTGGTTCACAGAAAATACCGCAGACCGCTTCGTCGCCTATGGCTGGCAGGTGATTCGGGATGTCGATGGGCATGATGCTGCGGCGATTGATCGTGCCCTACAGCAGGCACAGGCAGTTGCCAACCAACCGACCCTGATTTGTTGCAAAACAGTCATTGGCTTTGGCTCACCGAATCTGGCCGGCACCCATAATTGTCACGGGGCGCCGCTGGGTGATGCCGAAGTTGCCGCGACCCGCAAACAACTGGGCTGGTCGTATCCGGCGTTCGAAATACCTGATGAGATTTATGCCGCTTGGAATGCCAAAGACCGCGGTGCCGGGGCCGAGCAGGAGTGGGAGACTCGTTTTGACTCATATCAAGCTGCTTATCCGCAACTGGCAGCCGAGTTCAAGCGGCGTAGCAGTGGTCAATTGCCGGCGAACTGGCAACAGATTACCAGCCATTTTATCGAGAACTGCGCTGCTAGCGATGATAGCCCGGCCACCCGCAAGGCATCACAGAATGCCCTGAATGCATACGGCCCGGTGTTGCCTGAGTTTTTCGGTGGCTCGGCGGATCTTACCCCCTCTAACCTGACTGCCTGGTCTGGTTCCGTGTTGATTAATGATGGTCATAAAGAGGGCAACTACCTGTCCTACGGAGTGCGTGAATTCGGTATGTCGGCGATCATGAACGGGATCACTCTGCATGGTGGGTTCATTCCCTATGGTGCGACCTTTCTGATGTTTTCTGAATACGCCCGTAATGCCCTGCGCATGGCGGCGCTGATGAAAATTCGCAGTATCTTTGTCTATACCCATGACTCCATCGGATTGGGTGAAGACGGGCCGACCCACCAGGCCGTGGAACAGATTCCGACTTTACGCATGATCCCGAATATGAGTCTATGGCGACCTTGCGATACGGTAGAAACGGCGGTGGCATGGAAAGCGGCGATTGAAAAAACCGATGGCCCATCGTGCCTGGTATTTTCCAGGCAGGGTTTGCCGCATATGTCTCGCAACCCCCAGCAGATCGACAATATTGCCCGCGGTGGATACATTCTGTCTGATTGCGAAGGCATGCCGGATGCGATTATTATTGCTACCGGATCGGAAGTGGCACTGGCGATGTCCGCAGCCGGGAAATTACGCAGTGAGGGCTCTGCGATTCGGGTAGTCTCCATGCCTGCGACCGATGTCTTCGATGCCCAGGATGCGGCTTATCGGGAATCTGTGTTGCCTGCGGCCTGTACCGCACGTATCGCAGTCGAGGCTGCGGTTACCGATGGTTGGTACAAGTACGTTGGTCTTGGGGGAAAAGTATTGGGGATGCACCGCTTTGGAGAGTCCGCGCCCGCCGGGCAACTTTTTGCCGAATTTGGTTTTACCACAGAAAATTTGACGCAGATGGTCAAGGCTGTACTGGTCTGAGCGTTTCTTCCGTTCCACTCTTCAGTTACGTACTGAACTCTTATCCTTCAGGAGAGATTACATGACAGTAAAGATCGCAATCAATGGTTACGGGCGAATTGGCCGTAATATACTAAAGGCCTGGTTTGAATCAGGGCGGGATGATGTGGAAATCGTTGCCGTCAATGATTTGGGTGATGCTGCAACCAATGCCTATTTGACCCAGTACGATACCACGCACGGCAATTTTAAGGGTGAGGTCAAGGTCGATGGTGATTGCATGGTGATCAACGGCCGTCGTATCCGGGTGCTGGCGGAACGTGATCCATCAAAATTGCCATGGGGTGAATTGGGTGTTGATGTCGTGCATGAATGCACCGGTTTTTTTGCCAACAAAGAAAAAGCCAGTCTGCATTTGGCTGGTGGGGCCAGGAAAGTAGTGATTTCGGCGCCCGGTGGCAAGGATGTTGATGCTACGGTGGTATTTGGCGTCAACGAAGGTGTTTTGAAATCCACGGACACGGTGATCTCCAATGCTTCTTGTACCACCAATTGTCTGGCGCCGATGGCCAAGCAGTTGCATGCTACAGTGGGTCTTGTCAAAGGCTTGATGACTACCATCCATTCTTATACCAATGATCAGGTGTTAACCGATGTTTATCATAAGGATCTGCGGCGTGCCCGTTCGGCGACACAATCAATGATTCCGACCAAAACCGGTGCCGCCGCAGCTGTGGGACTGGTCCTGCCGGAGTTGGCTGGCAGGCTGGATGGTTTTGCCATCCGGGTGCCCACCATTAACGTCTCATTGGTGGATCTGACCTTTGAAGCCGGCCGTGAAACAACCGTAAAGGAAATCAATACCATCATGAAAGCCTCGGCAGATGGTACGGTGCTGCGCTATTCTGATGGACCTCTGGTGTCGGTGGATTTTAATCACACCAGTACTTCGTCAAATTTTGATGCCACATTGACCCGGGTCGACGGCAAGTTGGTTAAGGCCTGTTCCTGGTATGACAACGAGTGGGGATTCTCCAATCGCATGCTGGATACCACGGTCGCCTTGATGAACGCCTAGGAGGAGGATAATGGCGATACTTGATATGCGATCACAGGCTTTGGCCGGTCAACGGGTGTTGATCCGCCAGGACCTGAATGTGCCAATCAAGGATGGCAAGATCACTTCAGATACGCGTCTCCGTGCGGCATTGCCGACGGTGCGTCAGGCAGTGCAGGCTGGTGCCAAAGTGCTGTTGATGTCACACCTGGGACGACCGGTGGAGGGACAAGCCGAGTCACGGTTCTCCTTGCAACCAGTCGCCGATTATCTGGGGGCAGAATTGGCACAACCAGTGCGGTTGGTGGCTGACTACCTTGAAACTACCCCGCAACTGACCGATGGTGAAGTCGTGCTGCTGGAAAATGTACGTTTCAACATCGGTGAAAAGAAAGATGATGAGGCCTTAGCCAGGGCCTATGCCAATCTTTGCGATGTCTATGTCATGGATGCTTTTGGTACAGCCCATCGAGCCCAGGCTTCGACCCATGGTGTCGCTCGTTATGCCCCGGTGGCTTGTGCCGGACCGCTGTTGAGTGCTGAACTGTTGGCTCTTGGTAAAGCCCTCAACGAGCCCACAAGGCCGTTGGTAGCCATTGTCGGTGGCGCCAAAGTCTCCACCAAGCTGACCGTGCTGGATAGCCTTAGTTCGGTTGTCGATCAGCTCATTCCCGGCGGAGGGATTGCCAACACCTTTATCGCTGCTGCAGGTTACCCCGTGGGTAAATCGCTCTACGAACCGGATTTAATCCCGGAAGCTAAACGCTTGATGGCTGCGGCCGAGGCGGCTGGACGCACGATACCGGTGCCTGTTGACGCCGTCGTTGGCAAGGCCTTTTCAGAATCCGCCACCGCCACGGTCAAGCGGGTTGGTGAAGTGGCTGAAGATGACCTGATTTTTGATGTCGGCCCGGAAACTGCGGCGACCTATGCCGCGATGATGCGCTCTGCAGGTACCATAGTTTGGAACGGCCCGGTGGGTGTTTTCGAGTTTGATCAATTTGGACAAGGCACCCGTGAATTGGGGCGGGCCATTGCTGCCTCACCTGCATTTTCAATTGCCGGGGGTGGTGATACTTTGGCGGCGGTCGATAAATATGGCCTGGTCGATGAAATCTCCTATATTTCCACCGGTGGTGGCGCCTTTCTGGAATTTCTGGAGGGTAAGAAATTGCCGGCGGTGAGTATGCTGGAAAGCAGGGCTGAGGGTTGAGTAATCCACATCATGTGAAGCACAAGATTCGGCGTCGTTGCAAGATTGTTGCCACCCTCGGTCCGGCTACCGATGATGAATCGGTGCTGGCCGATATTATTCAGGCGGGTGTCGATGTCGTGCGGGTTAATTTTTCACATGGTAGTATCGAAGAGCAGATCGGGCGTGCCCGTCAGACACGTGAAACCGCACAACGCATGGGCCGGCATGTTGCGGTGCTTGCGGATTTACAAGGCCCAAAGATTCGTATTGAAGGCTTTGTTGCGCACAGGGTAGAACTTACAGAAGGGGCAGACTTTGTCCTTGATACGCGCTTGGGTGCCCGGGCGGGTACCTCGGAGCGGGTTGGTGTGACTTATAAAACCTTGCCACAGGATGTCAAACCCGGAAATTTACTGATGCTCGATGATGGCAATCTCTGTTTGCGGGTTGTGGTTGTCGATGACCATGAAATTACCACGCAAGTAGTTACCGGGGGGATGCTGTCAGACAGCAAGGGTATTAACTTGCAGGGTGGTGGACTTTCGGCACCGGCACTGACCGCTAAGGACCTGGCCGATATTAAAACGGCCGCGGCCATGGGTGCAGACTATCTTGCCGTATCATTTCCCCGCACGGCGGCAGATATTCAACAAGCGCGGGAATTATTCCGTTCAGCGGGCGGCAAGGGTGGAATTGTCGCCAAGGTTGAACGCTCGGAAGCGATCACGAATATCGAAGAAATTATTCATGCCTCAGAAGCCGTGATGATCGCCCGCGGTGATTTGGGGGTTGAGATTGGCGATGCTGAATTACCAGGGGTGCAGAAAACCATCATCAACCGTTGTCGCTCTTTGAACCGCATCGTGATTACCGCGACCCAGATGATGCAATCCATGGTTGAAAATCCACAGCCAACCCGGGCAGAGGTTATGGATGTAGCCAATGCGGTAATTGATGGCACCGATGCGGTGATGTTATCAGCGGAAACTGCAGTGGGAAAATATCCTAAAAAAGTAATCGAATCGATGGCCCGGATCTGTGTGGGTGCCGAGAAACAGCGGCGAACACTGGTTTCCAATCACCGTATGTCGTCACGCTTTGATACGATAGAGGAAATGATTGCTATGGCCAGCATGTATACGGCCAATCACATGGATGTCTCAGCAATATTGGCGCTGACTGAATCGGGTACCACGGCCCGGCTGATGTCTCGCATCAGTTCGGGCATTCCGATCTTTGCTATGACCCGGCATCCGGAGGTGGGTCGCCGTGTCAGTCTCTATCGAGGTGTCTATGCAGTTGATTTTGATGCCAACCAGGTGCCCGTCGGACAGGTTAATCGGACGGCTGTGGCGGAAATGCAGCGCCTTGGGGCCGTGCAAAAAGATGACTTGGTGCTGGTGACCAAGGGGGATATGTCGGGTATCGCTGGAGGGACTAATTCCCTGAAAATTGTACGGGTCGGGGAAGTGTTTTAAATCCGTCTGGTGGAAGGCTAAGTACACAGGCTATTATGGGGGCGACCAAGAGGCTATCCGAGAACAGGGGTTGTAGCAAGGGAAAGCTTGCTTTGAGGTCAATTTTTCTGTCTGATTTGAGGTGAATGCCGCTCGTATTTTATGAGAATCAGCGAAAATCCGGGCAAAAGCCGCTTATTTGCCGCTTATTTGTAGTAGGTTTAGTGGGTTTACTATTTATTAGATTTAACATTGGGGGCAGGAACATGGCTTTAATAACTTTACGGCAATTGCTCGATCACGCAGCGGAATATGAATATGGTGTGCCGGCGTTTAATGTCAATAATATGGAGCAGATGCGCGCAATTATGGAAGCTGCCGATGAGACCGACAGTCCGGTTATCGTCCAGGCCTCTGCTGGTGCCAGAAGCTATGCCGGGGCACCATTTTTGCGCCATCTGATTTTGGCAGCAACGGAAGAGTTTCCACATATTCCGGTGGTGATGCATCAGGACCATGGGACTTCACCGGCTGTTTGCCAGCGTTCCATTCAGCTCGGTTTTAGTTCTGTAATGATGGATGGTTCATTGGAGTCGGATGGCAAGACCCCGTCGAGCTATGAATACAATGTTGCAGTGACCCGCCGTACCGTCGAGTTGTCTCATGATTGTGGGGTCTCGGTGGAAGGCGAACTCGGCTGTTTGGGTTCACTGGAAACGGGTGAGGCCGGCGAAGAAGATGGCATCGGTGCCGTGGGCAAGCTTGATCACAGCCAACTTCTAACCGATCCGGAAGAGGCGGCACAGTTTGTTCGTGAGACCGGGGTTGATGCCTTGGCGATCGCAATCGGCACCTCCCATGGTGCCTACAAGTTTACTCGCCCACCAACAGGTGATATTCTGGCCATCGAGAGAATTAAACAAATCCACTCCAGGATCCCCAATACCCATTTGGTCATGCACGGTTCCTCTTCGGTACCACAGGATTGGCTCAAGATCATTAATGAACACGGTGGAGCCATGGGTCAGACCTATGGGGTGCCGGTTGAAGAAATTGCCGAAGGGATCCGTCATGGGGTGCGTAAGGTCAATATCGATACCGATTTGCGCATGGCCTCGACCGGTGCGATTCGTCGCCATTTAATAGAAAATCCCAGTAATTTTGATCCACGAAAATACCTGGCGGCCGCAACCGAGGCCATGAAGGGGATCTGCAAGGCACGTTATGAGGCATTTGGTACGTGTGGCAATGCCTCGAAAATTCGCCCTCTTTCAATGGAAATTATTACTGATCGCTACAAAAATGGTGACTATGATCCCAAGCTCAACTGAGTGCTTATTGAACAGGTTCCATCCATCCCGACAGGGGGGGGGTTCGACACGCCAGCCTGGTGTAGATCATGGAACGCAACTTGGCGTATCAATGCCTATGTTATTTCTGTTCGGCTCCGTAGTTGGTGTTACCACTGCTGGGTAATTTTGGCACCAGCATATACAACTGACCGGTTTGCTTCATCATCGCAGCCAGGCGTTCGGCGGCTTTACCTTGGCCCCAGAATAGATCAGCGCGAAGTCTGCCCTTGATTGCGGCGCCCTGGTCCTGAGCCAACATCAGGTGCTGATAGCGTCGTTCCGGCTTGTACGGCAGGCTTGTGTCGAGCCACAGCAGTGAACCGAGTGACACCATGGCGGGATCAATGGCAAGACTACGCCCGGCAGTCAGTGGTAGCCCGAATGCGCCTGTTGGCGACCAGGTACGATCAACTTTTTGGGTATTGAAAAAGATATAGCGCGGGTTACTGTTCAGGATCTCCTGCCGCTGCTGTGGATGGTCACGCAGCCATTTTTTGAGACTGTACAGATTGACTTCAGATGCCGTCATTTCCCCACGATGAATCAGTTCCCAACCTATGGAGTGGTAGGGTTGCCCATTGTTGGCCGCATAGCTGACCGCCAGGTTCGTGCCATCAGCCAGTTCAATGCGCCCACTGCCTTGTATCTGCAGGAAGAAACGCTCGATAGGGTCTGCCAACCAGACGATTTCTTTGCCGGCGAGTAGTCTTCGACCACTTGAGTCGTCATCAGCATTGATTGCTGCACGGTCAGGGTAGGGGATAACGCGACCTTCGAGTAGACGACCCATCGTGGGAGAAAGCAGGTCTGGGCCGAGGTCAATGCGTACCAGGTCTGCCGGTGGACGGTACAAGGGATAGCGATAGTTTCGATCGGCGTTCAGGCTTCCCTTAATCACCGGTAGGTAATAACCTGTGATCAATGCTGGTGGTTGCCACCAGTGGCGGTTCAGTGCTCGGGGAATAAAATTTTGCTCCATGAAGGCCTTTTCAGCCACGTTGTTTGCCGGCACCTTGGCGGCGGCAGTGCACAATGGTTCCCAGCTTGGAGTGTCCTGTAGCTTGCGTTGGCAATTGCGCAGTAAGGCCGGCCAGATGGAGAGCAGTTGCTCCTGTCGCCATCCAGGAAGTTGATTCCATGGCAATGCTGCACCGACGATTGGTCCCCCTGTTGGGCCGCGTTTGGCCAAACAGGCGCTGAGCAACAAAGAGAGTGTAATCAGCAGTAGATGGTACAGCAGGCTACTCTTGTGATACCGTTTCATCCCCATGAAATAGCCCCAATACCTGGGATGGTAAGTGCTTTTTGTTGCCAGTTAAGGCCAATAACCAGACCCATAATGTTGATTTCAAAGCCCTCTTTGCGGGCCAGCGTCAGCCCAAAAATACCAAAAAATGACAGCTGATAGCCGCTGTTACTCGGTGTGGGAGCCCAGAAATGGTTGTTAATCAAATAATCCTTACCAAGTGCGGTAGCAGGCAGTGCGGCGGTCAGCTCCGGGGTCTGTCGCAACAGGTAGGCGGTAAATGAATTGCTGTTCGGTCCGGGCCACAGCCAGTATTTCCTGGGGTAAGGATATTTTGCGACAGCCCGGGTTAAATGCTCGATGGCCTGGTCGGCCAATGGGCCATGAATATCGGCCAAAACAAACGGTTTGTTGCCATACCATTCACGATCTGGGGCAGCCTGTTCGATGACGATGGCTGACCTACCCATCCAGGCCCGCCAGCCAACCACCTGGTAGACGGTGAACTGCTGATTGCCGGCCTTGCGGATCGCGATCCAGGTGTGTACTGCAAATGCACCGCGCCAGGAAAAAGCCCGTCCGGCAAATACCAGTACCCGTGATTGTTTCGGATACTTGTTGGTGTCAACAATACCGGCTGACTTCTGACTGGCGGTACGCCAGTTGGCGTGCAAGTTGATGGGTCCGAACAGCAACATCCAGAGGGGACCCGCAAGCATTAGCAGGAGCAGCCAGAAGACCAATATGAACCGGTGCTTATGGCTTTTTCGGGGGCTGATCATTGAATTACGATGACTTTTTGTGTGAGTAGAATCTTGAAAGGCTGTAGTCATCAAGATTCAGCACTGGTTTGTTACCGACGATCAGGTCTGCTACCAGTTTGCCG
>ENA-ORDP01000687-ORDP01000687.1-marine-sediment-metagenome-genome-assembly--contig:-NODE-687-length-20841-cov-4.116761_pt1 | contig 20841 bp, 14 predicted proteins | sample MGYA00248627_ERZ508539 | MGnify/ENA primary metagenome ERZ508539 (study PRJEB26208, sample SAMN05571518) | marine sediment metagenome | biome: deep sea; feature: Hydrothermal vent; material... | reverse complement strand
TGTGCTGGCTGAAAACGCTCGGGTTGAAGGTTGTCATGGTCATACACTGCAACCATGCCAACGAGATCGACAGCAGCGTGGCCGGTGCCATGGCTCAGTTGCACCAGGCCGGCATCACCCTGCTGAACCAGTCGGTACTGCTCAAGGGCGTAAATGACCGCGCTGATTGCCTTATAGAACTGAGCCATACGCTACTGAAATGTGGCATTTTGCCGTATTACTTACATCAACTGGACCAGGTCCGTGGCGCGGCCCATTTTGAGGTCCCGGCTCAAACAGGCAGTAGACTACTATCCGCCATGCGCGGCAAATTACCCGGTTATCTGGTTCCAAAATATGTAGAGGAAATCCCCGGCGAGGCCGCTAAGTCCCCGATTTTTGGGTAAAATACCGCTTATCCTCCGGAATAAACCGCCGACATAGATAAGCGTGGTCGGTTAGAATACGACAGTAGAAAATAGCGGCATCTCGCTGGATAAAAACGGGGGGCAAGACCGGAACAGAGGCTTGCTGAACAAAAAGTCAGTAACGAGGAAAATACGCGTGTCCAAAAGCCTGGGGCTCTCTATCCCTGAACTTGTCAAACCTGAAAAGGATCACTTTGATCTACGCCAGAAAAACGTAGATGAATGGTTGGACAACTTGCCACGTGCCAACATCGGAGAGACCGCCCGTCGAGTATTTGAAACACTGGTAGAGGCTAATCGTTTCAAGCACCCACACCAAAACCGCATGCACTTCCTGGAGGCCTCCCGGGAAACCGTCATGTATGTCACCGACTCGATGAAACGCCACTTTGTCGGCATCAACGCCCCTCTACCCGCCAAAAATCTGAAGATTGTCGCGGCAACACGCGAAATTCATCATGCCATGGCCATCGGCTACATGATCGCTACCGAGAACTATCTGGGTTCCAGTCTGTTTTTCTCGGATAACAAGCAGCTCGCCACCATGATACAACGTGCACTTTCTTCCTTAGGAAAGGTATTGCTGACCTGCTACCAGACTTACACACCTTATCCGGCCAATGTGTGGTCTGAAATACATAAACTTTATGGGGCGGCAGAAGGCCACAAACTGCTGAGCCTGACCGTTGTCGACGATCAAAATCTTCACAACGTCAAAACCAGCATTAACGCCGAGTACATCCGTATTCTTTTAATGGCCCTGACCTCACCCTATCGCCTGAGACATGGTGAGGCCGGTAAGGTCTATTCTGTGCTGGAACGCTGGAGTGGCAAGAGTAGACTTAAATCGACTGAAAATATCACCCGGTCCGGCTCATTGTTTGCCGTGAATCTGGCCTCGGATGAAGCACCCAAAAACTACTCCCTCTTCGACGACAGTTGTAAAAGTGAGTTCTGCCGCATACTCAACAGCGCCTCGTTAACCAAGGCCATCAGAAAAGATTTAAAACACGGTTTTAAAACGGGGGAAACCACGATTACCAGCATTGAAATAAATCGCCCGGATCTCTCACAGGATCTAATGAAACGTCTATTAATAGCCTGGTGTATTATTCCAAAGCGCAGTTACCCAAGAAATGAGATCGACGAACGTGTTCAAGTCACCCTGGGGTTGACGTCAACCCATCAGGTTATCATCAATGGAAATCGAAACACTCGTATTAATTCCGGCGATGAGTTTGAAAATACAGCCTCCTTTGAAACCAGCAATGTCAGTGTCAGTAATTTAATCGCCGATAAGCAACCCGATGTCTGGGATATGATCTATTTTCCTGGTGACACTGGCGATCTGGATGCCCTGGAAGAACAGTTACATAAAGATCAGGGTTCACAAAACAAACAAAAAAAAGAGCAAAGTGAAACCTGGTTGATTCTGAATGAAAGTGCCAGTGGTTATTGTATTAAATCGGTCAACGAACCAAAGGGCCGTTGCCAGGTCGGTGAACTTATAGGCATCCGTCGACAAACCGCCAACTCGACCTGGAAATGGGGCATTGGGGTCATCCGTTGGTTACGCTCGGAGCAAGCCAATAGCCTCATGATAGGCATAGAGATGCTGACGCCGGACGCCGCCGCAATCGGACTACGTGCCCCCAGCAACGCGAAACACGACTATCGGCGAACCCTGATGCTGCCTGAACTCAGTGCCGTGAACCAGCCGACCACATTGGTGACGACGGCGGTACCTTATCGAATTGGTCATAAATTAGTCATTAATATTTTGGGCAAAGAGATCCTGATCAAACTCAGTAAGCAGGTACAAAATACAGGCCTTTTTGCCCAATTTCAGTTTGAGATCATGGATGATCAGGGCGCTGTACTCAAAGGGGAACAGGAAGATGAAAATACCCCAGATTTTTCAGGTGTTTGGACCTCGATATAACCCTACCAACGGCCTTACTACCACTCAAGTTAGCCGACCTGACGCCGATAATTTATACAATAATTTAAATGGGGCAATGCTTGTAAAGCATGACTAGAATAAGCTACTTTCGCTTTCCCAAAACAGGGAAGTCAAGACAATCGCCAACAGGATGGTTCTGTGAGTAATGACAATATACTAAGACTGCTCACCGTTTTTGATGCATCGGAAGAGGCCGAAGTATTAATCAATGCGCTACGCAACTCAGGTCATATCGTGCGTGATATTCGGGTCGTAGATGAAGAGGACATGACCACGGCGCTCGAAGATAATCCTGTCGACATTATTCTTTGCAAGCTCAAGATGCCACACTTCAATGCGAAACAGGCGGTCGAGGTCTTGTCGCGTTTTGGCCGCGATATTCCGCTGATCGTTGTCACCTTGCCCGGAAAAGAATCAACCGCGATGGATACCCTCAAGGCGGGGGCGCGTGATGCCCTCAGCGAGGATCAAACCGAGCGACTGAAACATATTGTCAAACGTGAAGTTGCGGATCTGCGTGAACGTCGAAGCCATCGTCGTTGCGAACTGATGTTACGGGAAACCGAAAAACGAGCAAAAGCCCTTATTGATAGCTCTCGCGATGCGATCGCTTATGTACATGATGGTATGCATATCTATGCTAACAGTGCTTACCTTGGCATGTTCGGTTATGAAGACATCGATGACGTAATGGGCATGCCCATCATGGACATGGTCAGCACCGAGGATCATGTCAAACTAAAAGAATTCCTGCGCGGTTACGCTAAGGGTGAATCCATGGATAGTCAACTTACTGTCCATGGTCAACATGTCGATAATAAAAAATTTAAAATCAAAATGGAGTTTTCACCTGCCAGTTACGAAGGTGAATCCTGCACTCAAATTATTATCCGCGATGATTCATCGAGCAAAGAGCTTGAACAAAAACTCAATGCCATGAGCCAACTGGATCTACTTACTGGCCTCTATAACCGAAACTTCTTTATTGAACACCTGGATCAGTTTATTTCGCGTGCGGTAGAAGGCCAGGCCAAAGGTGCCGTCATCTATATTTCGCTCGACAAATATCAGGACGTGCGAACCGAACATGGGATTAGCGCAAGTGATCATATGCTGACGGACACCGCCACCCTGTTAAAGGAAAAACTGACTAACTTTGGCCTGCTCGCCCGCTTTGAAGGATCCGTATTTATACTGCTCGCTCAAAATGCGGACAACAAACAAGTCGAAAAGATATCCAGGGCCATCTGCAAGATTATATCTGAACATTTTGCAGATGTGGGTGGTGGTAAAACGATACAAACAACCGCAAGCATCGGGCTGACTCTGCTGAATGAAACCACTTCGAACAGTCAAGATTGTATCATCCGGGCAGAAAAAGGCTGTTTCATTGCACATAAAGAAGGTGGCAATAGCTTCCATATCTACAACCCCGCCATTGAGGAAATGGCCGTGCATGAACAGGTTGATGTCTGGACAAATCGTCTCAAAACGGCGCTGAAGGAAAACAAGTTCAAACTTTTATACCAACCTGTTGTTAGTCTGCATGGTGAACCTGGCGCACATTACGAGGTTCTACTACGACTCATGGATGAAACAGGTAACGAGGTACTCCCTGAAGAGTTTATCCCAGCGGCCGAAACAGCAGGCCTGATGAATTTTGTTGACCGTTGGGTTATTGCCAACGCCTTCCTCATGCTTTCGAAAGGTAGCAAAGAAGGGAAAAAGACTCGACTGTTTATCAAACTGTCTGCTGCTTCTCTAACTGACCCCGACTTTTTATCATGGCTTCGTGAACGAATTAAATCCCTGAAGATTGACACGGATAGCCTGGTATTTGAAATAAATGAAGAGACGGCGCTTAACTTCCTGAAACAAACCAAGGCGGTGGTAAGCGCGTTGAACGAGCTGCACTGCCGTACCGCACTGGAAAACTTCGGCCTCGAGCAAAATACCTATCAATCACTTAAACATTTAAAAGTAAATTACATAAAAATCCACATGAAACTCATTCATGGCCTTGCACAAAACGTTGAGAACCAGGAAAAGGTGAAGGCTATTGCTGAATATGCCAATAGCCAGAATATACAAACGATTGCCGCTTTCGTTGAAGAGGCCAATTCACTCGCCGTGCTCTGGCAATGTGCCGTTGATTTTATCCAGGGACATTTCCTGCAGCAGCCTAATGCCAAAATGGATTATGACTTCGAGGATAGCGTGTAGGGACAGTCTCAGGCTGAGATTATAGATTCATCGCTAGTCCAGCACGTGTGAGACAAGGCCATCTGCAAGCTTGGGTTCAAACCAGGTTGATTTTGGCGGCATCACTTTCTCAGCATCCGCAACGTCCATCAAATCAGAAAGTTGTGTCGGATAGAGCGCAAACGCCACCTTCATTTCACCACTGTTAACCCGTTTTTCCAGTTCAGCCAGGCCCCGGATACCCCCCACAAAATCGATACGCTTATCACGTCGGGGATCGTCGATATTCAGGATGGGGGTGATAAGATTGTCCTGTAGGAGACTGACATCAAGTCGGCCAACCGGATCCGCTGTCGGAATGTAATCGCTCTTGATCGTTAGCCGATACCACTGATTATCCAGGTACATACCAAATACATTCACTTTCTCAGGTTTCATCTGCGCAGAACTTTTTTCTACGCTGAACCGCTCTTCACATTTCTGCAAAAACACTTCTGTCGACAAACCATTTAAATCCTTCACAACCCGATTGTAATCCAGGATTTTCATCTGGTTATCCGGGAAAATAACCGTGAGAAAATAGTCGTGCGCATCGCCTGCTGCTTTGCCTTTGCGCATTGCCGCCACCCTGGAAGCCGATGCAGAACGGTGATGTCCATCCGCGATGTAAAGACACTTCATGGCATCAAAGCTTGATGTCAACTTATCGATGTCCTGATCGTCACTAATAATCCAGATCGTATGTTGTACGCCATCGTCGGCGGTTAAATCATACAAAGGTTGTTGTTGCATAACCTTGCCCACCACATCATCGACGGTAGCATTCTGCCGATAAGTTAGAAACACCGGACCGGTCTGTGCATTCAATGCATCAATCTGCTTAACACGATCATCTTCCTTATCAGGACGGGTATATTCATGCTTGCGTATCCGGTTGCTGTCATAATCCTTCACCGAGGCTACCGCCACCAGACCGGCCTGTCGATGGCCATCCATATCCAGACGATAGACATAATAAACCGGCTTGTCTTCACGAATGAGGATCTGCGCTGATACCAGCTTCGCCAGATTTTCAGCGCCCCTGGCATAAACACTTTTGTCATGAGGGTCGGTGCCAACAGGCAAATCGATCTCAGGTTTGGAGATATGCAAAAAACTATAGGGCCGACCGGCTGCACGCTCACGCGCCTCTTCCGTATTCAGGACATCATAGGGCGGTGCCACAACATCTTCAGCAAACTCTGCTTTAGGGCGTAAACCGCGAAAAGGACGAATAAGGGACATGGCAACTCCTTCAATATTTAAGGCTGCGCATTCTAAGTGATAATGTGTCTACGGGCCAATCTCTTGCAAGGCATTGATTCGCTGGGCCAAACTCGGATGACTCAAACCACCGCCCTGGCTTTTCTTTTTTCGCCGACCCTTTTCGGCTGCATTATTTGAGATACCGCCCATCGCCCCCAACAGGTTCGGGTGCTGGAAAAAACTTCCGTGTAAACATCTCAATGCCTGCAGGTACTGTTCTTTACCCACCAGTGACGCTGCACAGGCGTCGGCATCATATTCCCAGTAACGATTGAAAATGAACAGGACAACACTGGCAACCGGGAAACACACCAGCGATAGAAAACCATTTGCCGTTAGCAGGTTCGTCCTGAACTTATCAAACCCGGTATAGAGACAAAACAGGAAACTGAACAATACAGAAAATGGCAGGCTCACCGGCAACATCATACCCTGGATAAAACTCAAAACACCAGCATGTCCCTTTTCAATATGGCACATCTCATGCGCAAGTATCGCTTCCACCTCATCATGGGTCAGGGAACCAGGCACTTGCTGGTGAAGGAAAATATGACCATTTCGTGTCAGGTTATCAATCGCAAAGGCATTTAGCCCGGTTGTATTCAGGATGTGGATCTCAGGTTCGGCAATAACCAGCTTGTACGCCAGAACGTTTGTCATGCTTTTGAGCCAGCTTGGCGTCGGCTGGGCTCGATCGGTAAATAACCGACTAAAAAAGCCAATGAATAAACAAAATACCAAACCGGCCGCGATCAGCAACAGCAAGACGATCAGGCTATCGCCGATGAGGCTGTCGCTGAATATCGCCATCAGCCAGGCTATCTGCCCCAAAATAGACAACAGACAAAAAACCAGAACCAACACCCCGTTTTTCAATACCTGGCTCACAAAATTTGCCTCAAAATTAAATACCTAACAAAAGTATGCATATGTTTGTGAATTGAGTCACGTTTTTAAAGGCCACATTCCGAGCGGACATAAATTGAGCGATAACATATAAAGAGTGAATGTATATTTGCACTCCGTGATATTATAGCGTCGCGTACATGACCAGGCTCGATTATTGCTTCAATATCTTCAGCAACCATTACTATCCCAACCGCAGAAAACATGACAGAAAAGCCAGACAATCCGGAGAATCAGGAAGAACACGCAAACCCGCGCGGCCTGCGCCTGCTCCCGAATTTACTCCAAAGTTTGCGAAAAAACCTGGCACAACTGGCGCCCAAAAAAGTACCGATCGCTTACAAACTCGCCCTTATTCTGACACTGATGATCGGCTCGGGCATGGGACTTTTAGGCCTAATGATTGTTTCCAACCAGTCTGAACTGCTAAAAACACAGATTAATGAATTCGGCCAGACGATGGTCGATCAACTGGCTGAATCATCCAAAGAGCTGGTGCTATCCGATGATATTCTAAGTCTGATGGTTCAGGTCAGCAATCTTGGCAAAAACGACAACGTGCTGGGTGCCGTTGTCTATGCTCATGATGGTAAAGTGCTGGCCAGTTCTGGGCGTTTACCCATCCACGACATTAACAAAATGTACGCGTTATCTGAACAAATCAAACAAAACCACTATACCGCCGAGTGGACAGATTATGATGAGACCACCGAGCCACTGGAAGTCATGTCATTCATTACGCCTATTCATTACCAGGATCTCATCGCAGGCCATGCCCTGATCACTTATAGCAAATCGGCACTCACCGAGTCACTGCATCAGACGATCAGTGCCATTACGGGTGCAACCCTGTTCATGATCTTGCTCGGTATTATTACTGCCTACTTTGTAGGAAAGCGTATTTCCCAACCTATTTACGATTTAATGGATGCCAGCAGGGCCATACGCGACGGTAATTACGAATATCAAATCCCAGGTACAAGAAATGATGAAATCGGTTTCCTGGTGGATGCCTTCAACACCATGGCCAACGGCTTGCTTGAAAAACACCAGGTAGAAAACGCCTTCTCGCGTTTTGTCTCCACCAAGGTGGCAAAACAGATTATGGAAAATCTGGATTCTGTATCACTGGGCGGTAAACATGTGCAGGCTACCGCCCTGTTTGCAGATATTGTCGGTTTTACCTCACTATCCGAAAAATTACCTGCACAGGAAATTGCAAGCCTGCTAAACGAATACTTCCGCTACATCAATATGGCCAGTAAGCTTTATCACGGTACCGTCGATAAATACATGGGGGATTGCGCCATGATCGTGTTTGGTGCACCCGAGGAAGATGAGGAACATAAATTTAATGCGGTCCTTTGCGCCATTATGATCCAGCGAATGGTCGATCGGTTAAATACAGAACGTATTCAGACTGGTAAAATTGCCATTCATTTCCGTATCGGTGTAAACGGTGGTGAAATGCTCGCGGGTAACATGGGTTCAGACGAGAGAATGCAATATACCGTGGTGGGTGAAGCAGTAAACCTGGCGGCACGTTTGCACTCAGTGGCTGAACGTGGGCAGATTATTGTTACCGACTATTTTGTTAAAGATCCAGATGTACAATGGCGTATTCTTGCGCAGCTACATAAATCAATACGCCTCCGAGGTATATCCGAACCTGTCACAACCTATGTACTAACCGACGTAAAACCGGAATACAGTGAAATAATAGAAAAACAACTTGATGAGATCCTTTCTCAGCGACATGTTGCATGAAGTATTTGCGCTACTTCATACCCTTGCTTCTGATCCTCTCTGCCCTTAATGGCTGTGCCTATATACATTCCTTCGATAGCGACCTCGATAGCAAAATAAAACAATGGATGCATGAGCATGAATATAGCAAAGCGCTGGATGCGTTATCGCATGTGCGAAAAGGGCATCCACAGTATAAACAATTGCAAAAACGAAAAATCGAAGTGCAGCAAGCTGCGACTAGATTTGAAAAAATAAAACTGCGCGAAATCGACGCACATATTGCTGCACAGGATTGGCAGGCCGCCGAAAGTTCCTTCAACTATAGTATGGCGAAACTACCCGACAGTGTAAAACTGCAAACAGCCTACAAGGCCTTCATCAAGAAACGTGCGTTTTATCTAAAAAGCCTGTACTACCAACTGTATATTAACAAGGCCGAATGGCTGGTGAAAAACCAGGATGTGCAACAGGAATTATTTCGAACCCTGCCCAATGATAAGACTACTAAAGAAAAAAATGAAGAGTATAAAAATGAAATCGATGGCGTCTATAAACAACTAATTGTTTGTGGTATTGAAGGTCTTAACATTGGTGACCTCGAACTGGCGGAACAATGCTACCTGTTAGCCGACGACTTAAAATCCAGCAGGGAAATTCAGGCAAGCATTCTCGATATTCAACGCCAACTTGCAAAAGATGAGAAACATAAACCGCTATTGCTTTCAAAACGCGGTCGAAAGTTGCTGGAAAAAGCTAAAATATCCTTGAAACAAGGTGATCTAAAAATTACTTTAGCTGCATACCGAAAAATCCCAGATGAAGACAAAAAACATGCTCTGGTAATAGCCTTTAAACAAGAACTGGATTCTCGAACAAAAGAGAGTGTTGCTCAAGGCATCGAGATAGGCAGAAAGTTATATAGCCAGGGTAAAATAGAACAGGCATTAGCCATCTGGAATGGCCTTCGTGAACTGGCACCCTACAACGAATATCTGATCAGTTACATCGAACGAGCACAACGGGTAATTGATAACCTGGACAAATTAAAGAAACAGGAAGATACCATTTCGCCACCTGGCAAGAAAATAAACGGCAAATAAGCGTGGTCTGAGACGCTCCTACTTTTTATTCGTCCGGACTCTCAATCAATGGAATCAGGCGTTCAACTGAACGGAAACCTTGTGGCAATTTGCGCCCACGTTGTGCACGTTCGCCTTCAAACGCCGCCATCTCATCCTGCGACAGAATTTTGTGGCGCTTACCTGAGAACAGCTTGATGCTATCCTGATCATTAATAACCGTAACAGCCGTCATGATCTCTTCACGACTTTTTAACCTGGCAACCGAAATATTAATAATCTTAATGCCCTTGCCTTTTGGCATAACCGGGATCTCATCGATGTGGTGGATCAGCATGTTGCCCGCACTGGTTACCGATACGACCCAATAATCTTCCATACTCGGTACCAGTACAGGCGGTAATACGAAAACGCCAGGTGCAACCTTCATCATGGTCTTGCCTTTTTTGTTGCGGGTCACCATGTCTTCTATTCGCGTCACGAAACCATAACCGGCGTCCGTTGCCAGCAATACCAGATCATCGTTATCGCCCGTTATGACCCCACAGAATTTTGCCCCGCCTGGCGGACTGAGCCTTCCGGTTAGTGGCTCACCCATCCCCCGCGCCGATGGCAGTGTGTGGATTTGAATAGCATAGGTTCGCCCCGTTGAGTCAATAAAGACAGCAAGTTGATTGGTTTTGGCAAAGACATGATCCAGATACGCATCCCCCGATTTGTAATTTAAACTAGCAGGATCGATTTCATGTCCTTTCGCTGCACGCACCCAACCTTTTTCTGATAGCACAACCGTAACGGGATCGGAACTAATCAGTGAGGTCTCGTCGATAGCCTGTGCGGCATCGCGCGAAATTATCGGTGAACGCCGGGCATCACCGTATTTATCAATATCCCGTTGTAACTCCGTTCTGACCAGTGTCTTTAGACGTGCCTTAGAGCCAAGAACGGCTTCGATCTCTTTTTTCTCTTTTCGCAGTTCCTTTTGCTCTAACTTGATTTTCATCTCTTCAAGACGGGCTAACTGGCGTAAACGCGTATCCAGAATATAATCTGCCTGAATTTCAGATAGTTTAAAACGTTTCATCAACGCCTTTTTAGGCTCATCTTCCTTGCGGATAATTTTTATAACCAGATCTAGATTCAGGAAAGCAATGAGCAACCCATCCAATAAGTGCAACCTGTCTTTGACCTTTTTCAATCGGTGTTCAAGGCGTCGGGTCACTGTTTGTAAGCGGTATTCCAGCCATTCCACCAACATCTCGCGCAGATTTTTGACCCTGGGCCGACCATCAAGGCCAATCACATTCATGTTGACCCGGTAGGTTCGTTCCAGATCAGTGACTGCAAACAGGTGTGTCATTAATTCATCGACATCGATCCGATTTGATTTCGGCACAATCACCAGCCGTGTCGGATTCTCATGATCAGACTCGTCACGAAGATCGATCACCATCGGTAGCTTCTTGTCCGTCATCTGTTTTGCAATTTGTTCCAGAATTTTTGCCGGTGACGTCTGGTGAGGTAATGCGGTAATAATAATATCGGCATTTTCTTTTTCGTATTTGGCCCGCATCCGGATCGATCCACCACCTTTGTTGTACATCGCCTTAATTTCTTTGCGGGGTGTAATGATCTCTGCATCGGTTGGATAATCGGGTCCCTTAACAAATTTGCATAAATCCGTCAGGGTTGCTTTTGGATTCTTTAACAAATGAATACAGGCATTGCCCACTTCACGCAAATTATGAGGAGGGATATCCGTGGCCATGCCCACAGCGATGCCCGTGGTACCGTTCAATAAAACGTTCGGCACCCGCGCAGGCAATAACATGGGTTCTTCCAGCGTACCGTCAAAGTTGGGTGCCCAATCTACGGTTCCCTGACCTAACTCACTCAATAAAAGCTCCGCATAGGCCGAGAGACGTGATTCGGTATAACGCATAGCAGCAAAAGATTTGGGATCATCCGGTGAGCCCCAGTTACCCTGCCCTTCGAGTAACGGATAACGGTATGAAAATGGCTGAGCCATTAGCACCATGGCTTCATAACAGGCACTGTCACCGTGAGGGTGAAACTTACCCAGCACATCACCGACAGTACGTGCAGATTTTTTAAACTTGGTACCGGCTTTCAGACCAAGCTCTGACATGGCATAAACAATTCGGCGTTGAACTGGCTTTAAGCCATCACCGATATTCGGCAGGGCACGATCCAGTATTACATACATGGAATAATCGAGATAAGCCTGTTCGGTAAATGTTTTTAACGGCAGGCGTTCGATATTATCACTGAACAATTCTTTCTGTGTGTCTTTGTTTGACTTTCCGGCATTTGATTTTTTGGGGTTCGGTTTCCTGGCCGTCGGTTTTCTGGTTTTAGGGGTTTTTGATTTCTTAGACATTGGCCAGGTCGCCCTCTTTTTCCAACCAGGCTTTTCGATCGGCTGAACGCTTTTTCGCGAGCAACATATCCATTAAGGAGTGAGTACCATCCCCCGGTTCGATCGTCAGTTGCGCCAGCCGCCGCGTATCTGGATCCATCGTCGTCTCACGTAATTGCATCGGATTCATTTCACCCAGACCTTTAAATCGAGTGACCATCACCTTGCCTCGTTTTTTCTCAGCGACGATGCGATCAAGGATACCCTGCTTTTCTGCCTCATCATGGGCATAAAACATTTCCTTACCCACATCAACCCGGAACAAGGGTGGCATCGCGACATAGATATGTCCCTCGGCGACGAGCGTCCCGTAGTGGCGTAAGAATAAGGCACACAAAAGCGTCGCAATATGCGAACCATCTGAATCCGCATCGGCAAGAATAATAACCTTGCCATAACGCAGTTGTGAGATATTGCTGGATCCAGGATCCACACCAATGGCTACTGAGATATCATGAACTTCCTGTGAACCCAGCACTTCGGCGGAATCGACTTCCCAGGTATTTAAAATTTTACCTCGCAGCGGCATGATGGCCTGAAAGACACGATCACGGCCCTGCTTGGCTGAACCGCCCGCCGAGTCACCCTCAACCAAAAACAATTCTGTTTGATCCAGGTCCTGTGAGGAACAATCCGACAACTTACCGGGTAGCGCCGGTCCCTGTGTGATCTTTTTACGAACGACCTTACGTCCGGCGCGGATTCGACTTTGCGCACTATTGATAGCGAGCTCAGCGATACGTTCGCCCGTTTCGACGTGTTGATTTAGCCAAAGACCAAAGGCATCTTTCACCACCCCGGAGACAAAGGCTGCACTCTCACGTGATGTGAGCTTTTCCTTTGTCTGCCCGGAAAATTGTGGCTCAATAATCTTCACTGAGAGGATATAACCAATCTTGTCCCAGACATCTTCCGGTGAGATCTTGATACCTCTGGGCACAAGATTACGGTAATCACAAAAGTCTCTGACCGCTTCGGTTAAACCTGTCCTTAAACCATTGACGTGGGTTCCGCCTTGCGTGGTCGGCACCAGATTGACATAACTCTCACCAATACTCTTATCACACTCGGGCACCCATGCCAGTGCCCAGCTTATCGCCTCATCATTACCTTCAAGATTCCCGACAAAGGCCTCTTCCGGAATGAGCTCACAACCTTCAAGTGAACTGGTTAAATAATCTTTCAGACCATCTTCGTAGTACCATTGCTCAACGTCACCACTGGCTTCATCTTCAAAGGTAATGGTCAACCCGGGGCACAGCACGGCCTTGGCCCGCATAACGTGCTTGAGCTGGGTAATCGAGAACTTTGGAGAATCAAAATATTTTTTATCGGGCCAGAAACGGATGGTTGTCCCTGTGTTGCGCTTAGCAACGGTATCCACCACTTCCAGTTTTGAGACCTTCTTGCCATTGGCAAAGGCCATGTTGTATTCCTTTCCACCACGTCTAATCCAGATTTCCAGGTGTTTGGACAGCGCATTTACAACGGAGACCCCTACTCCGTGCAAACCACCTGAAAATTTGTAGTTTTTGTTGGAAAATTTGCCACCGGCATGCAGACGAGTCAGGATGACTTCGACACCGGGAACCTTTTCACGGGGATGTTTATCGACGGGCATACCACGCCCATCATCAGTGACTTCCAGAGAACCGTCTTTATACAGGTAAACATCGATCTGGTTTGCATGTCCTGCGACGGCCTCATCCACGCTGTTATCGATGACTTCCTGGGCAAGGTGATTAGGTCGATCCGTCTGGGTGTACATCCCAGGGCGTTTACGGACCGGCTCAAGACCGGTTAAGACTTCAATATCTTCAGAGGTATAGGATCGTGCAGCCATACAATGAGTAATTTCTCTTTTGTTATTATGGAATATATGTATGGTGCTAATGATCGCGCAGAAAATTGCTACTATGCAAGTAATAATTGCTCAACAAAAGAAAAAAGTTGCTAATACCTACGATACGGTGATCCAGATTCTGATCAAAAAAGGATCAAATCTTGAATTGTGCCACCATCGACTGTAATTCAACCGCCAACCTGGCAAGGTCTACACTCGAATTAGCAATATCTTCGGTACCACGTGCACTTTGATCGGCAACCTGGGAAATGTTGGTTATATTGACGTTAATCTCTTCCGCTACCGAGCCCTGTTGAGTGGCCGCACTTGCGATTTGAGTGTTCATGTCAGAGATATCGCTCACAGCCGAAGTAATAACCGCAAGCGCTTCACCGGCCTCAGCAGCCTGTTTGACACTGGCTTCTGCCTGTGTTCTACCACTGTGCATCACCGCTACTGCATTTTTTGCACCTAATTGCAGTTTTTCAATAATGGTCTGGATCTCCTGGGTTGAATCTGCGGTTCGGCTCGCCAGACTTCGCACTTCATCGGCAACGACCGCAAAACCTCGACCCTGTTCACCCGCTCTCGCCGCTTCGATCGCTGCGTTTAAGGCCAACAGGTTGGTCTGTTCCGCGATACCCTGAATCACATCCAGCACCGTACCAATTGCATCACTATCCTGTTCCAGACCATCGATAACGTCAGATGCCTTGCTGACTTCGCCTGCAAGTGATTCGATCGACTGGATCGTCTTGTTTATCGTCTGCTTACCGCTCTTCGCCTGATCGTTTGCGGTCGATGCCTGCTCGGCGGCACTGTGAGCATTGACTGAAACTTCCTGCACCGTTGCAACCATTTCATTCATGGCGGTCGCAACCAAATCTGTCTCCGTCTGCTGTTGCTGAATACCGTGCTTGGTCGTATCGACGACGGCAGACATCTCTTCGGCCGCCGCCGCTAATTGTGAGGTAGAACCAGCTACCTGACTGATAATGCCTTGTACCTTGTCAATAAACTGATTGAAGGCCAACGACATGTTGGCTATCTCGTCACGTCCACGCACGTTTAAACGCCGGGTCAAATCCCCTTCGCCCTCTGCAATATCGCGCATTGAAGCAACAATATAGTTTAAAGGCTTTGAAATCATCACCACCAGCAACCAACTACCAAGGATGCCGACGAGAATGCTTAGCACGGAGATAAAGATGACGGTAGCCGTGGTATTATGAACAGAACGCTCCAGCTCGGTACTGATTTGTTCTGAAACCTTGGTTTGCGTATCCACCAGCGCAGCAATATCGGCCTTGATACTCTGCACCAGGGGCCCAATTTCAGTGTGAAGCAAATAAGAATCAGTACGCCATTTCTCACTACCATGCATCTCAAACAGTTTCTCCTGTAAGGCAAAGTATTTTTCTTGAAGGCTGCTGATCTTTTCAACCGCATCTTGCTGTTCAAAGGTTAGATCGTCACCAACTTCTGACAACTTGATCATACCCTCCCTGAACCCTTGTCTGAACAAGCGGATGTTAGATATATTGTCTTTTGATCGAAAGGCAATGAATGCCCGATTATTATTCAAAATATTCATCCACAACTGGCGGACTTCGGAAATACGATAAAGTAACTTTTTTCTTGCCAGACTGGCATCGGTCTCGGCATCTTCAGAAGCAAGCATTTGAGTCAAATACTGCTGGATTTCATCCGCCAGTGGCGCCATCTGGGCTGTAGAAAAAGCAATGCCCGGCTGATTCTTGCTCGGATCACGTACCAGCTCAACCATTTGATCGCGATAGGCGATATAGCTACTGACCTTACCCTCTATGCTGACAACAAGGTTTGATACCTCTTCATCTTCCGTGACCGCAGGCATACTTTTGAGTTGCTTAAGGTCATTCGTTAACGCCGCCAGCGCCGTATCATAATTTTGTTGATGAATTTCCTCACCACTGGTCAGGTAAAAACCCAAAGAAGCATTGACACTGTCCAGGGCATTCGCGAGTCGCAGCGAAGCAATCGTCACGGGCTGTCTGACTTCCACGACATCTTTGATATCACTCTTGATTCGTATCAAGCTATAGATTGATTCACCTGCAACAAAGACCAGCATGACCAGTACGACACCCACAATGACAATAATACGGGTGCGAATCTTAAAAGCTGATAAGGCTGACATTAATTTGTCTATCATGGTGAAAATCCCACTAAATTATAAAATTCTTGATCTACAAAGAAATATTCCCCTTACACTCACGATGAATAGCGGCTAGATAAGCGGAAACTTAAATTGGGCTCGGCGTGGAGCAAAAAAAAGCCCATTTCGAAAAAATGGGCTTTTCGGCCGAATTTACTGTCGATTTCACCTCGGAGACTCAGGGTAGCTCGACCCCCAGACGCCGGGCTACCTCTTCGTAGGCCTCGACGACACCGCCCAACCCCTGGCGGAAGCGGTCTTTATCAAGTTTTTTACGGGTATCCGCGTCCCACAGACGGCAGCCATCCGGACTAAATTCATCACCAAGATACAGCTCGCCTTTGAAACGACCAAATTCAAGCTTATAGTCCACCAGTATCATTCCCGCATCAAGAAACAGCTTCTTCAGGACATCGTTCACTTTGAAAGTAAGTTCCTTCATTTTTTCAATCTCCTGCCTTGTGCCCCACTTGAAAGAAATGATGTGATAATCATTGATCATAGGGTCATGCAATTCATCATTCTTTAAAAAGAATTCAAACGTCGGGGGATCCAGCTCCAGCCCATCTTCAACACCAAGGCGTTTGACCAGGCTGCCTGTTGCTATGTTCCTCACCACACACTCAACCGGCAACATATCAAGATGTTTTACCAGAACTTCCTGATCACTAAGGATACTTTCAAAATGGGTGGGCACACCTGCCGCTTCAAGCTTTTGCATGATGAAGGCATTAAACCGATTGTTCACCATGCCTTTACGATCAAACTGCTCAATCTTTTCACCATCAAATGCCGAGGTATCATCTCTAAAGTACAGAATCATCTTGTCCGGATCATCGGTGGTATATACTGTCTTGGCCTTACCAGCAAAAAATTCATCACGTTTATTCATTGTCTTGTCCTCAATCCTAATTGACACACATCCAGTCAAAACCTTCAGCCTGATGAGCAATGTGTATATCTTTCGAATCCCAATCAAGCACCTCTGCTAACGCTTGCCTGGCCAGAATCGGATCATTATTTTTCTCACTAATGTGCATCGCCACTATGGTTGCCAACTTACTGGAATCCATTCTCTGTAACAGCTCTGCCGCCTGTGCATTATTCAGGTGTCCATAGTCACTGCCAACACGTTCTTTCAAATAAGGCGGATATTCACCTTCTGCGAGCATTTCACTATCATGATTGCATTCCAGTAACAGCGCATTTACACCACTCAGCATATCGACAATATACGATGTTATCATCCCGGTATCGGTTAACAAACCCAATTTATGTTTGTCTGTTGAGAACAGGAACTGACATGGCTCGGATGCATCATGCGGAACCGGATAAGGCGTAACTTCAATATCACCAAACACGAGTGACTTCCCAATTATGATCTCATTGCCATCTGGAATTTTACCCAATGAAGTAGAACGACTGGTTCCATGTGTCATCCAGACGGGTGTTTTATGTTTACGCGCAAAGGCTCCCACACCCCGAATATGATCACCATGCTCATGCGTAACCAGTACTGCATCGATCATTCCGGCGTTGATCTGAAAACGTTCAAGCCGCATTTCAGTTTCACGAAGTGAAAAACCACAGTCAACCAGCAAGGTCGTCGATTTGTATCTTATCAGCGTCGCATTACCACGACTGCCACTTCCTAATGAGGCGAATTGCACCGTATCCCCTTATCTGATTATAAGATACTACTCTGAATATCCTGCAACATTTTATTTGAAACAACCGTCATATCTTCAGGGACTTTGCCATTAGCCTTAATAGTAACGACCGTTGCATCATCCTTTTCTTCTAGCACTATCAGGTATTTCAAGTGACTCGGTATCTGGGTGCTGGTAAACAAGCTACCAAAAAAGCCTCCCTGTTTTGGAATCACAAACGTTTCCGGTAACTTAATATAATATATTCCTGCTGTTCGATTTTTATCTTCGACCAGAAAACCAAGACGATCAAGCGCAATACCAATATGACGCCATGCGCGCGAGAAAGGTGCATTAATCGTAAGACGGGTCTTATCATCATCGACATCGAGTTTCGTCAATTTAGTTGCTTTGACCGAATCAACGTGTTGCTCGGCGACTTTAATGTCTAGACCCCGGAAGGCCATGAAACGCATTAACATCTCAACCTCAAGCTCGGGATCAGCCGGACGCGACACCCATTTGGTCGTCACAACTGAAATATTGTCACTTTCTTCTTCCTCTGTCTCTTTTAGCCCCTGATGGTTGATGAATAAACGCGTTATTTTTTGTTCCGGATCCCACTCAAGCCGAATGCGGAACTTGTCCAGAAAATCCACAGAATACAATGCGCTTAAAAGTTGACTGAGGAAATTCGTGGGGACACCAACTTTGTTTTCCTGCCAGTCAGTTTCCATATAGCCAATTTTTGGTTGTTCCTTTTTTATAGTAAACCCTAATCGCACAAAAAAGTTTCTTACATCATCCCAGATCTCTTCATTAGCTGCATTGAACTCCAACCAAAAGAGAGAGCCCTGTCGAACAAAACGCATACCTTTATAATCCTGCGCATAACGGGCCGTTTCTTGCGTGCCCTGTTTTTCTTCATAACTGGAATAGGTTTTGATGCTACGCTGCAGCTCCGGCAGCGCGGAGTCTCTACTGACTTCCGGTTTATTCAGACCTGGGGGTACCGTCAGATCCTGTAGCTCGGCTGTCGTCTCATAGACACCCTTGTAATCTCGGGTCGTCGATGAACAGGAAGCAATAAAGCAAAGAATAAACAGGATAAAACTTATACGAAACTTCATGGTTTTCTCACAGAATTTAAATTAAGACACATCAGCCTGCGCTAATGCAGCGCGTACTTTTCCATGATATGTCTCAGAAAGAACAGTTAAAGGTAAGCGAATGCCCGTACCAATCATGCCCATGGTATGTAAGGCCCACTTTACAGGAATAGGGTTTGCTTCCAGAAAAAGATCCTGATGCAACGCCATCAATCGATCATTAATTAAAGATGCTGTCTCCTTGTCTCCTGCCAAAGCGGCTGCACACATGTCGTGCATGGACCTGGGGGCCACATTGGTGGTCACGGAAATCACGCCGTGGCCACCCGCAAGCAGGAAATCCAAACTCGTGACATCGTCCCCACTATATATATCAAACCCTTCACCGGCCTGCTCCAATATCTCACGGGCACGCTGAATATCGCCAGTGGCCTCCTTGACACCGATTATATTTGGGATCGTGCTTAGTCGAACCACGGTTTCGGTTTGCATATCGACCGCCGTACGACCGGGAACATTGTAGAGAATCTGGGGGATATCAACGGCCTCGGCAATCGCCCTGTGATGCAGATAAAGCCCTTCCTGGCTCGGCTTATTATAGTAAGGCGTCACGAGCAAGCAGGCATCCGCACCCGCCTCTTTTGCGCAACGCGTCAGCTCAATGGCCTCCGTTGTCGAATTTGAGCCGGTGCCCGCAATCACAGGAATACGCCCAGCGACCACGTTCACGACACGCCGAATGACATAACAGTGCTCTTCCTCGTCGAGGGTCGCCGACTCACCGGTTGTACCGACGGCCACAATGGCATCGGTTCCATTTTCAATATGGAATTCAATCAGCGAGTCGAGAGCTTTTTCATCAATAGCGCCGTCGTCGGTCATGGGTGTGACCAACGCGACCATACTGCCGCGAAACATACCTTCCCCTATTCCCTGTCCGGGTAAAAACCGCCATGGTATCGGCCCACCATCACCTTGACAAGCGGTTTACCGAACAAGCTATTCTATGGGTATATAGACAGGATAATCTGTGAAAATTCCCTGAAATTCAGTATCTTGTCAGCACACTTAGCAAGGAGCCCCGTATGTCAGCGGATCAAAAACCCGTCCGGGAAATTAGAATCAACCCCATTGTGCCGACAGAATCAGTACTGGTGGCCACAGCACGCGGCATGCGCCCACAAAAGGCCGAAGAACCGGCACCCAGAGATACTCGCCTGCACGTTGAGAGATGTCCATTTTGTCGCGGCAATGAAGACAAAACCCCTCCCCAGATAGCGCGTTATCCAGAAAAAGGGGACGATTGGGAGATGCGCATCGTGGAGAACCTCTACCCAGTGCTGGGAAACGAACGCAGCCAGCCCGGTTTCATCTATGGCCTGCAACAGGCCATCGACGGTTATGGTCGCCATGAGGTCATCGTCGATCACCAGCAACACGGCATCGCGGTTCACGAGATGAGTCAACAACACCTCTCGAATTTATTTCATGTCTACCAGCAACGCATGGCAGAACTTTATCAGATGGATAAACGACTCAAATATGTTCTGGTATTTAAAAATTTTGGCCCTGCTGCCGGTGCCAGCATGGCGCACACTCACAGCCAGATCATCGCAACACCTGTGGTGCCTCAGAATGTCCACGACGAGGTTAGCTATTCCAAGGCCTATTACGACCGACATCATCACTGCATTTTCTGTTCATTGATCGACGAGGCGCTTACTTTTGAAGCAACGATTTATGACCGCGGTTCAGGTGAGGTTGTTCGCAAGATAGATGTTGGGCAGTATGTAGTGGAAAGAGGCGAAAAATTTATCGCGATCAAACCTTTCGCCAGTCGCTATGAATGGGAGGTCCATATCCTGCCCCTCCAGCATCAAAGTAACTACCTTGAGACATCCAGGCAAGATCTGGACGACCTGGCCCAGGTGGTGCAGCGCACTATGGCCCGACTGGATAAGGTTATTGGCGGTGCCCAGTATAATTTCTTCC
>ENA-ORDP01000686-ORDP01000686.1-marine-sediment-metagenome-genome-assembly--contig:-NODE-686-length-20855-cov-4.397404_pt1 | contig 20855 bp, 22 predicted proteins | sample MGYA00248627_ERZ508539 | MGnify/ENA primary metagenome ERZ508539 (study PRJEB26208, sample SAMN05571518) | marine sediment metagenome | biome: deep sea; feature: Hydrothermal vent; material... | reverse complement strand
CATGAGACTCTTCCGGGGACAAAAAGGGGGCTGCATTTGCAGCCCCCTTTTTAAATAGCTTTCAAACGGCTGAATCAACAGGATGAACTCTACCTGTCTCTCATGTGATGAGCACTTTTTACTGTACTGAAGCCTGTAATCCTGAGCACGTCGTCCGTGGGATAATCGTCATAAGGTGACATGAGCTCGTCATTTGAGTGCTGGATTGAGAGGTAGGCTGTCTTCCCGTCTGCACTGAAAATGAACCCGGTAGGCTCGGCAGATGAATCCTTTACAGACATCGTCCTCACACAACCGTCCGACTTTATATCCCTGTCTGCACCGTCCGGCAGGCATGCGAAAATATCACCGTTTTTGTGGTCTTCTATTACGTATAGATTACCGGTTACAGGCTGAAACGCCAGGTTGTCAAAAGAGTTAAACTCGGGGTCTCCTTCAACAAAACGGTTTGCTACAACAAGAGATTCAGGGTTGGCAGGCTCATAGTCAACTGCACACATCACCTCTGCGAAGTTGTATGCCTTCTCACGTCCAGTGTTGGTCCAGCAGAAGCGGACTGCCCCGGGGAAATCCTCGTCACTGAACATCAGATCACGATGAAGGTCTTCCGGACGGTAATAACCCGTAGCTCCCCTGGCATCTGCATCTGCCCGAGCAGTTGCGGCATTAACCTCCACCCAGGTGCCCTGTCCAACTTCGCAGCCCTGGCCGAACTGGGGGAATCTGCTGCTGGAGGCTTCACGACACGATATCTGCATTGCATTGACCACTCCTGAGGTCAGGGGTGAAGCGCTCAGGTCAGCGATGTCGCCGTTACCGGAGAACAGGTTGTCGGGTACAAATTTAAATATGGCTCCTCCATCTGAATCCGGTTTGTCAGTGCCGGGACGGAGTTCATCACCACCGATCACTACACCACTGGGGAGGACTGTTAACCCTTCCCAAGCGATAGTCGGCAGGGCGGTTCGTTTGGCAATAAGAACCGAATCCGTAACCTCACCACTTGCACGATTGATTACGGTTTGTTCCGTTGTAAAGAGTGGCTCCATGATTTCATAAGCACCACCATCCGATGTCTCTTCCGTGGCAAGGATTGTGCCCCATGGAGTAGTACGGATGCCGTCGCAACGGTTCATTCCGCGCAAAATGGTCTCAACCTCTCCATTAAGCAGATTAATACGCTGAACGGAAGGATTATACTTGGCAGTACCGTCGGGATTGGTTCCAATCACCTCTCGCCTACCTTCGATGCAGACAATTAAATGGGTAGGCGCTTTCTCGGGAAAAAATGCCATCTGGTCGGTTTTATTACCGGATTCACGTGTCAAATATTCCACCTCGAGTCCCCTTGCCAACAAGACCTGAGCCTCGGCATCCTGTTCTACCGTACGGTATGGGGTCTCAGTAGGAGAGGCTGATTCATCAAGTGGTTTTTCAATCCCGAACAGGCTTTCAGATTGACTCTTCAATAATCTCTCAACCGTTAAGCCAAAGTCAACAGACCCTCTGTGGTGATTGTCGCCGGCCAGACTAACGGAAGCACCAACTGTTAACATTACAACATAAATGACTAAAAAGATCAGTGTCTTACCAACATTACTCCTTAACCGATAATTGGCATTCATGTAATTTCTCCTTTTTTCTTCTTGTTTGAAAGTTTTTGATGCTTCTTCCACCAAATCAAGCTTCTTTCCCTCAAATCCCGGCCTTTGGCTCACAAGAAGGCCAGCCCCCCATTAGAAGCCTTCCGTCTAAGGCTGGGGTACAAGATTGGATTCCACAATTTGCTGCTTGAAACTGAAAATATTCGGATCTCTAAAGTCGACAATAGCGCGCACCCAATGCACGTCGGGAGACCCAAAGGTCTCAACACGGGTAAAGTTTTCAACTCTTCTGCCGGTTTGCGAATTGATCATCGGCTTGTCTATGCGGAAGTAATGACTATCCCCATGCACCAGGACAACAGGAGCATCAAACTCAACGGTCTCTTCTTCCAGCAACTTCAGAAAATCGTTAAAACCACTGCGGCGGCTGTCTGATGGTGAGAGATCAAAACGGGGGTCCGCCTGGATAATCAGCATAACTCCACGTATTCCCCTCTCTTCTGCAAGCTCAAAGGACTGACTGATCCATGCCAGATTAGCGGCATTGCGCTCAAAATACTCCGCATCCGCCTCTGGAGTTCTTCCCAGGTTGTTATTGCTGCCCACAATATCCAGTCCCACAAACATTACATCACCGTAAATCCAGCGCACGTTTTCACGAAACCTGGCATAGAGCGGGTCCACGCTCTGGCGGGTCAGGCGGAGTGTCTGTTGCCCCAGGCTTTGATCACCCTGGGTGAATATCCGGCGAAGCAGCTCCAGTCTTTCAACAGGATCGTAAGCACCTGCTTTTATACGATGACAATCAGTCCACTCATTATCACCGAAGACAAATATGAAGGGGGCTGCAAAGGTATTAAACAAATTGTAACGTTGATAAAAGAGTTCATCACTACACAGGCTGGAACCACTCTTGAAGTCTCCATCGTGCACCACAAATGCCTGTTCTTCACTGTTGATATCGTCTATCAGGTTATAGAACTTCTCTTTCTGCTCGGCATTGTATGGCAGATCACCAATGAGTGCAAAAGAAAACCTTGATCTCATATGCCCTTTCCTTGAATCTCTTTGATCATGACCGCCCGCAAGGCTGATAGACGGATTGAGCAGTCCAACTCCATAAATGCAGAAGAGTATGATATAGCCGATTGCCAAAACCCTGAAGCGACTTGCATTACTCAAGAAACACCTCCCTGTAAAATTTAATCTGGACTATCTTTTTACCCTATTGTTAAACAGGATTACGAGTAGTTCATTAACAAAACATATTTGTCCGTCTGTAATATCCAGCATTTACCTGCCTGCAATTTTCAGCTCTGCGCTCAACCGGTTAAACCGCTCTTATTGATATTATTAACCCTCTCTTTGTCACCTCCATACTCAGAATTGTTTTAACCACTTTCAACTTCCAATGCTTGAGATTCAGGAAGTATTGCTGAGTTCCTACGTCTCTGCTTTACTTTATCATCAAAGTATTACAGCAATATTAAAGGGGCATTAAAACATCAAGAAAAAGAAAAGGGGTCAGGTCTCAACATTCAACATAACGAGATTTAATTCCCTGTTTTTACTTCTTATGTTGAATGTTGAGACCTGACCCCCTCAGCAATCAGCGCATGGAGGATATCTGAAGTCCGGCTACTCCAAAGAGTATAAGGAAGATATAAAACAGTTGCAGGAACCTGTAAGGTTCCTCAAAGAGAAAAATCCCGACAACATTACTGCCGGCAATTGCAATACCCGTCCAGATGGCATATGTAATGCCCACGGGCAGGACCTTCAATGAGAGGGAGAGGAAAAAAGCGGCCCCTGCCCCGAACATGGCATAAGAGAGTATTGGTAATAAATGGGTAAACCCCTCAGTGAATTTAAGGCTAAATATCCATCCAACCTCTAAAACTCCGGCTATAATCAGATAAACCCAGTGCATTGCAGGTTTCAGACGTCACTCATCACGGTTTCCCCGGGCTGCCGGCGCAGCTTCCTGAGGGAACTCAGTTCACTTTCGTAAACCCGTTTAACCCCGTCTCCCATGGCCTTCTCAATATCCCTGATGTTTCTTATAAGCCGGTGCATCCCGATAATCTCCACTGAAGCTGCCTGGTCAGTCCCCCACATTGCCCGGTCAAGGGTGATATGACGTTCAACAAAGGAGGCCCCGAGCGTCACTGCCGACCATGTAGGTGCAAGCCCTATCTCGTGTCCTGAATAGCCAATCGGAACTGCAGGAAACATCTCCCTCAGGGTCTGGAGCATCTTCAGGTTCAATTCATCCAGGCCACAGGGATAGGTCGATGTGGAATGGGCTATCAGGAGGTCCTCTGTCCCGACAACCTTTACAGCATCCGATATCTCCTGTGTAGTCGACATACCTGTGGATATGATAACCGGCCTTCCGGTCAACCTCATTCTTGAGAGCAGCGAATGGTCTGTTAATGCTGCTGACGGGGCCTTATGAAGGGGCGGGTTGAACTCTTCAATAAAATCAACGGACTCCTCATCCCAGCACGAGGCGAACCAGTCTATACCCTTTGCCAAACTATACTTTATAAGCTCTTCGTATTGAGAGCGGTTGAACTCAACCCTGTGCCTGTATTCAATATAGGTCATCCTCCCCCAGGGGGTATCCCTCTCAATATGCCACTGGTCCCCTGGAACGCATTTCTCAGGTGTCCGTTTCTGGAATTTAACGGCATTGCATCCGGCAAAGGCCGCACCGTCGATTAATTTCTTTGCCACCTCCATTGAACCATTGTGGTTTATGCCTATCTCGCCAATGACATAAACAGGTTCACCATCACCTATAAATCTGTCCTTCAATCTTACCTTTCTCATAGCGTCACCTCTTTTTAAAAAGTATGATCATCTCGGCAAAATCCCTGAATGCACCATTACCGCCATTGTTGTTACAGACAAAATCCGCAATACCCCTGACAGATGCAATGGCATCGGCAGGACACGCAGAAAGCCCCACCATCTCCATTACTGCGATATCGTTTACATCATCCCCTATGTATGATATCTCCTCACTGCTCAGGTTTCTCCTCGCCATAATCTCCTTTAAGGCCCCGGCTTTATCCTTAACGTTCAGTTTCACCTCTCTTATCCTGAGCTTCTCGGCACGCTTTTTAACAGCACCCGAGTTTTCACCCGTAATAATTCCCGTCTCCACATTCACAAGCTCCCTCAGCCGTTCTACACCCATACCATCCCTTATGGAGAACCGCTTTAACAACTCCCCGTCTTCAGAATAATATACGCCTGCATCAGTCCATACACCGTCTACATCACTTATCAGGAGCTTTATTTTTCCTGCTTTTTCCTTCAGACTGTGTCTCATATAACAACCAGCCCCCCGTCAACTATCATGTTTGCACCCGTCATGTAGCCGGAGGCTTCACTCGCCAGAAAGACAATCGCCCCCCTGTAGTCCGAACGCTTCGCCATCCTGCAAAGCGGGGTCTTCCGGGAATAGTTTTCTATAAAGTGCCTGGGCTGGGAATTTTCAACACCGCCGGGAGAGAGGGCATTTACACGCACACCCGACCGTCCCCAGTAAGATGCCAGAAACCTTGTAAGGGAGAGAACAGCGCCCTTGCTTGCTGGGTATGCGGGTGATTTGTAGAATTGCTGCTCACCCGTCGGCTTGCAGTAAATCGACTGGTCCGGGGCAACAACCCCGTATGTGGATGCGATATTGATGATACTGCCCCTGCCCTGCCCTGCCATTTCTCCTCCTATAACCTGGGAGCAGAGGAACACCCCGGTTACATTCACATCCATCATCTTCTTCCACATCTGAAGCGGATAGTTTTCAAACTTCGACTGCTCAGGTGCAAGCGCGGGATTCTCAAACATATCATTGACCCCGGCGTTATTGACGAGAATATCCACCTGTCCGAACTCCTCCGTCACCCTCTGAAGGAGCTTTTTAATGGAATCAGCCTCTGTTACATCAAGGAAGATTCCCCGGGAATCAGAGGGAAGAGTATCTGCAAACTCCTGACAGATATTCTCATCAAGATCTGCAACTATTACTTTTGCCCCGGCCTCTGAGAGGGCATGGCAGTGCTCCCTGCCCAGGAGTCCGAGCCCGCCTGTTACAACCGCCACCTTGCCTTCCAATGAAAAGTTATCCATAACCACCTACTTTCCGGGTTTTATATTGAAGTCAGCCGTTTTCCTGAAGACCGGCTCAAGTGGCTCTCCATCGAGAACTCCCCTGACATCCCCCCCGGAAACAGCCTTCTTCAAAATCGGCAACACCTCACTGTATACATCCAGTGTATACTCGATATCTTCATCCGTATGGCTGAAACAGATATTATGAAAGCCTGACCATAAAATCCCCCGCTTTATCATCTCCTGCTGCATGAGGGACTTCATCTCCAGGGGATTACCGGCTGATGCATCAAAGGTGACGATGCTCCGGCAATCAAATCCGGTGCAGCGGGTATAGGACATACCCAGGGCTTCAGCAATCCTGTTGTATCCATCCTTTAATATCTTTCCCTGAAGCGAAATATACGCAGGCACATCCTTAGTCTTTATTTCGGTAATGGTCGCCTGTGCTGCGGCAAGGGAGAGGGCCTCACCGCCAAAGGTTGTAAAGAAAAAGACATCTTCCTCAAGGAGCGACATAACGTCTCTTCTGCCTGTCAGTACAGACAGGGGCATACCGTTTGCAATCGCCTTTGAGTAACAGGCAAGGTCAGGAGTGACTGAAAAATACTCCTGAGCGCCTCCCACTGCAAGCCTGAAACCCGTCCACATCTCATCAAATATCAGCAGCGTGCCGTTGCGCCGGCAGATATCCTGCAGGGCGTGCAGAAAATTATTCCTCGGGGCTTCAAACACGACGGGCTCCAGGATGACGCAGGCGGTATCGTCGTCAAGGGCCTCCTTCACAGAATCAATATCATTGTAGTTGAAGGTATATGTAAGGTCCCTGACTGCCTGGGGAACCCCGTTACTTCTGCTTGTTATCCCAATATACCAGTCGTGCCATCCATGATATCCGCAGCAGAGGACTTTATCCCTGCCTGTAAAAGCCCTGGCAAGCCTGACCGCAGCACTGGTTACATCTGCCCCGGTCTTGCTGAACCGGACCGACTCTGCATTGGGGATTACGTCCTGGATCAGCTCTGCAACCTCTACCTCCAGTGGGTGCATCAATGAAAAGGTTATCCCCTCATCGAGCTGCCTCCTGACGGCATCATCCACCGGGTCATAACAGTACCCAAGGGAGACAGGGCCTATCGCCATGTCAAAATCAACAAACTCATTGCCGTCCACATCCCGGACGTGAGAACCTTTGCCACTGACAAGATACTTTGGGGCAACTCCCTTTACATGCTGGGTGGGACCCTTGGCAAGTGTCTGCGTGACATTGGGGATTAGACCCAATGCACGGAGATACAGCCTGTCGGACGCGGCAATATCAGGATTAGACTTTCTAAACTTTAATGTACTCGGCATATTTTTCCGACTCCTTTAGGATTTTATCTGCTATCTTCTCCCCTGTAAGCCCCTCGTACTCAAGGATATCCTGAAGCATGGCCGGTCTGAACCACCTCTCATCCAGCCCGAACGGAAGGACCCTGCAGGTGACGTTATGTCTTAAAAATATCTCTCCCAGAATCGAGAAAAGCCCCCCGGCAAGGAGGTGGTCCTCCACGGTTACGAGCAGTGATGTCTGCATTGCGGCTTTTATTATCGTCTCTTCATCAATGGGTTTCAGCGTCCTGAGATTGATAAGCCCTACTGACTTGCCCTCTGCCTCCAGGAGACTCACGGCCCTGTCGGCCTCTCTGAAAAGTGTGCCATACGCAAGAATTGTTATATCCTCTCCCCTGGAGATGACCTCAGCCCTTCCCGTATGAAAATCCCTGTCGTGTTCGACTGAAGCCTCAAGGTCGTTAAAACGAATATATGAAGGCCCGGGACTCTTCAGTATCGCCTCCAGCCCTATAATCATATCCTCCTCATCGGACGGACAGAATACTTCCATGGCCGGGATGCCCCGCATAAGTGCAATATCCTCAATGGCCTGATGGGTTGGTCCGTTCGCCTCTGACAGGAAGCCGGGAAACGCACCGACCAGCTTTATTGGAAGACCTGCAATGCCTGTATCCGTCCTGATGAACTCAAAGGCCCTCATCGTGAGGAAAGCTGAAAGAGCATGGACCACGGGAATCCTGCCCCTCAGGGCCAGTCCGGCTGCAATGCCCACCATTGACTGCTCGGCGATCCCCACATCAATGAACCGATCTCCAAGGGCTGCAGGAATATTCCTTACAGCAGAACGGTTTTCAGCAGTCATCACAACAAACCTCTCGTCACCCAGGACAATCTCTTTTAATGTATCTTCATAGTTCATCTCTTGCTCCTTCCTGCCGTAATGTGGTGTAACCACTTCTCCAAAGAAAAGACAAAAGAGTTTGCAGGGTATATTTAAATCCGGCATCCGGCATCAAAAAAGCCTCAATGATGGAAAGGAAGCGATATGACAGACTCTGAACGGTTTTAATTTCGCAGTAAATTCACCTGGATGGTTAATTGCGAAAATACCTCGGAGTCCCGGCTGGACGCCGGGACGAGAATGAGTGAAGAGTCTGTCATATCGTTTCCAACAACCGTTTATTCCCGGATTAAGGTGAAATTTCATTTTCGATACCTTAAAGAATCAGCGCCCTTATCAAACGGCCTGCCTCCTCATCAGAATACTTGCAAAACCATCTATCCACGCGGTTTTCAATCTCCGACAACCCCTTTCCCCGAATTGTATGAGCTATTACAACACTGGGCCTGCCGGCCTCAAAAGGGATATTGGAAAATACATCCTCCATCTCCTGAAAGTCATGCCCGTCAATGCTTTTTACAGACATGCCAAATGCCTGGAACTTCGGGATTAACGGTTCCAGCGGTATGAGGTCTTCAGTCCCTGCGTTTGCCTGAAGACGGTTCCTGTCCACTACAACAACGAGGTTATCCAACCTGTAAGCAGAGGCTATGAGAAGGGCCTCCCAGACCGAGCCCTCGTTTAATTCCCCGTCACCGACAATCACCACTATCCTGTTGTCCTGTTTTTTCATCCTGCACTCCAGCGCTACACCCGAGGCCACGGCAGGCATATGCCCCAGTGAGCCGGAATGGAATTCTATGCCCGGGATATCCCTGTTTGGATGCCAGTAGACAGAGTCATCCGCACAGAGGTGCTTTTTCAGCCTGCCCGGATGAATGAAGCCGAGCTCGGCAAAGGTGCCGTAAAGCACCGGGACGGCATGCCCCTTTGACAGGAAGAGGTAATCGCGACCGGGGTCATCGAGATTGTCCCTTGTTATATTAAGAAACCGGGAGTAAAGGAATACCACCAGGTCAGTACACGACAGGGCTGAGCCCACAAAACAGCCGCCCCTCGCCGCCATCCCGAGTATATGTCCCCTCACCTTCAGGGCACGTTCTTTCAGCATTATCAGGGCATGTTTTTCCATATGATTATCCATTCTCCGTCAATCCCAATTCAAACTCTTCATGACAGGGCAAAGGTTTCAATCCATGAAGGTATTGCCCGTACCAGTTCACTCCACGATACATATTATTAATGTCCCTGATCTCAGGACGAATGCTCAGAAGCTGTAAGACATCATCAAAACCAAAGAACGGGTTAGCGTGGTACAGTTCTTCATAAACAGCCGCTATAAACTGATAGTCCTCTTCATAATCCAGTACCCACCTGAGGATATTCGAGAAATCCAGACCAGTCTCCCACGTCACATTTCCTATACGAAATCTCTCGGGATTGTTCCAGATGAACGGGGTGGTATGTTCCCTCTCAAACTCTTTTTCTGCCTCCCTCCAGACGGTCTCAAGAACCTGCATCGGCATAATCTCCACGTCATTACCATCAGGATAGGTTGGCGGATGGAGGTTGCTTACATAATCGAACCTTCCGCAATTGTCCAGATGATATCTCAATACCCTGTCTATAATCTGCGGGTCGATCAGGGGACAGTCCGAGGGTATCTTGACAACTGCGTCTGCATTGTACTTGATACCCGCCCTGTAGTGTCTGTCCAGAAGGTCTGCGGGATGCCCCCTAAAGCATTCAAAACCATCCTCCCTGCAGAGGGATTCAATAACATCATCCCCTGTATCCGTTGTAGTCGCAACAACCACCCGGCCTGCCAATGCTGACCTCTCCACCCTCTTCACCATGTGATACAGCACGGTTTTGCCTGCAAGGGGTTTTAAGACCTTGAAGGGAAGGCGTGTAGAGCCCGACCTTGCCTGTATCACAATCAAAATGTTTTGACTCATGACAGATACCCCCTGCATACCTCTGCAATTCTCTCTGCCGATATGCCGCCGTTCTGGATGGGAAGCAGTCTCCTGAGCATCTCTAAATCAAAGTAGGAATATACCTTTTTACCGAGGGCCAGCCCTATAAATGAGACAGACGAATACTGCGTTATCAGGACATCGCAATTTGCTATCATGGGGTTGATATCACCGTCTGAAAATATAACAGCATCCGGTGCGTGCCTCTTTATCTCTCTTGTTGACCTTTCAACTTTTTCATTTGGATGGAGTTTAAAGATCAATTGCCGTCCATTTGCAATGGAAATAGCGCTCTTGAGAAACTTCTCCCTGTTATCCAGCTTAAAGGTTTCACGCGTATCGGATGTTGCCACAAGCACGTAACCTTTGTGTGGAAACCTGTTGTCCAGATACTGGATAGCGTTATCAAAATTCGGTATACCTGTAACTGCTATCTTTTCAGGCTTCACTCCTTTATTGATAAAGTGTTCCCTGTAGCCTTCAGATGCAACACAGAACTTTTCGTAGGCATCCGACAGCCCTGTAGCCGCAGTGCTTGCCAGGTAGCGGGGGAGCTTAAACCGCCTGACGAGGTGGTAAATAAAGTTTTCAGGATCAGTCATTCCTTCCTGCACAAGTACAACCTTCTTCTTTCTGATATTCTTCTGGATGATCAAGTCCTGGCACGTTACCACAAGGGCATAATCATTGGAAGCACCCCTGTGGTCTATCCTGACCCCCGAACTCTTCAGAAAGCCGTCTGTCTGCTGCCTGAATCTCCCGCCCATAACGGTGAAATCAAGCATCCCGTAATTGTTCAGCACATGTATGAGGCCATCACCGTAATAGGGTGTAAAATAGCAGTCGAACTCTGAAAGATGCATGGAGATCTCATGCATAATGGTGGTCTGATTGAGGGAACCGCATATAAACAGTACCTTTTCCATACGATATTAATGATACGCCCCTGCTGTTACACGGGCATTAAAGAAATATTAAATCTCTGTTAAGAATATGCCTTTCTGCTTTTAATCATCTCTTCATATTAATGTAACAACCCTGTAATCCCCTTCATGTACACTTCAATCTGTTGTACTAATTCAGTTCCGAAGGAAAGAAACACACCCCTTAATCCCCTCTTGATAGAGGGGAAAGTTTGAGTCATTCGTAGTAATACCGGAAGGAGCGACAGAGAGATAAAAAGGGAGTGTATAACTCCCCTCTAAAAAGAGGGGGCAGGGGGTGTGTAAAGAGCAGTTTTTACTGGTCTCTCTGAATAGTTTCGGCTTAATAATAGCGGTGGCAGTCGGATGATTCAGTCATAAAATATGAAAACCTTCAAAAACTCCTTCATTCTGCAGGCAAAAGCCTTAATAATTTTTATCCTTTTTATTCTCATAATACCCGTCACCGCCTCTTCCTACTGTAACCCGGCCGACATTCAGACCGTCAGCATCATTGCACCTGAGAAGATACTCGAAAACTCCATTACAAGGACAACCATAGACGATGTCCTTCAGCTACTCGGTAAAGGATTCATAAACCTGGCCATATCACTGAACAACCGTGATGCAGGGATACAGATCATCCTGGGCAACGTCAATCCGGACAGTCAGGCCGGGAGCTCACGATTTATCAGGGGAAGGAAGTATGATTATCTCCGTTACCCCGACCATGAGTATCAATGGGATTCCTCCTGCAAGGACGGAACAATCGTATTGAGGCTGAGCTCCCCGTCCTTTGAAGGTATGAGCTTCGGACTTTACGGACTCCTGCAGGAAAAGCTGGGGTTCAGGTTTTATCATCCAAAAAGAACCATAATCCCGCACCATCAAGATTGGCCCCTACCCGTCAGTTTTCAGTGGAAGGCATTCCCCCGTTTTGACAAAAAGGGTTTTCATATCCATTCTCTCCACCCCATTGAGCTCAGCAGACAGCTTAACGACCCTGGGTACCCGAATGCCCTTTCTGATATAAAGCAATACATTGACTGGCTTGCACGGAACCAGCAAAACCTCTTTCAGTTCTTCCTGCTCAGGGACATTGACCGCAAGCTGTGGATAGCACATGCAGCAAAGTTTGTCGCGTATGCCCATAAACGTGGAATACTTACAGGTGTGGAGATATCGCTCTCCATGCTTCAGCAAAAGGCATTCCAGACCATCAAGGTTCTTAAGTTTTTCCCCTCCTACAGAAAACAGATAGATGCTACCCTTGCCTGGCTCTTCAGAGTGCCTTGGGATTTCGTCACTGTTGACTTCACCATGGGAGAATACCTTCCTGACCTGGCCACCCTCATGCCGGAGACGAAAAAATATATGGTGAAACAGGTTACGGAAAAATACGGCACAAAACTCATGTTTACAACACATGTAATACCGAAGAAGGCAAATCCCTTCTCCTCAAAAAAGACACAAAAAGAAAGGGAAACAGAACCGGTCGGGAAGACGGGGATTTTAATTCATACGGTCATGTTCTACTCCATTGATGAGCCCAATGCCCCGGTATATGGCAATAAGAACCAGCGTTTCATGCTCAGGAAGGCAATCGAGGAAAACAAAAGGCAGGAGGTCTGGTACTGGCCTGAGTCAGCATACTGGGTCACCTTTGACAACTCTGTACCCCTGTTTCTGCTCCCCTATCTTGATGCACGGTGGTCTGATATGGTTACAATGAAGCGGATCGGGGTTGATAACCTTCTCACCTTCAGTTCGGGATGGGAATGGGGCTACTGGCTTACGGACTGGAGCATAGCACGCTGGTCCTGGAACTATATGGAAGACGGGACCCTGAAGAAATCTCATCCACTCAGCATACTCCTGGACCTTTTTCCGGACCCTGATCTTCAACAGTCGTGGGAAGAGGCGCTTCAACTGCAAAAGTATTATTTGAAACAGTTGGGTTTAATCTCGTTTCTGTCTGCCCTTGACCCTTCTTCTGAATTTCCCTGGCCCTTTAACAAACCCTTCCAGCCGCGGCCCCCCTTTACATACAATTGGCTTCTCAAGAAGGCCTCTGATGCGGAAACAGCCCGGGTATTGAAAGGACCGATTAAGTCCCTTAATGAATATGCCCGCAAGATGGACCTGCTCACAGAAAAGATCGGGATTCAAACCTCTTCTTTTATTAAGAGGACCGGGGATGCCTCACCTGAATTGACGGTGATAGCAGGGGAACTGACAAGGGGGCTGAAGGTAACCGCTCTGAGGGCCAGGCACAAAGCCCTGCTCTTAAAGACCCTCATCGCCATGAGGGAAGGGGACAATCCAGGCAAAATCCTTCCATACAAGGCCGGTTATTATTTAAAGAAGGCAGAAGCGGTCCGGCTCACGGCACAGGAACTTGTTTTAAAGCAGGAACATATCTACCGCTACCCTACAAGTTTGATCGCAAGGAAGAGGAAGAGTTTGACTGCCTACAATTTCGGCTACCTCTACCCTGCCAGCAATCTCTTTTTCTGGAAACGGGAAGAGGAGCAGATTAAGCACAGACGCTTTGATGCCCTTTATATGAGTATATGGGATTATCCGCGAATAATAGGGATCGACAGCCTTTGCAGGTAAGGCGCATATCTTCATCCCCGGGACCGACATACCCCTGATGCCAACTTCGGAACTCCTGATTTTACCCCTTTCTCAGTATCTTTGAGAGGAACATCGGGCAGTTGTCGTACTCTTCCGTCTCACAACAGTCTGTCTTTCTCTGATGCCCGATCAGGAAAGAGGATATAGAGGCATTGCAAACACTTCCATGGTTATAGGGACACATAGATTTATGTTTCCTCACTCCCTCCTGCACAAACCACTCTGATAACATTCCTTTTCACCAAGGGGTCAGGTCTCAACATTTGACATAAGGAGCAGTAAGTGTGGGCTCTTATGTCAAATGTTGAGACCTGACCCCTACCGGAAGCTCTATGCAAATCTTGCCCTTATCACATCTGCAATCCTGTATCGCCATCTGATGGTTTCAGCACATGGCGACAGCCGTGATGCCTTTCCGATAGTGTATCTGTTGCCTCTCCATACAACCGTATTTGAAAGCAGGGGTATGATCCACATGCACCCTATGGCGATATCCTTAACAGGGGACAGCATGTAAAAGGGGAACTTTATGTCCGCCTTCGTAATCCTGCCGAGATAGAGGTCTCCCATGATCTTGAGGAGACTGGTAAAAAGGGCAAATGCTATGGTTATCCCGGAGGGTCCGTAGAGGAATACGGGGATAAAAGACATGAATACGGCATTGGTGATCAGCTCTGCTACATACTGTATCCCCCCTATTTTCCACCTGAGCTTTCCCCACCTTGTATGTCTGTTAAGAAAATTCTTCATGCCCCAATGTTTGTTCACCGTATTTATCATGTAGTTTGACAGCACCACCCTCCTGCCCGCTTCCTTCATCTTTTTCCCGATGATATAATCCTCGGCAAGCACATCCTTTACAGCCTTAAACCCGCCGATGGCCTCAAGGTCGCTCTTGCGCATCAGCATAGACTTTCCGACAACACACGGCATCTTCAGGAACCTGTCAAGAAAACATACACTTCCGAGGACAAAAGAGTTTAGATGAAGATTCTCAAAAATTGAACCGGATGTGCGTCCGCCCACCCCTTTTATCATGTTGCTTACGAGACCAACCCCGGGGTCCTGCATATGTTTGACTATCTCCTTCAGGTAGTCCCCGTCAACCAGCACATTGCTGTCACTCACGAGTATGTACCCGTATTTTGCTGCCTTACAGGCAGGTATGAGGTTATTAACCTTCGGGTTAAGTCCGTCATTACACCTTTCAACTACAATAGAGATGTCCTTGTCAGGATACTTCTCCTTTATCTTGCGGGCTACTTTATATGCCAGGTCGTTGTGGTCCTGAAGTGAAAATATAATCTCAAACTCCGGATAATCCTGCATGCAGAAGCTTTCGAGGTTATCAAACAGATTGTCGTCTATCCCTTTCAGGGGTTTAAGTACCGAGATGGGCGGAAAATAAGAGGGGGAAAGGGCTTTACCTTTTCCGGCGTTATGGTGTGAAATCTGCGAACGAACCGCTATTATCTGAAACCCGTAACCAATGAGTCCAAGGATCGTAAAGCTTGCAAAAAACCAGAATATCTCCATATCTTTCCTCCTTTAACGTCTAAAAAGCGTTATGGCAACACCTTTGTTATGCCGTATACATTGCTTTACTGCTGCAACCTTTTTTTCACAGTTCAAAAGTGTTTTCCAGGAATATATATGCCGCACCTTATGGAAGTCACTGTTTGCAATATAGGGGTATTTTTTGAGGCTTATTACATTAAAGACATCGTCCCTGTTGGCTATCTCCCAGGCATCTATATATCTGGCGTATCGTTCCCTGTTGTTCCAGAGAAACAGGGTATCCCTTGACAGATCAGACATGTGGTGCGGATGACATGCTATGACCAGGGCATTCTGTTCCTTTGCCTCAGTAAAAATTCTTTCATAGTCCCAGCAGGCAGGGATAAACTCTTTTATATCGAGAAGGAGGAAATGTGCGGACTTGTCAGCGGACAGGTGGTTCTTGCTTATCTCGACTCCAGGAATTATGAGCAGTCCGTATTTATCCCAGGCCCGCTCCGCTTCCTGCCGGATATTGTTCATATACTCCTCAAAATTATGTTCCCTGACCGAGAACTTGAATTTGTGAGCGAGCCTTCCAAAGGTGTTGTCTCCATTTACCACATGGTCTGTTATGGCAATTACATCAAAGCCCGCCTGCCCGAAAAGGTCAACCGTTCTTCTGAGGTTCACTGAGCCGTCGGAGTACGTGGTGTGAATATGGAAATCACACAATAACATCGTAATTCATTATAGGTCTTTCTCATTACAGGGGCATTAAGCAAAGGTTAACTTTAAGTTAAAATGAAGACCTGCTCTTGATGAGGTAGGAATAGTATGCTGCAGCATTGGTAGACTTGCGCTCAAGGGTATCAAAATTGACACGGTAAAGGCCAAAACATGCATCAAGCCCCTGGAGCCATTCGTAATTGTCTATCAGGGACCAGTAGAAGTAACCCCTTATGTCAATGCCCTGCTTCAGACATTTTTCCAGGACATCTATATGCTTCTTCATAAACCTTATCTTCTTCTGATCATCTCGGGTTGCTATCCCGTTCTCCGTTATTATCAGGGGAACGTTGAGTCTTGCCGCACGTTTCAGGACCCTTTCAAGACCCTGCGGATGTATTTCCCAGCCCATATCCGTAAGCCCATACCCCCCGATGTCCCTGTGCCTCAGCTCAATCCCCATCTTCTTAAAGGGGTTAAACCTGAGATGCATCCTGGTATAATAGTTCACGCCAAAGAAATCAATCTTATTCTTTATCGGAACAGGAATCTCCATGACCTTTTTAAATGGAAACTGCAACCTCAGTGTGCCTGTACTCAAGGCATCCAGCAGGGAGTTATTATAAAAGTGCCTGGCTATTCTTGAAATGAGTTTGTCTGCCGGGTTCCATCTGTGCCAGGGGTTGAATGCCGCCATGTTGTGGGCAACACTCACCATTGCATCAGGGATATGCGAATGGATAACATCATATGCCTTCCCGTGGCATACAAGTATATTCTTCAGCGCCTTTACTGCCAGGGAAACATCCCTGATACCCGGAGGCATACAACCCTCAAGATACCCGCCAAGGATGAGCACATATGGTTCATTAAATGTTATCCAGTATCTTACACCCGTCAACATCGAAACCATTTTTTTTGTATAGGTCAGGAATTTCTCAATTGATGCATCGTCATGCCATGCCTTTTTGATAAACCAGAGGGGGTGAGTAAAGTGATGGATTGTAACCATGGGCTCAATATTGTTTTTCAGCAGGATATCGATTATCTCCTGATAATGAGCTATAGCATCATGGTCCCATACATCTTCTTCAGGCTGTATCCTGCTCCATTCCAGGGAGAAGCGGTACGAATTAGCCCCCAGATCCCTGAGTAACCTCAGGTCTTCCTTATAAAGGTTGTAGTGATTTGTTACCTCAGGCTTTTCATTTAAGGTCTTATCCCATAAGGCCCAGTCAGCATTACGGGACCCCTCGAGCTGAAAGGCCGATGTTGCAATACCCCAGAGGAAATCAGACGGAAAGCCCCAGGCCCGCTCCCTGGAGATCACTTATAAAAGTCCCGCCTTCAGTTTCGTTATGTTATTGTCGGAATACACTGTTATGCCTGGAGTTCCAGCCGGTTCTGGATAAAGAAACTCACAAAGTAAACCGGACAGACCTCGTATCTTTTGCCTGTACATAACTTTATGTCAGCGCAATCAATTGATTCCACCTCTATACCTGCAACCCTGCACGTCTTGTCCTTTATTTCCATATGTTGACACATACCCTCCTCCTTTCTTTTCATAAACCGGGATTCTTCTTGATACAAAATATCATAACAGCATAATGTTACAGAGGTGTTAAGGAGAAGTTAATTATCAGCTTCTTTATCAGCACAAATACAGCCCTGTAAAAACTTAACAAAAACGTAATAAACATGTAACAGGCACCTCTTATAGTAAAGGCATGATAACACCATCCATAAAAGAGAATTCAACCCGGACAATCCTGACCCTAAACCCGGAGTCTGCATTTGTGAAGAGAGAGGCGGCAAGCTGGATGAAGAAACTCGCCTCTCATTATGAGAAAATGAGGAATCGATACCCGAACGACAAACTGATAATTCTCTTTGATATTGACGGAACGATTCTTGACATGAGGTACATGATCTTCTACGTCCTGAGGCTTTTTGACAGGAAGAACAATACCTCTTATTTTGAAAGACTGAACATTTCCGATATCACGGTTCATGAAAATCAGGTCAAAACCCTGCTGACCCAATTAGAGATACCCGATCCGCAAATAGAGCAGATCCATAACTGGTACCTCAAGGAACGCTGGACCAGGGCAGCCATGATAGAATCGCACCGTCCATTTCGCGGCGTAATGGAGGTGATACGGTGGTTCCAGATACAGCCGAACACATATGTCGGTCTTAATACCGGAAGGCCGGAATCCATCAGGAGAGAGACTCTCTTCTCCCTTAATGAGCTTGGCAGGGAATACAAGGCTGTCTTTACCAATGAACTGCTCCATATGAATCCACTTGACTGGGAAACGAACATTAAAGACTCAAAAGCAGCAGGGGTAATCCACTTACAGGAAGCGGGATACCGCGTATTTGCCTTTGTTGATAATGAGCCCCTTAATTTAAGATCGGTTTCAGAGGTTGATCCAGGGAAGGAGATACTCCTCCTCCATGCTGATACGATTTTTGAGTCAAAACGTGTACAGTTACCCGCAGTCACAGTCAGCGGCAGGGCATATGACATTACAGAGTTAATCGATGAACATCTGCTCCCCCGTCATGTTCAGTTTGTATGGCACGGTGTAAATGACAGGGCAAACCTGCGCCGGTTCATTGCATCAAACATTCAATGGTGTGAATGCGACCTGCGGCTCGATGCATTCAACGGCAGTATCATACTGCGGCATGATTCAATGGAAACGCATCCGGCAGGAGAAAGCGAGAACTGCCTTTTTGTTGAAGAGGTTCTTGAGCATATAAAAAAGGCAGATGGTAAATCCATAAAGCTTGATCTGAAGGAAAACGGAATCCTTATTGACAGGACTATAGAGGTACTGAAGAGATACAGGTTTGACGACACACGGTTATGGTTCAACGGAAATGTGGAAGTGCACGGGGAGAGCGGGTTCCGCAGACTTTCCGGGGTATTTCCAGGCTCCATAATCCAGTGTCCGGTTGATTTCATGCACCCCCTTGTCCTGAGCCTCCCGGACAGGGCCAGGGACCTGCTCAATACATTCAGACAATGGGGAATAAACCGTCTTTCACTCAGTTGGAAGACCCCGAACCTGCAGCGGTTGTTAGGGCAAATGGACGAGTGGGGATTTAAGGTTAATGTTTATAATGTGCCGGACCTGGAGGCATTCCTGAAGGTGGTCCTGCTGCAACCAAAATCCATCACATCGGACTTCAACTTCCCTAAATGGCATTACTACGGAAGGGGCTCCGGAGAAAACCTGAGATATCATAAATATTCGATTATGCCGGCCCGGCAAAGTTAACTCACGCAGGATAAAATCCTCGTCCACCTCTGAAACCACCATTCTGCCCACTTGATTCTTTTTTCCATCTGCGAAATCTGCGGCCAGATGAAGTCTTTACTCTTTTCCTGGCTCTATTGAATTTATTGCCTGAAAGCAAGTAGTATTTAAGGGAGCAGTAAATAATTTCTACAGGGAGTCTTTTTGGAAGTTGAGATTAAAGAGCATGCAGGATTTGAGGCAAAGCGGAGAGGGATTCCTGAGGAATTAATAGTACGCATTGTTAACAATCCACAACAGAAAGTGCCTTCTAAAAAAGGCCGCATAATAATACAAAACAAATTCTATGATGATAAACAAAAGAAAGAGATGCTATTACGAATTATCGGCCTTGAAACAACTGAGAAATTTGCTGTTATCACTGTCTATAAAACATCCAAAATAAGCAAATACTGGATAAAGGGGGATTAGCATGAAGGTTATATACGATCCGGATACTGATACATTAAGCCTGGTTTTCAGAGAAGAAGATATAGCCGAAAGCGATGAGGTAAGAGAAGGCGTGATCATAGACTACAACAAGGATGGTAAAATCGTGTCCATGGAAATCCTTGATGCCTCAGAACAGATATCTGAACCACAAGGAATAGTTTATGAGTTAAAGGGGAAAGAAAAAATAATTGCCTGACTTCTCTGATCACTGGCAAGATAGAGCATTCTCACTCACTGAGTTTTTCCCTCTGAGGACTCTGCGTCCTCTGCGGTTAATATCTTTTTTCCCCATCTGCGAAGTCGGCGTGTTGGGATTCATGCTAAATAAAATCCCCCCAATAGCAGCATAAATTGTAATTTACAATGCTGATCTGGTATTATCTGAAAAAATCACATACTATGTTGTTAGGAGTCATAATAAAATATGAGCCATGGAACAACCACTGCGATAATCGCAGCAGCATCCGCGCTATCAGGTGTAGCACTTTCTCAAGCAATAACTCTTTTCCGTGAAGCCCTGAATCGTAAACATCAAAGACGTATTCTCCTACGCGAAAAGTATGAGGAAATGGGTTTGTCTTTCTTGATATCTCTGAAACATTACACAGAGTTGCAAGAAATAAAAGACCCGAAGCAACTCTTTCGTTATGCCCAGAATTTTGAAGCAAACAAGTGTTACCTTCTTTGCGATCTATATTTCTCAGTAATTCGTGATAATGCATTGTCTTATGTCCTCGCATACGTTGAAGTGTATAAGACTTTTGCTCTCGCTTCATCAGCATTAGACGGCGAGAAATGCCTTGCCGAAATCGCCGCAAATACAGAAGCGTATCGACAAAATAAGCTCTCATACGAAAAAGCTAAGATAGCCTTAGAAAAAGCTATTTCAATTAACGCAGTAAACTATACAAAGTCCTAACCATCGCATAGAGATTGACGAAGGCCAGCTGTCTTTTTATCTTTAGCTTTATTAGTAGCCATAGTTATTTATTATGCAGCGTTGTTTAGGCTTTTAGCCTTTGCAACTCATGCGGGTCGTTATGCATAGGAAAGAAAAATGAAATTGAAATATCACACCGGATTCAAAAGGCTTGGTTGGCTAATTACCTTTGCTGTTTTTGTAATCACTTATATTGTTCTAATGGTTAACGAAATATCTATAAGTGAGAGCGAGATATTTATAGTGTTCCCAATAATAGCGGCAATAATAGCTGGCATTGTATTTATATTTGTGAGAGCAATTTATTGGGTAATTGATGGCTTTCGCAAAGAATAAGGAGTAAGTAACAACTTCCGGGAACGTTGTTACTTACTATGCAAAACTATTGACAGAAAAGAGAATAAAGTTATAAATCCTC
>ENA-ORDP01000685-ORDP01000685.1-marine-sediment-metagenome-genome-assembly--contig:-NODE-685-length-20883-cov-4.109804_pt1 | contig 20883 bp, 17 predicted proteins | sample MGYA00248627_ERZ508539 | MGnify/ENA primary metagenome ERZ508539 (study PRJEB26208, sample SAMN05571518) | marine sediment metagenome | biome: deep sea; feature: Hydrothermal vent; material... | reverse complement strand
TACAGGCAAAAAAGATCCTTAACAGGATCAGCAAGTTCATCACCAGAAAGATACTATTAATTGTTACACTGCACCTACATTAGATATAATATTTGCAGGTGTTATAGATCCAAAGATTAAACTAGTTACACCTCTTGTATTTAGAATAAACTTTATATTTTCTTCTATGTTTTTCATATGCCCGGAGGCAAATCCTTTTTTAATTAATACAGCCTTGCCTTTACTATGAGCATAATCGATAACCTCTCTCTGGCTTAAGTCATTTATATTATAAGCTACCATAACAGCATCACATAAATCTACAGCCGTCTTACCACCTTCAAGAGAATAAGAAGAAACTCCGATTGAAAGAATTTTACCTGTTTCCTTCATTTTATTGAGAACCTCAACAACAGGCGTATTATTTATCACCTGCAAATCATCCCTATTTGAATGAACCAACACACAATCGAGGTAATCTGTTTTCAGTCTTTTTAAACTGCGCTCTACACTCATACGGGTATGTTCCGCAGAAAAGATATACCTCGACTTGCTATTGATAAATTCTTCACCTGTTTTTGTAACTAGAAAAAAATCCTTGCGGCGAAAACCCATAATTTTACCCAAACGTTCTTCCGAAACTCCATAGGCAGGAGCAGTATCAAGTAAATTAATACCCTGTTCAATGCACAGATCAATAATACATGAAATCTCACTATCTGTAGGTAATACAAATCCACCTCCAGAAGGATATTTAACACCTTGATTGCGTCCAAACTTTACTGTACCCAAACCAAGAATACTTACATTTTTTCCTGTTTCCGCAAATACTCTACATTCTAGATTTTTTGCCATTTTATTTTTTTCCACACATATTCACCCATTTCTGGCATAGGCAAATCTATGCTTTGTATCTGCTTGGATGGTCTAATATTATTTAATTTTAAATATTCTAAGATCATATCTGCCAAAGCAGGAGCAAATGTAAGTTTAATCGGCCAAGTTATCAATATATTCCCCTGTTGATGAACATGTGCCCTTGAAGGAAGATATCCTTCAGAATCAAAAGGCTCGGCTCTATCACCTCGCCATGTTGCCCATGTTTTTTTATTCCAGTCTATTTCAGGGAAAATATCTTCCATTTCATTTCTTGCAAATCGCAGGGCTTCTACATCACTCATAGCAACAGCTTTTTCTGCAATATTACCGCCTAAATACCAAATATATTTTTTATCACACAGTGGATGGCTTGTAATAGTTACTCTGGGTTTGGGACTTTCTACGACGCCATGACCATATAAAGCTTCTTGCATATTTTTTACCATTATTTGACATAATGGGCGACGCTGAGTATATTTATTTTTATCAATATTGAGTTTATCAAAAATCCCTTCATTACCGATGCCTGCAGTACAAACGATAAGTTTGGCTTTTATATCAATACCTGAGACTGTAACACTGCCATCAGGGAATATTTTTTCCAGATTGCCTTTAATGATTTTACTTTTAATATTTTTCGATAAAGTGGTAATAAGTGATTTTATATCAACTACTTTTTCTTGCATTTCATATACGGGAAACCTTTTTATAGTGCGCGGTATTTTCTCTTTGGGAAGTATATTTGTCTTACCATTAACTGCTTTGGCTGCCGCAAATACTGCTATATTTGAAAGCACAGATCCTGCAGGAAACATTAATTGACTTTCACTTAAAAATCTTACCGCGGATAAATCTATTTCTCCAGTTCCTTTAAAACACATATCCCAACGATCCGGCATCTTGGCAACCGATATTCCATGATCGGTTATCTTGCCTTGCAAAACATATTTTTGACCACCATGAATCATCCCCTGTGAAGCAAGGGTCTGGGTTCCCCCTACTTTGTATTTTTCAATTAATAAAAAATTATAGCCATAATCTTGCAAACGGTTAGCGATATAAAGTCCCGCAATACCCGCACCAAAAATTATTATATCGTAACTTCCATTCATGAATTCATAAATCTATAGTACTTATATAATCTATCGGCGCAAATGATAATACAACATACAGCTGTCATACAATCACGGCTGCAAGGAAGCCCCGATAATGTCAATACGGCGTGTATTATTCTCCTTAGTTCGGCTCAACCAGTCCGCTGCCGACCTGTAGAATGATCCATGCATTGTTAGCGGCTCCTTAAGATTTCGACCAGCCCCAACCCTGCTCCTGGCGCAGGCTAATGGTGTGCTCGCCGCCATCTGGTCGTGCCGGCACCCCCACTGTGGCATTGGACCAAATTCTGCTTTTCCGCAGTCGATTCTCTATTCTCGGACGGCCTCCTAGTATATTCGAAATCTACCTCGGTCATCAAATCGGTCATGAACCTGTCCAGGTGATGGTAAAACCCTGGCCTTCTTCCACCTTCCGGCTCAGTGCAAAAAGATGTGTTTTTGTATCAAAAGCAGTAACTTGTGGGTAGCGCTCAGGTGGCAGAACGACTTGGCCAGGAGATCATAAATACCGCCGAAATCACCAGTAAGGCACCGAACATCTGCAATGCACTTAGTTGCTCGCCGATCAGGAGTATCGCCAGACTCACCGTAAACAGGGGTTCGAAATTCATCAGCATGGCACCGAGCAGTGCCCCCGTATAGCGCACACCAATGAACATCGAAAGTTGCGCAACTGCTACCGCCACGCCAACAACTCCCAGTTTGCCCCAGGTAGCAGACGACTGAGGTACCGTCAAATCTCCAGACAAAACTAGTACCAGTATAAATAGCACACTCGCTATACCCAATACATGGATATTCACCGCAACACTATCATACAAATGCCCCTTTCTGGCGCTGAGTAGAATCAGTATGGCCAGTGACACTCCTGCCAGCAGGGCAAAACTGATGCCAATCAAGGACAAGTGAAAGTCTTCTGACAAGTTCAGCGCCAAAGACAAACCGGTGAAGGCCAGGGCAAGGGCGGCAATTTTACGGTTCGATAATTCCCTATGTTCGATGAAGCGGACCATCAATGCGACAAAAAAAGGTGCCGTATAAAATAGCAATACCGCCAGACTGACCGGAATATACTGGGTTGCTGTGAGATAGCCGAAGCTGATAAAAAATCCACAGATTCCAAGTGTAAGGGCATATCTTTGTCCATCACGAGATAGCCGTAGGGGCCGCTTTCGCAGCAGCTGATAGCTAAGCAAGACGAAAGTAGCCAGCAAAAAACGGCTGGTATTGGAGGTGTTTACCGTGATGCCTTCACGCGAAACCATAAATGCTGTAACCAGACTGATGCTCCAACACAGTGCCGATAATAACAGCAGGAGGATGCCATAGATTCTGCCCGCAGCAGGCCTATTCCGACCCACTACCTGTGTTACAGCATATTCATCAGGTTGCTCGGCATCAGGTTGCTCGGCATCACCAAAATCAGGGAGAAATCTGGCCATAGCCTGCTTTTCCGCAATAGGCTCGTTATTCTCGAGCACTAGCCAACTCTTACCCGTAACGGAAATTCAATCCGGGCACGCAATCCCTGCAATTGTGGCGAGCGATCGAACTGGATTGTACCGTTGTAGTGTTTGACGATATCACTGACAATCGACAGGCCCAAGCCGTGCCCTTCCACGGTTTCATCCAGTCGCTGACCGCGGTTAGCCAAGGTATGAAGTACTTGCTCATCCAACCCTTGACCATCGTCCTCAACCTGAATGTGCACTGCCATATCTATACTTATCCGACAGAGCACCCTGCTGTACGCCCATTTACAGGCATTGTCGAGTAAATTACCCAGCAATTCTAACATGTCTTCACGTTCACCAAAGGGGCGTAGCTCCGGATCAAATAGCAGCTGGACCTGTATGTTTTTCTTATGATGCATTGCCCGCAACGCAGAGATAAGGTCAGGCATTTCCTTCTGTGCATTAAAAGGGGCGACCGAACTACTGCTGCCGACAATTCTGGCACGCTTTAATTCTCGCTGAATCAACTCATGAATGCGCTTAGCCTGAGCAGTAGCTATGGCCACTTTCGATGCAGACAGGGTTTTATCCCTTTCCAAAACCTGCATCAGCAATGCCAAAGGGGTTTTCAAGGCATGTGCTAAATTACCCAAAGCGTTTCTTGATCGTTCCTGCCGGTCTCGCATCATACCCAACAAATGGTTGATCTCAGTCACCAAAGGCTGTACTTCAGCGGGCACCTGCTGATTCAAATGCTGTTTTTCGCCTCTGGCCAAGGCCAGAATATCCCTGCGAATCGCACCAAGCTTGCGTACAGTATTTCTAACGACCTGATGCTGAAGCAGCAACAACAACACCAGCCCTGCAACGGAAAGTAGGGCGAAATAGCGTACAAAAACAGCGGTTCGCTGATGGAAAGGTACCACATCCTCGGCTACGGCAATCGTGATATTCTGGCCTTTGAGAATGAAACCACGGGAAATCAACAGCAACTCCTGCCCCTGTGGTCCGGCAACTGCACGAGTTACACTCTGCCCTGGTGCGAGGTCAGATATTGTCAAATTAAAGTCCCACAAGGAACGCGAGGTAAAGGCCTTGTGATGGGTATAACGTACCAGATAGTAATGCCCGGAAAAAGGTTGGCTATAGACCGCAGCCATGCGCTCCCGGGCGGGACTAATATTTTTACGCTGCAGATCGAGAGAGGCGAGTAAACTTTCGATATCCTGATTGAGCTTATCTACAACAAACTGCTTGGTCAGCGTGGAAACAGCAAAGTGACCCAGCAACCACACCGAGGTCAGAACAATGACCACGCCGATGGTCAGACTCAGGTGCAGATAGGAAGCCAACGACTTCATGCGTCAGAATCAATCAGTTGATAGCCTCGTCCACGATGGGTGCGGATAGCATCAGCATGCAGTTTTTCCCGCAAGTTATGTATATAGACTTCAAGAACATTGCTGTCACCGGAACCCTCATCATCATACAGCAATTCAATCAAACGACCCTTGGAAAGAATTTTCCCCGGGTTAAGCATGAAGATTTTTAATAGCCGAAACTCCATGACCGTCAATGAAGTCGCCTTGCCATCGGTTGTTATAACCTGATACTGATCGGTATCAAGCGTCAACCCTGCAGCAGTTGGGTATTGGCCTGCCTGCCCGGCTGCCCTTCTGAGCAGGGCTTCAAGTCGAGCCTTGAGTTCTTCAAAGTAAAAGGGTTTACCCAAATAATCGTCGGCACCGGCACGCAGGCCAGCGACACGCTCAGACCAGGCATCTCTGGCAGTGAGGATGATTACGGGAAGCTTGTTCTTTTTATTGCGCCAGTTTTGCAACACCTGCAGTCCACTGCGGCCTGGCAAGCCCAAATCAAGGATGATAGCCCCATAACCCACCTCATCACCCATAAACTGCGCATCAATGCCGTTATCAACAACATCAACAACATAGCCACTTTTCCGCAGTTTCCTGCTCAGAACATCGGCCAATCCTTTATCATCCTCGGCAAGCAGCAATCTCATAACCCAACCCAGACAGACACCCCGGCCCCCGGTCTATCAGTCATTTTCAATTTTTTGCCTGACAATTGTGCCACTGGTGGCATCAACTTCAATTTCCAACACCTCACCATTGATACCTACAAATTCCAGTTCATAAATCAAGCGATTGGCTTTGGTTTCAAGTTTTACCTTGAGCAAATGACGACCAGGAGAGCTACTTTGAACCACCCGCAAGATTTCATCCAATGGCAATATTTTACCATTGGACAGCAGTGCACGAACTTCAGCCTGTTCCTGGTTAAAATCGTCCGCGAAACTGCCCTGCACAGCCAGCACGATCGTCAATCCGACCGCACCGACAAGTCGTGTAGTGAGGTGTTTCAGTCGTCAGTCTCCCTACGCCCAAGACCGCCACTACGACCCGGGATGCGCACACTATCCTCATTAAAATTACCCCGCTTAGCCTGCAAATGACAGGCGCCACAACGTGCGAAGGTTTTGACCTTGGGATTGCCGGTTACCCATCGGGAAGGTACCTCGTTGTGGGCACGATGAAACCATTTGGTATCGGTAATCCGGTTGCTCTTCGAAGTTGCCGAGGAAAACCAGCGGCGACCTGAAGCATGGTTCTGTAGATATTGACTAATCAATTTGGTCGTTTCCGTGGACAATTCTGCATTGTCCCCAAAATGGTCAGACAGATTACCCATTATAGCTTTCCAGCTTTTAGTCGACAATCCTTTGGTCGGGTACGCAATATGGCAGGCACTGCATTCTGTTTGATACGCCTTCGAGCCCTGACTGGCCACTGCGACATTCGACTGTCCGAGCCACAAACTTGCCGTCGCCACCAGCAGGCTGAATATAGAGAATTGGGTTGTTCGCATCATAATAACTCCTTGAGAAAAAATTGAACGGTAGTTTTCGAGAGGTTTGATTTACTGAATAGACAAAAACTGCAGTACATCGCCCTTTTCCTGGGCAGTACACTCACGACCCAGCACCCATTTACAATTACGCCTAAACCATTTTTTGACCTTTTTGGCATCGGTGAAACGCTCTGGGTTGACCGATGGTGCCATGGGTTTGATCTCTTTGCCGGTTTTCACATGTTTGCCCATGCTTTTCAGATTTTTAGTATGACATCCGGTACAATCACGTTGCTTGCCGACTTTGCTATTGTTATGTTTAGTATTCCAAAAAGCCTGACCCGCAGCCGCAGTGAACGGCCCGGCACCTGCAGCCTGGTATTTACTTTGTAACTGTGACACAGCACTGGTCGAAGCCAGTACAGGCATGGCGGCCAATAACACAACAACTGATAATATAATTCGTCGCATTACGAAACTCCTTTACGTTAGTTAACGATCACTCTCTACCTTAACCTGGCAGGGATTGCAGCATACACACCAATTCTTAAAGCAAGCTTAAGGGGGATATTTGGCAGTTCCAAAGCGAATGATCGCGGGCTGTACTCCCAACTCTTTCGTTCGTGGCCGATACCAGATTGCCTGCAATATCATTTGTATTCAGAGGCTCTAGTCCCCCAGCAAAACCGTACACTGCTCCAGCATGGCCTGTGGATCAGTATAATGGATCGAAACTGGAAGCTTTTTGCTGCCTTGTTGCAGAACAAGACTTGGAAAACCCCGCACACCTAACTCCTGGCAACAATCGAGCTGGCGGGCTAGTTCAATCCGGATTTGCTCAGAACTCAATCGTTCCGTAAAAGCCACCGGGTCGATAGCCAGTGATTTTGCCAGGCCCACGAGTGTTGCCTCATCTGACGGATTTTTGGCTTCAAGGTAATAGGCGTGCTGTATTGCTTCGGTCATTGCATCCGCACGATGCCACAACGCTGCAGTGAGGACTGCCCGACAGGCCGGGTAGGTACTGCGTCGGGGTTGACACTGCTGCCAAAAAGCATGGTTAAATCGGGTGCCGGGAATTCGCTGTTCGATTTGTAGCCAGGTTTGCTGGAGATATTGCTGCATAGACTGTGGCATCGGCTGCTCTGAATCCGGGGCCAGGCCGCCAAGCAGTTTCACAACTTGAATAGTGTCCGGTAACAGTGCCTGCAATTTCTCCCAGGCAGGTCGAAAACCCCAGCACCAGGAACACATGGGATCATGTGCATAGTACAAGGTCTTACTCATGTCTTTCATAAACCATTCGCCAAACTGTTCTGTGGTTAATTTTCCGGACAGATACTACCATTACACAAGCTACCTGCGCATGCCAGGCGGCGGGTGTGATAGCATGTGCGTCATTTTGAATACTCTCATATCTTCGGAATCACGATGATCGTTACCATTAAAACCGCAACCGAAATTGAAAAAATGCGGCTTGCCGGCCGGCTGGCCTCAGCAGTACTGGACATGATCACACCACATGTCCTGCCCGGCGTTACCACCAACCATCTCAACCAGCTCTGTCACAACTACACGATAAATGAGCAACAGGCCATCTCGGCGCCACTCAATTATCATGGCTTTCCGAAATCGATTTGCAGCTCGGTCAATCACGTCATCTGCCATGGCATCCCCGGTGACAAAAAACTCAAAAACGGAGATATTGTCAATCTTGATGTCACTGTACTCAAAAATGATTATCACGGTGACACCAGCCGCATGTTCTACGTGGGAACTCCTTCCATTCTTGCCAGGCGCTTGGTGGAATGCACTTTCCAATGCATGGTAGAGGCGATAAAGATTGTACGCCCGGGTATCCAACTTGGGGATATCGGTCATACCATCCAGACCATTGCTGAAAAACAGGGCTTCTCGGTGGTACGTGAATATTGTGGCCACGGTATCGGCAGAGGCTTTCACGAAGAGCCCAAAGTTCTGCACTATGGCAGACCCCATACCGGCAAGGTGCTGGAACCGGGGATGATTTTTACCATTGAACCCATGATCAATAGCGGACGCAGGGAAACCCGCCTGCTGGCAGATGGCTGGACCGTGGTGACCCGCGACCACGGCCTGTCTGCGCAATGGGAACATACCCTGTTGGTCACCGAAACGGGCTTTGAAATCTTGACGTTGAGCAACAACAGAACAATCGAAAGCTATCCTCTGGCAGAGATTTCCTGAGCCCATACCCTTGTCTTACCTCGCCAAACACAGCCTGCTCGACACGGCACAGCTACGCTGTCATATCGATACGGGCGAGGAGCTGATCCCGCTGTTGCGTAATGCCCTGATCAGGGTCCGTGAACTCCTTTACGAAAGTCACAAAGAAGGCACTTCCTCCCAGGACATCGTCAGTCTGCATGCCTGGGCCGTAGACCAGGTATTGAGCATCGTCTGGGATTACCAACACCGGCAAATCCCAGATGTCGGCAAGCTGACCTTGGTTGCCGTTGGGGGTTATGGTCGTGCCGAGCTGCAACCACACTCGGACATCGATTTATTGCTCTTGCACGAGAGCAAACTCGCCACTTCGGATGTATCCTTCGTTGAGCAACTGATCCGACAACTATGGGACATCGGCCTGGAAGTCGGTCATAGTGTACGTACCGTAAAACAATGCATTGCCGAGGCCAAGGCCGATATTACCGTCATTACGAATATGCTGGAGGCACGCCTGCTCCTGGGTGACGCACCCCTGTTCGAATTACTGCAAAAAAAGATTGAACCACCCAGGATTTGGCCAACCAAGGCATTTCTTAAAGCCAAAATGGCGGAGCAGCAGCAACGACACGCACGCTTTAATGATACGGCCTATAATCTGGAGCCTAACATCAAGGAAGGGCCCGGTGGCTTGCGGGATATACAAACCATTGTCTGGGTCACCCGGCGTCACTTCAACAGCCGTAGTCTGGGTGACTTGGTGGCCCATGACTTTCTCACCCATAACGAATATCGCTCCCTTATTCGAGGCCGGAATTTTCTTTGGCGTTTGCGCAACAGCCTGCATTTTCTAACCAACCGGGGTGAAGACCGGCTGCTATTCGACCACCAGCGCGCCATTGCTGAAGAATTCGGTTATAAGGACAAACCCGGCTATCTGGCTGTAGAGCAGCTGATGAAGCGATATTACCGGGTTATCAAAGAGTTGAGCATCCTCAATGAAATCCTTCTGCAGCACTTCGAGGAAATCATCCTGGCCCGTAAATCCTGGGTCACACACCGGATCAATCGTCGTTTTCAGTCACACGGGGGAATTCTGCAAGCCGTCAATGAGCGAATATTTGAAACAACACCGCTCGCCATACTGGAAATTTTTTTGCTCCTGGAACAACATCAACTCAAAGGCATCCGGGCCACAACCCTTCGACAGTTACGCCAGAATCTGCATCGAATCGACCATGGATTTCGCGCCGATCCTAAATCCAGGAGACTTTTCCTCGATATTCTGCGGCAACCGCAAGGAATTACCCACGCACTACGCAAAATGAATGCTTATGGTGTGTTGGGGGCGTATATTCCCGCCTTTGGTCGCATCGTCGGGCAAATGCAATACGATCTGTTCCACGCCTATACCGTAGACACACACACCCTTTTTGTTCTGCGCAATTTGCGGCGTCTATGTGTTCCGGAATTTCGCCATGAATTCCCCTTTGCCAGTGAACTGATTGCCGGGATCAATAAGAAAGAGAGGCTCTATCTGGCAGCTATTTTCCATGACATCGGTAAGGGCCGTGGCGGTGATCATTCTGTACTTGGCGAACACGATGCTCTGGATTTCTGTCAACAGCATGCGCTTAGTGAATATGACGCCCGGCTGGTCGCCTGGATGGTACGAAACCATCTTCTGATGTCCTGGACTGCCCAGCGCAAGGACACCAGTGACCCGGAAGTGGTTAGCGAATTTGCAACCATGATCGGTGATCAGGAGCACCTCGATCATCTTTATCTGCTGACCATGGCCGATATTCGTGGTACCAACCCGGGTATCTGGAACACCTGGAAAGCCTTGCTGCTGGAAAAACTGTATGAGGCAACACGACGGGCTCTACGCCGCGGACTGGGCACCCCCATTGATCTGGATGTTAGAATTGCCAATCTCAAAGAAGAGACCCTGCGACTGCTGGGACCAAAAATTAACCCGCAGGCAGTCGAGAAATTCTGGCAACAGATGTCCAAGGACTATTTCATTCGACACGACGCCAAAGCGGTCGCCTGGCATACCCGTGAGATTGTTTCCGCCCGTCTTGTGGATTTGCCTCTGGTCAATGCCCGTTATAATCCAGAATTCGCCACCAATCAGTTGTTAGTTTATGCCCCGGACTTCGAGCACCTGCTACCACTGGTTGCCGGTGGTGTAGAGCGCCTCGGCCTGAGTATTGTCGATGCCCGGATCCATATTACTAGCAATGGTATGGCACTGTATCTGTTTGCGGTCTTGGCGCGCGAAGGTGTGATTACGGATCGTAATACCCTGACCCGAATTTCCGGACGCCTCCATCAGGAAATTTTTTCGAAAAGTCGCCCCAAAGCCCCCGGAAAGATTCGTGCAACCCGGGTCGAAAAAGCTTTTCCTATTGCCACCCAGGTAGAATTCATTGAGCCGGAGAACAGCCCCTTCACCATTCTGGAATTGATTGCCCAGGATCGACCCGGACTGCTGCATCATATCGCCGAAGCCTTACTGGAATGCAAAATTCGTTTGGTGAACGCCCGAATCGCCACTATCGGTGAGCGTGCTGATGATACGTTTTATCTCACCGACCGAGATGGCGCCCCCGTCACAGACTCCACGCAACGTGAATGCTTGCGCAGGCAGATATTGGCCAGACTCGGCGAAGCCTGAATATTGGTCAGCAGTAGCCACATCAGGCTGGAAGCCAAAACCGGGCTCAGGGTATACTGGACCTGCCAGCTTTTCAGCCGTAAGACCGCAGGCTCCCAAGATGCAGAGGGAAACTGAATCGAAGAATACATCCTATTGTCATGAGGTTTACCGCCAAGATGCAACACATTATCGAACAAGCCTACGAGGCCCGCGCTCAACTCAACGCCCACAACGTGACGATCGAAGTTCGTGATGCTGTCTATGATGCGATCGCAGAACTGGACTCTGGAAGACTGCGCGTCGCAGAGAAAATTCATGGCGAATGGATTGTCAATCAATGGCTGAAAAAAGCTGTTCTGTTATCATTTTGTATCGAAGATAACACCGTCATCAGTGATGGCTATACCCATTATTATGACAAGATACCGGCAAAATTTGCTGATTTTAACAGCAGCCAGTTCCAGCAGGCCGGCTTCCGGGTAGTACCGACCGCCATCGTCAGACGTGGCGCCTACATTGCCCCCAAGGTGGTACTGATGCCCAGTTTTGTCAATATCGGAGGCTATGTTGACGAAGGCACCATGGTCGATACCTGGGTTAGCGTAGGCTCTTGCGCCCAGATCGGCAAACAGGTGCATTTATCCGGTGGCGTTGGTATCGGTGGCGTGCTGGAACCCCTGCAAAGTGCCCCGACCATTATCGAGGACAACTGTTTCATCGGCGCCCGCAGTGAAATTGTCGAAGGTGTCATCGTCGGTGAAGGGGCGGTGATTTCAATGGGCGTTTTTATCAGCCAGAGTACACGCATTCTTGACCGTGAAACCGGCAAGGTTTCGTATGGACGTGTGCCTCCGGGTTCGGTCGTGGTCTCTGGAAATATGCCGTCCAAGGATGGCAGCCACAGCCTCTACTGTGCGGTAATAGTAAAAAAAGTCGACGCCAGAACCCGGGCCAAGGTAAGCATCAATACCTTGCTGCGAGAAATATAGTCACCTTGGACCCGGCCCTGCAACTGGCCTGCGATTTCATCGCACGCCCATCGGTGACACCAGAAGATGGCGGTTGCCAGGCCCTGCTTGCTGAACGCCTGCAAAAACTAGGGTTTTCAATCCAACTCCTGCCCTTTGGTAAAGTCAGTAATCTGTGGGCCCGACTTGGAACACAGAGCCCCTTGCTGGTATTCGTCGGCCACACCGATGTAGTGCCCACCGGACCACTCGATTCTTGGAGTTCACCCCCTTTTCATCCCTCTATTCGCGATGGTGTGCTTTACGGACGGGGCGCGGCAGATATGAAATCTTCAATTGCTGCGTTCACCGTGGCCTCTGAAAATTTCATCAAAACCCAAACAAATTTTTCCGGATCTATCGCATTTCTGATCACCTCGGATGAGGAAGGTCCAGCTACGGACGGCACCTGTCGGGTAATGGACTGGTTGGCGGCATCAGGAGAACAAATTGACTACTGCATTGTCGGCGAGCCGAGCAGTAACCTGGCCACCGGTGATGTACTCAAAGTAGGCCGCCGCGGCTCACTGGGTGGCGAATTGCTCATCCAGGGCAAGCAGGGCCATGTCGCCTATCCACTGCTAGCAGAAAATCCCATACACCGCTTCACTGCGGCCTTGCAGGATTTGATCACCACGGTGTGGGATGAAGGTGATGCAGCCTTTCCACAGACCACTTTACAGTTCTCCAATCTACAAAGCGGTACGGGAGCTGGCAATGTGATCCCGGGTGAATTATCCGCCAGTTTTAATCTTCGCTATTCCACAGCAGTGACCGCCGATGAACTCGAGCAACGGGTCACGGCAATCCTCGACCAGCACCAATTGCGTTATACCCTGCAGTGGATCCGTCCCGCCCAGCCCTTTCTGACCCGCAAAGGCGCGTTGCTGGCTGCCTCCCAGGCCGCCATTACGGAATGCATGGGCTTTGTACCAAAAATGTCGACCAGTGGCGGTACCTCGGATGGTCGTTTCGTGGCACCCACCGGTGCAGAAGTCATTGAACTGGGTCCGGTAAACGCCACCATTCACCAGATCAACGAAAATATCCCTGCCACTGCACCAGACGAGCTGGCAACTATCTACCAACGCATCCTCGAGAAGGTTTTACCGCCTGGCTGACAACCTCAACCAGCAAGTTCTCCGATCAGGCTCTGGGCCTGAGACCGCTGTCCCGAATTACCCTCTTCAAGAACCTCGGCCAATATACCTTGTGCGCCCTCTTCATCACCCATGTCAATATAGGCACGGGCTAAATCAAGCTTGGTTGCCGCCTCGTCTTCAGCAACACCTAACACACCGGTCTGGCTACCTAGCACTTCTGAAGCCGGTGCATCAACAGACCAGTCGTCTTGTTCTCCCTGTTCACCGGTATCAAAGTCCTGAGCAATTAACTGGTCCAGTTCATCAAGATCATCCCCAAAAGAATCTGTTTCATCGGTTGCAGCCGCGGTACCCGGAGCCGCTGACTCCGCTCCTGGATCTGCGGCAGTATAGGCCGGGGGATTAACAACACCTGATGTAAGGTCAACCACTGGCGCATCCAGGCTCTCTGCTGTATCTGCCCCACCAGCCCCTGGCCGGAGTAATTTTTCCTTGTCTGGCGTGCCTTCGACAACTGCGAACTCTGGTACTTCAGACCTCGATTCAAGGCCCCCTAAATCGTCAGCTACAGGTTCAATGGTTTCGGGTTTCGATTGCGGGTCACCAGCATCGCCGGATGGCTCGGTTACGCCCGGGCCAAGCGTATCGCCCGTAGCAGTAAATTCGATGGCATCAGGGTCAAGTTCCTGTACCTCAGCGAGTTGATCCGCTGTAGTAGAAAAATCATCCACATCCGGGCTGACTGTATCGTCAGGCTCCGTGGTTGCTGTCAGGTCTCGATCAGATGGCTGATCAAAGTCAGCAAAGTCAAAGTTTCCGGTAGCTGAATCCGCCCCATCCTCCTGCCCAGCCTGTGGTGGGACTGCGGAGGAAATCGATGCCACTGCTGCCGGTTCATCCGCAACGCCTGATAGATCGAAATCCAGCAGGTTAAAGTCATCGTCTTCCCCTGCTGCCTTCTGCTCCGCTTCCAGTGTCGCAGCGTCAAGCACGACTTCGTCAGTCACAGAAGGGCTCCCGGAATCATCCATACTCAGATCCAGACCTTCAAAATCAAAATCCAGCGTGTGGTCAGAAGGTACTTCTGCGACCGGCTCCGCTGTGGATTCTTCCACAGGTCCTAAATCGAGATCAGGAAAATCAAGGCTAGGCGAGTCCATACGATCAAGCGACAATGCCTCATCCGGCGAACCCATTAGTGCAGACAATTTGTCGGTATCGGGGGCCTCGAACTCGACCGCACCCAATTCAGGATCGAGCTCGGCGAAAGGATTCTCGTAATTGTCGGCAGTTGCTCTCGTGGAATCGAGCTGTGTGGTAACTGCAGTCTCCTGCTGCTCTACAGCAGCAGTTTTCGGCTCAGCATCAGTCTTGTCCCGCGCTGCCGTCACTACAGCGAACAGCGGACTATCCGGACTAAGCCGCTGCCCCATTTCGACAACTTTTGACCAGACATCCTGATCGTAACCGCTATGTAGCGGCGATAACTCCTGGGCCAGGGTTTCAAAATGCGCAACATCACCTCGCTGCTCATAAATATCAAGCAGCTTCAGCTTGATTTCACTGCGAGATGGGTCACGAGTCATCGCCTCCCGCAATACTTCTTCTGCCTGTTCATCGCGCCCATAGGCCATATACACCTCGGCCTCTGCCAAAGGATCTACTTCGGCAGCCTGCATCATACCCATCCCGGAGAGCCCGAAATCGCTCAAGAATGAACTGTCTGAACCCCCAACCTCCAGTTCATTTGTTGCTTCCTTCCCGGCATCTGAGAATACCGGCTGACTGCTGTCTTCAACCTTCTCTGCAGTAGTTTTACGCCGTTTTCGGAGTAAGGCCAGCAAAGCGCCACCCAGCAGGACCACACCGCCACCGAGTCCATACAAGGATGTCAAATTGGTGGTAACCGACTCATAGATCAGCTGCCACCAGGGCCGCGAAGGCGGCTTGACGGGCGGCTGTTTTTTCACCTCCGGGCGGGCTTTCAGGGTTGCTGGCTGCTTTTTCGATAAAACCTTTGCCTTCACTACTGCATTGTCAGCAAGTGCCTGTCGAGCCGTAGCAGCCTGATCCGGACTGGTCACCCCAGGTTGTACTGACGCTGTAGTACTCGTGGTCAGAGCTACAGAAGGCCGCGCTGGGGTAGAGCTCGTTGCACCATCCTTGTTCTCTATAGCCTTATTCTCTATGGCCAACCCTGGTGTTGCGTTTGACGTGGGTGATTGCTTGTTCTGAATTCGTGCCAACTGCTGGTTGCGAATTTCAATCAGGCGTTTCGCATTTTGGACCTGTTGTTCAAGCAGGGTAACGCGCTCTCGAAGATCCTTATTCTCCAGATCTCGGGACAGCAAGTTCTCTTCCATACTTGAAATTTTTGAACGCAAGCGATCAACCTCACTGGACGACCCCTTGGTCTTTTTCACCCCAGGTACTGCCTCATTACCCTCTGCGGCCCGTGTGACAACGCTGTTTTTGCCCACTGTCGCCTGTACTATTTTGAGCAAATCCTGCGAAGAGTCTGTGGTTGCAGCTTGGCCCTTAGGCACCTTCACGGTCGATGCTGGCACGGTCGACACGGGTTTGATCGATATTGGGGACTTGGCGGAAATTATCGACGGCACTGCAGCTTTAGCTGCAACTGACGCGGCCGGTTTACTACCCGCCAGGCGGGGCGTTATTGCAACTGTGGGTTGTTGCTCTGGCCCACCACTTGATGCAGCTTTATTGATCTTATTCTGTGGCTTATTCTGTGGCTGCCTGGTGGGCTGCACCCTGGTGTTTCCAGCAACGGTCTTACCGGCTGCAGTTTTTCCACTACTGACAAAATCCTGATAAGCCTGCCACAAATCCAGCTGTAAGCGGTACTGCCTTTTTGCCTCTTGTTTACTGACGGTGCGTATCTTCTGCACATCTGGCAGCTTGAGACGAGAGCCGGCTTTGAGTAAATTGATATTATTATTGATAAATGCTTCGGGGTTGGCCTGGCGAAGGGCCTGTAGCAGTTGATAGATATTAACATCTACAGGTGCACGCATAGATCGTACAACCTGCCAGGAGGTTTCTCCCTTTCTTACCTTGTGTATTACTTGCGCTGCCGGTTTTGGTGTAACTGATGCGGTTGTTGCAACAGGTAACGGCTTGGGCAATGGTTTTGAAGCGGGCTGGCTGGCAGCATTATCCAGCGTCGGCAAACGACTGGGTGCCGGTTTTTTAGCCACTACCACGGCTTGACTCACAGCAGCATCGCGTTTCGGCACGATGACATTGGGAGGCAATGTTGCAGCGTAGGTAGGAGGATCAAGCAAGGCCGTATACTCACGCAGAATACGCCCACCCGACCAGTCAACACGAATTAAAAAATGCAGATAAGGTTCACTAACTCCATTAGGCGTGCTAATTTGAATGACCGGTTTACCACTCGGCATCTGCCGCACTACAAACCGCAGACTGGATAATTGCGCTGGACGCTCAATACCGGCACTTTTGAAATCACTCCGGGAAGCCAATTGCACTTTAATTGCTTGCAGCGGTTGGTCGTGTAATGACTGCAATTCAACCTCACCACGAAATGGTTCATCAAGGTAGGATCGCACCTCCAGTTTGCCCAGGCCGATTGCCTGGACCTGGAGGGGTAGCAAGAGTAATAACGACGCCACCAAACCATAAAGTAATCGTTTTAAAACAGGCGTCGAGGGTACGTATTCTGAGCCAGATGCGTATCCGGGAACAAAATTGAAAGCATATAAATTCAGCAATGTTTTCGCCTTTTATCGTAATAAAGCAGGGATTCCACTCAAGTATCGATCACAGACCAGAGTTTAGCAAGTATATCAGTATACTACTGCTGTATTTTATTGGCTAAACGTAACGATTCAGGGTATTCATCTTTTATCCCATTACGGCGTTATTTTCGTACTCGAATACTCACATAGGACCTATATTGTTAGCGCCGGCGTGAAAATGCCGTGTACCGAACCAAAATCTAAATACGCTGAATCGTTACGGCTCAACATACTGTTACCGATCAGCAGTTCCCACCAGGTGACTGTCCTGGAATAGCTAGTTGATAAGTAGCATACTGTTTCCGACTTCGATACCATTCTCGGCAAAATAGCCGACCCGAGCTTCCAGCGCATACCGAAACCGGGCTGCGGGGCCGTAAAACCTGGATTGACCATTTTTTTCCCAGGCCGCCGGACGCATGCTCATGATTTTCACAATCTTCCCACTCTTATCAAAAAATGCAATATCCAGCGGCGCATAGACATTACGCATGTGAAACTGTGCTTGCAGTGAAGAAGAAAAAACAAACAGGATGGCATTATCATGAAAAAGTTGCGGACAAATATACTGAAATCCGGCCGCCCTTTCCGCCCGATCATCGGCAATTCTGGCGGTCAGGCGGATGTGCTGGCGCTTGGAATTGAGTACTTCAACAACCCCAAGCTGCATATGACGCCAAGCCGCAGTCTCTGGCTGGCAGGCCGCAAATCCTACAGTGGGAATACCAGAAAATAATAACGTGGGTATCAACAAGACAAAGGCGGCCAAAGCCGTCCATTGTTTCCTCAATCGCACGCCTGGAAACATCAACTTGCCAACGCAATTGCGGAGCAAACCGTGCTGACTTGTTGCTCTGACATATCTGGCCAGATCGGCAACGACAACACTTCTCCACAAGCCTGTTCAACAACAGGCAGATCACCTACCTGATACCCTAATTCCCGGTGTACCGGCTGTAGGTGCAACGGTTGTGGGTAGCAGACATTACAGCCGATCGAGTATCGTTGCAGGCAGGCTCGCACCAGGTCACGATTTTTGACGCGAATGGTGTAGAGGTTGAAAACATGACGAGAGGTTTTATCCTGTGGTCTGACGGGGCAGACCACGTCAAGATCTGCCAGCATTTGGTCGTACCAGCCTGCAACCCGCAAACGCCCGGCAATTGCCGTCTCCACCAAGCGCAATTTCAAACGCAGCAAGGCTGCCTGTATCTCATCCAGTCGGCTATTACAGCCAACGGCATCATGTTGAAATGGTGCATAGGCACCATGATTGCGCAATTTGCGTAATTGATCCGCAATTTTTTCATCCTGTGTAGTGACCATGCCGCCATCACCGTAACAACCCAGAACCTTGGTGGGATAGAAACTAAAAGCACCGGTATAACCAGCCGCTACATGATGACCACCGGCCTTGTCGGTACCGGAAAAACAGCCAAAACCCTGTGCGGCGTCTTCGATTACCGGTAAATTGTGGGTGTCCGACAGAGCGCATAACTTCTTCATATCGACCGGATAACCGAACAAGTGTACAGGGAGTAGTGCCCGGGTCTGCGGGGTAATTCGCGCAGCCACCTGCGCCAGATCGAGATTAAAACTATGCGCATCGATATCAACAAATACCGGAGTAGCTCCGACCCGGGTAATCACTTCTGCGGTGGCGTAAAACGTAAAGGGCGTGGTAATAACCTCGTCTCCAGGGCCAATACCGAAACTGCGTAGCGATAGCTCGAGGGCATCGGTGCCGGAAGCAACGGCCACCGCAGCGACGGCACCAACATAGGATGCCACTTCCTCTTCCAGAGCCGTCACCTCAGGACCGAGAATGAAACGTCCGCTTCCTCCGGTATGGCGTATCACGTCCAGCCACGCCTCTTCCAACCCGGCGTACTCCTTGGCAAGATCTAAAAAAGGTACGGATTCGAGCCTCTGTGTCATGTCTTCATTTCCTGTATTACGCGTTCGACGACCGCCAGAGCAGCCAGGCCCTCTTCGCCTCCTACTGTGGGCTGACCACCCGAACGAATGGTTTGAATAAAATGCTCAAGCTCAACATCCAGTGGTTTTGCAGCTTCCACCTGCAATGATTCGTGCAGCATAGGGGGAAACCGAACACCCTCTTCCGCGATGCCAGGCTTGACGATATCGATTTGTTGATTCGTAAAGTCCAGGGCATGGTAACAACCGTCACTGAAGACCCGAATTCTACGAAAACGCTTGTCCGATACCCGGCTGGCCGTGATATTTGCCACAGCACCATTACAGAATTCCAGGCGGGCATTTGCGATATCTACCTGTTCAGTGATCACAGCAGTACCCACAGCCGCCACCGAACGCAATTGTGAGTGAACCAGATGCAGCACAATATCAATGTCGTGAATCATCAGATCAGTCACCACATCGACGTCGGTAGCCCGCTCCACAAAAGCACCCAGGCGATGGACCTCGATAAATCGTGGAGAATGCACGCGCTCAGCCAGGACCCTGAATCCTGAATTGAAGCGTTCAAGATGTCCGATCTGAAGAATTACCCCACCATGGGTGGCGCTATCAATAATACGTCGCCCCTGTTCTACACTGACAGCAATCGGTTTTTCCAGCATAACGTGAATGCCGGCATCAAGATAAGGGCGAGCCACCATCTCATGTAACGAAGTGGGCACGACAACACTGACGGCATCAACACGACCAATCAATGCCGAAGGTTCTGTGGCTGCCTCACATCCCAGCTCATCGGCAATTGTGTGGGCCACGGTGGTATCGGTATCAACAACAGCGACAAGCTCGATCTCCGGCATCCTGGCGTAGATCCGGGCATGAATACGCCCCAGATAGCCGACACCAATCACTCCAATACGTAGCGGTTTTACCATCCAGCCAATCCTCCGGGAACCTGCAGTCTGTGTTTTTCCGCGGGATCATGCCATCCGTAGTTCATCATCAGTCAACCCATAAGACCTGTGATGGATTTTCGTGTCTTGCGCGGGTGCGCTATTTTACATGACTATGCCATAGGCTGGAACGGACCGGAATATCATTATTTTGCCCACGTTGGCGCAAAGCATGGTCGATCAACACCAGCGCCATCATGGCTTCGGCGATAGGCACAGCACGGATGCCTACGCAAGGGTCATGCCTGCCTTTGGTAACCAACTCAACCGGGTTACCCTGTCGATCCAGCGTCCGTACCGGTACCCGAATACTCGATGTCGGTTTCAGGGCGATATGTGCAACCACCGGCTGACTACTCGATATTCCGCCCAGCACACCACCAGCATCATTCTTGACAAAACCGCACAGCATCATCGGATCACGATGCTCACTGCCACGCTGTTCGACGCAGGCAAAGCCGGCACCGATCTCGACACCCTTGACGGCATTGATACTCATCAGGCCTTTCGCCAGATCCGCTTCGAGTTTGTCGAACACCGGTTCGCCCTTTTGGTCCGTCGTTTTGGCTTCGATAATCGCCAGGGCGCCTTTGCCTTTGTCGTAGATGCCGGTCACCGTGGCCACGGTGCTGAGCTCACCGCTCGACGGAATGGGCCGATGCAGGATGATGGTCTGCTCACCGTGGAGGATCTTGGTGAAGTCGGCCTTGAGCTTGCCGACGATATCGAGCAGCGTGATGAACGACGGCACGACGGCGAACGTCGGCAGCACCTTGGGGCCGTTACCCTCCCACAGGAACTCCAGCTCGCCCGGGTTCTTTGCACCCACGCCCAAGGCGTAGACGATGCAGTCTTTCCAGCCGTATTTGTGCTTGATGGGCGCGGTCGTCTGGCCGACCAGATCCATGTTGAGGCTCATGGGCCGCAAC
>ENA-ORDP01000684-ORDP01000684.1-marine-sediment-metagenome-genome-assembly--contig:-NODE-684-length-20885-cov-2.701632_pt1 | contig 20885 bp, 22 predicted proteins | sample MGYA00248627_ERZ508539 | MGnify/ENA primary metagenome ERZ508539 (study PRJEB26208, sample SAMN05571518) | marine sediment metagenome | biome: deep sea; feature: Hydrothermal vent; material... | reverse complement strand
ATTCCACAACAGAAAGGTCATAAAGACTGCTTTTTCCAAAAAAATACATGGTCGCCGCTTTGACACCGTAGACTTCATGACCAAAATCTATCTTGTTGAAATATAATTCGAGTATTTCGCTTTTTGTATAGTTTTTTTCCAAACGTAAAGCATATTTTAATTCCTTGAACTTTCGGGAATAAGTTCTTTCTTTCTTTGTAAATAGTTGTTTAGCTAACTGCTGGGTAATGGTGCTTCCTCCTTCCACTACCTTCCAGGCCGCAATATTTTTAAAAGCCGCACGAATGAGGCCACTAATATCCACACCTCTATGTTGATAAAACAGCTTATCTTCTGCCACAATGAAGGCATTGATCAGATTAGACGGGATTTCGCTAATTTTAGAGAGCCTTCTATTTTTACGGAAAAAACTGGTTATTTTATTGCCATTTATATCGTAAACTATAGTGGGTACTTCCAAATAGCGATTATTTGTTATCTGTCCAACTTCTGAGGAATTGTTTATCTCATAGGTGAAATTGGATAAACTGCTGCCCAATAGATAGCTGGCAAAAAGTATGACTAATATTCCACCCAGTTCTATGGATAGAGTTAGTCTTTCATGGGTCATGTATTTTCTTATTAAGAGTTTCATAATAATATTCATCAGTTATAGGATATTTCCCCTTTAAAATATACTTAAATTACTGCAGATGGTGATTATTTTATGAAATAATTTTAGTCATTGCACTTTTTTATTATTTCTTGACAATGTTTGCCCATATTATTATCTTAATCCTTGAAGATCATGACGCTGGAAACATGAGGAGTTCTTTGTGAAACGTACATATCAGCCCAGCCAATTAAAAAGGCGCCGTAAGTTTGGATTTATGAAAAGAATGAGCACAAAAAAAGGACGGCTGGTATTGAAACGCCGAAGGCAGAAGGGGCGAGCGAAATTAACCGTATCCGATGAACGCCGTTATCGAAGCTGACAAAGGCAAAAAGCATTCCTTTAAACAAAAGGAACGTCTTAATCACAAAGAGATACAAGAACTCTTCAAAAGAGGTAAAAGAATTAGAGCAAAAGATTTTCTGGGGCTTTATTTGAAGAATGGTGAAAACTTTGCAAAACTTGGAGTGTCTTTAAAAAAGAAATTGGGTAATGCCGTTACTAGAAATTATGAACGACGGACAGTAAAAGAAATATTTCGTACATCTAAATCTATTATACCAAATGTCAATCTCATGATTATTAAAGTAACCCGTTCTAAATTAGCTTTTAAAGACAAGGAAACACAAGTGGTCAACATGTTAAGGAAAATACAAGTTTAAAGAATGAGATGGATATTTGTAAAGCTCATTGAGTTCTACCAAAAGTTTATTTCTCCCCTTTTTCCACCATCCTGTCGTTTCTACCCCAGTTGCTCAGAGTACTCTAAACAGGCTTTTCAAAGATACTTTTTTTTAAAAGCCCTCTACCTCTCCTTTCTTCGATTGGTGAAATGCCATCCCTTGCACCCAGGGGGTTATGATCCTTTAAAATAAGCTCCAGGAGTCACTTAACTTATGGATCGTAATACTATTCTTGCGATTGCTCTATCGATTGCACTCTTTTTTATAGTCATGAAATTCTTTGTCCCAGCCACCCCAGCTAAAAAACAAGGTCCCAAAAAAAAAGAACTTCTTACTAAAAAGAAAAATCCGGTGAAGGATAAAAAAAATCCAATTGTTAAAACTAAAGATAGAAGTCAAAAAAAAGACGCAACAAAAGGTCAAAAGGATCCTAAAAGAGATTCCGAAACCCAAAAGGATTCATTAGCCCCTGATAAGGGTTTAAACATTGTACCAGTCAAGAATTATTATTTCAAATCAACGGAATACAGTAAAAAGTCTTTTAACGTTCAGACTGATGTCTTCGATATTCGATTTACCCCTGTTGATGCGGCGATCACCAGTTTAAAGCTAAAGAAGTATTCCCATAAAGATAAAAAAACAAAGGAAATGAAGTTGGTAGACGCTGTCTTTTTCCCCGACAATAAAGCGGTCTCCCCGCTGGCAACTAGTTTTCAAGGGGTTAAGGGATTAGAAAAGAAGGTCAAAAGCGTTTATCAGTATGGTATATATAAATATGAAAACGGTGAACTCAATAAGCAGGAAGATGGCGATCTTGAAAAGGATCGAGACTATAATACACTCATTAAAACCAATATAGATAAACTATCCAAACGTTACGGCACTAAGATGTCTAATTTGGTCATCATCTTGTTTAAGTCCCAATATAAGGTTCAGAAAAAGTCGGGCGATAAAACCTTTGAGTTTATCAAGATCTACACGTTGCATGATCAAACTAAGGATTATTTAATCGATTTGGATATGACCATCAAAAACCTGTCCGATAGTGAATACGCTGTTGTGAGCAATTCTGATGACAACGCCAGTTTTTATATCCACTGGGGCAAGAGTTTAGGCCCCTCTTATAACCCAAAAACTAAAACAAGTTATGATGAGAAGTTCGGGACAGCTTATCTACAACTGGATGATAAAGAAGTGGAAGTGAAAGAAACTGGTGAAGTCACCTCTCAGTTCAAGTGGTTAGCCCTTGACAGCCGCTATCTAGCTGTCTATCTGATTACTGAATGGGGTAATGATAGCCAAAACGTAAAAAGATGGAAAAAGAAAAATTACTTCGGTGAGGTCCGGAAAAGCAAGAAAGTCACTAAAGAAATCATTGGTCTTGGCTTCAAGCAATTCATATCAAAACCGGATAAAGATCAATCCTATCATGTGTCAGTGTTTGTAGGACCTAAGACACGATCTCTCCTTCAAGAGGCACGTTATGATGATTTTGGTCTAATAGAAGTGAGAAACAGAAGCTGGTTATCTATTATTAAACCCCTTGAATGGGTTGTTGAATGGGCATTATTCACATTTAATGACTACACCCATAATTATGGATTAGCCATTATAATTCTCACTATTCTTTTAAAAATATTAATGCATCCACTCACCAAGAAAAGCCTGAATTCCACCCGTAAGATGCAGGAATTAGCCCCTAAAATGAAGGAACTGGAAGCTAAATACAAGAAGGACCCACAACAAAAGCAGAAAGCCATCATGGCCATGTACAAAAAAGAGGGGGTGAACCCACTGGGGGGCTGTCTCCCTATCTTGCTCCAACTCCCTGTCTTTTGGGCTCTTTATGCCGTTATTCCCGTACTTCTTGATTTGAAAAATGCCGAATTCCTGTGGATCACTGATCTTTCATCCCCTGATACCATAATGAATATCCAGTTGGGTATAACTGACAAACTCAACATTCTACCCATCATCATGACCATCACCTCCGTTTTCCAAATGAAACTCACGCCTCAACCTACCATGGGGGCCTCCGGGGACAAAGCTCAGGCCGCTAAAATGATGCAGTACATGATGCCAGCAGTCTTTCTATTCATATTCTGGACCATGCCGTCAGGACTTGTTCTATATTGGACCGTACAAAACACACTTCAAATTGGTCAACAGCTTTATACTAACTATTTTGGCAAAACAAAATCTAAAAACAAGGAGAAAGGGGGGACCAAATAATGCTTGTTAGAGAATTTGAGGGCAAAACAGAGAAAGAGGCCGTTAAGCAGGCTCTCGAAGCCCTCAACCTGGACGAAGACCAGGTAAAAGTTGAAACCGTTAATTCAGAAAACAAGGTCGGCTTTTTTGGCTTTAGAAACCGGAAATCTGTTAAAATAAAAGTTTATTACGAAGAGCAACAGGCCACTGCTTTCGCCCTGGTCGTGAGAAATTATTTGACTCAACTTTTTGAGACCGTGAAGTTGCGGGCTGAAGTGGAAGTCGTTCAAGAGGAAGAGGATAAAATCTATATCAGTGTCTCCAGTAGTGAATCAGGATTGCTCATTGGGAAAAAAGGTAAAAATCTTGAGGCCATACAATTCATTCTAAATATGGCTATGAATAAAAGTCAGCAAGATAAAGATGAGTGGAAGAAAATCATTCTGGATATAGAAGGGTATTGGAATCGTCGGGAAGAAGCCATTAAAAGAGTGGCTCTAAGAGCCGCTGACTTCGTCCGCACCAGCAAAAAAACAAGGCTTTTACAAACCATGAATCCTTTTGAGAGGAGATTAGTCCACTTGGCCCTTCAGGACTTCAATGACATTGGCACTCGGAGCGAAGGCGATGGGACTTACAAAAAGGTACGCGTCTTTCTAAAGTAATGAAGGCTGATTATTTACAGGATACGATTGCAGTGATCTCAACACCTATGGGTAAAGGGGCCATTGCAATCCTCCGTCTTTCGGGTGATAAAGCTCTTAAGACAGCTTCCAGGATATTTTACAACCCTAAAGTCGATTTACTCACCAGCCCCCCACGATTCATGCACTATGGCAAAATCATTGATCCCCTAAGCCAGCAACTGATTGACGAAGTGATGCTCACCCACATGCCTCCTGAAAGCTCTTTTACACGGGAAGAGGTCGTTGAGATCTACTGTCACGGGGGAGACGTCATCCCGAATACCATCCTGAAACTTCTTCTTTCTTTAGGCCTTCGGATGGCTGAACCAGGTGAATTCACTCAGCGAGCTTATCTCAATGGACGGATCGACCTCACGCAAGCCGAAGCGATTCATGATATAATCGACTCACAAAACCAATTGGCCTCTCGAATAGCCCTGTCTAATCTGGAGAAACGCTTCTCAAAGATTATCTATGGGTTTAGAGATTCTTTGGTTCAGATTCTGGCCAAGTTAGAAGTCAATATCGACTATCCTGAAGAGGATTTAGAACCTCTGTATCGTGAAGAGTTCCAATCTACCCTTGAAAGTATCATCCATGAGACCGATCGTATTGTTTTGGACAGCCAAAATGGAAAAATCATCAAGCAGGGGATTAAAGTAGCCATCGTGGGCAAGACAAATGTTGGCAAGTCAACATTATTTAATTACTTAACAAGAGAAGATCGAGCCATCGTCTCTCACATCCACGGAACCACACGAGACTTTTTGGAGACCCATATCACTTTGGCTGGTGTACCCATAGAACTGGTGGACACGGCCGGATTTCGCGTGACCAACGATGACATCGAAGAGATCGGCAAAATACGCTCTCAAAACAAGATGAGCGAAGCAGACCTTATCTTGTGGGTTTTGGATTATAATCGGCCATGGGACGAAGGAGATGATCATGTCGCGTCAAGTATTAAGAGAGTCAGTCCAAAGGAAGTCATTTATGTGGTGAATAAAACAGACCTCGAAAAGGCCCTAGATTTAGAGGCCGAGAGCCTTTCTTTTCAACCGGAAAGGGTTTTCCACATCTCCCTTAAGGGGAACATGGGCTTATCTGACATGGAAAAAGGCTTTAAGTCTATCTTTCTCAAACAAGACTTCAGCTTCAATGAGCAAACCGTTATATGCAATATCCGCCAGGAAAGCTTATTACTGCAATGTCAAGCATCCCTTAAAAAAGCCCTATCAGCCTTATCAGAGGGTCTATCTTATGAGTTTATCGCCATTGACTTACGCGAAGCTTTAGACTCACTAAGTGAAATTGTTGGGGAGGTCACCACGGAAGACATACTCACTGAGATCTTTAATAACTTTTGTATTGGCAAGTAAACGATTCAAGATTCTCCTTAAGAATAGCACACAGATGACACGGATCATACGGATTTTCACGGATTAATATTCTATTCCTATCCGTGTCAATCCGTCCCATCCGCGTTATCCGTGTTCTATTTCTTTTTTCGATCATTTGGTGTCTCGATATTGCTTAATCCCTCAGCTAATAAGAGATTAGCCAGCTTGATAGGATAGTTTGTAATGATTCCATCCACCCCTAATGCGATCAGTTTTTTCATGAGTTTGGCCGAATTCACAGTCCAAGGCAATACTTTGAGAGAATTATCCTTAGCTTGCTGTATAAGTCGTTTGCCCACAATCCCTTTATAAGGGTGGATGGAGTAGAGAGAACAATTACTAAAGTGAGAGTTCGTGTTTTTCTTGGCCCGACTATGGAAAATATACCCACAGCGGATGCTATCATCCACATGACTCACCATCTCAAGCATTTCCGATGAAAAGGATGACAAAATAACTCGTGAGCTCATATCGTATTCTTTCACCAACTCAAGGACTTTTTTCACGAGTAATAAACTTCTCTGTTTGGAGTATTTTAGCTCGATGTTGAGGGAGATTTTATCCTGGACTAAGTCAAGAACCTCTCTCAGAGACGGGATGTAATCAAATTGAGCCTCCCGATTTTTCTCTCTCTTAAGAAAGATCCGAAACTTTCTTAAGGAGTCGAAATCAATGTCCTGGACCTTGACAGCCACGGAACTTAATCTTTTCAAGGTTGGGTCATGGAATACAACCACCTCATCGTCTTTGGTCAATCGGACATCAAACTCAATCATATCGATCTCATAGTCAATGGCTCTTTTAAAGGCTGTTAAGGTGTTTTCCACCGCGTGGACACCAAAACCCCGATGACCAATATTAAGTATCATTTATCCACCCGAAGGACTCTTTCAAAATTGCCCTGATCATCGAAATAGTTGATGAGCATGAGTTTATCTGTTTCTGAATACTGATAGGCCTCGGCGAAGATCTTTTCGTTTTCTTTATTAAACATCTCTTTTTTAGAGAGTCTGTTTTTTTCATCGTAATGAAAAACTTCGTAAGACACCAGCTCACCCTTGGGGCTCAGGATTTTCCTTAGATTCTTTCTCCCCTGATTGTCATGATAAAATAAAGAATAGTTTAGTAGTTCCAGTTTCTTATGGCCTGGATTGAAGGATAAGGTCTCACATTTCTCTAATTCTTGACGTTCATTATAGATATAAGTATTACGCCATCGTAGTGAACCTGATTTCTCCCGACACTCCCTGGTGATCAAGTGATTCTTATCATAAGAGTAGAGAAAGGATTCGATGAGTTTATGCTTGAAACGTCTTCGGGTATTGTGTTCTAATTTCTCTATGAGCCGTTGATCCGTGTCAGACAGGTAGTAAGCCTTAAAGAAGGAAGCGTCTAACTTTATGTCGTCTATACTTTTATACAATCCGATAGGCTCTTCCAGGTCAAAGTTCCATTTTTGAGAGTATACAATTTCATGGCTCACAAAGCAACTCCTAAACTCAAGCCCATCAGTCTATCTTAAGTCAAAGCGTCCCGAACTCGTTCCAATCGCCCACGAACGTCTTGACCGAACTTTTCCAGGTCTGAAGTGTTCTCCACCAGGCCTAGCATAGCCATCGGGTCTAAAAAGCTGACACACACACGATTATCCTCTTCTTCCTTGACTAAAACGTTGCATGGAAGCAAAAGTCCAACGTTTGGTTCAATATCCAGGGCCTGGGCGGCGAGAGGGGGATTACAGGCTCCTAAAACCTTATAGGGTCTCATATCTTTATTTATTTTCGCCTTAAGCGTCTTCTGGAAGTCGATCTCAGTGAGAACCCCAAATCCTTCCTTCTTCAATTCCTCTGTGACCTGACTCACTACGGTCTCAAAGTCTTTTGTCAGAGTCGTGCTAAATTGATACATGATGTTCTCCTTCATGACGTTTGCATTCATTAGCGATATACTGGAAAATAATAAAATATCTCAAAAAGACTATGCTAAATAATCACAATCTGTTTGATTCAATCGCTTACAAGCTCCTACAGACAGTTATTGGTTTAGCCCAGGGTATTTCCAAAAGGATAAAGTTTTTGCAGAATGGGTCGATTTGCTTTGGAGTGGTGAAAAGATGAAAAAAACCTACACGATCCATTTTCTGATCTTGAGTATAACCCTCTTTGCCATCGCTTATGGGGCCTCGATTCTTATTGGAGAGAAAGTCTATCGAAAGCAACAGGGGAAATGGCTGATGGAGTCTCGAAAACTGGGTCAGCGAACTATAGAAATACTTGGGACTAAAGATCTTACAGACAAATCGAATCTTCTGGACTACATTTATAAAGAGTATCTAAACAAAGAACCTGCCCTGGCCTTCTACCAGATTGGGAAAATGAAGAAAGGTCTTTTCCAGCCAATGCTGGGGGGGAAGCAGGCCAACAGCCCTGTATTCATGATCAATCTCAATGACCTGATTAGTCCCACAGGACAGACCAAAAATGAGTTCTTCCAAAAGGGCCCTTTTCTGATCTACAATCAAGACATGCTTTCCGGGACTCAATATTACGGCAAGCTTTTTATTGCCTTCGATGAAAGGATAGGGTCGTCTAAACTCACGGTATTTATTCATATATTTTCGTTCACTCTCGGAGTTCTGCTTCTATCCATCATTTTGTTTAAGTGGTATCAAAAGAGATATGGGATGAGGTCCCTGATAAGTGATGGGGATACTGACCAGGACACCATTCCGCAGGCTGTACTTGTTTATGAAGAAGGGGTTTCAATCCCTCCAGACAGTCCTGAGCCAATAAATACAGGAGGCTTTGTTGATTAGTTTAAGGATTCTATTAACAATACTAATTGTCTTACTGGCTTCAAAAGGTTTTACAAGAAGTGGGACGGGTTATTACTTCAAAGACAAACGGGTGATGAAAAAGTTTTATTCAAATGCCTTTTCCCACCAGACAAATAAAGTGGCTGAGAGGATCTATCGCTCTTCAGACCTTGAGGTGACACCCGATGACTTTACCGTCACTCCATCCTCCTTCACGGGTCATAAAGAGAGTACTCACTTTTTTATTGATCGATTGGTTCTCAGAAACCGATTTGCACCTCCATTCAGGAAGCAGGTCTTCCACTTGGCTGTTGAGTTCAAGGCTCCTTACTTTATGTTTGTTGATCTTCGTCCGAAAAAGCCTCTCTTACTGCCAAATTGGGCAAAAGCCCTGGACTTTTGGGTTCTGGCAACAGAACCAGACATCGTGATCTCCTTCTATTTTGAATATCCCAATGGCTTAAAGATGAGATATAACGTCCCAATCAAAGGTGATGGATGGTCAAAGATCTATGTGAACCTTCTAGCCGGGAGTAAAAAGACTTTATTTAGAGATTTGCCTATTAAGCTCACCAAGATTAGGGTCACAAGGCATTCCCAAAAAAGACCCACGGCTTTTTCTGTTTTCACCGGAGCGATACGGGCTTATAACTATCTTAAAAGTTTCCATAATTTGTACCTTGAACCCCATGAAACCTTCGCTGACTTTGAAAAAACCTTACCCCGTCACTGGAAATATACCATTGGTAATGATCCACCGAGTCAGCCGCTGGCTAAACTAGCCAATCATGAGGGGGGATCACTTGTTTGGGAAAGGAATAAGCAGTATCTAAGTCTGTCAGTTCCCCCGTCAGTCCATAAAAACAAAGATATACTCATTTATTTCCCCCTTGGATTCTATAAACTTAAAGAGGCCCACACCATATCTCTTTGGATCAAAGGGGAAGGCCGAAAGGAAGAGGTCTCCTTAATCTTTCAGGAAGGGAGACACCGCTATTTTGAGTTGGAGATAGCCGAGATTTACTTCACTGGATGGAGGAAAATTACAGCCACCATCCCCAAAAAAGAGATTCATTACTTTGAGAGCCACCGAAATCGTGAACGATATGTTTTATTGATTGGAATGAAGATCACACCGGGTACCCCTTCCAAAGACCCGATCCGCCTGGGATTCGATCAGCTGGAAGGACTCATTGAACCTGGTAAATTAGGGAATGTTAAAGACTTATAAGTGACAGGCAGTTCTTACTAATGGTTTTTTTCACTAGCAATTATTTAATCTACTAAACTAAATTGTCAGGTTGTAAACCCTGCAACCCGTAGAGACGCGATTAATCGCGTCTCTACGGGGCTGACAAGTTATAAACGTTTTAGTCTATGAAATCAGAAGTTCCAATTCCAAAGAAGCAATAGTCCTCCTGTTAAACCCAGAATACCAAAGCTAACTCCAACAATAGCTTTAACTTTACCCCTTATCACCTCATCACTTTCATTGATAAGAATGAGAGCTTTTATTCCAGAGTATATGCCCATCACGGAGCCCAGTCCAGCTAACCAGAAGATAGATAGAAGGATAGACTGGGTGACAAGCCGATTCACTGTTTGTTGCGTACCAGGGATTGGATGGCCAGATTTTACTGAAACCTCTTCATCCGGTACGAAAACTAAACCACAGGAGGGACATTCTGGTAAACCTTTTGTCACGGCATTGCAAGCCGGACAGATGTCTGGGATGCTCTTTTCACTGATGTTTTCATGGGATAATCTATGCTGGATGGCTTCTCTCGCTTCCTCTAAATCCCTTTCCGCCACCTGGATATGAATGGGACCGGTTGCTAAATTATACCCAGAACCGATTTGACCCAGTCCAAAAAGACTTTGAACTTCTTCGTTCTTGGAGTAGTAAAAGATTTCGGCACCTTCTAAAATGCTTTTAACCAGTAGATGTTCGGGTTCGTCATTTGGAATATAGACTGTTACAAGTTTTGAATCGTCTTTCATAATTATCCTGTTGATAACTTATTGCCAGGAACCTTTATAATCCACTGTGACAAAAATAAAGTGATCATAATGTTAAGTCAAGAAAAATCAGAAAAAAGGGCTTGAAAAGAACTTGGAGAAGAACAGGGTTCGTCCAAATCCCAGGATTGGGCGCCAAATCAAGTCTGAATCGAAGATCAACCTATTCTCAAATCAAAGGATCGGCAGTCATTTATCATGGAATGTCCCTCAATCTGCATTCCACCTAGGCAAAGGGCGCAATCTTCATATAGATAGACCTTGTATATCACAAATGTACTACAGTAATCCCTTTTTTTGTAAAAAAGCGAATGGAATAATGCATTTGTAGTATTATGGGTTATACTATTGGATAATGGAAGTTTGAGAGAATGCTGACATCCTTTACTATCAGGTAAATCATTATTTAAGGAGTGAAATCCTGACGTTTTCCCGTGGTTAGTAGGGTTTGGCCTGATAGTCCATTGATCTCAGACTTCCTTTAAATACAATAAAAGGTTGTAATTATGAAAAACATACTTCAAATATCCCTCATCCTGATCCTTCTCTTGCCCTTTGGCTCAGTCTTTGCAGATCATAGATGGGACGACCCTACCCTCATGATTGGCTTGAAAATGCCTTTTGGTTTTAATGTGACTAATTCCTCAAAGACCAACTTGAACTTTCTGGATACTGGAGGTGGGGCCACTGTTGGAGTAGGCCTGTCAGTGGATATCATTCCATTCACCTATCTGGATCTAGAAACTGGAGCTTATTATCGTTTTGCCAGCTTTAGGGATTTTGATGTATCCTTACAAGAGTTTTATTTCCCTATGATCCTTAAATTACGATTTCCTGTATCCTCTGGAATTGTGTTTTTAATCGGTGGAGGCACAGCCTATTTTCATGCGATCTCTGGAAAGGTAAATCCAACCGACACAGTGGATCCGGCCTTTGGCCAGAGATCCATCTCATTACCACAACAGGATCTACGCAATGGATTCAGTTTGATCTTTAAGACTGAGATTCAGGCAGAAATCGGGAAAGATTTGTTCCTATCCTTTGAATTGGGTTATGAAAAAGCTAAAAGATCTCTGGACATCGTAACCCATGATATCACTCTTGGGATAGGTATGACTTTTAAAGTATTTTAATATAAGGAGTTACTCATGAAAGGTATATTAGCGATTATCACACTCAGTTTGATCTTCAGTCTTGTTGCTTGTTGTGGATATAATGAAAATGGATATGATTCATCGTCATCCTGGTGTAATGACAGTTCAAGTTCATCCAATAACAGTCCGCCTCCAACACCTCTAGGCCCTCCATTGATTACCAGTACAAACGCCTCCAACACGGTGATCACGTTTAATCTGAGTGGTAATAATCTAACCTCCCTGTCAACGATTCAGTCCAAAATCACGATACGGAAGGGAGGGTTCACTGGATCAAGCGTATCATTTGCGGTCGTGCAAATCTCCCCGACTCAATATAACCTACAGGGCTTTGTCCTAAGTTCTGGAACTTACTATCTCACCTTTGAGTCAGGGACTTTTCAAAGTTCAATATTAGTCTCTCAGTCTGGAGTGATTAGTTTTGGGATCTAGATTTAGAATAATTGGCCCATCCTGGAGGAAACCTGTTGAATACTCTTGTTTAGCCCACTCTAGAGGATTCCTCCAGGTGATAGGCTTCATCATGTTTTTAGTCCATCAAATCAAGAGCCTGAATGTCTGATGTCTAAATCTATCCACATTTTACTCCGCACACATCGCCATCGAGTCGCCAGTATTTACAGAATACGAGTTCTCTATATATTGCAGATGCATTATATAAACCTGTTTTCTCTATAAATAGGCTTAAATTACTGCAATTGTAGTATGATGGGTTATACTATTAGATAATGGGAGTTCAAGAGGTGGATGGGATTCATTACTATCGGGTAAACAGATATTTAACCCATTGAATCTTAATATCCCCCTTGGTCAATAGTATTTAGTCTAACAACTTATCAATCTCAAACTCACTTTAATTTCAAAAACAGGACGTCATTATGCGATTTTTGCTTACATTTTCCTTTGTTCTAATCCTTCTCTCAACCTCTGACTATACTTTTCCTAAAAAAAAAGACCCTGTTGTCACAATAGGAGTGAAATTACCCTTTGGTTTTCATGCAAATCATTCTACAAGCACCAATCTGAGTTTTCTGGATACGAATGGTGGAAGTCTAATTGGAGTGGGCCTAAGTGCTGATATAATTCTTTTCCGCAATCTAGCCGTGGAACTAGGAACTATTTATCGCGTTATCGAATATGGGAATCTACAGATTAAAGAGTTGCAATTCCCTATGCTTCTTAAATTAAGGCTACCTCTTTCTCGTTCATTTATCTTTTTAGTGGGGGGCGGTGTCGCCTATTTGCATGAACTTTCTGGAGAAATTGATCCGGCTGATACAGTGAATCCAGCCTTTGGACAAGGCAGTATTTCTTTGCCGGACCAGGATTTACGCAATAGATTCAGCTTTATCCTCAAGATGGAGTTTCAGTCATGGCTCATTAGAGATACTTATTTTCTATCCTTTGAAATGGCCTATGAAAAGACTAAAAGGGCTTTAAACATAAGTTCTGATGATATTATTTTCAGTATTGGGATGAACTTCAAGATATTTTAATCCGCTTACCAGGAGCTATTTATGAGAAAGTCAACAGCTATGATGACATTTTTTTTTATCATTTATCTTGTCGGCTGCTGTGGTTCAGATTCTTCGGGCTGTGCCGATTTGGCAGAAGCTCTTGCCGACCTGGCCTCATCTTCTTCGTCATCTTCCAGTGCTTCATCCTCACCCCCAACTCCTGCACTGATTATCCAGATCAATACAACAACTACGGTGATCACCTTCAATCTGAGTGATAATAATATTGGTTCTCTATCAACGATTCAGTCCAAAATCACGATACGAAAGGGAGGATTCACCGGGTCGAACGTGTCTTTTACGGTTGTACAGATCTCTCCGACCCAATATAACCTTCAGGGTTTCGTTCTAAGTTCTGGAGCTTACTTTATCACCTTCGAGTCGGGGGCTTTTCAAAGCTCAACGGTCGTCTCTCAGGCTGGAGCAATCAGTTTCAGCATATAGGCCTACCCTGATATGGGTGACGGCCTCATCGAGGAAAGGTGATAACCTGTTAGGCGTACTGTTCTTTTGCCTGTTTAGCAATAGAAGCTTCTTCTGGATCATAGGCTTTTCCAGACCAGAGCATGGAATAAGCTAGCTCTTCATTGCCGTTCTCACAAAGCTCCAGGACCTTCTCAAACAAGGGCTGAAAGGTTTTACTTTTATGAGATTCCTCATGGGTCTCAAAAGATGCCCAAAAGGTTACAATAATCACCTCTTTGTCTTTGAGAGGGCTTTCTACGGCCTGACCCAGGGTGCTTCCTTCATTGGATATGTTCCCCGTGTTTTGAGCCACAAAGCCTCCGTAGAAGCCTGTCTCAGAGTGATACGTTTTTACGTTCTCACACAAATAACCCACACGCTCCTGCAGGTCATCGATGGTATAATCGGCCTTTAAAATCACCCGATTGATGGTCACCACCCCGTCATGGGGGAAATTGGGTATCAATCCTGACATAATGATCTCCTGTCAATTTGTTAATATTATACACGCAGAAATCATGCCAAAAAAAAGTAAATCATCTGATTCTTTAAATCAGTTGACATAAATATCTGAATATGTACAATATAAACGGTTCCAAATATATTAAAAGATTCGTATGAAGGAGGTAAAACGTGTCAAAATAACCCACATTGATGGGATGGATTGGGACATCCTTACTCATCCTATCCAGTTTTGAGGCAAGAACCTGTCCAGAACACTGAGACTCTCGAAGATCGAAGAAATCTATTCTTTAGCAGCCATTACGACCAAATGACATAATACCTTGACTTTGTCTCAGACGGCCATTGTAAAGTACAAAGTGTTTTAAAACATTATCTTGGTGAAGATGGTTTTATAGATTTAAGCTTCACTTAATCGTGAATGACACAGGGGATCTCCTTACTATTGCTTTGACCCCTGACAATGTAAATGGCTGTAACCCTTTAGAAGTAGGCAAGTTGGCTAAATGTTTATATATTTGACTGCCTAGACTTATCAGGAGCAAAAGCCGTCTCTTGGAAGGAATTGGTCACCAGGAGATCCTAATTCGATGTCTAAATTACCATATAGATCTCTCAAACTCAGGTTATTTACAGGATCGATGGGATTGAGAAGCCGTTCTGATAGGAATAGTGATGTTTAGACGGTCAGTTTAGGCTCTTTTACTGCTTTTACCTCATCCAAACGGCTTACCGGCGTGTTATATGGGGCTCCTTGCACTTTGGCCTTATCTTTCAGGATGTCAGCATAAATCGCTTCCATTATAGTGATAAAGTGGTCCAGAGTTTCCTTGCTTTCCGTTTCCGTTGGCTCGATCATCATAGCTTCCTGGACGATCAGGGGGAAATAAATAGTGGGAGGGTGAATCCCGTCATCGATGAGGCGTTTGGCCAGATCCAGAGCAGTGACGCCATGATCGCTTTTGATGCTCTTCATGGATATAATGAACTCGTGCATGCAGATTTTATCATAGGGAACATGGAATATCTTTTTCAATCGCTCTTTGACGTAATTGGCATTTAAAACAGCCAACTCACTCACCTTTTGGAGGCCATCGATCCCCAGAGTGATGATGTAGACATAGGCTCTTAGTATTATCAGAAAGTTCCCATAAAACCAGCGAATCCTTCCAATAGACTTCTCTCGGGAAGAGTCCAACTGGTAAGTTCCCTTTTCAGGATGTTTGATGACCTTTGGATAGGGTAAGAAGTCTTTGAGTTTTTCTGAGACACAGACAGGCCCACAGCCGGGGCCTCCACCACCATGGGGAGTGGAAAAGGTTTTATGGAGATTGATATGCATCACGTCAAAACCCATGTCGCTGGGTCTCACCTTTCCCACGATGGCATTGAGATTGGCCCCGTCATAATAAAGGAGAGAGCCGTTTTTCTTGAGTAGGTCACTGATTTCAAGGATGTCCTCTTCAAATAGACCCAGGGTATTGGGATTGGTAAGCATGATACAGGCGACATCCTTTGTGAGCAATTGCTTTAAGTGATCTATATCCACCATTCCCCTATCACTGGATTTCACCTGAATAGTTTTAAAGCCTGCCATAACAGCACTTGCTGGGTTCGTCCCATGGGCGCTGTCCGGGATAATGGCAATACTTCGCGACTCACCACGACTCTCAAAGTACTTCTTGATCATGGTCACACCCACATACTCCCCTTGTGCCCCTGCGTTTGGTGCGAGTGGGACATGGGGGAAGCCTGTGATCTTTCCTAAAGCATTTTCCAGCCCATAAATGATTTCCAAAGCCCCCTGGACTTGAGTGCTATCCTGATACGGATGGATGTTAATGAAGCCATCCAGAGAGCCCGCATACTCATTGATTTTTGGGTTGAACTTCATGGTACAGGATCCAAGGGGGTAAAAGTGAGTGTCTACCGAGAAGTTCTTGTGGGATAGGCGGACAAAATGACGGACTACATCGAGTTGACTTAGTGAGGGTAGGCCTATAGGGCTTTTACGGGCTATCCATTCAGGGATTTCACTTGTTTCTACGTCCAGATGGGGGAAAATCACCCCACGGCGTCCTTCAACGGACTTCTCAAATACGTTTTCGTTCATAGTTTACTCATTTAGATGTTTATTTGACCATGAATGACGGCTAGCGCTAAAGGCCTGTAGGGGCGATCCGCCGGATCGCCCCTACAGGCCGTTGGATAAACTCGTTAACAATGAGTTTATCATTACCTGTTCTTTAAACCAAAGTTTGGGTTAAATCGTCAAAAGTCTCTCTACGCCTGATAAGCCGTGCCTGACCGTCTCGAACCATCACTTCAGCTGGTCTGGGGCGAGTATTATAATTGGATGCCATGGAGAAACCATAGGCTCCGGCGTTTAATATGCCTAATATATCCCCCTCACGGATTTCAGGGATACTTTGATCCTCAATACCTTTTCCATTCTGGGTAAACACATCGCCACTTTCGCAGATATTCCCTGAGACAGCTATCTTATGAGGCGTCCCCTCGGGATTGCTGCAGTTAACAATCTCATGATAGCTTCCATAAGTCATAGGCCTGATGAGATGATTAAAGCCGGAGTTTGTCCCGGCAAACTTATGAGTAGGTGTTTCCTTGATGTTATTTACCGTCACCAAAAGCGTTCCACTCTCCCCTACAAGAAATCGTCCTGGCTCAAGGTAGAGAGAAAGATTCCGGCCGTATTCTTTGCAGAATTGACTGAAGCGTTGGCTGATCCGTTGACCGAAATGGGCGATGTCAATCCCATGATCTCTAGGCCGATAGGGAATCCCAATGCCCCCGCCGAAGTCAATGAACTCAAGGGTCTTAAAGTGTTGAGCCGCTCCCAAGATAATGTCAATGGCTTTTATGAACTCGTCCACTTCTAATATCCCTGAGCCTATATGGGAATGAATACCCACAATCTTTAGATCGTATTTTGAAGCCAGAGATTTGATCTTATCTATCTTATCAAAGTAAATACCAAACTTACTTTCAGGGCCCCCCGTGATGGTGTGTCCGTGGTGACCAGCTCCACAGTCCGGATTGATGCGTATACAGATGTGAGAATGGGGATTCATCTTGCCGTAGCGCTCTATTTGGGAGAGAGAGCCCAGGTTCTGCTGAATGTTCTTATCCAGACAATACTTCATTTCTTCATCTGTCACGTTATCACCAGTGTATAGGATCTCATGGCTTTGGTACCCTGCTTTGAAGGCAATTTCTACCTCCCAGGGGGATACGGCATCGATCCACGCACCTTCTTCCCTGAAGACTTTCATGATAGAAGGATTGGTATTGGACTTACAGGCGTAAAGAATCTGTTTGTTTGGGTAGCCGATGGATTTCTTGAGTATTTTTATTCTATCTCTTAATATATCCTCATCATAGACGTAAAGGGGTGAGCCAAAACGTTCTATGAGTTGGCTGACTTTAACCTTCCCGATTGCTACCATCAAAATATCCTGTACAGTAGTATGATTCTTAATATTTAGTGAATATAGCTATGATAAATAAGAATAATAAAGTTATTTATAACCTAATCTTCCTCGACCAGGACAAGGCCCTCAAAATTCTCCACCACTTTTTTATTGGTTGAAGCGCTGTTTATATTGGTAGAAGGAGTGGGTCTGGTTTCTTGAACAGGTGCAGATCTCCTGGATACTTGTGTTTCCTTAGTCTCAGTGACGGGATCATCGTCCACCTTAGGAGATTCTTTTGCCTGGATAAGGGATTCTTCCCATTGGCTGATCCTGGTGTCTAAACTGATGATATAGTCCTCATTATATTCGTCCTGTTCAAATTGGTTGATAAGACTCACGATGAGGTTGCTTCCCTCTACCAAATCCGGGTAGTAATGAGCATAGAGTTGAGCGATCTTCTTAAAGTAGGGTAAAAGGTTATTCTTTAGCTCAATACTCTTCAAAAGGCCGCCCATCTTCAGATTATTCTCTATTGTCTGCTCCTGAAGCTGGTGGATAAGCTTTTGCTGTTCCCGTATAAAGTTTTTCTGTAAAGAAAACATAATCTTTCCTCGTGGTGATTAAGATAGCACTTTTCATGGATAAAGTCAAGGTCTAAAAGCTTTTCAAAGGGTCAGTGACTCATTGATACGAGTCTTAAGAAAATAAATCCTGAAATGACTTGATAAATAAACTTTAGATAACTATCTTTTGCAATAGATTCATTTGTTTTAATCGACAAAAATATAAATGATTCCATTAAAAATAATTACATTGTATGTCGATGTAAAGAATGATTACTAAACTACCCAAAGCTTCTTTAGGCTTAAGGATCAAAGCTTGGGGACTTAAAACTAAAAATCAACAGGTCAATATAGATGCCCAATTTAACAGTCGTCTACCAGGACGATACGTCTGTTCACGGCAGGGTTTATGATGGTTTAACCATTTGTGACGCACTGAGACAGATTGGTAATGTCACTCAAATGAATTGTGGGGGGCGAGCACGCTGTGCCACGTGCAAGGTGAGGATAGTGAGCGGTTATGAGTCTCTCACGGAAGTCACCGATCGGGAGCTTAAGAGATTAGGTTTGGAAAACGTTAACAATCGTTTTCGCTTAGCGTGTCAGACAATCATTCATGGGGATGTGGTTATTTCACGGAACTAGCAAGCCGATTATTTAAGTCAAATGGAATCTTTCTTACTGATGTAAGGATAGACCCACGTGTTTACCGTTCCACCCCCCCTCCGTACGGGTTCAACATGTTGAACCCGTACGGAGGGGGGGCATTCGCCTCTATGGTGCCTGCATGGCCCTTTGAATTGGGCAGACACGTGGGTCTGCCCCTAGAGGCAGTCATCACTGCCAATTTCTGAATTACCAAGAGAACGCTATGTCAGTCAGTTATTACGATATATTGAATGTCTCGTATACAGCCAATATTGAGGACATTAAAAACTCCTATAGGGTGATGGCCAAGCGATATCACCCGGATATAAGCTCTTCAGAAAACGCCTCCACTATCTTTAAACTGATCGTCCAGGCTTACCAAACCCTGGGAAACACCGAATCCAAAGAGGTTTACGATAAAAAGTTCTTTGAGTCAAACCTTGTCTTTGAGGATGGAAGAGGGTATATCAAGTTTCCCAAAAAGCGTATCCACTACGCCTCATCCCTCAAGAATCTGGCTCAAAGCGGTATGTTAGCACGAGGCCAGGCTAAACGTAAGCATAGACTCAAGAGTTTTGGATATGATATTTCTTTATCCCTAACAAAGACGGAACACCGTCGTGGTGTCGCTGTCAGGTTGTCTCTTCCGGCTAAAGGAACTTGTTATGTCTGCTATGGTATGGATCAATACTGCTATCTTTGTGATGGTCTTGGGATTTATAGCTCCACAGATGATTTAGACTTTCTCATCCCCCCGAACACCCCTAACAACAAGATCTTCGACATCGACCTGCGGAAGCATCCACCTCCTACAAAGTTCAGCTACTTCACGTTAAGCAATCTCACGGTATGGGTCAAAGTGATGGACCAGCCATGAGTTTCATCCTCCCTGAGATTGATGACTACCTAAAATCTCTCTCTGGGCCTAAAGACAAGGATATAGAAAGTGTCCAGTTAGCGGGTCAAAGAGAAGAAATACCCATTGTGGACGAGGAAGTCGGCAGGTTTTTATCCCTGTTGATCCTGACAAAACAGCCCAAAAAGGTTTTGGAGTTAGGGTTTGGAGGGGGCTACTCAAGCCTGTGGATGGCCAAAGCTCTGGGTGAGGGAGGGATGATTACCTCCCTGGAACTGAATACCGACCGTGTGGATCGTGGACGAAGGATATTTCAGGACTTGGATCTTTCTCCCAGACTTCAATTGCTCTATATAGACGCCTTAGAGTACCTACAAAACACCACTGAGACCTATGACTTCATCTTTTTGGACGCTATCAAGAGGAGCTACGCAAGGTATCTCCCTCTAATTCCCAGGGTTCTTCGGAAGGGAGGGATTTTTCTGGCGGACAATATTCTCTTTCGGGGGAATGTGGTGAAAACGGATCCGGGAAAGAAGTATCAAGCCGGCACATCAGCGATTAAAGCCTTCAATAAGACCCTCTCAGTCTCCTGTGACTTTAAGACAATCTTTTTGCCCATAGGAGATGGTTTAAGTTTCTCCGTACGGGTTTAATCATTTATACATCAGAATATAGAGATGATAGTATCTTTAAGACGCGACAGGCAATTTTTAGGGAAACCCGATTAAACACTTTTCAGGACATAGAACTCACTAGCCCAAGCCAGGATTTACAGTATAAATGTATTCTGTAAGCAAAAACTTAGGAAAGAAGAGCTCTCATTGATGTGACTCGATTTTGTATCCTGCTATCAATCGCTTTTATTTTCTGATAGTTTTCTTCAATAACCTTGTGAGCATTGCTTATAGTCAGCTTGAACTTGAGGCCGAATGAGAGGGCAATCTCTGCAAGACGTTGATTCACTAACCTTTTTTCATGGGAACTCATAATAATCCTCCTTGTGGATGAGTCAAAAAAACCTTGTTATAAAAATCGGATATTAAGTTCTGGACTTGAGGGATCAGAGGATTTTTTCTATAAGTTTTCATCATTTCAGTGTTCCGTCAAGTTCAATGGATGGTTTTACCCCATTGAATCTATCTCTCCAGCCTCTAGGGACGACCTGCCAGAAACTGTCGCATTAGTGATTTTGACCCAATTTAGTTTTATAACCTGTAGGGGCAGACCCACGTGTCTGCCCCATCCAAAAGGTTATACAGGCGCCATAAGGGTGAATGCCACCTATCCGTACGGGTTCAACATGTTGAACCCGTACGG
>ENA-ORDP01000683-ORDP01000683.1-marine-sediment-metagenome-genome-assembly--contig:-NODE-683-length-20888-cov-2.502568_pt1 | contig 20888 bp, 20 predicted proteins | sample MGYA00248627_ERZ508539 | MGnify/ENA primary metagenome ERZ508539 (study PRJEB26208, sample SAMN05571518) | marine sediment metagenome | biome: deep sea; feature: Hydrothermal vent; material... | reverse complement strand
TTCCTGTCTGTTCGGGATAAACAATTATCTAGAGAATTAAATAGCCCTGCCTAAAAAGCTCAGTTATTATCCGTTTGCAGTATATCTATTTGGAGAAAGATTATTTAGTTCCTTCCACGTTGTCAAAAAGAGGAAAATCGCCCGTCCTTATATTTGTTTTGCCTGAAAACCTTATTAAGCCAATAAGGTCTCTTAGGGACGTGTCCAATGAATCCAGGCCATCCGGTTTTACAAGAATATCCGTTGCACCCTGTTCTATAAGATTCCTGTTGCCAGAACTTGTTGTACTGAAGTCCTCAAAGGAAAAGGTATAGGTTGGCTTCTTGAGCATGAGTCCATATTTTCCCGCGTGATAAGACCCCCCATCACTTTTAGACTCAACCACTAGAATCCCGTCGGACAAAGCACATATCGTTTTATTCCTGGTCATCAAAAATCCCTTATGAAAGGGATGACTTGGGTAGAACTCGGAAATCACCAGCCTACGATCCTCTATATTCTTTTTGAAATAGATCGCCGCTTCTGAAAAATGATGGATCCCATACCCCAAAACTAAAATGGTCTTCCCGCCTGCGGATAAGGAGCTGTTGTGGGCAATTTGATCCACCCCTTTCGCGTATCCACTTGTTACCGTAATTTTCTCCTTCGCCATAAGCTGACTCACTCGCTGTGTCAAGGTTATTCCCGTTTTGGATGGAGAACGTGTGCCCACCACGGCAATTTGTGGATCGTTCAGAAGACTTAGATTGCCTTTGGAATAAAGAATGGGAGGAGCCGCTAAATCCAGACCTTCTATTAATTTCTCTGGATACGCAGGATCAAGGATCGTAGTGATCTTAATATCTTTATCAGACAGGGTTAAAAGCATATCCTTCGCCTCATCCCAGTGGGAGAGATAGTTTTTTATCCCGATCCTGGAAGACTCATTGATGAAGGGGTAATTTTCAAACAAACCTTTGGAAAAATCCGTAAAAAACTCAATGATTGAGATTTTGAGCTTTTTGTTTTTCTTTATAATTTGATTGAACTTAACGGCTCCAACCCCTTTCATTCTGGATAAAATCATGAAATATATTAATTCTTCTGGTTTTGTCATACTGTAAAAAACAACCAGTATTTTTGTATCCTTAGATTATACCTTAAGTTTTTTACAGTAGTTCTGGAAAACGTGGTCGGGATAAAGCCTGTAGATTTCATGTTAAAATATTTCTCTGCAGGCAGTTGAAAAATATTTAATTCCTGGACCCTTGATTCTTAAGGGATAAGATATTAGATTGTATATTCTGAGATTGATATTAAATATGAATAAATCTGTCCTATCCAACAATCAAATCCCCTCAGAAGGTCTTAAGATAGATCGCTACAATATGATTTATCTCGTATTCATTGGTATTTTTGTGGCCTTCATGGTTTTAACCAATACGGTGGGTGTGAAGCTGTTTCAAGTTCAAGGGATCAAGATATTTGGGGGCAACTTAATTCTCCCCGTCAGTATTGTGTGGTATCCCCTGACTTTTTTGATCACAGACATCGTCTCAGAGATGTATGGGGCTAAACACGCCAGAATCCTCGTCATTATGGGATTTTCCATGAGCCTTCTTTTGCTGGCCTTTGCATCTATTGGGATTGGTCTTCCTTTGGCTGAAGGCCCTTATACCGGATTACCCTTTGATTTTCAGGTGGCTTACACAGCGATATTTGGCTTGGCCTGGAGGCTTCTTCTAGGCTCTATGGCGGCTTATCTCCTGGCACAGTTCGTCGATGTCCATCTGTTCCACTTCTGGAAGCGAGCAACAGGAGGAAAGCATCTTTGGTTAAGAAACAACGGCTCCACCATGATCTCACAAATCATCGACTCCTTTACGGTCAATTTCATATTTCTTTACAAGAATGACACCTTTAACCTTGATTTCTGGGATGTTGCCAGTATATCCCTGGCTTCTTATATTGTTAAAGTCCTGATAGCGGCTTTGGATACTCCCTTCTGCTATTTAGGGGTTGCTTTTGTTGAGAGAGCCACGGGTGTTAAAGGAAAAGACATCGCCTGATTTCTTTACAGGCCTCTATAACTCCCTATCATTTTATCAAAACTGATTTGACGACCAGGGTAAGCAAATGACATTTCAAGAACTAAAGAAAATTAAAGATCAAATAAACTGGGATATCAAGCCAAAGAAATCCTTTAAATTAACCCAAATATCATCCCTGAATGATCTGGATATACCCGGTCAAGGCTGGGTGAAAGGCTATTTCTTTTATATTCAGGTTCGAGACCACAGTCCACGACTCACCTTTGTACACGTTCAAAGCGGACACTGTGAGAACCTTGGGATTATATCCTTTAGTAAAGAAATCCTTGAACAGGCCGTATCAGAGGCAGGTGGTGCCGTTCAGCTTAACGGCATTTATCCCATAAACGCAACGGTGAAGACTATATTAAAAGGTGAATTAAGTGTATAAATTACTTTGTTCCTACTATTTAGAAAAATCCATCTAAAGTGTAAATATTCATTTCAATCAATATATCGATCGTATGAGCTTATGTTAGACAAAAAATGACGGGTGGTGCTTGACAAATCATAAAAAACCATTATATTTCATCTTTACTTCAGGGTGATGAGAGTCACTTGGAGTGTTGGATACATTATGGGGAGGTTCCCGAGTGGTCAAAGGGGGCAGACTGTAAATCTGTTGGCTTCGCCTTCGAAGGTTCAAATCCTTCTCTCCCCAAATTACTTTAACAAGTTTAGCCAAATTATGTTCTATAACTTATTCTCATGATTTATCGTTATTCCTCAATATTATTACTTGCTTTAATGGGTTGTTCCGGTCGACAGGTCTCTCCCAGTCTTTTACCCACAAGCGTTGAGAAAACAATCCACCGCTTTAATTACTGTCTGAATCAGATCAAACATCCTAAAATCTTTCAAACACTCAATGATATCCTTATTGGCAAAGCACGAGACGAGTTTAGAGAACTTGGGATTATATTTTCCCAACTTCGACCTGGACAAAATACAGGGAGTATAAGCAGTTCAAGTACGAGTAGTAGTACAAGTACGACGACTAACAGTACTGTTAGTACAAGTAGTACGACAAGTACGACCAGCAGTAGCGTTGGCGTCAACAGCAGAAAGTTTAAAAAAGAGTTAGAACTTTATACCCTTTACGCCCGATCTCTTAAAATAAAAATCCTAAGTGTCCAATATAATAAAAAGAAAGCTACGGCTGAGACGATCTTTTTCGACAGCCACCTAATCCTGGAAGAAAGAAAAAGGATTCTCCTGGAATACGCGGATCGACTCTGGAAAATTAAAGAGATCATTGCTATTTCTGTGGATGATGATGACTAAATGCCTTATTCCTGGTAGTGATAATTGCTTGTAGGGGCAGGTTTAAAACCTGCCCCTACAAGCCATTGGATAAATTGGTTATAACTACCTTGTTCTTAATAAAACCTTGAACGAATCACCACTTCATCCATTATCAGGCAAATACTATGAAAGATCTATTCGATGTGATTATCCTTAGTCTGGTCCAAGGGGCTACCGAATTTCTCCCGGTGAGTAGTTCAGGCCACCTGGTTTTGTTTGAACAGATCTTTAAGTTCCAACCAGAAGGTCTTGATGAGCATCTTATTAACGTAGTCCTTCACTTTGGGACCATGATGGCGACTATTCTTGTGTTCAAAGAGGAACTCATGGATATTCTCAAAGCCATTTTTTCTAAACGTATCCTGAAAATCAAAAGCCTCAAAAGTATACAAGAGGACAATTCCCTCTGGCTGGTTCTCATAATCCTCATTGGTACTATCCCAACAGGGTTGATAGGCCTATTCTTTAGAGATCAGTTTAAAGAGCTAGAAGGCAGCATTTTGGCAGTCTCCCTGGCTTTGATCATCACTGGGTTGATCCTGTTTTCCATCCGCTTTATTAAACCGCCTTCTAAAGAAGATTATAAAGATATCACCCTGTGGGATTCGCTTATCATAGGGACGGTCCAGGGATTAGCCATCACTCCAGGGATCTCTCGATCTGGAATTACAATCAGTGCCGGCTTATGGAGAAACATTCGACGGGACAAAATAGGCCATTATTCCTTCCTTTTATCCCTTCCAGCCATATTTGGAGCCACTCTTCTTGAACTGGGTCATGTGAACTTGAGTCAATTAAAGATTTTACCCCTTTTGATTGGATTTATCGTTTCTTTTATTACGGGATATATCGCCTTGAAATGGCTGCTTAAGTTTGTGAATCAAGGAAAATTACAATACTTTTCCTACTATTGCTGGGCTATTGGATTGGTCTCCCTTGTGATCTATTCCCTAAAATCTGTGAACAGTTAACTTATTGATAATTAGATCGTAAACGGGTTTATTAATTATGTTTTGAGGGATGTCAATTTTCTCAATGGTTATGCCGAGAATGGGATCAGTCGAAACAGGATGAGTTGATGCTATTTCATGGGACTCAATCAGTGTATCACTGGCTTGAAACAGATAATATAGATATAGAAGGCTTCTTGAGCACCTGTAGGGACAGTCTTTATGGCAAGTATTTGGTGATAACATCCTATGACAGAGGGCCGTTAGTCCCCAGTGTCGAACAAAAGGCGATTGGATGGCGTGGGGATTATGGGTTTATGTACAGTCCTGCTATTGATAAGAGTTTGGAGATCCCTCATGATGAATATGATGAGTGGTACTTATTTACAAAGTCTTTAGAACAGCCCTTACCTGATCTTTCCATCTTTGTTGAGGTGGATGGTTTTAGACTTCGTGATATAGAAAGCCCATCTGCAGAAAATGATCCCAAAGGAGCCATCGATTATGGCGAGTTTTTTGACTTACTTAAAGAGCAGCAGGATCATTTCTGGGATCAGTTAAACAAGATTGGAGCTGAGACTTATATATCTCATGGTGATCACTTTATCTTTGCCAGTCAGGATATTGATTTATACAACCAGGTTAAATTGCAGTTGGAGTGATTCTTAATAAAACCAGGGCTTCTAATGCTCTATCAAAGGGATTTGCTCGATATAAAGGATTATTTAAATGGGAAAAAAAGCACTTATATTCGTTGCCACTTTAATTGTAAGCTTTCTATCTATCAGCCTGCTAACGTTTAGCGTTTATGATCCCTTTCTCTCGATCGGAGATTCGGAGATTGAGATAGTTAATTGGTTGGGCCAACCAGGTGCTTTTATTGCCCACCCCATATTTACCCTGTTCGGGCAGGCCAGTTACTTGATAGTGTTGGCTATGATCTTGATCTACCTGTCTTTTCTAATTAAAACCCATAGGGACAAGAGATTCAGGCGAATCATGGGATTCTTTCTCGGTATTTTTGCCCTATCCTATTCTATAGTTGTTTTCACGGGTGACCCAAGCTTTAAAGGTGGGGGAGTGCTTGCTGGAATCGTCCATACCTTAGTGACTAAAGGATTCGGCCTATTCGGTGAGCTGGGATTTGGTCTCAGCTTGATCGTAGGATCTTTATACCTGATATTTGACCCTCCTAAAACCCATCTTGATCAACTTTATGACAAAGTTTTACTCCTGAAGAAAGTATTCAATGATCGTCTAACGGGATGGACTCAGGGACGGGGTGACAGGCTTCCATTCATTCAAAAGGTCTCTGTTCCCCAGACTGGTAATGACTCCAATCATGAGAGTCCTATTCCCGCGAAGGAATCCAGTGAATCTGTGGAGAAATCTATAGATGAGGAGTTAGAAAATCCCGTATCGGTTCGTCATAAAACTGAAAAACCAAGTGACCCTTTCCCGGAATCCGAGATCATCTATCTGTCGCCGGAGAATGAATCCTTTATCACTTCAAACTTAGTGTCAGAAAAGAAAACAGAACCTGCCCTGTTTGATCATAAAGTTCAGGACGCTTGTGTGGATCAAGTAGAGTGCCCTATTGACAAACCCGCTCTTCAGGATATATCTATAGAACTTAAAGGCCATGTGTTAACCGCTACGTTACAGAACTGGAAAGACTTAAGGGATGAGGAAATTAAACGACAGAAATGTAACGAGCTAAAAAAGCTGAATCAGTTGCAGGAATTGGTGGAAATGACTGTTTATAGCCCTTCTCTTCCATCCTCTATCACAGATACAATGTTCCAAACTCCAATAAATGGATTTATTACCCTGGATCTACCCCATCAGCGTGTAGAGGTTCAAGCTGTTGAGCCCTTCGCTGATCCGATCAATAAAAGCCTGGAAAGCGAGTATAGCCCTATTCCCAGCCTGCCTCAATCAAGTAAGCAAGAATGTTATGACTCATACGAGGAACCAAGTATAAATACCTTGAAACCATTACCTAATCTAAGGGTTCATCCTCTAACCGATTCAATCGTTCAAAGCTTTATGGACTCATCTGCTGAACAAATCGGTGATCAAATAGATGCTCCTTCGACCTCTTCGACTTTAATGGCTCATATAGAGATCAAAACAGGCTTTTCCGATTTAGCCCTATCACAAAGTGAGCCTGAAGCTGTCCGTTCGGATGAATATGAAACAGCCAGTAAGTTGCAGTCTACTTTACAGGAGTTTTCTATAGAGGCAGAAGTTATTCACGTAGCGCGGGGGCCAGTCATTACGAGATATGAGATTCTTCCTGCCCCTGGGATCAAGGTGAGCAAGATTGTTGGACTCCAGGACAATATAGCACTGGCTTTAGCCGCGTCTAAGATACGGATTGTCGCCCCTATCCCTGGAAAGTCCGCTGTGGGGATTGAGATTCCCAATAAACAACGGTCTACTGTCACCTTTGGTGATCTGATCACCAGTCCAGAGTTCCAAAAGCAGGAGTATCATCTTCCTATAGCATTGGGGAAAGGGATTTCAGGCCAAACCATCATTGAAGACCTGGTCACCATGCCCCATCTATTGATTGCAGGAGCCACGGGTTCGGGAAAAAGTGTATTTGTCAACACCTTGATTTGCAGTCTTTTATTTTCTACAAGCCCGTCGGAAGCACGCTTTATCATGATTGACCCAAAACGAGTGGAGCTTAAGATGTATGATGAAATACCCTATCTTCTTGCACCCGTCATTACAGAGCCTAAGAAAGCTGTGATCGCTTTAAAATGGGCCGTTAGCGAAATGGAGGATCGCTATAAGCTGTTAGAAGCCTATAGTTGTCGAGATATTCGTAGTTTCAACAGAAAAGTGATAGAAATGAAGTCAAAGGAAATGGCCGTTGACCCACTTATGGAATATATTGTCATTATTATCGATGAGTTCGCTGACCTTATGATGGTCTGTGGAAAAGAAGTTGAGGAGCAGGTCTCACGACTGGCCGCCATGTCACGGGCTGTTGGCATCCATTTGGTACTCGCCACTCAACGTCCTTCAGTCGATGTGATCACCGGTTTGATAAAAGCTAACTTCCCGGCTCGTGTGGCTTTCCAGGTCTCAAGCAAAACGGAGTCACGGATCATATTGGACACAAACGGGGCTGACAAGTTGTTAGGTAAAGGGGATTTATTATTCACAGCCCCTGGAATGGGTAATTTGCTTCGCATACAAGGAGCCTATCTTGGCGATGATGAAGTCAGTGAAATCACGTCCTACCTTAAGAGTCAGGGAAAACCGAACTATGAAAAAGAACTTGAAATGATCGACGTGGAAGAAGATGGATCCTCTGAGGGGCAGCCTGGTGACGAGCCATTATTTCGTGAAGCGGTGGAAATCATATTAGCCGATCGAAAAGCCTCGGCTTCTTATCTACAAAGGAGAATGAGAATTGGCTACAATCGGGCCGCAAGAATTATTGAACTCCTTGAAGATAAAGGAATCGTCAGTCCTGCCATTGGGAGCAAGCCCCGAGAAATATTGATCGATTCTTATTTACCGTAGATCGCTGTTGGTACTTCATGATATACGAGTAAAAACTATCGTTCATCTGGTGTTAGATCCTTATAAAAACTGCTAGATCATAATACATTTTATTAAACTGGTATACTGAACCTATTCCTTTACTTATACCTGAAAAGCTAAACGTTTAAGGCTTTTTCAATGGGATTATATATCACTTGTATAAAACATTATTTGACCTTTCAACTCCCGATTGTTAGATTTCTCTTAATAAAGAAATCCGTTTCCAATCATTTGGTATAGTATTTGCATAAATTACTCATATAAAGAATATTTAGTTTAAACTATCATATCTTTTAAGAAAAATATTAATTAATCATGATTTAGACAGGCTATTGGAGGAAATATGCCCCATAATGCTGAAGATATATCCTTAAAACTATTGAGAGTGTTGTACCAGTTCCATAAAGAAAATCCAACAATAGGGCTTGAAGAAAAGCTTTTGGAGAACAAGTTTGAGTTTATTGATCAGATACGTGGTCGAGAGCGGGTTCAATTTTGTTTAGAGAGTCTCATCAAATTGGAGTTGGTTCAGCGGAAAGAAAGAGATAAAAAAATACGCTATGCCATTACTGATACAGGGATTCAGCACTATCAAAAGTTTAAGTACTTGAGGGAAAACACGGATTCATCCAATGCCGTGGTTGTGGAAGGGAATTGGACAGGTAATCTGGACCATTATCATATCCACTACCACTATGATCAAGAAAAAATAAGTCATTTCCCTGGTGAGACAGAAGAGTTCATTCGCCACTACAGTGAATTGCTGGATGAAATAGAAGCCACCGAACAGCTGATCATCGATGATCCTCCTGAAGAAGAAAAGATCCTTGAGAGACTGGGCCACATGAAAACAATCATCAATCTGGATTCTCTGGCTCTAGGCGGTCGATCAAAGTGGGAAAGCCGGTTGGAGAAACTGATTGACCGTCTTGAGGAAGCCCGTATGGATAATGTGGTTAGGTAAGTGATATTTAGAGGAGAACCTGGTTTTGGGAAAAGGCAATATGAAGATTGACGCAAGAAATTTCAAGGGAACACGAGATTATTTACCCAATGAGATGATCTTACGCAATCAAATGATAGAAAAGATACGCAGATCCTTTGAGGTATTTGGTTTTGTCCCCCTTGAGACCCCTGCATTGGAGTATTTAGACGTACTGACCGGAAAGTATGGCGAAGAGGGGGACAAGCTAATCTATCGCCTCAATTACAAGGGGGGATCAGTGGCTGGCATGAAGTACGACCTGACAGTCCCACTGGCCCGCGTGATGACCCAACATAATGATATAGTTCTCCCTTTCAAACGGTATCAGATTCAACCCGTTTGGCGTGCTGACCGACCCCAAGTCAGACAGGGGCGATTTAGAGAGTTTTATCAGTGTGACGCAGATATTGTAGGAGTCAAATCTGTTCTGGCGGATACCGAAATTATAGCCCTCATCCATAATATTTTAAGCCAATTAGAGATTGGACAGTTTCTTATCAGGATCAATCATAGGAAAATATTAAGTGGAATACGTGAGTCTCTTGGACTGAAAGAGGCTATGGAGATTGATTTATGTCGCGGGATCGACAAGTTGGATAAAATTGGGATCGACGGGGTGAAAGAAGAGTTAGGCCGTCTTGGATTTACCGATCCTGTTATGGATAATCTTTTTCAACTTCTCTCTCTTGAAGGGTCTCATACAGAGGTGTTTAAGCAGCTTAAAGACACATTAACCAAAAGTGAGACCGGTCTTCAGGGTATAGATGAATTAAAGAATATATTCGAGTCCTTGGAAATCATGAATATCCCGATGGAAGCCCTCAAGATCGACCTCCACCTGGCTCGTGGGTTAGACTACTACACAGGGACAATTTACGAGTCCTCCTCCATTGATCTTCCTCATATAGGCAGTCTCACGGGGGGAGGCCGTTATGATAGACTGATTGGTTCCTTTGGAAGTAAAGACCTCCCAGCGGTTGGTACAACCATTGGCCTGGATCGGATTGCCACTGTCTTGACTCAGCTGGGTAAAATGGCTGATAAAAACTCGGTGACCCAAATCCTCGTGACTATTTTTGATGAAACCATGATCCACCAGAGCATGAAAATAGCTTCCAGCCTAAGAAAACATGGGTTTAAGACCGAATTATACTATGAGCCAGTAAAATTAAAGAAGCAGTTTTCCTACGCTGACAAACAAAAGATACCCTTTGTAATCGTATTAGGCCCCGATGAAACGGCGAAAGGACAGGTCACTCTTAAGGATTTAACAGTTGGAAAGCAACAACAGCTGGATTCAGGGACGTTAATTTCATATTTAGAGGACAGGCTTTCTGAATAGTATTAGAATGTATTATTATCAACTTACCAATAGAGAGTCTTTTAGATGAAGCCGATCTGTGTGATGACTGTTGCAGGCTCAGACAGTGGTGGTGGAGCAGGTATTCAGGGTGATCTCAAAACCTTTTCAGCTCTTGGGGTTTATGGAACCTCAGTGATCACAGCCGTGACAGCACAGAACACTATGGGTATACGTTCCGTTCAGGGAATAGACCCTAAGATCGTGAAAGATCAGTTAGAATCAATATTGGAGGACTTCCCAATTGCTGGAATCAAGGTGGGTATGCTTCACACTGTTTCAATCATTGAAACCATAGTCTCAGTATTAAAAGAACGTATAACCTGCCCTATCGTGGTTGATCCAGTGATGCTATCTTCAAGTGGAACTTCCATAACAACGGATGAAGGGATGGACTTCATGAAAAGAGAACTTTTCCCCCTGGTTCAACTGGTGACACCCAACATACCAGAAATGGAATACTTAACCCATCAGGTCATTCAATCAGAAGAAGATATGCTAAGGTCTTGTGAAGGCCTTTATGATGATATTCATACTCCCATATTGTTAAAGGGAGGTCATCGCAAGGATAAGCCCTGCGATATACTCTATGAGGGAGAGGCTTTTCATTACTTTGATTCTTCCTTTATCAAGACCCATAACGATCATGGAACAGGGTGCGCCCTGTCTTCTTCAATCACAGCTTACTTAGCCCAGGGAGAAACGCTGATTAAGTCGGTGGAAATGGGAAAACACTACGTCACCAATTGTCTTGCCTATTCTTATCCTCTTGGAACAGGTCATGGGCCGATCAATCACTTTTGGATGGATAAAAGGTAAAATGGACTCATTGATATAACTACTTGCGAATGGACACCTTAAGGAATCTGTTGAATTAGTCTTTTTCACCTAATTGTGAAAACACTAACTTTCTATATACCCGCCTGTTGTAGGGACGGGTTTCAAACCCGCCCCTACAAATTGGGGGTAATGCGACAGTTTCCGGCGGGTCGCCCCTACAACAGGCGGCTAATGCGGCAGTTTCTAAGGATAGGGATATATCTTATGAACGATCACCCCTCCGGATCAATATCTCACAACAAGACTCCATCTAAAAGGCTTGTAGTAGGTCTAACCGGATATTACTCCAGTGGAAAATCAACCATCGCCAAACTCTTCCAGGCCAGTGATTATCTATTGATCGAAGTTGATCAACTAGGTCATCAGGCCTTGATCGACAAGTCTAATGAGATAATTAAATCCTTTGGAGAGAAAATATTAAATCCCGCTGGACAAATCGATCGTAAAAAGCTTGGGGAAATAGTCTTCAAGGATCGCAAGCACCTATCATCCCTGGAACAAATCGTACATCCTCAAATGGCCCAAGAAGTTAGAGGTATTATCCAAAAAACGACCTGTAGAAAGATATTAATCAATGCGGCCATCCTCATCGAAATGAAGCTTCATACACTCTGTGACAAAGTGATTCTTATCAATGCCTCCATGAACGATTTGATCCAATGGGGGATGGCGAGAGATCAACTTTCAGCTGATCAAGTGAAACAGCGACTAAAAAATCAACTCCCTATGAATTTGAGAGTCCAACATGCCGATTTCATTCTTGAGAACGAAGGAAATCTCAAAGATTTGCAAGAAAAAGCAAATAGACTCATCAACTCACTGGACGAGGGCTAATTATGAAGACTCCCGAAAAGGATTTTGGGCAACAGCATAAGGATATGTATATCATCAATTTAGATATGACGCGTGTTTTTTGGCTGTTAGCTGTCGGACTTTTTATGATTACTTTTTTCTTCTTATTTGGTTATTGGCTGGGAAGCGATCCGGATCATATATATCCTGATAATTCTCACTCAGCCGTAAAAATCCATCAAAAGAATCTTGTCCCCTTGAATAAGAATGATATAATGAGTGTCAATACCAAGAAAACCTTGAGCGACGTAGAAAGATACGCTAATAATCCTCGCGATAATCAAAGTGCAAGTAGCGATGAAGATGTTTCAGAAACCCAAAGAACACAAGAATCAACGGATTCATCTACTGAATCAAGATCTGAAGAAAGCCCAACCGATCAAAACTTGTCTCAATCCAGGAAATACACTATACAGGTCTCTGCGAACAGGGTGGTTGAAAACGCCCATCGATTAAAAGAAAAGCTCCTTTCCAAGGGTTTTAAAGCGTATATCTTCAAGAAAAATCGCAATGGAAGCCTTCTTTACTTTGTCAGAGTCGGGTCATTTTCTTCTGAATTAAGGGCTAAACAGACTCTTAGAAGAGTGCGTAATATTAAGAATGCGAGAAACTCAAGGCTAGTCAATGGTTAATCTGCGACAGCACTTAAAAACCTTGACTTGCATCCAAAAGATTTAGACTAGCAAAGACACACATGAAATCAGAAAACTCTTTTATCCCTTCACCAATGGATCTAGGCGAGTGGTTTGGAAACATTGATATATATCTCTTTGATCAGTTCTTAAAAGGACGATTCCATCCAGATATGAAGGTCTTGGACGCAGGATGTGGATATGGACGAAATCTCATATACTTTATGAGATCAGGCTATGAAGTTTATGGCTTGGATCAATCTGTAAAAGCTGTATCCCACGTTCAAAACTTGGCTAAAGACCTATCTGAATTGCCTGCAGACCATTTTAAAGTGGCCGATTTGACGATGATTCCCTTTGACAATGATTCTTTTGATTTAGTCCTCTCCAGCGCTGTTCTTCACTTTGCAAAAGATGAAACTCACTTCGACACCATGCTAAAGGAATTGATACGGGTTATTAAACCTGGTGGACTGTTGTTCGCAAGATTAGCCTCAGACATTGGGATTGAATCAAAAGTCCAACCGCTGGGTGGGAGACGCTATCACCTACCTGATGGCAGCGACCGATTTCTTGTGGATGAAGCCATGCTAATACGATTACAACTTGATATGGGGTTAGAACAAATTGAGCCGATTAAGACAAGCAATGTACAAAACCAACGCTGTATGACCACATGGGTCTGTCAAAAGCTTTAAAAGCGGATTATTTTATACACTAACCTGACCCAACCGTACAATGTGATCAGACAGGACGCCAACCTACTCCTTAAACACTGGTAGAACAGACATTCTGTCTGTTCGAGATAAACAATTATTTAGAGAATTAAATAGCCCTGTAGAGCAGGTCAAAAAGCTTGACATTCTCTGAGAAATGACTTATCTTAGGCCAATTGGATAGATTAAATCCATCCTTAGAAGCTTATTTATTGGAGAATCATTGATATGGGACGATATCACGTGGCAGTGGTGGGTGCGACGGGTGCTGTGGGCCATGAATTCCTTAAAGTGCTGGATCAAAGGAACTTTCCATTAAAGTCCCTTAAACTATTGGCCTCAAAACGATCTGTTGGGAAAACCCTGAAGTTTAAGGGTGAAACACTTCAAGTTGAAGAACTTACCGAAGACTCCTTTAAAGGCATGGATATCGCATTATTCAGTGCTGGTGCCTCGAGAAGCCGTGATTTTGCACCCCATGCCGTTAAAAACAATTGTATCGTGATAGATAACAGCTCAGCATTCAGGATGACGTCAGGTGTGCCTCTCGTTGTCCCTGAAGTGAATCCTCAAGACATCAAGACTCACAAAGGGATCATCGCTAACCCAAACTGCAGTACCATTATCCTGCTGATGGGGATTTATCCGATCCATAAGCTGTCTCCCATACAGAGGATCATTGTATCAACCTATCAGGCAGTAAGTGGTGCAGGGGTTCAGGGGATAAATGAACTGATGGATCAATCCAAAAACGTTTTAGCTGACAAAGATACGGTAAACGACGTATTCCCCCATCAGATCGCCTTCAATCTCTTCTCTCATGACACACCTATCAATGATCTAGGGTATAACACCGAAGAAATGAAGATGGTCAACGAGGTCAGGAAGATTTTGCACAAGCCGGATATGAAGATCACAGCGAGTTGTGTGAGAGTCCCCATTGTACGAGCCCACTCTGAGTCTGTGAACCTGGAACTGGAGAAGAAGCTTTCATTGGATGACGTGCGACAGGCCATTGATGAGTTTGACGGGGCTAAAGTAGTGGATGACAGGGAAAAGAACTACTTCCCCATGCCCATGGACGCCGACGGTCAGGATGATGTCTTAGTGGGGCGTATACGCTATGACTTAAGCTCAGAGAATGGATTGGCTCTGTTTATCGCTGGCGATCAGATTCTGAAGGGAGCGGCTCTGAATGCTGTCCAGATAGCTGAACTCCTTTGATTGGTAAAAGGAATATAAAGTTTGGATGGTTATTTAGTCGGCCTTGCTTCATGAATGAATTGGATGATCTCATCCTGATTCAAGTTCACATGAATGCCATCCACATTTAGTGGGGAATCACTGACAGGTTCTGGTTTTATGACAAAAATCCGACCATCTTTACGTTTGATCTTGACTTCTCCTTCTTTTAAGGCTTGATCTAATAAAAATGGGAAGTCTTCTTCAGCTTTTGAGGCAGAATAAAGACTCATATTTTCACCTCCAGGACTTGAACACCTTTTTGAGTAGCAGATCTAATTAATCCTTTATCCAATGTGATCAAAGGAGATTGATATTGTAATGCACAGCTGATAATATAAGCATCGTAAGCATAAATCTTAAGTTCATTACATAGTTCAAGAGAGTCTTTCAGATCAATATCTACAAACTGAATTATAATCTTACTATAGATTTCAATCGCCTTTATGGACTGTTCCAGAGTAATTCTATTTCTTTTTAGCATGGCAGAAAATGCATTTCCAATTTCCCAGTGGACAGAATGGGGAGCGAAAATATCAGCTCCTTTCGTTCTATCAACTATAATGTTTTTTGCAGGCTCGTTAACAAGAACAGCTATGATTACAGATGTATCAACAACAATATTCATCATTTACAACTCAAAATATTAACTTGAACTTCATATATACAATAAACACTGATTCAACGCAATCGATATTTAATAGTTGTTTTTAACAGCTAAATAGTCTTGGATTCAATCTCTAACTCTTCTCGACAAGAAATATAGTCATCAACGGCCTCACGGAAGTCTTTTTCAAGCTCCTCCAAAGTGCTGCCTTCGCAACTCACTGAACCTTTTACATTAAGAACTCTTCCAAAGAAGCAATGATCCTCATCACTCCATTCAATGGTTCCTTTAAATCCTTTGTACTCAAGAATATCTTTAGTACTAAAAGTCTTCATTTTTGATAGAAATCGCCTTAACAGTTTGTCGTGTTTTCCCATGATCAATAATAATACTAAAAGTTATAAAAACATAGATATATTTCTATTCTTCATGACTTTCCAAAAGTGACTCGATCATCCAATCGTTTTGACCTATAACCCAAGGGCTTTTGAACCTCTAGATCTTTTGAGATGAGTGATTGTGTAAAAAGTGGAACGAGATAAACTATCCCGCTCCACAAGGAGAAACTTATGTGTTATACTAAAAAGTTTATGAATTGTCACCTGTAGAGACGCATGGCCATGCGTCTCTACAGTGACAGGTTTTATAAAATGACTTTAGGCTTCCGCCTGGACTTTGGCGAGTCCAAGCTGGATATTGGCATGAGCTTCTTTTTCTGCCTTTTCTGAAAAGCGAACGGTGAGGGCTAAGCCTGAAATAACGGCCACAGCAATCCCAAGGATCATAAAGACTGTGGAGTACTCACTTTTAGTGTAATAAGCAAATATCAAACCTGCTACAACGGCTCCCATATTGCCGCCAGCCCCTACAATCCCTGCGACAGTCCCCATAGCCTTTTTATTGATAAAGGGGACTATCGAATAAGTGGCTCCCTGGGCCATTTTAACGAATATACTGAAGACCATCATGGATGAGACAACTAATACAATGGCGTTCATCTGTGAAAAAACAATGAGTGAAATACCCTCAAGTAAAAGGACGGCTCCCAAAAATGCTACGCGGCCTTTTAAGCCCCATTTTATCCCAAATCGGTCGCCGTAGACGCCTCCCAGGGTGCGTGCAAAGAGATTCATTGAGCCAAACAAGAAGGCAAGAAACCCGGCGGTCGTCAAATCCAATTGAAAAGACCCAGTGAAATAGACAACGGCAAAGCCGTTGATGGTTAATTCCAGGCCAAAACACGCCCCATAAATCAAAAAGAGTGCGCATACCCGATAATCTTTTACCGCTGACCAGAAAGACGCTTTTTGGCGATCTTTATCCAAACTTTCTTTGAGAGGATCTTTTAGTTTCTTAAGGTCCTTCAAATTGCCTTCAGGATAGTCCTGGGTGAAGAAATAATATATAAACCCCATGATAAACATACCTACAGCCGGAATGATCATGGTTAGTTTCCAGGACATAAATTCACTGACCCCTAAAGGTTTTGCTATAAGAGCAGCGAAAACTATAGGTACAAGTAAATTAGCAGTCCCAGCACCCAGGTTTCCCCAGCCGGCAGACGTGGCATTCGCTGTTCCAACAATATTTGGGGCAAACATCACACTAGTGTGATATTGGGTAACAACAAAAGACGCCCCAATAAGACCAATTGCCAAGCGAGAGACTAGTAAGGCTTCATAACTGCTGCTAAGACCCACTAATCCCACCGGGAGGGCGCCAAAAACAAGTAATGCACTGTATGTAATGCGTGGACCAATACGATCGCAAACCCATCCGATTATAATCCTCCCCAACACTGTCATAGAAACCGATGCTGTTAATATAAAGGCCACTTGTTTGTCTGTCAGGCTTAATTCTTTTGTGATGACCGGCATCATGGGTGCCAGTCCAAACCACCCGAAAAAGCATAAGAAAAAAGCCAACCATGTGAGATGGAAGGTTCTAATTTGTGGGGATTTAAAGTTAAAGAACTGTCCCCAAAGCTCTGTGGATTTACCTGTGATTATTGGTTTCATTTGAGTCCTCTTTTCGTATAATGCAATGTCTATAAATCAAAAAGCGTGCCAATATTTTGTATCGTTTGTTATATAAGTTCTAATGGCGGTTAACTATCTATAGTTTAGATAGTTGATCTAATGACAAGACTAGTCTACGATAAGAATTACATCTTCAGGTTTTAATATTAAGGAAAGAACATTTTATAGACCCGTAGAATAGTTGTAACTATATGTTTAATAGATAAATACTTTTACTCATCGGGAAATTATAAGGACGGACTCACCTGTTGGTATTTGAACAGCCTGTAACAAAAAAGGCAGTCTCTGGTCGCCATGATCGGTGATTTAAACAAGCAATAAGTTCATTAAATGATTTGATTAACTTTCTATAGGACTTTATAGATAAGTGAATTATAAGAGAGTCTGGATATAAGTGACGGGAACAAGGGAAACTGTTGAATTGAGCCCATTTTGTAGGGGCGACCCGGCGGGTCGCCCCTACAAAATGCTGTTAAATAGTAAGTTAGTTTTTTCACAATTAGGTGAAAAAGCTCAATTCAACAGTTTCCAGGTTTATTGGCATAGTATTTGCTTCAATACTGTCAATGGTTTCATACAAAATCCAAAAGATGCTTTATGAATCAACAATGATAGAAAGTAAAGCAGTACTTACATGAGTGAAGGAGAACAAAAATGAGTGAACTTAAATCTGACAGGAAAAACCTTGTAATCATCGGTAATGGGATGGTGGGTTATAAATTATGCGAAAAATTAATAGAAAAGGAAGGGGGAGACAAGTACAACATCATTGTCTTTGGTGAAGAACCTCGCCCAGCCTATGATCGTGTTCAGCTTACCAGTTATCTTTCCGGTAAGACTGTTGAGGACTTAACCTTAGCGCCCCTTACATGGTATGAGGAAAAAGGGATTGTATTAAAGTTAGGAGAACCGATTGCTGAGATTAATAGGGAGAAGCAAACAGTGATCTCGTCTAGTGGAAATCGTGTTCATTACGACAAATTGGTCTTTGCAACCGGCTCATCGCCCTTTGTTCCGCCAATCAATGGGGTGGATCGGGATGGAGTCTTTTTGTACCGCACCATAGAAGACCTGGATGCTATCAGACAATACTCCGAGAACAAGAAAAAGGCTGTCGTCATTGGTGGAGGTTTATTGGGCCTTGAAGCGGCGAAGGCATTAATCGACTTAGGTTTAGAGACCCATGTGATTGAAATGGCCCCCAGACTCATGCCGCGACAGCTGGATGTGGCAGGGTCTCAGATGTTGAAGGATAAATTACAGAATCTCGATCTTAATATTCATTTGGACAAGAGACTCTCCGTTTGCGACGGGAACGGTAAAGTGGAACAGATACGTTTTGAGGATGGGAGCAGTTTAGAGGCGGATATTGTTGTTATTTCTGCCGGGATCAAGCCGCGGGATGAGTTAGCTAAATTGTCCGGTCTGAAGACAGCTCCACAGGGAGGTATTCTTGTCGACGACCTTCTGCAAAGCTCTGATCCGAATATTTATGCCATTGGCGAAGTGGCCTCTCATAGGGATATGGTCTATGGCCTTGTGGCACCAGGATATGCAATGGCTGAAGTAGTGGCTTCCTGCTTGACAGGCGGGAAAAAGACCTTTGAGGGAGGAGATCTCTCTACCAAGCTAAAGTTAGTAGGCATCGATGTGGCAAGCTTTGGTGAGTCGGTAGAAACAGTTCGGGTATCCCGAATGATTACCTTTGAGGACAGTGTGAAAGGGGTTTACAAAAGAATCAATGTTAGTGGGGATGGCAGATACCTATTAGGTGGTGTTTTAGTGGGGGACAGCGGAGATTATAACCGTCTCCTCCATGCCTATAAAAATGAAGTGATTCTCCCCCCGGATCCCGGTGAATTGATTGTTGGGAAGAGCCAAAAGGAAAATATTCTTGATCTTCATGACTCGGCTGTGATCTGTGCTTGCGAAAACGTGACAAAGTTTGACATAGTAAACGCCATAGAGACCAATAACTTATCGGATGTCGCTGGGATTAAATCCTGCACTAAAGCAGGAACAGGATGTGGCGGTTGTGGTGGTTTACTCCTTGAAATAATGGATGCCATTAAAGAAAAGAAGGGTGAGTCTGTTAAAAGAGTTCTTTGTGAGCATTTTGCTTATACCCGACAGGAATTGATTCATATCATAAAAGTCCACGAGATCAGGGCTTTTGATGAGTTAAAGGCTAAATATGGTATGGGAGAGGGCTGTGAGGTTTGCAAACCAGCCATTGCCTCTATGTTATCGGGTGTCTGGAATGATAAAGTCATGGATCAACAGATGATACAGGATACCAATGATCGCTTTCTTGCAAATATCCAAATGGGTGGGACTTATTCGGTAGTCCCCAGAGTTCTTGGGGGCGAGATCACACCGGAAGGATTGATTGTCTTGGGGGAAGTGGCCAAAAAATACGGTCTGTACTGCAAGTTCACAGGGGGTCAAAGGATGGATTTCTTTGGCGCCCGCCTGGAACAGCTTCCACATATATGGGAGGATCTGGGTAAGGCAGGATTTGAAAGTGGCCACGCCTATGCTAGAGGGATGAGGACAGTGAAAAGCTGTGCCGGATCGACCTGGTGTCACTTTGGAGTCCAGGACTCAGTAAGCATGTGTATTGACATTGAAAAACGTTATAAGGGGATTCGCTTTCCCCATAAGGTCAAGAGTGCTGTATCCGGCTGTGTGAGGGAATGTGCAGAAGCCCAGAGCAAAGACTTTGGGATCATTGCTACCGAAAAGGGATGGAATCTGTTTGTATGCGGAAATGGAGGGATCAAGCCCCGTCATGCGGATTTATTGGCCACCGACCTTGATACAGAGACTCTGTTCAAATATATGGATCGCTTTCTGATGTACTACATTAAGACAGCGGCTCATCTAACCCGAACGTCCACGTGGTTTGAGAAGCTGGAAGGGGGAATTGACCATTTGAAGGACGTGATCATCCATGACTCCCTTGGGATCTGTGATCAGCTGGAAAAGGATATGCAGTATATAGTCGATAACAATCACTGCGAATGGGCTGAACTGGTCAAGGATTCTGAGGAACGTTCCCGTTTCGTACCCTTTGTCAACAGTCCTGAAACTGATTCAACTGCGGAATTTCTTGAAGAACGAGGCCAGAAAGTGCCTGTAGCTTGGGATCAAGAAGAGATTAAAAAGGATAAAGTATTAGTATCGTAATCGTTAAAGGGAATAGGGATAGGCTATCTTCTCTATTCCCTAATGGATAAGAAGGAGAGAAAATGAGTTTAAATAAAGTGTGGGTAGAAGCTGCCAAGACAGAAGATATACCCGAGGATGGAGGTGCCTGCGTCCTATTGAATGGTAAGCAAATAGCTATCTTCCATCTGAAAAGCAAAGATCAGTGGTACGCCTGTGACAATCTCTGTAAACACAAAATGCAAAGTGTTTTATCCAGAGGCATACTGGGTGATCATCATGGGGAGCCCAAAATCGCCTGTCCTCTTCATAAGAAAAGCTATTCTTTGCTAACCGGTAAGAACTTGAATGGCGAAGACTATGCTGTTGAGATTTATCCCGTTAAAATGGAAGGTGGATTATTATATGTTGAATTAGCAGAAGGATAGGGTAAATATTTGAGGCAGGCTATTTAATTCGCCCTAACTCTTTGCTATTCCATATAATGGGATTAAACAGGACGCTGACCTATTTTCTTGGATTCTTCCGAGATCATCGATTTAATAGTTTCGCCTTAGTT
>ENA-ORDP01000682-ORDP01000682.1-marine-sediment-metagenome-genome-assembly--contig:-NODE-682-length-20936-cov-10.172837_pt1 | contig 20936 bp, 19 predicted proteins | sample MGYA00248627_ERZ508539 | MGnify/ENA primary metagenome ERZ508539 (study PRJEB26208, sample SAMN05571518) | marine sediment metagenome | biome: deep sea; feature: Hydrothermal vent; material... | reverse complement strand
ACTTGAACAGGCGAGCTAATAGCAGCTTTTTTATTTTGTAGGAGTGGGCTCAGACTGCGAAGCTATAACTATTATAGAACTTTTCGCGGTCTGAGCGCGTTTCGATAAAAATTCAGTGTTAAAATTAAGATACAGTAAGCGGCCTTTAAGCCTGTTTAACCAATAGTTAACGGGAATGCAGCGTAAAATAGAATTTATCTTATTCTGAGTTAAGTTTACTAAACAGATTTTGTAATCTAGCTAAGTTTGTGCCCGTTCAATCATTTCTTTCGCATGCGACAGGGTTTGATCAGTAATATCGATACCGCCCAGCATACGTGCAATCTCATCGACGCGTTGGGGTGTATCCAGCGGATTAATCGCCGTGACCGTGGTGCTTTGGTCGGTTTGTTTGCTGACCTGATAATGATGATGCCCCAGTGCGGCAACCTGGGGTAAATGGGTAACGCACACCACCTGACGATGTTGACCAAGTGCGCGCAATTGCAGACCAACGATCTCGGCCACCCGACCGCCGATACCCACATCGACTTCATCGAAAATCAAGGTCGGAATTCGGGCTGCTTGCGCAGTGATAACCTGAATGGCAAGACTGATTCGCGATAACTCACCACCTGAAGCGACCTTGTTTAACGGTTTGATCGGTGTGCCAGGGTTGGCACTGACTAAAAACTCGATGTTCTCGGCACCAGTGGCCGACCATTGTTTTTCATCCAGTGCAATACATTCGGCTTTGAACTGGCCACCTTGCAGGCTGAGCCCTTGCATTGCATCGGTGATTTTAGTGGTCAGTAATTTCGCGGTTTTTGTTCGGCTGGTGCTGAGTTTCTTGGCCGTCTTAAGGTAAGCGGTTTTCGCTTGTTCAATCTGATTTTCAAGATCAACCAGTTTGATATCGGACTGTTCGAGATCCTGTAATTCTTTTTGTAATTTAGGCCTCAAATCAACCAGGGCCTCTGCTTCGACACGATGCTTACGCGACAGGTTATGGATATCCGTGATGCGTTGTTCGACTTCATTGAGCCGTTCAGGATCCAGCTCAAGCGCATCAAGATAATGACGTAACTCACTAACCGTTTCCTGAGCCTGGATAATCGCGGTATTTAATAATTCGGCGATGGGGGCCAGTTTTTCATCGACTCGGATCAAATCCGTTAAGTCATTTGCGCTTTGACTCATGGTTGTACTGACCGCATGTTGTTCATTTTCATCCAGTCGATCGATAATGGTTTGAGTGGTTTGTAAAAGTTGACTGGCATTCGACAGCCGTTTTAATTCCTGTTCGAGTTTTTCGGTCTCGTTTTTTTGCAGGTCTAATAGTTCGAGTTCCTGCACCTGGTAGCGCAACAACTCAAGTCGACTATCCCGATCGTTGTTGGCCTGAGATAAACGCGCAAATTCTTTTTCCAGTTGCAGCCAGTGCAGGTAGTTCTGACGAACCAGGGTAATCAGATCTTTGTGATCAGCGTAGTCATCAAGCAGAGTGCGTTGAACTTCTTTTTGTAACAAAGACTGGTGTTCATGTTGACCGTGTAAATCAACCAGCATTTCACCGAGTTCGCGTAATTGTTGCACGGTAGAAGGAATGCCATTGATAAAGGCGCGTGATGATCCCTTACGGCTAACGGTACGACGTATGATGCACTCATTTTCGCTGTGCATCTCATGCTCAAGCAACCAGGCATTAGCTTGTGGTGCATCGTGGATACTGAAGGACACACTGATCTCAGCCTTGTCACTGCCATGGCGAATGACGGAGCTGTCCGCCCGATCACCCAGCGCCAGCCCGAGCGCATCCAGTAAAATTGATTTACCGGCGCCGGTTTCACCGGTCAATACCGTTAGACCGTTTTCAAATTCAAGATCGAGTGATTCGACAATGGCAAAATTCCAGATATGGATCTGTGTCAGCATTTAATACTGTTCTCCCCAGTGCAGCTTTTCGCGCAGCACATGATATTGATCGTGATCGGTAGGATGAATGATACGAACTTTTTGCGGCTTGCGTTTGATGTGGATCTTGTCTCCCGACACCAGCCCCATGTTGATCTGACCGTCGCAGGTTACCTGTGCATGTGAGTTCGGGTAGTCACGTACGATCACATCGATTTGACTGTTGCCATCCAGCACAATCGGTCGATAGCTCATGCTATGTGGACATATTGGCACAATGACGATGGCATCCATATAAGGTTCCAGGATGGGGCCACCGCCAGACAGCGCATAGGCTGTTGAGCCGGTGGGGGTTGATATGATCAGGCCATCCGAGCGCATGATGTTCAATAGCTTGCCGTCGATATAGGTCTCGGTTTCGATCATGCGCGCGACCTTCCATTTATGTACCACAACGTCATTGAAGGCGTCGCTGATTCGTGGATCGGGTTCGTTAACATTATCGATAGTGGCGGTGAGCATGATGCGGGATTCTTCCATATAAGAACCGGCCATGACCTCATCGAGTAGCGTTTCCATATCATCGGGGTGGAAGTCGACTAAAAATCCCAGGTGACCCAGATTAATACCCAATAGCGGAATGTTGTAGTCAACCAGTGAACGAGCCGTGTGCAACAGGGTGCCATCGCCCCCAACCGTAATGACCAGATCACATTTATGTCCCAGTTCAGCAAACTCGGCGGTGGCAATATTGTGCTCCGATATCTCTTTGGCGGTACTGGCTTCGAGCCAGACATCGCAGTTGCGTTTTTTCAGGTAATCACTCAGGCGTAGCAGCGTTTTATTAACACTCGCGTCGCCAAATTTGCCGACGAGACCTATTTTATTGAATTGATTGCTCATTTATCTAATTTTTAGTTTTTGGGTTTATAGTTTACGCGATGTCTTATTTTGGCCATCTCTTATTTATCGGCAACGTTAGCATACCCCGTCAGATCAGGCTATGCAGTGCAACACGAACTTCTGGTCGTAAAATTAGCCGTGTTTAGGTTAATATCGCCTTAGCAGTCTTAGCTCGAGTCTGCTAAATTACCACTAACATAATAAATTTCACAATTACATGACACGCGCACGTAAAGAAACCGATAATTCCAATTCAGAGCGGGCTGAGAGCTTACTCAAGACCCTGATTGAACGTTATATTCAGGACGGTCAGCCGATCGGTTCGCGGGCGCTGGCGAGGGATTCGGAACTGGATCTGTCGCCGGCCACCATTCGCAATGTGATGTCAGATCTCGAGGAAATGGGTCTGATTTTGGCCCCGCATACCTCGGCAGGACGGGTACCCACCGACAAGGGTTATCGGATGTTCGTCGACAGCTTGTTGACCGTGAAACCCATGCAGGAAGCTATGATAGCGACTATCAAGCAGCAACTGGCGGCCAGTGCCACCACGGATAGTGTGATTTCCAATGCCTCGTCAATGTTGTCTGAGATTACCCAGCTCACCGGGGTCGTGACCATGCCTCGGCGTGAGCAGGTGCGGCTTGAGCACATCGAATTTTTAAAATTATCGCCAAAGCGGATTTTGGTGATCCTGGTGGTCAATGGCCAGGAAGTGCAAAACAGGGTGATCAATACCGAGCGCGATTTTACGGCCAGTGAGTTAACGCAATCGGCCAATTATCTAAATGCCGAGTTTGCCGGCCAGGATTTGGCGAATATCCGCAAGCGGCTGGTCTCCAGCATGCAACAGGCCCGCGATAGCATGCAAAAACTGATGCAGGACACCATGAATCTGGCCGATCAGGTGCTGGATTCCTCCAAAAACGACGATTATGTCCTTGCTGGTCAAACCAATCTGATGGGCTACGATGAGATGTGTGATATCGACAAGCTGCGCAACCTGTTCGATGCCTTCAATTCCAAGCGCGATATCCTGCATATCCTCGATCAGTCTATCCAGGCTGAGGGCATGCAGATATTCATCGGTGGCGAGTCCGGCTATAAAGTACTGGACGATGTCTCAGTGGTGACGGCACCCTACAAGGTCGATGACGAGATAATCGGGGTGCTGGGGGTGATTGGGCCGACCCGGATGGCCTATGATCGTGTCATCCCCATCGTCGATGTCACTGCAAAAGTTTTGGGTGCCATCTTGAGACCGGATTAAACCGCCCCTATATACACACAAATTTAGTTCAGGTTGCGTCAGCAGTTCAGAGGCGGCAGCCTGATTTTGGTTGAGCCAGTGATTAGCTGGCGAATAACTGGCGGAGAGCTGAATGAGCAAGAAAAAGACCGACCCTGAAGTAGCCGATTCTGATGAGTCTGAAGTATTAAATGACGAGCAATCAGAAGCCAAAACCGATGGCAATGATGACACCGTGGAAATGGAAATCGATGTTAAGTCCTTTGAGGCTCTACAGGCTCAACTCGCCGAGACTGAGGCTAATGCCCAGATTAACCTGGATAAGGCCGTCCGGGCCCAGGCCGAACTGGAAAACGTCCGCCGTCGTGGCCAACGTGATCTGGAAAATGCCCATAAATATGCGCTGGAGAAGTTTTTACAGGACCTGCTGCCCATCCACGATAGTCTTGAGATGGGTATCGAGGCCGCCAGGCAGGAATCCGCTGACGTCAATAGCCTCAAACAAGGTTCGGAGCTGATCCTGAAAATGATGGCCGACTTGCTCGATAAACACGGTATTGAAACGATTCATCCTCTCGGTGAGCCGTTCGACCCGGAACACCATCAGGCCATGAGCATGCTCGAGAGTCATGAGCACGATCCCAATACGGTCGTCACGGTGATGCAAAAAGGCTACAAGCTGAACGATCGGTTAGTGCGTCCAGCGATGGTGGCGGTGTCCAAAGAGCCAGAAAATAGCGACAACAATGTGGATGAAAAGGCTTGATATCCACTCAAATGACCTTAATAAGTACTCAGACAATTAACAAGTGAATTGATAACGATTTGAATCGTATCGGAGATTTTTAAAATGGGAAAAATAATTGGAATTGACCTCGGCACCACCAACTCATGCGTTGCCGTAATGGAAGGTGGTTCACCGAAAGTAATTGAAAACTCAGAAGGTGATCGTACTACGCCATCTATCGTCGCGTTTACCAAGGACAATGAGGTGATTGTCGGTCAATCCGCCAAACGTCAGGCGGTAACGAATCCGGTCAATACCTTGTTTGCCGTTAAGCGCTTAATCGGTCGCAAATTTACCGATAAGGAAGTACAAAAAGATATTGAGATGGTGCCGTATAACATCATCAAGGCCGACAATGGTGATGCCTGGGTAGAAGCCCACGGTAAAAAAATGGCGCCACCTGAAATTTCAGCGCGCGTGCTGCAAAAAATGAAAAAGACCGCCGAGGATTATCTTGGTGAAGAGGTCAAGGAAGCGGTCATTACCGTGCCGGCCTACTTTAATGACTCCCAGCGTCAGGCCACCAAAGATGCCGGGCGTATTGCCGGACTCGACGTCAAGCGTATTATCAATGAGCCTACCGCCGCAGCCCTGGCCTTTGGTATGGACAAGAAACAGGGTGACCGCAAGTTGGCAGTATATGACCTGGGCGGTGGCACCTTCGATATTTCCATCATAGAAATCGCCGAACTTGATGGTGAACACCAATTTGAGGTGTTGTCCACCAATGGTGACACCTTCCTGGGCGGTGAAGACTTTGATACCCGGGTGATGGATTATTTGTCCGACGAGTTTAAAAAGGACAACGGCGTGGATTTGCACAACGATCCCCTGGCTCTGCAGCGTCTTAAGGAAGCCGCTGAAAAGGCCAAGATCGAGTTGTCTTCCAGTCAGCAGACCGACGTTAATCTGCCCTACATTACCGCCGATGCCAGTGGGCCTAAGCACCTCAGTATTAAGCTGACCCGGGCCAAGCTCGAGTCTTTGGTGGAAAATTTGGTTAAGCGTACGGTACAGCCTTGCAAGACTGCACTACAGGATGCAGGCCTGTCTGCCAGTGACATTGATGACATTATCATTGTCGGCGGTCAGACCCGTATGCCCCTGGTCCAGAAAGTGGTGAAAGACATCTTTGGCAAGGAGCCCCGCAAAGACATCAATCCGGACGAAGCGGTGGCTGTAGGCGCCGCCATCCAGGGAGGTGTGCTCGGTGGTGAGGTCAAAGACGTGTTGCTGCTTGACGTGACGCCCTTGTCCCTGGGTATCGAAACCCTGGGTGGGGTGATGACCAAACTCATTGAGAAGAACACCACCGTACCGACCAAGGCATCCCAGGTGTTCTCCACCGCCGACGACAATCAAACCGCAGTGACGGTGCATGTGCTACAGGGTGAGCGGGAAGTGGTTGGTGGTAATAAATCATTGGGCCGCTTTGACTTAACCGATATTCCGCCAGCTCCTCGCGGTGTGCCCCAAGTCGAGGTCAGCTTCGACATCGATGCCAACGGTATCTTGCATGTGTCGGCGAAGGACAAGGCCACCGGTAAAGAGAACCGCATCGAGATCAGCGGTAGTTCAGGTCTGTCAGATGAGGAAATCGATCAAATGGTCAAGGATGCCGAGGCCCATGCGGATGAAGATCGCAAGACCCGTGAACTGGTGGATGCCCGCAATCAAGGTGATGCCATGATACATAGCGTTCACAAGTCCATGGAAGAGATGGGCGATAAACTGGATGCGGGTGAAAAGGACACGATTGAGGCCGCTATCAAGGATCTTGAAGAGGTGTTGAAAGACGGTGACCTGGATACCGTCAAGGCCAAGACCGAGTCCCTGGCCCAGGCCAGCCATAAGATGGCCGAGCAGATGTATGCCCAAGCCAACGACCAGGCCGCCGGTGGTACGGATGTAGAGGCGGGTGCTGATGCCGATGCTGGCAACTCGGAAACTGTCGTTGATGCCGAGTTCGAGGAAGTCGACGACAAAAAGGAATAACGCGGTGGCGCGTTAAGTGTGGCGTCACAAGAGGTCGCCAAGTCATCCTCCATCGCCCGGGTGTGGTATCGAAAGCGAGTGGGGTGTTTGGTGGCCTTTATGCGTGTGTATTTTTATAATGAAGCCGATAAAAAGTTATTGATGATCTAACAGGTTTAAATATGTCGAAGAAGGATTTCTACGAAGTTCTCGGGGTGCAGCGCAATGCCTCCGAGGCAGAGCTTAAAAAGGCCTATCGCCGTCTGGCGATGAAGCACCATCCGGATCGCAATCCGGATAATCAGAAGGCTGAGGCCAATTTCAAAGAGGCTAAGGAGGCCTATGATGTTTTAAGCGACGCCCAAAAGCGCGCTGCCTATGATCAGTTTGGTCATGCTGGTGTGGATTCCTCCATGGGTGGCGGCGGTGGGTTTCATCCTGGGTCCGGAGCCGGTTTTGGAGATGTGTTCGGGGATATTTTTGGCGATATCTTTGGAGGGGGTCGTCGCGGTGGCTCACAACGGTCCCGCGGCGCTGATCTGCGCTATAACCTGGATCTGAACCTGGAAGAGGCAGTGGGTGGTACCGAGGTGCGCATCCGCGTCCCCAATCACGTGGTTTGTGATGACTGCGGTGGATCGGGGGCAAAGAAGGGATCTAAACCGTTACCCTGTAGCACCTGCGGTGGCCAGGGTCAGGTCCGCATGCAACAGGGCTTTTTTTCCATTCAGCAAACCTGCCCGTCCTGTCATGGTCGTGGCAATGTTATCAGCAGTCCCTGTCCCGGATGCCGTGGCATTGGGCGGGTAAAACGCGCCAAGACCCTATCGGTAAAAGTCCCTGCGGGCGTGGATACCGGCGACCAGATCCGTCTTGCCGGTGAAGGGGAACTGGGCGAAGGGGGATCTTCTCCAGGTGATCTTTACGTGCAGGTGCACATACGTCCCCATCCCATCTTTAGGCGAGAAGAAGACGATCTCTATTGTGAGATGCCGGTTAGTTTTGCTACGCTGTCATTGGGGGGCGACCTGGAGGTGCCCACATTAAATGGTCGCGCCAAACTCAAGATTCCGGCGGAAACCCAGACTGAAAAAGTATTTCGCTTGCGCGCCAAAGGTGTACGCAATGTGCGCAGCGGTCATGTGGGGGATCTGTATTGTCGTCTCAGCGTAGAGACCCCGGTAAAACTAAGCAAACGCCAAAAAGAGTTGCTCCAGGAGTTCGAGGGCCTGATTGCCGAGGGTGGTTCACGTCACAATCCCCGAGCCCGATCCTGGTCGGACAAATTTAAAAAGTTTGTCGATGGATTGGCAGGATAAATTAAATCTCGTTCCCACGCGGGAGCGTGGGAACGAGGTGCTATATGTTGGGTAAATTTCGTACCCATTAAATAAGTGCGGCTTCACAGCGTCGCACTGAAGCGTCAGGATGCGGTTATGACTAATAAGTTCATTAGTAACTTATTGGATGCCCCATATTTTGACCTACGTTTTATAGATAACAAATGTGAGGTATTATGACTCTCCGAATTACAGGTCTTTCCTTGCTGTTGATCAGCATTGCTTTTTTGCTTAGTCCAACGCCTGGTTGGGTAAACAATGTCGCCGCAATGGCCTTTATCGCCGGGTTCCTGGTGTTTGCGTTAGACCTGATGCGACGCCATATTGCAAAGGGCGATTGATTCGAGCGGCATACTATCGGAACATGTTACCCGATAGTATCGTAGGGTGGGCACTTGTGCCCACCGCGTAACGGCCAAACATCCCGATAAGATTATTGTGCATGGTGGTTGCGTGGGCATTTATGCCCACCCTGCATGGTACTGCCAACACCCACTGGTGAAGGGTGCCGGGCAATCAATTAATAGAAGTGCCCTTAAGTGAAAAATATGAGCATGAGCATAAATATAAATAAGAATAGTTTTTCCAAAGATGGAGCTACAGGCATTGCTTTGTTTGATTCTGGATTCAGAATATTTTTTATGGGGGCGGGTATTTTTTCAATAGTATCTATTGCCCTATGGTCGGCAATTTTTCATTTTCAATTGCCTTTGTCCATGCAGTCAATTAGCCACTCTCAGTGGCATGCGCATGAAATGATCTATGGCTATGGTATTGCTGTTATTACAGGTTTTTTATTGACTGCGGTAAAAAACTGGACTGGCGTTCAGACCCTTCACGGAAAACCGCTGGCATTGCTCTTTGGTTTGTGGGTGACAGTGCGTTTGTTGTTATTGACTGGAACATCGTATTTGTTAGTTGCTGGAATATTTGATGTCCTGTTTTCATTATTTTTAATCATTGCAATTGGGTACCCAATCGTGAAAGTAAAACAATGGAAGCAGCTTATTATTTTTACTATGCTTATATTGCTTGTTGCATGTAATGTTTTATTTTATCTTGGTGCGTTAAATGTTTTTGACAAGGGTACTTATTTGGGGATTTATGGTGGGTTATATTTGATTATCGGCTTAATTTTGACCATGGGCAGTAGGGTCCTGCCTTTCTTTATTGAAAGAGGGGTTGGATATCCGGTTAAATTATTCAACCCCAATTGGCTTGGCATATTGAATTTATTGCTTTTTCTTGCCTTTTTTGTGTCTGATCTCTTTTTGATAAACCAGACATTGTCCTCTTACCTGGCGCTAGGCTTATTCCTGATTAATGCTACAAGGCTGATCGGCTGGTACACGTTTGGAATATGGAAGAAAAGCCTGTTGTGGAGTTTATATTTGTCATTCTGGTTCATCTGTATTGGATTTTTACTGTTTGCCGGTATCCACTTTGTTGGAGTGAGCAAAGTTCTCGCAATTCATGCCTTTGCTGTCGGCGGAATTGGCGTGGTCACTATGGGGATGATGTCTCGCGTTGCGCTTGGACACACCGGAAGAGACATCATGAAACCGCCTAGGGGGGTAAGTTACGCTCTTGGTATATTAATATTAGGCGCTGTAGCCAGAGTAATCGCACCATTATTTGATGTGTTTAACTATGCTGTTTGGATAGGATTATCACAGGTGTTTTGGATAATTTCTTTCCTGGTATTCACGTTTATATATTTCCCTCTATTCATTAAGCCCAGGATTGATGGTCAATTCGGTTAGTGCTGGTAAACCATTGAAATGGCTAAAACCTCCGCCAGATTCAATTGTTACGACTGGATAACTTTCGTATTCCTTAGTATGTAGCGCAATGAAGATTATTGTGAGAGAGTTTTATGGACATAAAAATACTTCTAACCGTATTCACGGTCGTGTTTATTGCCGAACTCGGCGACAAGACGCAACTGGCAACGTTACTTTTTGCCGCAGACAAGCAGGTTAGCAGGTTAACAGTTTTTGTTGGCGCATCACTGGCTCTTGTCGTTGCCTCTGGGATCGGTGTATTGGCAGGCGGTGTCATATCCCAATACATCAGCGGAAAAAATCTGCATTACCTGGCGGGCTTGGGCTTCATAGGCATAGGAATCTGGACGTTGATAAGGGCATAAAATTGAGCATCTGATTCGATGCACTAACGGTTGGTTCATTTTTTACGCGTTTTATTTTTTTTTGCTTGTTTTGGGTTTGGTTTTATCTTTACTTCGTTTCTTGGTTTTTGTTTTGCGGTGATTGTCTGACCCTGTTGGGTTTTCCCCCTTCGACAACCTGGAAAGATTTAGTTGTTGCCCCGATACCCAGACTTTCTTCAAGCTATTAAACAATTTATTAGGCATGCCTTCGGGCAAATCCACCAGACTGTGGTCATCACGAATAGTGATGCGCCCAATGTATTGGCTGTCGATATCGGCCTCATTGGCGATGGCGCCAACGATGTTAGCCGGTCTGACACCATGATCATTTCCTACTTCAATTCGGTAACGTATCATGCCTTGGCCGGGTGGAGTCTCTTTCCTTGGGGGACGCTTACGCTCTTTGCGATCCGATTTTTCATGTCGTGGGTTCTTATCTTTATTCCAGCTATTTTTTTCTTGTCGTTGTGGTTTGTCCCGCAACAGAAATGGGGTATCGCCTTGTGACAGTTGGGCAACAGCGGCGGCGATTTTCAGTGCTGGCACGTTATGTTCCTGCTGGTATTGTTCCATTAGTTTGGAAAACAGGCCCAAATCTTCAGTCGCCAGAGTGTCGGTAATGCGTTGTTTAAATTTTGCTATACGTTGGTCGTTAATTTTGTCGGTTGAAGGTAGAGTCATCATTTCTATCTTCTTCCTTGTGGATTTTTCGATGGCATATAGCAAACGTTTTTCGCGTGGAGCGACAAACATAATGGCATCGCCTTGTCGGCCCGCACGGCCAGTGCGTCCGATACGGTGTACGTAGGCTTCCGTGTCATAGGGTATGTCGTAGTTGATGACGTGACTGATACGCTCCACGTCAAGTCCACGCGCGGCTACATCTGTGGCAACCAGTATGTCCAGTTTGCCTTTTTTGAGTTGATCAATGGTGCGCTCACGTAGGCTCTGTTGAATGTCCCCATTTAATGGGCTAGATGAATAACCACGCGCTTTTAATTTATCGGCCAGTTCTACAGTGGCAGTTTTGGTGCGCACGAAAACAAGCATGGCTTCAAAGGGCTCGGCCTCAAGGATGCGGGTTAAGGCGTCCAGTTTATGCATGCCACTGACTGGCCAGAAACGTTGGCGGATGGTATCGACCGTGGTGGTCTTGCTCTTAATGGTAATTTGTATAGGATTATTTAAATGTTTAGTGGCAATACGCCGTATTTGCTGGGGTAGGGTGGCAGAGAACAGGGCGATTTGTCTGTCTGCGGGTGTTTGTTCCAGGATCCATGTGACATCATCTATAAAGCCCATGCGCAACATTTCATCGGCTTCATCCAGGACCAGTGCGTTGAGATTAGCAAGTTTTAATGTGCCTCGGCGCATGTGATCCATCACCCGGCCCGGTGTGCCCACCACTACGTGGACACCGCGTTTTAGGGCACGGATTTGTCCGCGATAATCCTGGCCACCATAAATTGGTAGCACATGAAATCCTTTCAGATGCTTGGCGTATTTTTGAAAGGCCTCGGCGACCTGGATAGCCAGTTCACGGGTCGGGACCAGCACCATAACTTGTGGATTTTTTTGTTTTAGGTCGAGCTTGGATAGTAACGGTAGGGCAAAAGCCGCAGTTTTGCCAGTACCTGTTTGCGCCTGCCCCAGTACATCTTTGCCTTCCAATAACAATGGAATCGTTTGTGCTTGAATGGGGGAGGGGGTTTCATAACCCACGTCATCCAATGCCTTTATAAGTGAGTGATTCAGCGCTAGTTGATCAAACGTGATGATTGGATCGGTAGTCATGTGCAGTACCTGAAGGGGTTAGGTTGCCAAAGCTTGGTTGGGGTATTTTGATTTTGCTGACTGTTGGTAATCTTAAGGGCACTTCTATTAATCGGCAACGCCTTCTATCCCACAAGGAGGCACCGAGGTCCCTCCGGGAGAAGGTGGAATGAGGAGATAATAAAACCAAAGCCTTAGCTTTATTTGCTCCCCTCACCCTAACCTTCTCCCGGAGGGAGAGGGGATTAATAGAAGTGTCCTTAAGTCAAGCCCAGAAAGGCTGCGTAGTGTAACGGTTTGTGTGCTATGTTGCATGCTGTGTGTGCGTATTGCTTTGGTGCGGCCGAAACCTACAGGTAATGTGTAATGTCTGGGTGGGTACTGTGCTAGGATGCTCCACTGCAACATGATTTTATAAAAAGAAATAAAAATATGCCAATAAAATATTATTATATAATAATAATCACCGAAAGATGAAAATCCTTTATGCCAATACAATCAGAGATCGATAAATCGCAAGGTATAGTGTTTACTACCATTTATGGCAGCGTTACTGATGCAGAAGCATTTGAGCATGAAAAGGAACTTAGGGACAGAGAGGAATTTCGGGCTCACTTTAATCAGCTCGTTGATGCCCGAGGCGTGATTGAAAACCGGCTATCTGCTGATGGTTTAGCGAAGCTTGGCAAAGTGACACCATTTGACCTCACTGCCAAGCGGGCCTGTGTGGTAAACGATGAATTGGCAGGTCTTTTTGCCGTTATCTTTGGCGTTCAATGTGGCAGTAGAGATAATTACTATATTACCAAGGATATCGTCTATGCCTATGAGTGGTTGGGTGTATAGGCATAAAATAAATACTTTTGCTATGATAGCTCCTTCAGCATTGGAGGCGGACTAAGCAACACCGTCCATTATGTATTGACTAATTCTATACCAATGTGCCGCCGCAGCTACTGCCAGCCCCAGCGGTGCACCCAAAGCAATGGTTGCCGATGGCCACCGGTTTAGCTTTAAGAGTAGGTCCATCCAGTTCCCATAGTTTTCTGCGTGGTGCTGCACCCAGGGCCAAGTCGATCATTTGGTTAAAGTCGCAATCAAAGACCTCTCCCAGCCAGTCGACACTCACCAAATGTCGGCACATCAGACCAGGTATGGTATTGGCGTTGAAGTGATGCTGAAGTAGTTGCTCATATTTTTCCAATTGTCCGTCTCGTTCCAGGGCATGACGAAACCGATTTATGGGTAGATTAGTTAGCGACAGTAGATTCGAAAACACAATAGCAAACTCTTTTTTTAGGCGCGTCTTATAGTCGGTCTCCAGTTGTGGTTGGGACGGGGGCAAGAACGCTCCGCCGGGGTTGTAGGCAAGATCCAATACGAGGTCACCTTGATGAGCATAACCCAGGCTGTTGAGTTTTTGCAGGGCGGCAATACTCTTTGTGAACACGCCTTTGCCTCGTTGTGTGTCGACGTTTTCTTCGCTATAGCAAGGTAATGAACACACCAAACGAATCTTGCGCTGTGCGTACCATTCGGCAAGATCTTCTTGTCCGGGTTCAAATAATACGGTGAGATTGCATCGGGACGTTACTGTCGCGCCCATATCCAAAAACTTATCCACAAACTGCCTGAAGTGGGGGTTTAGCTCCGGGGCGCCGCCGGTGAGGTCGACCCGTTGAATATGGTTTTGTCTTGCCCAGCCTAGAATTCTTTCCATGACCGGCCAGGACATAATCTCAGTGCGCTTTGGTCCGGCATCCACATGGCAGTGATGGCAGGCCTGGTTGCACAAACGACCCAAATTGACTTGTAATTCACCCAGTGCCGCACGGGTGAGGGGGTTTGTACCGGATTTGATCAGTTTCTCACCAAATTCAGTCGCCCCCCCAGACCGGGACGGTAGTTTTACTGCGAGATCATTCATTGAGTTGGCCTAAACATCGCCCATATATTTTTTTCGTATAAAGTGGTCAATGGATAGTTTGCCAGGGCCATGGATTAATGTCACTAGCAGGAGCAGGCCCCATAGGTGGTGCAATGTGAGCCCGGTTCCAGCAAGTTCTGGAAAGGAGATGATGGCGACGGCGTTGAAGATAAACAACCCGATGGCCGCAGCACGCCCACCGAGCCCCAGTACCAGGAAAACCGGCAGAATCAATTCCGCGCCCGTGCCCAGATAGGCCGCCACTTCCGGTGACAGCAGGGGGACATGAAAATCCCGCTCAAATTGGCTCAGTGTCTTCCACCAGCTATCGGTCTTGAGGAGCCCGGAAAAGAAAAATACATTGGCAACGTATAGCCGAATGCCGATATCCAATAATGGTCTGAGCACCTCAAGAAATTTAATGGCGGGCTTAACTATGTTTTTTGTCGTTTCGATTGAGGCCATGTGCGGTCTCCTTTGCGGTAGGCTCTTGTTTGATCGCCCTGGTTTTCCAGGGAAAAAATGACCAGCGTCTTGTTCGAGATAAATTTTTGCAAACAGCTTGTCAGGTCAAACTCCGGGTTGACATCGGCCACCAGATCAAGGGAGTCGGCAATGTTCTTGTTGCAAGCCAGTGATTCTAAAAAGGTGAACTCGTCATGGGTGATGTCATGGATTTGCGGGTCCAGTTGAGGCCGCAGGACCAATAAGTGGTTGCCGCCTATGGATAGGTCAACGGTTTGATCGCCGGAGTAGGTTTTTTGGTTCACCTGCCAAATGCGCAGGCTGGGATAGGATGATCGAAGTAGCTGGCTGGCCGGGTGTAGACCAAAGCGCAATTGATGTTGCTGATCGGGATCGACCTTGGCCAACATTTCCAGTGATAGGGCAGGGACGTCGGCGGCAAAGTAGACGCGGTGGTAGGCCCATTCCAACCTGGCAACATCAGGTAAATAGGTGTGTTCATCGACCTGCTTTAGGCCGCTGAGATACTCTGCAAAGCTATCACCATATTGCTCAAGGTCTCCAGATGTGGAAGGGTGCAGGCGGATATAACCGCGTGCCACAGAGCGGAAAAAGGCCGCCCCCACCAGGCGTTCGATGACGGGATAGGCCCCTTGAAGGGCAGAGGTCAAGCTGCTGAATACGTGATTTCGGTAGATGAACAGGCGTTGGTCTCTGGATATCTTGTCTTGGGCGACATAGGACAGGGTGTGCGTGGTGTCCGGATTGAGTAGCGTGTCGGCAAAGGCCGATTGCAACTCATGCAACGAGGGCATGACACTCATCCATTATGGTTTGGGCCCGTGATGCTTCCTCAACCAAAAAATCCAGGGGCGGAAGATCTGAATCCCACTCGATCAAGCTGGGTATGGCGCCAAGGCGCTCGATAGCCACCTGATATAGAGCCCATACCTCATCGCATATGGGTTTGTTGTGGGTGTCGATTAAAATGTCCTGGCCACCAATAATGTCAATGGTAAATCCGGCCAAGTGAATTTCTTGTACGGCGTCTGCGGTGATGGCACGTAAGTAGTGGCGGGCATCAAAGCCGTGATTGACGGCAGAGACATAGACGTTGTTGACATCCAACAATATTCCACAAGCGGTATTCTCGACGATGGCATTCATAAAATCCCATTCGGCAATAGTGGAATGGGAGTAGCTTAGATAGCTGGAGGGGTTTTCAATGAGTATCTGCTGCTGCAATATGTCTTGAACCTGGTGGACACGGGTGCTGAAATGCTTGAGTGCCTCTTCGGTATAGGGCAGAGGTAGCAGATCGTTGAAATACTTGCCGTCTACCGAACTCCAGGACAGGTGTTCAGAGACCAATCCAGGTTCGATGCGGTGTATGAGCCGGTTGAGATGATCCAAGTGTGCCTTGTTGAGAGGGTCAGTGGAGCCGATTGATAGGCCTACTCCATGTAAACTGATGGGGTAGAGTTGGCGTGCCTGTTCCAGGTAATGAAGCGGCTTACCGCCCTGGCCGAAGTAGTTCTCGCTATGGACTTCCAGCCAGCCGATTGGGGGTTGCGAGCCGATCACTTCCTTATAGTGTTCGGCCCGCAGACCGATCCCGGCTTGGGCCGGAATCTGTGCTGGGGGTCTCTCAATAGATTCAGTGGTCATGGCTAAAAGACTTAGCAGATTTTAGTGAAAAATCCATTTGATTTCTTCTACCCCGCAAGGGAGCCCTTTATCACCGTAGGAGCGCCTTGATGCACATGGACGTGCTAATGTCGCGGTAGGCACGACGCCGATAGCGACCCAGGCGCGGTACACATTGTGTGTTGTGCAACCTTCGCGGCAAGATGCCGCTCCTACGGCTTTTTCAACGTTCTGCTAGAAGAAATTATTTCTTTGCTGTTAGGGAGCCGCCTACAATCTTCTCGCAATTGCCTTTGATCACATCAATGTAGGCATCAGGCTGCGCGTCTTTTGAAGATGTGCCTTGGCAGGCTGTACCCAGGCTCTTGACGCCGCAGTCATTCTTGCCGGCCTTGACGACACCAAAACATTTTTCCAAAGGCGGGCCAGCACTATAGGCTTCGGTGGCAACCGCAGTCGCGCTCAGGGCCAGAAGGCTGCTAATGGCGGTGCTAACGAGTTTATTGCGATTTTTCATTTGTTGGGGACTCCTGTGGGTTAACGTCAATCTTGCACAGTAGGACCCTGTGATGACTGGAAAGTTTCGGGTGCACCTCGTTCCCACGCTCCCGCGTGGGAATGCATATGTTTGGCTCGGTAGGACAGGGCTATGGATTCCCACACGGGAGCGTGGGAACCAGAGAACCAGAGAAAAATAACACGCTCAACCGCCAAGATGCCAAGGTCGCCAAGCTAATAGACTGTTGATTTTAAAAAGAAAATATTTGGCGACTTTGTGCCTTGGCGGTTCAAGTTCAATTGATCAGAATTTCCCTAATTTAAATAGCCCGAGTATGGAGGAAAACTGGTACAGATGATTTTCTTCTTCCAGCGGACCGATTTCGCCATTGCCATAAAATCCAATAAACGGCATACCGGGAAACCGTTGCCGGAGTTGATCAACATCCCGGTCACGATTCCCGAAGAAGGACGGGCCACGGGCGGCACAAGGGAACAGGAGTCCAAAGTGGGGTTCGGTGCCTAAAGATTCGTAGCCCGTTTCAATGACCTGACGCATATCCCGTTCTGCGGCAAGGGCGTCACGCATGGCCCAGAACAACCGTTCCCCTGGATTCAAGGGCTGGGCCAGGGTGATGGAACCATTCTGCGGGTCGGCGGCAATGATGTAGTTTAATCGATAGCGGCCTTCGGTAATGGCGGTGTCCGGGTCGCCGAAAGTGACACCACCAATGAGCAGATGCAGGGGAATCTGTTCCATATCACCCACATTGGGGGGCAGGGATTGCACCAGCACATTGAGAGCGGGATAGCTGCCCATGCGCAGGACTTCGTAGCCCTGTACCTCGACCACCTCAATAGGGGCAGTGAGGGCACGAATACCCTGGGATACCGTTACCGCATGGTGGGCGCCGGTGATCCCGGCCTCCACTGCGCCGCTTTCGGTGATTCGACCATTGCTCCAGACCGCATAGTGACCATGGGCGGCGGTATCGCTGGACACGGCGCCAATGCGGCAGATGGGTGTGTCGAGCCAGTCGGCGCTGATGCCCTTGGGCGTGCAAAGACTGAGTGCGGCCTCACCGCGCCGGCCTGCCTGGGTGGGGGTCAGGGTGACATCGCCGCCAAATACCATGGCCGCAGCCCCTGGGCTGTCCAGCACCCACTCTTGCTCGGTAAGAATACCGCTGGCGGTACTGCCCATCACCTGGATACAGCCCGCGGCACGGGCGGCGGCACGGATGGCGGGTGTGGGGTCGGAGGCGTATTGGGGGGTGAGAAACAATAAAACACTATTGGCATGGCTTAGCCCGGCTTTGGCCAGTGCCTGTTTGACCGCAGTCTCGGCGTGATGGGCCGAGGCCTGCATACCGTAACTAAGACCAGTGGCAATGGGTACGGGTTTCATTGCGCTACTTTATTCCTATATTCACATAAGTCAAAGACAACACAGGCGCCGCAACGCGGGCGCCGGGCCTGGCAGGTATAGCGGCCGTGCAAGATGAGCCAATGATGGGCATGTTTCTTGTATTCATCGGGCACAAATTTCATCAGCTTTGCTTCTACTTCGAGTACGGTCTTTCCCGGTGCCAGGCCCATGCGATTGGAGACCCGAAAGATATGGGTGTCCACGGCAATGGTGTGCTGTCCGAATGCGATGTTGAGAATCACGTTGGCCGTTTTTCGTCCGACTCCAGGCAGGGCCTCAAGTTCCTCGCGGGTGCCGGGTACTTCACTTTGGTGTTCGTCGATGAGCAGGCGACAGGTCTTGAGTATATTTTTTGCCTTGGTGTTATACAGACCAATGGTTTTGATGTAGCCCTTCAATCGGCGCAGACCGAGGGCGAGCATGGTCTCGGGCGTGGGGGCGTCACGAAACAGTTGGACAGTAGCCTTGTTGACACTGACGTCGGTGGCCTGGGCAGAGAGAAGCACTGCGATGAGCAACTGAAATGGCGTGCCGTAGCACAACTCCGTAGTGGGGTGAGGGTTGGCCAGGCGTAGGCATTCGAAGATGCGTTTGCGCTTAGCGAGATTCACAGCTCAGGACCTGATATTTCTAAGGAACCTCTGATTAATACGCTCAACCGCCAAGACGCCAAGCCAATAGATTGTTGTTTTTGTGAAGAAAATTCTTGGCGTCTTGGCATCTTGGCGGTTCAAATTAAATTAGTCAGAATTTCCTTAAGTATTGTGACCAAACACACGGGGTCGACTGTAGCGGTCGATGGTCGGTGCAGCCATGTTCATGATCAGAATTGCAAAGGCGATGGCATCCGGATAACCACAGAAATTGCCAATCATATAGACCAATATACCGCTACCCATTCCGAACCATAGGCGTCCACGATCCGTGGTGCATGCGGTGACAGGATCGGTGGCAATAAAAAATGCACCGAGCATGGTGGTGCCGCTAAACAGATAGAAAAGGGGCATGGGGTAGAGTGATGGTGACCACAACCAAAAAACGGTGGCCAGGAGCGCCATGCTTATCAGCATGGCGATGGGGATATGCCAACTGATAACACGCTTGGCGATTAACCACAGGCCACCCATTAAAAATGCAATATTAGTGAGACTTTTATCCCAAGGGGTGAGCAGCTCAGGCCAATGGGTTATTTCGGTTGGAAAGGCAAGGAGCAATAATGCATAACCGGCCATGGCGGGATTAAAGGGATTGTGCCCCAGGCCCCCATACAAATGTTTTGCCACCACGATGGCGAACACCGCACCGATCATGGGCAGCCACCCTGGCAGCAGGGGGGGCAAGACCAGGGCCAGGACCAGGGCCGTAAGCGTCGCACTGTAATCGCCAAGTGCCGCAAGCACAGGGCGTTGGCGCAACATCAGCACCACAGTCTCGGCAACAAGCGCGCTAGTCACAGCGATGGCAATGTTGATCAATGGCCCCCAGCCATAAATCCACAGGCTGACCCCTATCCCTGGTATGAGGGCATAAATGACCGTGCGCATCATGGCGCCCACGCCGGTAGGGTTATGGATCAGCAAAGACATATGGGCAATTACTATAATTGATCAGTGCTGTCCCGTTAACTCCCTCTCCCTCCGGGAGCACCCCTAGGGCATAAAAGGGTTGGGGTGAGGGGGTAATAAATGGATAACTCATTGTTTTATATTCCCCTCGGCAACTGCGTCCTGCGTTGCTCTACCTCCTGCGTCCATGCAGTCGTCATCCTAGCCTTCTCCCTGATGGAGAAGGGATGGCTTTGATTGTCGAGTTGTTCAAATTCATGTCTGCAATGTCATTGATCGCATTGTTTGTCCTGATAATCAGAGTGTTACAATGCATCAAGGTTAGGTTAACGGGACAGCAGTGATAATTGATAATTCCTTCTACCCCTCAAGGGGTGCACCGAGGTCCTTCCGGGAGAGGGGGTTAATAGAATCGCCCTGAATTGTTTGCGGGTGGTCGTCAATGTAACGATGATGTACTGATACGGCAAACCCATGATGGATTTTCTGTTTGGTGCGGAAAAGCCGAAGGAGGTTGATTAATGAAATACCGGGTGATTGAGGTGCCGGATCACAAGGAAGTCGCAAAAGGGACATCCTCAAATATTTATTGCCGGAAAAATACCTTTGCGACAGTAACCACTGTTTTCACGACAAATAATATGTTTATATGTCGCTAAAATGCTCTTTGCGACATATAATCTGACTCATGCCTAAAAAGATTGCCGAACAAGAGCTTGAGGCCATTATTGAGATCGTGGCGGCTCACCCTGGTGGGGTGCCGGTCAAGATCATTCGTGATGGGTTGATATTCGAGCTTCCCCCCCGGATGCTACAGCGTCGTCTGGCATTGCTGGTCAAACAGAAGCGGCTGGCTGTTGAGGGTCGTGGCCGGGGCAGTCGCTATCAGCACCCTGCCAACATTGGCAGGGTGCATAACGTAGAGGTCATCGAAAAGATAGGAGTACGCGACGGAGTACGTGGCGAAGTCTACGTGCCGATTTCACCCGGGGGCGAGGCAATCAAGCAGGCTGTCCGCGAGCCGTTTCAGAACCGGTACCCAGTTGGATACAACCGGGTTTTCCTCGATGAATACCGGCCCAACGAAACCTTCTATCTTTCAGTCCAAACACGGCAGCGCCTTTTCGAGATGGGGCGTTCACCAGATGGCCCGCGCCTGGCTGGAACTTATGCGCGGCAGATATTCAATCGATTGCTAATCGATCTGTCCTGGAACTCCAGCCGATTGGAAGGCAACACCTACTCGCTACTCGAAACCGAGCGTCTGCTTGAATTGGGAGAGGCCGCCGAAGGTAAAGATGTCCTGGAAGCGCAGA
>ENA-ORDP01000681-ORDP01000681.1-marine-sediment-metagenome-genome-assembly--contig:-NODE-681-length-21037-cov-4.891240_pt1 | contig 21037 bp, 25 predicted proteins | sample MGYA00248627_ERZ508539 | MGnify/ENA primary metagenome ERZ508539 (study PRJEB26208, sample SAMN05571518) | marine sediment metagenome | biome: deep sea; feature: Hydrothermal vent; material... | reverse complement strand
AAATATGAGCGACTATTCGCCTCAAATGATTGAAAAACTGGTCTCAAAATGGCTTCCCCTCGTTACGATTCCTATTCTCGGACCGCCTGCTAAGCTGGCTGAAGTACCTGCAGTTTTTCCGCCAGTTCACCGTTCTGGTACAACTCCGTCATGATATCGCTGCCACCAACGAATTCGCCGTTGATATAAAGCTGCGGAATGGTCGGCCAATGGGAAAATTCCTTAATCCCCTGGCGAACCTCCTCATCTGCCAACACATCGAAAGATCCGAAATCCGCTCCACAAGCCTGTAGTATCTGTACTGCCCGGCCGGAAAATCCACATTGTGGAAATTGTGGAGAGCCCTTCATAAACAATAGAACAGGCTTGCTGTCCACCACCGATTGAATGCGTTCCTGTACACTCATTTTTGCTTTCTCCTGTTATCTCTGTCCTGGAAGCCTGTCCAAAACATCGACCAATAAAATAAAATACCAGCAGCTTCCGCTAACTGTGGATTTGGTGACCGGCAGATCAGGGGGGTTGCTGGAACGACCCGCTATGCAATGGCCGTATGCAACGATAAAGCATGGATGTCTTGGTGCATTTTATCACCCAAGGCACCATAAACAGCCTGATGCTGTTGTACCTTGCTCTTGCCTGCGAACCCTTCCCAGATCACCCGTGCCTCAAAATGTCGTCCATCGCCCTGACAATCCACTAGCGAACCGGGCAATCCCGCTTCTATCCACCGTTTAATATCATCCGGACTGACCATCTTCTCTCCTGCTGCATTCGATTCACTGATCCCACAGCCCAAGATCGGGTCAGTCCAACAAAAAATCAAGCTCGTTGGCGTGAATCAATGCCATTAACTGTTCCGGAATTGACTGCAGAGTAAGTACGGCGTGCTGCTCCCTGGCCTGTTCGAACCACTGCAGCAACAAAGCCAGCGCAGCACTGCCGGAGCCCGTTACACCACCAAGATCAATACGCACCGTGGCACCCGCTTGAAAAGGTGGTTTTGTTTGTTGCCACAGGCGGGCAACCTCTGTAAAACCAAGGTTGCCTGCAATAGTGACATCTGCAACTGCGGGCCCAGTATTGCCTTCAACAGTCATTGCTGGGTACTTTTTTCCTTTAGCATGGAAATCAATGTATCCATCCCCTGCTGACCAATAATTCTGTTATAGCTGGTACGATAGTTAGTTACCAGGCTCACCCCATCAACGGCAACATCATATATTTTCCAGGACCGATCACGATTTTGAATCAACGAATAATTGATCGGCAAACTGCCGCCACTGTCCTGCATTATTTGACTACGCACCACAACTCGCTTGCTGCCCTTTTTCTTACGGACGGGTAAATATTTGATTTTCTGCCCGGTGTAATTGAACAGTGCTGTGGAATAAGTTCTGACCAGCAAGTTCTTAAACTGCAAGGTAAAATCAGTACGCTGCCGCTTACTGGCTTTACGCCAGTTACGCGCCAGCACCAGCTTGGACATCCGGGTGAAATCAAAGAGCGGCAATACCCGCTCCTCCACCAACGCATACAGCTTGCTGTGATCCTGTTCCAGCTCTGCGCGTTTTGCGGTCAGCTCTTTTAGCAGCGTGTCTGCAGTCGCTGCAACCAGCTGCGCAGGAGTTAGTGCCGCAGCAGCCGGGTAGGCTGGTAACAGGAATAACGATAGCATGGTCCATTTCAGCAGAGTATTCATTTTTTCTTCCCATCAGCCTGGTTATAAAGAAATTGCCCGATCAGGTTTTCCAGCACTATGGCTGACTGGGTCAAGGTGATTTCCGAGCCCTGTTTTAAATTACTGTCTTCCGCGCCGGGTTCAAGACCGACATACTTGGCACCTAACAATCCAGACGTCAAGATGGCCGCACTTGAGTCTATTGGTAAATTATCGATCCTTTTTTGAATGGAAAGTTCCACTCTGGCACGATAATTTTCCTTGTCAATATCGATGTTTGTGACCCTACCGATTCGCACACCGGCCAGTGTCACGGGTGCTTTGACGGTAAGTCCGCCAATATTGTCAAAATAAGCGATTACCGTATAGTTCGGCCCATCACTCTGGGATCCGAGGTTGCCAACCCGAAAGGCCAGCACCACAAGCGCCGCCAGGCCCGTAGCTACAAACAAGCCCACTACAATCTCGACTGCCCTGTTTCCCATCTTATGCCCCTCCAAACATCATTGCTGTCAATAGATAATCCAGCCCCAGTATAGCCAACGAAGCCGACACCACAGTTCGAGTCGTGGCTTTGGCTACACCCTCAGAAGTGGGTACCGCATCATAACCTTCGTAGACTGCAATCCAGGTGATAGTAACGCCAAAAACACCGCTCTTGATAACACCAGTGACGATATCATCATAGAAATCCACCCCATGCTGCATGGAAGAAAGGAACACTCCACTGTCCACACCCAGCTGCAGAACACCAACCAGATAACCACCGTACACCCCCATAACTGTGAACAAAGCCGCCAGCAATGGCATAGCAATAATCCCGGCCAGTAAACGCGGTGCAATGACCTGCTCGAAGGGATCTACCGCCATCATTTCCATGGCCGCCAGTTGCTCGGTAGCCTTCATCAACCCGATCTCTGCAGTCAGTGCCGAACCGGCACGACCGGCAAATAACAAGGCCGCAAGTACCGGCCCCAATTCACGTGTCAGGCTAAGTGCCACCATCAGGCCCAGTGAGGACTCGGCCCCAAAATCCACCAACGTGTTGTAGCCCTGAAAACCCAATACCATACCCACAAACAGCCCTGATACCAGGATAATCAACAGCGTTAGTACCCCGACTGCGTAAAGTTGTTTGATAAGCAGTGAAAAGTGGCCAAAAACCGACAACAAGGCACGCAGGGAATTGAGAAAAAAAACGAAAGCACAACCCATTCTGTGTAGGAAAGACAGCAGCCGGGCGCCGAGACTGGCCAGCATATTCAAGGTTGCGCTCTCCCGAGCAATTCCTGGCGATAATCTTCAGCCGGGTAGTGATAGGCTACGGGCCCATCAGGTAAGCCATCGATAAACTGTCGAACCACAGGATGATCAAATGTTCTCATATAGTCAGGATCACCACTGGCTACCACATTACCAGCACCGAGCAAATAGACCCGGTCTGCAATACTGAGTCCTTCGGGAACATCATGTGTCACTACCACTGAGGTCATACACAAACTATCGTTCAATTCCCGAATCAGTTTGACAATGACCCCCATCGATACCGGATCCAACCCGGTAAATGGTTCATCATACATCACCATCAATGGATCCAACACCACAGCACGCGCCAGTGCCACACGCCGGGTCATGCCCCCGGATAGCTCTGCCGGCAGCAGATGGCGAGCACCACGCAAACCCACCTGCTGCAATTTCATCAGCACTAGTTTGCGAATCAGCGTCGCCGGTAAATCCGTATGGGTACGCAACGGAAATGCCACATTGTCGAACACATCCAAATCGGTTAATAGCGCACTGTTTTGAAACATCATACCCATGCTCTTGCGCAACTCATAAAGATCCCGCTTGGCCAAACCATTGACTTGTCTACCGTTTACGATCACTTTTCCACTCTGCGGGCGTTGCCGGCCACCGATAAAACCCAACAGTGTGGATTTTCCACAACCACTCGGCCCCATAATAACCGTCACTTTACCACGGGGAACCTGCAAGGAAAAATGGTCAAAAATGACCCGGCTACCATAGCAAAAGCTCAGGTCGCGCAAATCCACAAAATTTTCACTATCGCCAGATACAGTTTCTGCCACGCCACCTCCTATCTCCACACTATGTTTCATTATACTGGCTGCCCGTTTAAGATCCCGTCCGATTTAGCGGAGGCTGCTGACTCTCTAGCTCACGTATTTGTACCAGTACAGCCCTAAAGTATCAACTGCAAGCTCTTCGCTTGCCACATTTTTCTGACAGACGGGACTCTCGAACTGGCACTATGCAGTCTGTTGTGTCATGCTTTGCGGCCCGAACAACAAGACCCTGCCGTATCAGAAATCCATCCAAAATGTCCAACCTGCTACCATTACTCGCCGTAATCTGCGGCCTGGTTCTACTCGCATGGAGTGCGGATCGCTTCGTCTACGGCGCCGCTGCGCTGGCTCGCAATCTGGGGGTTTCCCCACTCATCATCGGCCTCACGGTTGTCGGTTTTGGCACCTCAGCACCGGAGTTATTTGTCTCTGCACAAGCCGCTATGGATGGTGCTACCGGCCTGGCGTTAGGCAATGCCGTGGGCTCAAATATCGCTAACACAGCCCTGGTGTTGGGCAGTGCGGCAATGATCTCACCGATGACCATACGCTCGACCATACTACGCCGTGAGTATCCCGTCATGCTGCTGGTGATGCTTGTGGTATTTGCCCTGATGTGGGATTTGCAGCTTTCAAGAGCCGATGGACTGCTGTTGTTTGCTGGCCTGTTGGCCCTGATCGGCTGGAGTGTGACGCTGGGTCTGAAAGAGCGCTCATCTATTGACTCCTTATCCACAGAGTACGATCAGGAGCTTTCTCATGAGGTTAAAACGACTGTTGCCATCTCATGGGTGATACTCGGGCTTATTGTTCTGCTGCTTAGTGCCCATCTTCTCGTCTGGGGCGCGGTCAAACTTGCCCTTTGGTTTGGCCTCAGCGACACCACCATTGGCCTGACTATCGTTGCTATCGGCACCAGCCTGCCAGAAGTAGCCACCACCACGGCCAGTGCCCGCCGTGGCGAAACCGATCTTGCCATCGGCAATATCATCGGTTCGAACAATTTCAATATGCTGGGGGTAATTGGCCTGGCGGGAATTATCCAACCCGCTCAAATCAATCCACAGCTGTTGTTTCGGGATATGACAACGATGCTGGCCTTAAGCTTGCCATTAGCGTTAGTAATTTTGATGAAAAGAAAGGCTACCCGTATCACCGCACTACATGGGCTGATTTTGGTGACCTGTTATGTCGCATACCTTGTCATCGTGGTCACACAGGCATTGTAATAAGCCATTTTCACCCTCTGGTGCTTTGTTATACTTCGCCGGTGTGTTCCTATTCACTGCCAAAGGCCTGCCCTTGCAATCTAAGCAATCTGGTGTAACGTTTGTCGAACAAGGTCGACTTATCCTCGAAACCGAAGCTGCTGCGCTGCATGTTGCGGCGCAGCGTCTCGACCAGAATTTCGGTGATGCCTGTGAGTTACTCCTGCAATGCCAAGGGCGCATCGTGGTCATGGGCATGGGAAAATCAGGCCACATCGGTGGCAAAATTGCCTCTACGTTGGCGAGTACCGGAACCCCGGCCTTTTTTATTCACCCCGGTGAGGCCAGTCACGGTGATATCGGCATGATCACACCCAAAGATCTGATTCTGGCGCTGTCCAATTCAGGAGAAACACCGGAGATACTGACGATTCTTCCCATTGTCAAACGTATGGGCGTAAAATTGATTGCCCTGACCGGCCGCCTGGATTCAACGCTAAGTCGTCTGGCGGATATCCATCTGGATGTTGCCGTCAGCAAAGAAGCCTGTCCACTCAATCTGGCACCCACTTCCAGTACCACGGTGGCCCTGGCGGTTGGTGATGCATTGGCGGTAACATTACTGGGTATGCGTGGCTTCACCCGTCAGGATTTTGCCCGTTCTCATCCAGGTGGAGTACTGGGTCGTCGTTTATTACTCTATGCCAACGACATTATGCACACCGGTGCTGAAATTCCCTTGGTGCAAAGTCATGAAGGGCTTTCTGAGGCCTTGCTGGAAATGACCAGCAAAGGTCTGGGTATGACCGGAGTCATCAAGGCAGGGCAGCTGGTAGGGATTTTCACCGATGGGGATCTACGCCGTGGTCTGAACCAGAATGTCGATATCTACGCCTGTTCTGTGGAAGATCTGATGACGGTCAATCCCATCACAACCCGTAGTGACATTCTGGCCGCCGAACTGGTGCCGTTGATGCGCACCCATTCCATTAACGGTTTATTCGTGCTCGATGATCAACAACAAGTAACCGGAGCGGTCAATATGCATGACCTGATCCAGGCAGGCGTTGTCTAGGAGGCTACCTATGCATGATCTCATTGACCCGATGTACAGTCAGCTTGATCAGGAACTGTTACGAAAGGCCCGAAATATCCGCTTGCTGGGACTGGATGTCGATGGCGTTTTGACCGACGGCAGACTATGTATCAACGACAAGGGTGAAGAAAGCAAATGCTTTCATGTCCGTGACGGCCACGGCATTAAAACTCTGATCAGCGCTGGGATCCCTGTTGCCCTGATCAGCGCCAGACAATCCGCTGCAGTGGCCTGCAGGGTCAGGGAGCTGGGTATTCCTCACTACCTGTCCGCTCGCAGTGATAAAGCCACAGCACTCCAGGAATTGATGAAAACCTGCGGGGTCCGTGCCGATGAGGTCTGTTATGTCGGTGACGACCTCCTCGATTTGCCGATATTGCGCCAGGCCGGCCTGGCGATCACTGTGGCAGATGGCCACTTTTCTCTCAAGGCCTGCTGTCACTGGCAAACCCACAATCGGGGAGGTCAGGGTGCGGTACGAGAAGTTTGTGACCTGTTACTGTATGCCCACGACTTGCTGGCTGCTATAGTAATAGAGCATCTGATACCACAGCAAAACCCGGAGTCCGTCTGACACATTATGCGTATGGCCGAAAAAATTGGACTTGCCCTGTTGTTGTCCGTGCTTGGCCTGGTCTCGCTGTGGCTACAGTTCGGAATTTTGGAAGATACCCCGCCTCCGCTGACAAAAACCCTCAGCCATGAACCGGATTATTATGTGGAAAATTTTACCGCCATCGGCATGAACGAAAAAAATACCCGCACCTATCTACTGGAAGCAAAAAGAATGGCCCATTATCAAGATGACAACACCGCATTGCTGGATGTACCGCACTTGATTCAGTATCAAAAAGGACTGCCACCCCGACACATTTACGCTGAATCCGGCTGGCTATCCGGTAACGGTGAAGAGATACTGCTAACCGGCAATGTCAGGGTCATCCAGGGCCAGAACAAAAATACAACGGGTGGAATTCAGCATTCCGAGAAATTGCGCATCTACCTCGAACCTAAGAAATCAAGCTAAGGACCTCACATGCTACGTGCTGTCACAAAACCATCCGCTCAAGCCCTGTCACGCTGGCGGCTGCTCGTGCTGATATTGCTATGGCTGATAAGTCCCATTTCTCAGGCACTGAAATCAGACAGGAATCAGCCCATGGTGGTCGATGCCAGAGAAATTGAAATGGATTTTCGCAATGGTTCCCGCATTTACACCGGCAAAGTCAAGGCGAAACAAGGTTCCATGAAGCTCACGGCAGACAAGGTCGAGCTGTACCTGAAAAATGGCTCCCTTGACAAAGGCTTCGCCTGGGGCAAACGAGCGGTGTTTAGACAGCGTCCGGACGGCAAGGATGCGGACGTCATTGGCAAGGCACTCAAAATCGAAATCTATCAGAACAAAAACCTGGTTATTCTCAAAGGGAAAGCCAGCATCACACAGGATGGGTCAACGATTTCTGGAAAAAAAATTACCTACAACATGGAAACGGACAAGATGAAGGTGCTGGGTAACACGAAAACGGTGGTCCAACCCGGGGCCATGAAACCCACCACGAAAAAACCTGGCTCCAAGATATCTGGCCGCAAAAAACAACAAATAAGCAGGAAAAAGTCCGGCAGACCACACATGACCTTTACACCCAAGAAAAAAAATAGCCCGACCGGCAGTGGAAAACATACACAGTGAGCACCCTGGCAACGGTCGGCCTGTGCAAACGTTATAAAAACTACCAGGTCGTCGACAACGTTGACATTCAAGTAACGAGCGGTGAAGTGGTCGGCCTTCTTGGGCCAAATGGTGCCGGGAAAACCACCTGTTTTTATATGATTGTCGGCCTGATCCGTAGTGACAACGGGCATATCTTTTTGGACGAGACCGATATCAGTCACATGGCCATGCATGAGAGAGCACGTCTTGGGGTTGGCTATTTACCCCAGGAGCCTTCCATCTTCAGAAAACTTTCCGTTGAAGATAATATCATGGCAATCCTACAGATCCGATCAGACCTGGATGACCTGGAACGGGAGAATCGACTGGAACTGCTGCTGGACGAATTCGGTATCGCCCACAAGCGTGAGGCAATCGGTACCAGTCTTTCTGGTGGAGAACGTCGTCGGGTCGAAATTGCCCGTGCCTTGGCTATGGAACCTATTTTTATCCTGCTTGATGAGCCGTTTGCGGGTATAGATCCAATTTCTGTGGGTGATATCCAGGAAATCATCGCCCAATTGTGCGGGATGGGTATCGGCATACTGATCACCGATCATAATGTCAGGGAAACTCTAGGCATCTGTGACCGAGCCTATATTCTCGCCAATGGTGGCATCTTCGCCACTGGCACCCCCCAGGAACTGATCAATCACAGCGATGTACGAAAAGTATACCTTGGTGAGGACTTTAGGCTGTAAGTCACTATTATGGCAGCAATGAAACAAAGTTTGGAGCTCAGGCTGGGCCAACGACTGGCCATGACCCCGCAATTGCAACAGGCCATTCGCCTGCTGCAACTTTCTGCACTGGATCTGCGCACTGAAGTCAATGAAGCCCTTGAATCCAACCCCTTACTGGAAGAAACAGGCGCAACTCAGACGGGCACCGAGCCAGCTGTAAGCACTGCAAACAACAACGAGCCGGACGCATTGCTGGAAGACAAAGCAACGGATGTACAAATGGCCAGCGATGCCCCGGCAGACCCGGGTGTGGCTGCTCAGGAATGGGAAGGGCCTAGCGACTCACTGATTGCACCGGGAACACGCCAGCATACCGACCGTTCAACAGTCTTCGAACTGGATGCCAGAAACAGTTCGCCAACCACGCTAAAGGATCATCTGTTGTGGCAAATGCATATGTCCGCATACACCGCACCACAACAACAGATTGCCAGCTATATCATCGACAGCATCAACATGGATGGCTATCTGGATTGTGATCTCGCAACACTCACCGGTTTGTTACGGGAAGACGGGCTACAGACATCTAGCGATCAGGTACTACAAGTACTGAAAAGTATTCAGCAATTCGACCCTCCGGGTGTGGCTGCCCGTGATTTACGCGAATGCCTGCTTTTACAACTGGAAATTCTGTCGCCAAACACACCCAGGCTGGAGTTATGCCAACAACTGATTGCTGATTTTCTAACCGAACTTGGTGCCAGGCAATACCACAAAATCAAAAAAAAACTACAAATCAAAACCGATGTCCTGCAACTACTGGTTGAACAAATCCAGTCACTGCAACCGCGTCCTGGCTCTGTGTTCAGTAACACCAATACCCAGTACATTATCCCGGACGTCACTACCCGCAAACGCAATGGCGTATGGCGGGCGGAACTGAACGGTGAGATAGCCCCTCGGCTGCGGATTCATCAGCAGTACAAAGAACTGATTCGCCGCGGTGAAAACTCAGATACCAACCACTATCTGCAGCAACAACTGCAGGAAGCTCGCTGGTTTATCAAAAGTGTTGAAAACCGCAATGACACCCTGCTGCGGGTTTCCCAGAAAATCATTGATCATCAACAGGATTTTTTTGAGCATGGTGAAGAAGCCATGCATCCGCTGGTACTGCGAACCGTTGCCGAAGCGCTGGACCTGCATGAATCCACCATCTCACGAGCCACTACACAGAAGTACATGCTAACTTCACAGGGAATTTTCGAGCTAAAATTCTTCTTCTCCAGCCACGTCAGTACCAGCGAAGGAGGTACTCGATCGGCCACTGCAATTCGCGCCCAAATTCGCCGAATGATCTCCAGTGAAGCGTCAAATCACCCATTAAGCGATCATAAAATCACGCAACTTCTTGCAGAACAGGGGGTCCAGATTGCCAGACGCACAGTAGCGAAATATCGTGAATCCATGAATATCCCCCCTTCAAACCAGCGTACAACACTATAAATATTACCGCCAACCACTTGAACATCGGTTTTCGGCCCATTATCTGGTTCATGTGTACTACAAAAGGAGACCCATATGGAAATCAATATCAGTGGTCAAAATATTGAAATCACCGATGCACTTCGTAGCTATGTGGAAGAACGCTTCAGCAAAATAAGCCGTCATTTTGATGGAATCATGAAAAGTTCAGTCATCTTGCAGGTAGAAAAATTGCGTCATCAAGCTGATGCAAAAATCCTCACTAAAGGTTCACCCATTCACGCCAACGCTACCGCGGGCAGCATGTACGATGCGATTGATATGTTGGCCTCCCGGCTCAATCGACAAGTTCTCAAATACAAAGATAAAGGCCACAATCATCACCAGGCAGGCGGTGCATTGAAAGATCAACCCCTGCAATAGCGTTTCACTGTCGATGTCTGAAAACTCTACTGTGGAAAATGAACTGCCCCTGACGAATATTATTACCCCTTCGAGGGTTGTTGTAGGACTGCAGGCAGGTAGCAAAAAACGGCTGCTCGAAGAGCTCGCCGAGTTACTGGCGAATGCCGGCAGAGTGATCGACAAAGCCACGGTATTCCGAGGACTACTCGACCGTGAGCGACTCGGCAGTACGGTACTCGGCCAAGGGGTTGCTTTACCACATACCCGAATCAGTGACCTTGAGCAACCGATCGGCGCTTTGATCATTCTCGACACCCCGATTTACTTCGAAGAAACCGAGGAGGTACAGATCGCCTGTGCTTTACTGGTCCCCGCCGAATCCAGCGATGATTATCTGAAACTGGTGGCCAAACTGGCTGAACTTTTCAGCGAATCCAGCTTCCGCGAAGCGCTGCTAGCCGCTCCCGATAGCCTACATGCCCATACCCTGTTGAATCTGCCTGTTGACGACACCCCCCGGGACCCAGTCGACGGTCCATGAATATCGAAATCATCAGCGGTTTGTCCGGGTCGGGGAAAAGTCTGGCCTTACAAGCCCTCGAAGATATTGGCTACTATTGTGTCGATAACCTGCCCGCGGTCTTGCTGACAGACTTTGCAAAAATCCTGCATGATGCCCCCTCGCTACACAGTCTGCACCAGGGTGCTGCAGTCAGCATCGATTCACGCAACAAACAGTTTCTTAAGCAACTGCCCACAGCTCTGGACCGGCTGCTAAACAGCGGCATTGACTGCAGAATTCTGTTTCTCCATGCCAGTGAAGAGGTGCTTATCAAGCGTTTCAGCGAAACCCGCCGCAAACACCCGCTTACCGATGCTCACACTTCTTTACTGGAAGGCATTCGCCAGGAAAAAACCTTGCTGGCCGAGGTGGCTGACAAAGCCAGCCTGCATTTTGACACCTCGCTGACCACACCCCATGAGTTACGACGCTTGATCAAGGATGCTGCGGGGGGGCATGAATCTGCTACTCCAGTAGTTCTGGTAGAATCTTTTGGCTTCAAATACGGCCCACCTATCGACGCGGATTACCTGTTTGACGTCCGCTGCCTACCCAACCCCTACTGGCATGAGGAACTTCGCGACCTGACCGGACAGGATACGGCGGTCAAAGATTATTTGTCTGCCCAACCTGAAGTACTGGAAATGTTTGAAGATATCAGTAAATTTTTTGCACGCTGGCTACCCGCCTTCACACAGGAAGGACGCAGTTACGTTACCGTCGCCATCGGTTGTACCGGCGGCAAACACCGCTCTGTTTATCTCGCCCAAAAACTCGCCAATTACTTTACTACTCATGGACATAACGTACAACTCCGGCACCGGGAGCTGAATAACCAGATTGTTGTACCATGATAAAACAACAACTGACCGTCATCAATCAACTGGGATTGCATGCCCGTGCAGCGGCCAAGCTGGTCAGCACCGCATCCGGGTTTTCCAGCACGATCTGTATTACCGCCAACGAACACAAGGTGGATGCAAAAAGTATCATGGGAATCATGATGCTGGCCGCCACCTGTGGCACCACGGTCGAGATTACTGCATCCGGTGAAGATGAAAACGCTGCGATGCTGGCGATTGAAGAACTCTTTACCGAGTACTTCGACGAGGGGGGCTGAAAAATCAGTGACTGATTCATTGCGCTGTTTCACTGTTCTTTACCGTAGCCGAATCCTGCAGGGCACTTACTCATGCTGACCCTGCACGGTGCCGGCATCGGCTCGGGTATTGCCATCGGCCAGGCCCTGATCCTTGATCACAGTTTGCGAGAATTGCCTGAGTTCAACATCAGCAAAGATGAAGCAGATGCAGAAGTTGATCGATTTATCAAAGCCATTGAAAGCACCAAGCACCAAATCCTGAGGGTACAAAGTGAGCTTCCTGCCGGCTCCCCATCTGAACTGGCGACATTCATTCATGCCCATCTGCTGATACTGCAAGACCCGGTAATCTCTCAGGCTCCGATCGCCACGATTCGTGAACGGCTTATCAATGCTGAACAGGCCCTGAAGATTCATGCCAACGCCCTGATCGAGGTTTTCGATCAAATGGAGGACACCTATCTACGAAGTAAAAAAGCCGATATCGAACAAATCATCCGCCGTATCGAAGGCGAACTGATGATGGAGCCGGACGAGACCAGGGAACGGGTCGCCGAGGGCCTCGAAGGCAAGGTTGTGGTTACCCATGACTTGACGCCATCAGACACGGTGCTGTTCCGAGACCGGCAAATGAACGGCTTTATCACCAACCTCGGTGGTCCTATCTCACATACTGCAATTTTAGCCAGAAGCCTGAAAATCCCGGCTATAGTTGGCCTCCACGAAGCCACCCGGTTTGTTGGAAACGGTGAAATGCTGATTGTGGATGGCAAACGAGGGGTTCTGATTGTTGACCCCAGCGAAGAGATTCTGCAGGAGTACCACCAACGCAAAAGACGTATTCGTCGCCGCCGGGAAGTGCTTGAAACACTACGAGCACAACCTGGAAGAACCCGGGATAACCAATCGGTGGAATTGCAGGTCAACATTGATCTGCCCGATAATCTGCCTACCATCAAAAAATGTGGCTCGAAGGCTGTCGGTCTGTTTCGCACTGAATTTATTTACATGAACCGGGAGCAACCTCCCTCAGAAGAGGAACAGTTCCAGGCTTATGTGAATATAGTAAAAACGCTTAAGCAGCCCATCACAATCCGCACCCTCGACCTTGGCGTGGACAAACAAGCCTCCAATGGCAGCATGCTGGAAAATGTCACTAATCCGGCACTGGGTATGCGCGCTATTCGCCTGTGTCTGAACAACCCGGAGCTGTTCTTGCCACAATTGCGCGCCATCCTCAAAGCTTCCGCTTTCGGCCCGGTGGCGATCATGATTCCCATGCTCTCCAGCCTCGATGAACTTGAACAAGTGCTGGAGTTGATCTTGGAAATCAAAACGGAATTTCGCCGCAAGGGTATTCCATTTGATACTGAAATACCGATCGGTGGCATGATTGAGGTCCCGGCCGCAGCTGTGGCCGCCGACTTATTTGCCCGGCACCTGGATTTCCTTTCGATCGGCACCAACGACCTGATTCAGTACACTCTGGCCATCGACCGCATTGATGATCGGGTTAATTACCTCTACGACCCCCTGCATCCTGCTGTGCTGCGTTTGATCAATGGTATCCTGAAAGCGGGAAAATCTGCCGGCATACCGGTCTCGATGTGTGGAGAAATGGCCGGAGATACCAACTACACCCGGCTGCTGCTGGGCATGGGTCTACGTATTTTTAGTATGGAGCCTGCCCGCCTCATGGAAGTCAAGAAAATCATTCTGGATAGTGATACCCGAAAATTGGAGAAGTCGGCCAGCAATATCCTGCAATGCAGTACGACGCAACAGATCCGGGAAATGGTCGATCAACTCAATACCACGACGAAACATTAACCATCCACTCAATACGGTTCCCATATTGCTCCATGCAAAATAAAAGAGAATGAGCAAAACCTTGTAATCACCAAGCATCGAGGGCCGACATCAGGGTGGATGCACAACTTCGCTGGGAATACCGTTCCTTGCAGAGTGTATACCCCGACTGCCCCATTTGCTCCCGCAGGGAAGGGGATGCGAGCAGTGTGGTAATCGCCGACTGCCACTCCTGTGATGTGGTCGCCAGGTAGCCGGTTTGTCCATTCTGGATAATTTCTGCATTCGCTCCAACTGGTGAAGAAATCACTGGCAGGTGACTGGCCATATATTGCAATACCTTAAGGGCGCACTTACCACGGGTCCAGGGATCATCATACATCGGGGCAATACCAATATTTGCCGATTGCAATGCAGTTACCTCAGAAGCCTCCTGCCAGGGCAGCGAAAGAACCGGCAGATGACTTGAGGAAATTGTAATATCGGCGATGACTTTCAATCGCAATTGGGGTTCCGCGTGTGACATCTGCTCCAGAATCGGCAGAATAGAGTGTAGATATTTGTAGGTCGAACGGCTACCGATCCAGACCAGGTCGACGAATTCACCAGCTTTGGTAGTAGTCCCGGCATAGCGGTCGATATCCACTGACGTTGGCAAAAGCACGGTATGCGGATTGACCTGTCTGGCCTTTTCTGCCAGATAACGATTACCCGCCAGAATGCCGTCTGCAAGCACCACAGTGCGCATAAAGCGGCGCATTCTAACGGCAGACGGTTTGCCATCGGATGCAAGGAAAATGGCATCATCGAAATCAAATATCAGCTTGCGCGCAGCCCGGCGCAGCAACTGCAGAAAAGGAAATGATAGACCATGACGCAGGACGACCACGACTGCTGCTTTTTCAGCTGCCCGCAGTAGTGCTATTTTTCCGTGCAAACTCCTGGACAATCGTAGATGCTGCGGTGTCCATCCATGCTGTTTGAGGAAGGGGAAATAGCCGATGGCTCGATACCGGGTAGACACGGATGCCTCCCCCTTGGACAGAAACAGAATTGTTTTCATTAGCCCCTTTTCAAGCGCGGGCTCCTAAGTGTCCTGACTACCCTGACGTAACAAGCCGTCAAGCAACTGCGGTTCCCCGATGACACCCAGTAGTCGCCCACCCTCCATAACCAGAATCGGTTGTGCCAACTGACGCCGTGCCGCTACCAGACTACGCATATCGGTATCACTATCTGCTGCAACTACCCTGTTCTGTAATGGCTGGCCTGCCACAAGCTCTCCTATAGGCACGATTTGACAGGGATTTCCTGCCAGTCGCGCCTGCACCAGAATATTCTGATCATCAAGCTCCAACTCAAGCTCCTCATCCAATCTGAGGTTTGTTCCCGATGTTTTCAGCTCTGCCAAGGGCTGCATCAAGGCCCGAGCATAGAGCACATGCAAAGGGTTCATATTGGCAACAAATTTGCGGACGTATTCATTCGCAGGCTGAAACACGATATCCTCTGCCTTGCCCTGCTGAACAATACGTCCATTATCCATAATGACAATATGATTACCCAACTTCAGGGCCTCATCCAGATCATGGCTGACGAAAATAATCGTTTTCCTAAGATCCCTCTGCAATTCCAGCAATTCATCCTGCAAGTGATCACGAATCAGTGGATCAAGGGCGGAAAAGGGTTCATCCATCAGCAAGATATCCGCATCGGTCGCAAACGCCCGGGCCAGGCCAACGCGTTGCTGCATACCCCCGGAGAGCTCATCAACGGATTTCTCGGCCCATTGTTCGAGGTGGACCAAGGCCAATTTTTCATCCACGATGCGATCGATTTCCAGCTTCGGCATGCCCCGCAATTCCAGACCAAGGCCGACATTGGCACGTACTGTACGCCAGGGCAGCAGGCCAAATTGCTGAAACACCATGGCGATGCGTTTGCTACGCAGATCACGCAAGGTGCGCTCACCACATTGCACAACATTGATCGTCTGTTCACCATGTTGCACCGTCAACTTGCCGCGCGTGACCTGATTGAGGCCATTGACACAACGCAATAGCGAGGACTTGCCGGAGCCCGATAACCCCATCAGCACACAGATCTGCCCTTTTTGTACCGCCAGGCTGGCACCCGCCACACCCACTACCGACCCAGTTTTCTCCAATATCGATGCCCGATCCTCACCCGCATCAAGCAATGCCAGAGCAACTTGCGGACGGGGCCCGAAAATGACATCCACTTCAAAAAATTCAACCACTGCCATCGGTTCAGTTTTCTTTATGGGTGTTTTTACCCGGTCGTTTGAAAATTCGATCCAACAAAATGGCGATAATGACGATCGCCAATCCTGCTTCAAAGCCTTTTTGAATATTCACCGTATTCAAGGCCCGTACCACTGGCTTACCCAAACCATCGGCACCGACCAAAGCCGCGATCACGACCATCGAGAGCGACAGCATGATGCACTGGGTAACACCGGCCATGATGGTGGGCATCGCACAGGGTAGTTCGATTTTCCATAACAACTGAGAACGGGTTGCACCGAAAGCCTCGCCCGCTTCGAGCAATGGCTTGGGCACAGAGGATACACCCAGATAAGTCAGCCGTACCGGTGCGGGAATAGCAAAGATCACCGTTGAAATCAGCCCTGGCACAACGCCCAGACCAAACAGTATCAAGGTGGGAATCAGGTATACGAAGGTCGGTATGGTCTGCATTAAATCCAGCACCGGCCGTATCACAGTATACAACCAGGGCCGGTGCGCCGCTGCAATCCCCAGCGGTACACCCGCCAACAGGCAAACCAGGGTTGCAAACAGCACCATCACCAGGGTTTCGACCGTCGCTTCCCAATACCCCAGATTGATCACCAGTAACAATGACAACAGCGTGCCCAGTGCCAGAACCCAGCTACGGTGCAGCCACCAGGCCAGTGCTGCGAACATTACCACCAGTAGCAATGGATGAAACCACTGCATGATCTCGACCATGCCGACAATCAGGTAACGCAAGACCTCGGATATAAGGTCGAAAAATCCGGCCGCATGGGTATTGAGAAAATCAACGAAACTGCTGATCCAGTCACCGAGCGGAATTTTGTGATCGGTTAACCAGTCCATAACATGTATCGCCACTAGCCGCGAGACGCGATCACACCTCGCGGATTTCTGCAGTAGCCGTTACAGCCCGAGACTGGACGTAACCGCTGCCAACCCGTCTTTACCATCGAAGGTGGATACGCCTTTGAGCCAGGCTGCCAGGGTGGCAGGATGCGCCTTGAGCCATGCGCTGGCGGCCTTGTCGGCGTCCTTCTTCTCGTCCAGGATCGCTTTCATAATCTCGTTTTCCATGGCCAAGGTAAAGCGCTGATTCTTCAATAGCTTGCCGACATTAGGACAACTCTGCGCATAACCCTTGCGGATATTGGTATAGACCGTAGCACCGCCATAATTCGGACCGAAGTAATCATCCCCTCCGCTGAGATAGGTCAGTTTGAAATTGGAGTTCATCGGGTGCGGCTCCCAACCGAGGAAGACGATCCATTTATTGCGTTTCACATCACGAGCTACCTGGGCCAACATCCCCTGCTCTGAAGACTCGACCAACTTGAAGCCTTTGAGGTTAAAGGCATTCTTGTCGATCATGCTCTGAATCAGCCGATTCCCGTCATTGCCTGGCTCGATGCCATAGATTTTTCCATCCAGCTTGTCCTTGAATTTGGCAATATCGGCAAAACTTTTCAGCCCTGCTGCGGCCACATAATCGGGCACCGCCAGGGTGTATTTGGCACCTTCCAAATTGATATTGAGTGTTTCCACCGAACCATTTTCCCGATAAGGCTTGATATCCCCTTCCATGGTCGGCATCCAGTTGCCGAGAAAGACATCAATATCCTTGTTTTTAAGACTGGCGTAGGTAACGGGGACCGAAAGAATCTGGGTCTTTGGTGTATATCCAAGCCCTGTTAAAACTACCGAAGTTGCCGCTGTGGTAGCGGTGATGTCGGTCCAGCCAACATCGGAAAAACGCACCGTTTTACAGCTCGCAGGGTCGGCAGCATACAAATTGCCTGCCAGCACCAGTGTTGCCAGCGCCGTTGTACAACGAATCATTGCTTTCATGGTAGTCCTCCTATCCACTGCTGTTGAATGCCGGTTGAAGTCTTGCAACTGTAACAATAGGAGCCTGTCCGGGAACAAAGAACCTACTGCGAAAAAGCGGGCTTTGGTTTTGCTGGTGTCGATTGTAAAGGATTTTAGGTAAAGAATGATACGACAATTACGCTCCAACCTGCTATTCTGGCTCAAGCGCTTGCTGCCCCGGGAGCACGCTGAGCAGAGCGCAACCGGGCTCGAAATATTTTCCCGGACTATCTAGGAGGCTGTCCGAGAATAGGGAACCTACTGCGGAAATGAAGTCACACACTCCCCAATGAACCTACATGAATTCGACTATGTCATCATCGGCGCCGGTTCTGCCGGTTGCGTACTGGCCAACCGACTTAGCGAAGACCCTGACCTGTCGGTGCTGTTGCTCGAGTTTGGTGGCAGTGATCGCAGTCTCTTCATCCAGATGCCGACCGCCCTGTCGATACCGATGAACCGCAAACGCTATAACTGGTTCTTCGAATCGGAACCTGAACCCGGGCTCGACGGCCGTCGCATGCACTGCCCTCGTGGCAAAGTGCTCGGTGGGTCCTCCTCAATTAACGGCATGGTCTATGTTCGCGGCCATGCCCTGGATTTTGATGAATGGGCACAACACGGCGCCAAAGGCTGGGATTATCGACACTGTCTACCCTATTTTCGCAAGGCGGATGACTGGAAATTTACCAGCGATGCCTATCGCCATCAAGGCGGGCCACTGGCTGTGAATAATGGCAATGAAATGCAAAACCCCCTGTATCGAGCCTTCATCGAAGCCGGCCGGCAGGCCGGTTATCTGTACACCGCGGATTATAACGGCCGCCTGCAGGAGGGCTTTGGCCCCATGCATATGACGGTAAAAAATGGCGTTCGCTGGTCAACGGCCAATGCTTATCTGCGGCCCGCACTGGGCAGGACCAATCTACGCCTGGTCCGTGGTGCCTTGTGCCAAAGAATCCGCATCGAGGGTGATCAGACGATCGGGGTTGACTATGTGCATGCAGGCCGTAAGGTCTTCGCTCGCGTCCGTCGCGATGTCATCGTCTCGGCTGGACCGATTGGTTCTCCACATCTGCTGCAATTGTCGGGCATTGGCCCCGCCGGGGTGCTCAAAAAAGCAGGTATCGAGCTACACCACGAGCTTCCCGGGGTCGGTGAAAATCTGGCGGATCACCTGGAGTTTTATTTTCAGTTTCGCTGCAAAAAGCCCGTTACCCTCAATGCTCAACTCAATCCCTGGCGCAAACTGCTGATCGGTACTCGCTGGCTGTTAACCCACAAAGGCCTTGGTGCTACTAACCATTTTGAATCCTGCGCTTTCATCCGGTCCAAACCCGACCTGCAATGGCCGGATATCCAGTACCATTTTCTGCCCGGTGCCATGCGCTATGACGGCAATGCTGCCTTTGACGGCCACGGTTTTCAAGTCCATGTCGGGCACAATAAACCACGCAGTCGCGGCTGGATCAGAGCGCGATCGGCTGATGTACGACAAAAACCACAGATTCTGTTCAATTACCTGCAACAAGAGTCCGATCGGCAAGGCTTTCGGGACGGTGTACGACTAACCCGCGAAATCATGGCCCAGGCGGCGATGCAGGAATATTGTGGACCAGAGATTGCACCGGGCGAGACCATTCAAAGTGACCTGGAAATTGACCGCTTTATCCGCCAGAACGTAGAAAGCGCCTACCACCCATGCGGCAGTTGTCGCATGGGAGAAGATTCCCTGGCCGTGGTGGACCCGCAAACCCGGGTCCACGGTATCCGTGGCCTGCGGGTCGTGGATTCCTCGATCTTTCCGAGCATCCCCAACGGCAACCTCAATGCACCGACGATCATGGTAGCCGAGCGTGCGGCCGATATCATCAAAGGTGCTGAACTGCTAACCCCGGCAGATGTGGAAACCGGGGTCGCCGTAAACTGGCAAAACCAGCAGCGGTCCACAACAGAAATGTGCGCAAAATGAATGGGTTTATGTACGGATAAAAAGGGAGCTCCAGGGTTATAGGGCTGATCGGGTCCAGTCTGAACCACCACGGCGTCATCAGGTACGAGGCCGAGCCAGTTATGCCTTCTCGGATGTCCGCAGATTGATCGCCAATGCGGCACTCACTGAGGATTTTTCGGGGCTTTGGACAATACAGCCCAAACCCCGGCAAAATTCTTTTGTCGCAACTCTTCTGCGCAGGCAGTTGCTTGATCTTCAGCAAATGCATGACAGGTAAAATTGGTGAAACTTGAGTTATACATGAATACCTCTTTATTTCTGCCGCACAGTGGCTTCGTCCAACAAGGCAAATTAACTCGGACAAGTTTTGTCGCTGCGCTCCTCGACCTGCCGGTTATTTGCGACGTTGTGTGTAAAAAGAACACTTGACAATAGTATCAATATTACTACTATATAAAAATGAGTGGTATAGCTAAGATCCTGAAAGAAATGAAAGTAAACCCGAAAGGGGTACGTTTCAACGATCTTCAAAAGGTTTGTTCACATTATTTCGGTAAAGCTAAGCCCTACCAAGTCAGGCAGGTGTTGCTTGCCATTGAAAAAATAGAGGTGCATCATGGTTCTTGAAAGTGATAAATATACATACCGCGTATTGTGGTCTGATGAAGATGAAGAATTTGTAGGCTTGTGTGCAGTGAGTTGAGTATTTCTCTACGCTAAGGCGATTACCCCGATTACCAGGCAGGTCTGATAAAACCCAGGATATGCATAGGGGACTTCTGCTGGCGCGTCGAACAGGGACTGATCCGTGAAGGGGGCTTTGCCCTGATCACCGGTGACCCCGGTACCGGCAAGAGTGTCGTTCTGCGGATGTTGGCGGAACGGCTGACACCGTTGCGTGATCTGACGGTCGGCGCCATTACCCACCCCAGTGGCAACCTGGCCGACTTCTACCGGGAGATGGGTGATCTGTTCGGTGTCGAGCTGCGACCCCACAACCGCTGGGGCGGCTTCAAGGCCCTGCGGGAACGTTGGCTGGCCCACCTCGAAGGCACCCTGCTGCGCCCGGTGTTACTGATCGATGAGGCCCAGGAAATGAATCCGACGGT